>Ga0075471_10003250_pt1 | contig 10570 bp, 6 predicted proteins | sample DEB19_08_DNA_2_FD_74787 | JGI IMG/M metagenome (GOLD analysis project Ga0075471, IMG submission 74787) | Aqueous microbial communities from the Delaware River and Bay under freshwater to marine salinity gradient to study organic matter... | ecosystem: Environmental > Aquatic > Marine > Coastal ... | reverse complement strand
GGTCGGCGATCGCGGCGAGCCAGGCGAACGGCAGGACCAGCGAGCCGACGGGACGACGGGCCTGCACCGCGTGGTCGAGCTCGCTCGCGCGGAAGTCGCGGCCGCCGACGAGCGCGCGGACGCCCCCGTCGCGCGGGTCGATCGCGACGATTCCGGCCTGCACGCCGCGCAGCGCGGGCAGCCGCCCCTCGGCGCGGCGCAGGACGGCGGCGACCTCGCGCTCGGCCGCGCGCTGCAGGCGCAGGTCGAGCGTGGTGAACACCGCGGTCCCCGTCTCCATCGTCTCGGGGGGAAGCCCGCGGACGGCGAGGTCGCGGCGGACCTGCTGCACGAAGAAGACGTCCGCGGGCGCCGCCCGCCGCGGCGGCTTCGGCAGCGGCTCGGCGCGCGCGGCGTCGGCCTGCGCCGGGCCGATCCAGCCGTTGTCGACCATCTGCGCGATCACCTGGTCGCGCCGCGCGCGGGCCTGGGCCGGGTGCCGGAGCGGCGAGAGCGCGTTCGGCGAACGGATGATCCCGGCGAGCGTCGCCGACTCGCCGACCGTCAGGCTCCCGACCGGCTTGCCGAAGAAGACGCGCGCGCCCTCGGCGAGCCCGTGGATGCCCACCCCGCCGTCGTGCCCGAGGTAGACGTTCGAGAGGTAGCACTCGAGGATCTCGCGCTTGCCGAAGCGCGCCTCGAGGGCGAGCGCCATCGGGATCTCGCGCAGCTTCCGCAGGAACGACCGCTCCTGCGAGAGGAAGTGGTTCTTCACCACCTGCTGGGTGATCGTGCTGCCTCCCTGGCGCACGCCGCCCGCCGCCCAGTTCACCTTGAGGGCACGCAGCAGCGAGCCGACGTCGAGCCCGGGGTGACCGAGGAAGCGCGCGTCCTCGGCGGCGAGCACCGCGTCCACCGCGTGCGTCGGTGCGTCCTGCAGGCGGAAGGGCTCGCGCGGGCTCCAGGTCTCGTCGAGCACGCCGTCGAGCGGCCGGGGTTCGAGTTCGAGCGCGTCGGCCGGGCCGCCGTCGTCCCGGTCGATCGCGACCACCCGCGAACCCTCGAGCCGGAGTGCCGTGCGCGTCGCGGGACGGTCGCTCCAGGCTCCCGGCCGCGGCGCGGCCCGCAGGAAGATCTCGATCCGGTCCGCCTCCCGCCGGAAGCTGCCGGGCTCCGCAGGCGCGCCGCCCACCCGCCGGTAGCCGAGGTCCGCGAGCTCGCGCTCGACGCCCATCGCGTCGACGTCGGCCCCGGCCGGGATGCGCAGCGGGGCCGCGAGGAACCGCACGCGGTCGCGGCAGCGACCGTCGCGAAATCCCGCCACGACCTGGCGGTCGATCCGCACGGCGGCCGCGCCGAGCAGCGTCACCGCGACGAAGGCGAGCAGCCGGCCACGCCGCCGTCGCGGCGCGGGCCGGGCGTCCTCCTCGACCTCCCGCACGCACGCAATCTAGCGGCGGCCCCGGCGGCCCGCCAAACGCGACGGGGCGGCACCGCCCGCGCGGTGCCGCCCCGTTCGTCGCTCGACCGGGCCGCGCGGGCCCGTCCGCCTCAGTTCAGCTGGTAGGTTGCCCGCAGCCAGATCTGGTCGCGGTCGCGGAAGTAGCCGACGCCGAGGAAGCCGTTGTTGATGCTGCCGAAGGTGTGGATGTTCACGTACTTCGTGTTCAGCAGGAACGAGTCGGTCACGCGGAAGGTGACCTCCGGCATGAAGACCAGGCCGCCTACGCCGGTCGCGATCGTCGTGATGGCCGGGTGCAGGCGGCCGTGCATGTAGTCGGTCTCGAGGTGAGTCTGGACGAACCAGTCGAACGGCGGCAGATTCACGAAGTCGCACTTGCCGGGACCGCCGTCGCAGCCCCCGTACACCGAGCCGGCCGGGAGGCCGCCCTCCTTCTGGCGGCGGATCGCGGACGGCTTCAGGATGCCCGAGGCCCGGTAGTCCTTGGTGTCGGTCTCGTCGAGGTTCGCGGCGAAGACGAAGGCCGTCACCCAGATGAAACTGTTCGTCGGGTTCAGCGCGCGGATGAAGATGTTGCGGTCGAATCCGAGCTCCCCGCGCAACACGTTGATCTTGTCGAACGTCGAGGCCTGCTGGAGGCCGGTCACGAGCGGCGCGAAGTTCGTCGCCACCCGGAAGCCGGGCTCGTTGTTGAACAACTCGAGCTCGGCGCGGACGATCGAGTTCAGGCGCTCGGAGAAGAAGGTCGTCGCGGCGCCGATCACGTTCGTGAGACGGTGCTGGAGCGCCACGCCGATGCGGCCCGACGGGCAGATCAGCTGCTGGCAGGCGAAGATCGGCACCGGCTGCGTCGGGAAGGTCTTGTAGAACCAGGCGCTCGTCGTGTAGTCGCGCGCGATCACGGTCTGGAAGCGCACGCCCCAGCGCGTGCTCGCGGTCGACGCCTTCGGCTTCTGGTCGAAGACCTCCTGGCCGCCGGGCCCGCCCGCACCCGCCGGCGGCGGCGCCGAGTAGGGACTCGCGCTCTGCATCTGGAGGAAGGTGATCGTGTTGTCGATGCTGCCCGGTACGACGTAGGTGTCGAAGAAGCCGCTCGAGAAGGGGCCCAGGTTCTCGAACACCTGGAAGGTGCCGCGCGCGGTCCACAGCGGGATGCGCGCCTCGTCGAGGTCCCAGAAGATGCCTGGGATGATGGTCGTGTCGAAGGGATTGTTCGCGTCGAGCAGACCGATCGTGTCGGCCTCGCCCCAGGAGATCGCCTGGCGGCCGATGCGGAAGAACACCGGGCCCTTCGAGATGTTGACGTAGGCCTCGTTCACGCGGGCGCGGCGGCCGTAGATGTCGCGCGCGCTGCGCAGGCTGCCGCCTCCGTAGGCGAGCTGCCCGAGGGAGTAACCCTCCGTCTGGTAGGCGCCGTGGGGATACGGTGTTCCATCGCGCTGGACGTGGAACTGCTGCTGCGCCGCGCGGTTCGCGTACTGCTCGGGGCCGTAGTCGAGGAAGCCGTCGTAGAACATCCAGCCGGCGACGCGGAAGGAGAGGTCGTCGAGCCAGCGGAAGCCGTACTTCTGGAGGTAGGGGTTCAGCTTCCCGTCGAGCTCGGGGTTCGCGTAGTTGCGCTGCGAGACGATCTGCCCGACGCCCTTGCCCGGGTCGGTCGCGACCTCGGCGCCCTGGGTCGCCATCGAGCCCTGCGCGTAGGCGCGAAGCCGAAAGCTGAAGTTGCGGTCGTCGTCGAAGTAGAGCGCCCGGGCCGGGCTGGCCGCGGCGAGCACGGCGAGGCCGAGCGCCAGGGCGGCGACCACGCGACCCGGAACGGCCGGCCCGCGGCCACGTCGGTCGATCACGACTCCCATGAGACCCCCTCCCGCGGCCGCTGCGCCCGGCCGGTGCGGCGCCCGCCGTTGCGGCGCGGGCGCGACCTAATGACAACGTGAAGACGAAGTCAACGATCGCGGACGCGGGGGGGGGCGCGCACCGCGTCACGGCCGCGGGTGCCCCGTCGAGTCGCGCTGGCGCGTCGCCTCGCGCGGGCAGCGCTTGCAGCCCGGCGGGCCGGGCTGCGATGGTCGCGCGCGATGCCGATCACGCTTCGCCCCGACGTCGCGGCCGTACTGGTCGTCGAACTGCAGAACGACGTCGTGAACGAGTCGCACGCCGGAGAACGCGGGCTCGGCGGCGCCCTCGCGGCGTCCGTCGAACGACGCGGCGTCCTGCCGCGCGCGGCGAGCCTGCTCGCGGCCGCGCGCGCCTCGCGCGTCCCGGTCGCCTACGTCAACGTCGCGAACAAGCCCGGTTTTCCGCGCCCGCGCGCGAGGATCTACGAGCTCGCCGCGAAGCGCGGGCCCATGCTGGTCGAAGGCACCTGGGGGGCCGAGACCCATCCCGCCGTCGCGCCCGCGGCGGGCGACCACGTCTTCACGCGCACCTGCTCGATGGACGGCTCGTTCGGCACCGGGCTCTTCGCGGTGCTCCAGCACCTTCGCCGCGAGCAGGTCGTGGTGTTCGGCGTCTCGACGACGCTCGCGGTCGAGGGAATGGTGCGCGCGTCGCTCAACCGCGGCTTCGAGTGCTTCGTCGTCGAGGACTGCTGCGCGGGCGTCCCGCAGGAGTGGCACGACTGGTCGATCGCCCACACGCTGCCGCTCATGGCGACGATCGCGAGCGCCGACGAGGTCGTACGGGCGCTCGCCGCGGGCGCGGTCGCGCCCGGGAGCTGACGGGGTCCGCACCCCCGGTCACGCCGGGGGTGCGGACCGCGACTCACTTCTTCGCGCCGCGGGGTGCCAGGTCGAGGTCCGGCGGAGGCGAGTCGGGCAGCTTCCAGCGGATGTACGGCTTCTCCTTCAGGTCGTGGTACGCGTTCGCCTGGTCGATCGAGTGGTGGAACGCCTTCTCGAAGGCGGCGAAGTCCTTCGCCTCGATCGAGGCCTCGAGCGGCTTCCAGTCCTCGGCGACGTACTGGTTCAGCGCGTCCTCGTGCTTGGGGCGCATGAAGGCGCCGAGCTCCATCAGGCCCTTGATCTCCTTGTACTGGAACTTCGCCATCGGCCAGTTGCCCGCCTTGGCGGCGTAGAAGAGCTTCCAGGTGCGCGCGCCGATCTCCGGCATGATCTGGGCGAGCCCGGGCTGCACCATGACGATGTCCTCGATCGACATCGACTTCTTGCTGCCCCAGAACGTGAGCGCCTTGATCTTGGCTTCGAGTTCCTCGTCGGTCATCGGATCCTTCCCCCGCGTCTTGGTTCGAGAATTCGCCGGCGGCCCCGCGCGGAAAGCGCGGGAACGCCCGTCGGCGCCCCCTCCTATCCGAGCCGGGCCCGGGCTTCCAACCGCGGCTCGCCCCGGGGCGCCGCGGGGAGACGCCCCGGGCCTCCCCGGGCCCGCCGGGCGGGCGGGCCGGGGCGCGTTCGCCCGCCCCGGCCGCGTGCTAAACGGCCCTCTCATGGCCTACTCGAGCTGGTTCCAGTGCATCGAGCCGTCGTGCGGCGAGCGGTACGACGTCTTCGAGGTCGTCTACCGCTGCCGCAAGTGCGGCGAGCTGCTGGAGGTCGTCCACGACGAGGCCGAGCTCCGCAAGACCAGCGCCGCGGAGTGGAAGACCCGGTTCGACAGCCGCATCCGCTCCAACGAGTGGCCCTTCGGCTCGGGCGTCTGGTGCCGCAAGGAGATGGTGCTTCCGCAGCTTCGCGACGAGAACGTCGTGAGCATGTTCGAGGGGGCCTCGAACCTGCTCTGGGCCGAGCGTTTCGGCAAGCAGCTCGGGCTCGACGAACTGTGGGTCAAGCAGTGCGGCAACTCGCACACCGGGTCGTTCAAGGACCTCGGCATGACCGTGCTCGTGAGCGTCGTGAAGGAGATGCGCGCGCGCGGCAAGGACATCCCGGCCGTCGCCTGCGCCTCGACCGGCGACACCTCCGCCGCGCTCGCCGCCTACTGCGCCGCCGCCGGCATCCCCGCGATCGTGCTGCTGCCGCGCAACAAGGTCTCGCTCGCGCAGCTCGTGCAACCGATCTCGAACGGGGCCATCGTGCTCTCGCTCGACACGGACTTCGACGGCTGCATGCGTACCGTGCAGGAGCTCACCGAGCGCGAGAACATCTACCTCGCGAACTCGATGAACTCGCTGCGGATCGAGGGGCAGAAGACGGTCGGCATGGAGATCGTCCAGCAGTCCGACTGGAAGGTGCCGGACACGATCGTCATCCCGGGCGGGAACCTCGGCAACGTGAGCGCGCTCGGCAAGGGCTTCCTCCTGATGGAGAGCCTCGGCATGGTGAAGAAGCGGCCGCGGATCGTGGTCGCGCAGGCCGAGAACGCGAACCCCCTCTACCTCGCCTGGCGAAACGGCTTCCGGTCGTTCGAGCCCGTGCAGGCGAAGACCACGCTCGCGAGCGCGATCCAGATCGGCAACCCGGTGAGCTACCGCAAGGCCGTCCGCACGCTTCAGGAATTCGACGGCATCGTCGAGCAGGCGAGCGAGGAGGAGCTGGCCGACGCGTCCGCGCGCGCCGACCGCACCGGCATGTTCAACTGCCCGCACACCGGGGTGGCGCTGGCGGCGCTCATCAAGCTGCGCGAGCGCGGCGTCGTCCGCTCGGGCGAGCACGTCGTCGTGATCTCGACGGCGCACGGGCTCAAGTTCGCCGACCAGAAGGCGGCCTACCACCAGAAGAAGATCGAAGGCATCGCCTCGCGCTACGCGAACCAGCCGATCGAGCTGCCGAACGACCTCGGCAAGGTGCGCGACGCGCTCCGCCGGGCGATCGAGGAGACGGCCGAGGCCCGCGAGGCGGAGAGCCGCGCGGCCGGGGCCGCGTCGTGAACGCCGCCGGCGGCCCCAAGCGCCCGCGGCGCCCGCTGACCGACGCCGTCCACGGCGGCGAGAAGCGTCCGCGGCCCGGCCACTCGATCACGACCCCGATCTTCCAGACCGCGACCTACGTCTTTCGCGACACGGCCGAGCTCGTCGACTACATGTCGGGCAACGCCGAGCGCGAGGAGTACGGCCGCTACGGCAACCCGACCCAGCGCGTCGCGGAGCAGAAGTGCGCGGCGCTCGAGGGCGCGGAAGCCGGCCTCGGTTTCGCGAGCGGCATGGCCGCGGTGACGACGACCCTGCTCGCGATCCTCTCGCAGGGACAGCACGTCGTCATGACCGACGACTGCTACCGTCGCACCCGCCAGTTCTGCGCCGGCATGCTCGCCCGCTTCGGCGTCGAGACCACGATCGTGCCGACGGGCGACTACGACGCGCTCGAGGCGGCGATCGTGCCCCGCAAGACCCGCGTGCTCATCAGCGAGTCGCCGACGAATCCCTACATGAAGGTCGTGGACCTCGGTCGCGTGGCCGAGATCGGGCGGCAACACCGGCTCACCACGATCATCGACTCGACGTTCGCGACCCCGGTGAACCAGCGCCCGATCGAGCACGGCATCGACCTGGTCCTGCACTCGGCGACCAAGTACATGGCCGGCCACAACGACGTGCTCGGTGGCGTGATCCTCGGCCGCCGCGAGATGATCGAGGGCATCCGCCAGACCCAGGGGGTGCTGGGCGGGATCCTCGACGCCCACGCCGCGTGGCTGCTCATCCGGGGGCTCAAGACCCTGCCGCTGCGGGTCGAGCACCAGAACCGCAGCGCCCAGCGCATCGCCGAGATGCTCGCCGCCCACCCGCGCGTCGAGCGCGTCCACTATTGCGGGCTGCCCTCGCACCCCGGCCACGAGATCGCGCGCCGCCAGATGACGGGCTTCGGCGGCGTCGTGAGCTTCGAGCTGCGGGGAGGACTCGAGGAGACCTCGCGCGTCGTCGACGCGGTCCGGATCCCGCAGATCGCTCCCTCGCTGGGCGGGGTCGAGAGCCTGATCGAACAGCCCTCGCTCATGAGCTTCTTCGAACTCACGACCGAGGAGCGGCTCGCGATCGGCATCAAGGACAACCTGGTCCGACTCTCCGTGGGCCTCGAGGATCCGGACGACCTCGTCGAGGACCTGCAGCAGGCGCTGCGGGCGACGTGAGGCGGGACCGCAGGCGAGGCGAGCGATGAAGCCCGGGCAGGAGTTCTGGAACCTCTACAACCACGACCTCGTGCGGGTCGCGGTCGCGGTGCCGGAGGTGCGGGTGGCCGACCCGCGCTTCAACGCGGAGGCGACGGTCGTCCTGCTCGAACGCGCGGCCGCGGCCCGCGCGGTCCTCGCGGTGTTCCCCGAACTCGGCCTCTCCGCGTACTCCTGCGACGACCTCTTCCACCAGCGGGCGCTGCTCGACGGCGCCGAGGAGGCGCTGCGCCGGGTGCTCGAGGCGTCGGAGACGCTCGACCTGGTCGCGGTCGTCGGGCTGCCCGCGGCCTGCTCGGGGCTGCTCTTCAACGTCGCGGCGGTGGTCGAGCGCGGACGCCTGCTCGGGGTGGTGCCGAAGACGTTTCTGCCCGGCTACCGCGAGTTCTACGAGACCCGCCAGTTCCAGCCCGCCGGCGCCGCGCCCCGGACGATCGATCTCGCCGGGCAGTCGGGCGTGCCCTTCGGCGCCGACCTCCTCTTCCCGTTCGAGGACCAGCCGGGGCTCGTCCTGCACGTCGAGATCTGCGAGGACCTCTGGGTCCCGATCCCGCCGTCGTCGCGCGCGGCGCTCGCGGGGGCGACCCTCACCGCGAACCTGTCGGCCTCGAACGCGACGGTCGGCAAGGCCGACTACCGGCGCGACCTCGTGCGCGGGCAGTCGGCCCGCTGCCTCGGCGCCTACGTCTACTCGGCGGCCGGGCCGGGCGAGTCGACGACCGACCTCGCCTGGGACGGTCACGCGATCGTCGCCGAGGACGGCCACGTGCTCGCCGAGAGCGAGCGCTTCGCCGACCGTGCCCAGCTCGTGACCGCCGAGGTCGACCTGGAGAGGATCGCCCAAGAGCGCATGCGGCAGGGATCGTTCGGCGAGTCGGTGCGCCGGGCGCGCGACGAGGCCGACACGTGGCGCCGCGTGCCGGTGTCGATCGAGATGCCGCGCACCGACCGGATCCTCCCGCAGCGCCGCTGGGATCCCCTGCCCTACGTGCCGGACGACGACCATGCGCGCGACGAGCGCTGCGAGGAGGTCTTCCGCATCCAGGTGCAGGGGCTCGTGAAGCGGCTCCGCTTCGCCGGGCTCCGCAAGGTCGTGATCGGCGTGTCGGGCGGGCTCGACTCGACGCTCGCGCTGCTGGTGTGCGCGCGCGCGATGGACGTGCTCGGCCGTCCTCGGCGCGACATCCTGGGCTTCACGATGCCCGGCTTCGCGACCGGCGAGCGCACCCGCGGCCAGGCGCTCGAGCTCATGGCGGGCGTCGGCTGCACCGCCGCCGAGATCGACGTCCGGCCGAGCTGCATGCAGATGTTGCGCGACATCGGCCACCCCTTTGCCGACGGCGAGCCGGTGCACGACGTGACCTTCGAGAACGTGCAGGCCGGCGAGCGCACGAGCCACCTGTTCCGGCTCGCGAACCTGCACGACGCGCTGGTCGTCGGCACCGGCGACCTCTCGGAACTCGCGCTCGGCTGGTGCACCTACGGGGTCGGCGACCAGATGTCGCACTACGCGGTGAACGCGAGCGTGCCGAAGACGCTCGTGCGCCACCTGGTGCGCTGGGTCGCGCGCCAGGGCCAGCTCGGCGCGACGACGCCGGTGCTCGGACGCATCCTCGACACCGAGATCAGCCCCGAACTCGTCCCCGGCGACGGCGGCGACCAGCCAGCCCAGGGCACCGAGGCCGTGATCGGCCCCTACGAGCTGCAGGACTTCCACCTCTACCAGGTGCTGCGCTTCGGCTTCGACCCGACCCGGGTCGCCTTCCTCGCCTGGTGCGCCTGGCACGAGAAGTACCCGATCGGCGAGATCAAGCGTCACCTGCGCACCTTCCTCGACCGGTTCTTCGGCCGCAGCCAGTTCAAGCGCAGCGCGATCCCGAACGCGCCGAAGGTCGGTTCCGGCGGATCGCTGTCGCCGCGCGGCGACTGGCGCGCGCCGAGCGACGGGGAGAGTGCTGCGTGGCTCGCGCGCCTGGACCTCGTGCCCGAACGGGAGTGAGCACGTCGGGCAGGCCGGGAACTCTCGGCGCGCGCGAGCTTCCTTCGCGTCGCGAGGCGCTCGCGTCCGCCGTCGCGTACGCGCTCCTGTTCGCGTTCTTCACCAGGGAGTGGATCCGCGTCGCCGCCCACTCCTCGCCGCCGGGCAACCCCGTACCCGACGCGCCCTACGTGACGTGGATCCTCTGGTGGGTCGCGCACGCACTCACGACGGCTCCGTCCACGCTCTACGACGCGCCGATCTTTCACCCCTCGCCGCACATGCTGACCGCCTCCACGCACTTGCTCTCGAGCCAGCTCGTCTTCGCCCCCGTTTGGGCCGCGACCGACAACCCGGTGCTCGCCGCCAACGTCGTCTCGCTCCTCTCCTACCCGCTCGCCGCCTTCGCCATGGACCGACTGCTGCGCGCGCTCGGGCTCGGCGTCCCCGCCTCCTGGGTGGGCGGACTCGCCTTCGCGCTCGGCCCGTGGCGGGTTCCCGGCAGCAACCAGCTGCCGCAGATGCTCTCGTTCTTCCCGCCGGCCGTCATCCTCGCCCTCGTGCGCATGCGCGAGGCCCCCGCCCCGCGTCGCCTCGCGTGCTTCGGGCTCCTGCTCCTGCTCGCGCTCTTCAGCTCCTACTACATGGCCCTGCTCGTCGTGCTCGCGGTCGCCACCTGGACGGGGGCCGAGTTGCTCCGGGACCGACGCGACGCGGGCGCCTTCGTGGCAAGGGTGGTCGGGATCGGGGTCGCCTGTTCGTCGGCACTCCTCGCGTTCTCCCTCCCCTGGCTCCGGGCAAGGCCCGCGCCCGGTCAGGTGACGGTTCCCGTCGATTGGCTTTGGCGCCTCGCGTGGCCCGTCCGCGGGCACGGGCTCGAGTTGCTGCTCGGGCTCGCCGGCACGGCGGGGCTGTTCCGCCGCAGGCTTCGGTTTCCCGCGGGCGTCGGCCTCGCCCTCGTCGCGGTCGGCACGAGCCTGCTCCTTTGGATCGCGATCCTCGGACTTCCCCCCTGGGCCCGGCCGGTGTTCGGATTCTTCAGGACGTTCGCGCGGCTGCAGATCCTGACGAGCTTCGGCATGGCGATCCTC
>Ga0075471_10003245_pt1 | contig 10577 bp, 12 predicted proteins | sample DEB19_08_DNA_2_FD_74787 | JGI IMG/M metagenome (GOLD analysis project Ga0075471, IMG submission 74787) | Aqueous microbial communities from the Delaware River and Bay under freshwater to marine salinity gradient to study organic matter... | ecosystem: Environmental > Aquatic > Marine > Coastal ... | reverse complement strand
ATATAGAATAATAAGAAATTGCTTTGTGCTTTGGCTCTACAAAAGGGTTTTGGATTTCTGGGGATCGAAGTGCCCTGCGGGAATCGGCAGAACCAGCGGGTTCACAGCGGCGGGTGGGTTGGGAACTGTGGTGCCGATGGGCTCTGCGAGCCCACGGGCCGCTCGCCTGCCCCGGTGGCGCTGGAACTCCGTGGCCTCGTGGCCGTTGAACCGCCGGGCCGCCAGCCTTTTGCCTCGCGGCTCAGGGTCGCGTGTGCGTACGTGCGCATGGGCGTGCGGGCGCGCGGGTGCACGGGCAGGCGTGCGTATGTGCGCGAGCGTACGCGCGAAACACGAGGCTTGCCGTTTCTGATTTGGTGGGGCATCACAGCGTGTGATGTTTACCTGTCCGTTTCTAGGGCCCTAGCAGCCCCGTACGCGGCTTCATTCCCCGACCCTTGGTCTACCCCTACCCCGACCCCAATCGGCCGCGTATGCCCCGTTTCCGCTCAAATAAAAGGCATAAGCGCAAGCGCTTGTCCGAATCGCAAGAAAGCAAAAACCCCGGGCACTTGGCCCGGGGTCTTCTCAGGGTCGGAGGCTACTTGCCTTTCCGGCCCGGTATCTTGCTAGTGTCTGTCATCTCCGGTGCAGCGGCTTTGAGCTTCTTGGTCAAGGTGCTCTCAGCGATTGTGCCGTTCGCGAAGTCCAGGACGATGGCAAACACCGGGTGCAGCATCGACCACTCCTCCAGCGTTTCCTTGATGACCTTGAAGCTGGGCTTCAGGGCCTTTGCTGGCGCTGGCTCTTCCGCGTCGTCTTGGCTCTCCGTCTCTTCCGCGTCGTCTTGGCTCTCCGTCTCCTGTATCACGGCCTGGCGCAAGCTCGCACGGGTTGCCTTGCCGCCGTTCAGCTCCTCTGCCATTGCCAGCAAGCGCTCGCGGTCGGCTTCTGGCAGTTCGGCCAGCATGAGCGCCAAAGCTAGCGGCACGGTTCCCTCGTGAATCTTGCGCTGTATGGGCTTGGAGAGTGTCAAGAGCGCGTCGTGTTGCGCAACCCACGCGGCTGACTTGCCGTACAGCTCTCCGCATTCCTTCTGAGTCTTGCCGAACCGCTCGCGCAACTTCTTCAAGTTGTGCGCAGTGTCAATGGGCGAAACCTCGTTTCGGTCAAGGTTTTCTCTCAGGTTGAGAATGAAAGCCTCTTCAGCGTTCACGTTAACCCGCTGTGCATTGATAAGCATCGGCTCTCCGTCGATGCCCCCCGCTTCGTTGATGGCGAGAATTGCGCGCAAGCGAGAGAAGCCGTAGACGACAACGGGCTTTCCTTCGTCTCCCTTGCGTACGCCGATAGGCTGAAGCTGACCGTGCTCCTTGATGCTAGCGGCCAGGTTCTCGATGTTAGGCTCGAAAGCCCTGCCCTGTAGGTCGGAGGGAACGACGATATCCGACGGATTCAGCTTGAAGATGTCCGTTTTCTTAGTCTCGACGCTAAACTTACCGCTCATTACGTTGTCTCCTTGGTTTGATGTTTTGTGAATTGTCTCAGAGTTTGAGGTTACAGTGTGCGCTGCCACCAGATAGGGCATTCAGGCAACGCGGAACGAAACACGGCCTTCCTATGTTCGCCCTTGTGAATCAGGAGATTAGCTTGCGTAAGGTCACGCTTGTTGAAGAGCCAAAAACGTATCATCGCGTTGCAATCTCCGCGCCACTCGAGCTTGTTTCCGTTATGGAGTGAAAAGCTGCTCACGCTTTCAACTCCGGCACCTTGATAACCGCGACCTTGCGCAGCTTGCCGTATCGCACGTTCACGCTTTTGATACCGTGCTCGCGCAAGCCCTCGATGTTGATGTATCCATCGCGGTCGTAGCTTACTGCGAGGAAGTCTTTGCCGGCTTCAAGGTCGGCCAGAATAGCGGCCTTGCTTTTGTAATCGCGACCGTAGGCAGGGATGAGAGTGAGGTGCATTGATGTCTCCTTGGTTGAGTTAAAACGTTGGTGTTGCTGGAATCGCAAGCTAGACGACGAACCCAGAACGGTCTGACTTTGCCTTCCCCTTGGCAACGAGAACGACCCAATGACCTTTCGGGTCTTCCCATCTGCGGTCGGAGATGTCTCCATCAACACACGGGAAGCCGTTCCACCCGTTCGCCAGCATCTCCGCCTTGAAAGCCTCGCTGCGCACAACGACAGTGGCCGTTCCACCTTGCGCGACGAAGCTTTCGGCCTGCTCTTGGTTGTTCTCGCTGCGAGAGAATGTCAGGTGATAGTTGGAGGGTAGCTTGCCATCGAGCCAGGATTGATAGCGCGCGGCGTTCTTGGTGTAATCTACGTAGCCGTCCAGGTCGTTCCAAATAGGCTTGTATACGGTCTCAGCGTTGATGTCGCTGAGAGTGTTCCAGCGCACAACGAGGATGCGTCCGGCTTTGTGGACGGTCTTTCGAACCGCTGCGAGGTCGCGCGCTACGTATTCGAGAAACTTCGCGCGGTTGGTCATCAGGAGTTGAGTCCGAAGCACACGAGCGCGCACGTTCGGTCTGTATGCAAGTCGGTACGTGGTGTTGAGGCACGATGCACGGCAACCCGGAGAAGCGAACGGGCAGAGGTTGTATTCACCGGACTCTCGCCACGGGCTGAGAGTCAAGCCTACCTGGAAGTAGTTCTCGTTCGCGGTCTTGCGAAACTTCGCCTGGTCAATGGTGAGAATGTCGCGGTCTGCGAAGTATTCAACGGGATCAATCTGATCAAGCGCTACGGCAATCCTGATGTCCTGGTCGCGCTGCAGTTCGTTGCGTGCCTTGAGTGTGAGGGTATCCATTTTCGTGTTCTCCTTTGTTCGCTTGTTGAGTCTCAGAGTCTGACTTGCGGTAATCGCAAGCTAGTAGCCAAGCCAGTCGTAGACTTCGCGGCCGCAAGTCAGCTTGATCCACTTCTCGCCGTAGACGCCATTATGCGTGTAGCGGTCAAGGGCCCAAAGTTGGCCTTCGTCGATTGTCCAAGGGATCCCGTGGTTCGCAATGAAGCGCCCCCAACCCCAAAGCTCGTGAGAATCCATCTCATATCCTCCTGTTAGAAGCCCAGAGCCGCAAGCACGAAAGGAAGCCAGAAAGGCATAAATATCGCCAAAAACACTTCGATGTCGTCTCGATTCACGTTTGCCTCTCAGTGTCTCAGGTAGACGGGTTGCCATCTCCTGTATCGGAGAGTACAAGCTGCGGATTGAGATGTCAATGACCTAATTGCATCTTTCGCAATTTTATCTGGGGTCGAGGCTTGCTCGCGTGACCAAGGAAGAAGTGAAAGCCAGGATAGATCGGCTCTTTGCTGGCGAGTCGCTGCGCAAGGTAGCAGGGGGCGACGGGTCGGCAATCCGCCGGTTTTTTGAGGCCGTCGAGTCAGACGCTGAGTTGCTGCGGATGTACACACTGGCGATGGAATCGAAGTCAGAGTTGATGGCCGACGACGTGGTTACCATCGCAGACACAGAGCCCGACTCCGCGCGCGCGCGTGTCCAAGTTGACGCCCGCAAGTGGTTCGCCAGCGTATCCAAGCCCAGGAAGTTTGGTCCCAAGGTAGACATCAACGTAAGCGGCGACGTGAACTTGAGGACGGCGCTCGACGCTGCCATCTCGCGGACACGCTCGCCCCACTTGCTACCTGGCAACGAGGCTTCAAGCGCGATTCCGCTCCCAGAGCCGACCCCACTCATCGGGTCAAGTGACTTGCAATCTCCATCAGACCTGGACGACGAGAAGCCCGACAGCCTCTCGCGGCGCGGTAAATAAATGAGCAAGGGGAACATGCGCGGGCGTTCAATCAATCGCGCGCGATATATGTGCGCCCGCGAAATATGTACGCGGTCGTTGAAAGACCCGGCCCTGGTGGGGGGCGGGGGGCCACCGGCCAGACAGGGCACGTGGACATTGTCTCGCTCGAATTTTTTTAGAATTTACAACACGAGTCGCTCAGAAGTTGACAGCCCCCAGAGTCTGAAGGGGCGAGCGGCGTGAGCGGCGCTCCGAACGCCAACGGCCCACGATATCCAGCAGCCCAAGAGCAGGAGCTGATGCTGGAGCTGTGGAGCCTCCGGGACGACTGGCGCAAGTGCGCGCAGTTCATCTACCCGTGGGGCCAGTCGAACACGCCGCTTCACAACCTCCGTGAGCCCCGTAAGTGGCAGATCGAAGAGTTCGAAGCGATCTCCGATCACATCCGCCGCAACAAGGAGCGCGTGGCGCAGGGCCTCACACCCCTCCCCTACTTCAGCTCCACGGCCTCGGGGCGTGGGATCGGTAAGTCCGCCTACGTCTCGATGATCTCGGACATCTTCCGAAGCACCCGGATCGGTTCGACGACTATCATCACGGCTAACTCAGAGTCTCAGCTCAAGAGCCGCACGTGGGCCGAATCGGGCAAGTGGCACACGATGGCCATCAACAACCACTGGTGGGAGCGCAACACTCTCAGTTGCAAGCCCGCCCCGTGGTTCGATGAGCTGCTGAAGAAACAGCTCAAGATCGACACGGGCTACTACTACACGCAGGCCCAGTTGTGGCGGGAGGAGAACCCCGACGCCTTCGCAGGGGTCCACAGCACCCACGGGATCATGCTGGTGATGGACGAAGCGTCGGGCATCCCCGAGCCCATTTGGCGCGTGTCCGAGGGCTTCTTCACCGACCCGATCATGGACCGCTTCTGGTTCGTGTTCTCCAACCCGCGCCGCAACACGGGCGCCTTCTACGAGTGCTTCCACCGGAACGTGAAGTCGTGGCGCACGCGGCACATCGACAGCCGTTCGGTCGAGGGCGTGGACAAGGCCTACCTGGACGGGCTCATTGAGAAGTACGGGATCGACAGCGACCCGGCGCGAGTGGAGGTGCTGGGCCAGTTCCCCCGGACCGGAGACTCCCAGTTGATCAGCCGTGAGTGGATCAAGGCGGCCACGGAGCGCGAGCTGGTGACGGACCCCTTCGCCCCTCTGATCATGGGGATAGACGTGGCCCGGTTTGGCGACGACCGCACGGTGTTCCGGTGGCGTCAGGGACGTGACGGGCGCACGATCCGGCCCGTGAAGGTGAAGGGCCTCGACACGATGGCGGTGGCTAACCTGGCCGCTCAGTGGATCCAGAAGACCAACCCGGACGCGGTGTGCATCGACGCCGGGGGCGCGGGTGCCGGCGTGATCGACCGCCTGCGGCAGATGGGCTACAAGGTCCACGAGATCTGGTTCGGCGCAGGGGCGGATGACCCCAAGAGCTACAGGAACAAGCGGGTGGAGATGTGGTGCAAGGCCCGCGACTGGCTGATCTCGGGCGGCTGCATCGACAAGGACCAGGAGTTCATGGACGACCTGGCCGGGCCGGAATACAAGCTGCCGGGCGCAGGTGACGCGATGGCGTTGGAGTCCAAGGCCGAGATGAAGGCGCGTGGCCTGTCGAGCCCTGACGACGGCGATGCCTTCGTGGTCACGTTCGGCGTGCACGTTCCGCACCGAGACTTGAAGGCCCACCGGGCTCGCTTCGGTCACCTTGCCGGCGGGAACTTCGGCAAGGTGGCCACGGGAACGAAGTACAACCCTTTTAAGTACTGATTTGCGATTCGCGTCAGTGACGTAGCGTTACGCAAGCGAGGTACACGAGCGCTGTCGCGAGGAGGAACCGTGTCGTTCATGGGCATTGGCAAGAAGAAGGCGCCGCCGCCTGTCGCTATCGACCCAGGTCAGCTTGCGGCCATCGCGGAGTCTGGGGCCGGCACCCGGACGAATGTGGACGGCTCGGCACTCCCGCCGGCACCCGCCCCCACCCCTGCGCCCGCCCCCGTGGTCTCTGCGCCCGTCACGCCGACTGTCCCGGCGGTCGCCACGCCCAGAGCGCCCGAGGTTCAGAAGGCGTCGGACGAGCTGGCGGCCCCAGCGCGGCGTGCGAAGGGCGGCCTCGCGACCCTGAAGAACAAGGGCAAGGCTAGCGGTCTCTCCGATGCTGGTGCCAACTTCCTGAGCCGCTCGCTGATCGGCTAACACGATGGCCACTCGGTATGACGGGCGGTGGCGTGAGGTCTCGGGCGGCCCAAGGACCGCCACTCCCTACTCCGACTCGAAGGCCAAGGCGAGCCGCTCGCTCGCAGACTCTGAGGAAGCGAAGGAGCTAATCTCTCGATTCAAGAGGATCTGCGGGAACCGAGGAACTTGGGAGTCTCACTGGGAAGAGATCGCGCAGCGCGTCCTGCCCGCACACGCCTCCTCGTTCAGCGCTCTCAACATCCGGCAGCCTGGTGAGAAGCGGACCGAGTACATCTTCGACTCCACGGCGTCCATCGCGCTCAAGCGCTTCGGTGCCATCCTCGACTCGCTGCTCACGCCGAGGAACCAGAAGTGGCACCGCATCGTCCCGGACAACCCTTCGCTGATTGAAGACCGGGAGGTGGCGTTGTGGTTCGAGCAGGTCAACGACCTCCTCTTCAAGTACAGATATAGCCCCAAGGCTAACTTCGCCTCGCAGAACTACCAGAACTGGCTGAGCATTGGCGCCTTCGGGTCGGGGTCCATGTGGGTCGATGCGCTCGACGGCGAGCCGGGCCTGCGCTATCGGCAGATCCATCTGGGTGAAGTCTACTTCGAGGAGAACCACCAGGGAGTGGTGGACACCGTGTACCGGCACTTCCGCATGACTGCGCGGCAGGCGTGGCAGAAGTGGGGAGACAAGATCCCGGAGTCCATCAAGACCGCGATGGCCTCGAAGCCCGACGCGGAGTTCTGGTTCTTGCACTGCGTGCACCCCAACCCGTCCCCTCAGCCCGGGGCCAAGACGTGGCACGGCATGCCGTTCCTGTCGCGCTACGTGTCCATCGAAGGCAACTCCGTGGTGGACCGAGGTGGCTTCAACAGCTTCCCCTACGCGGTGAGCCGCTACGAACAGGCGCCTGGCGAGATCTACGGTCGCTCGCCTGCGATGGACGTGCTGCCCTCGATAAAGACGCTCAACGAGCAGCAGCGCACGGTGCTCGTGCAGGGCCAGCGCACGGTGGACCCGATTCTCCTGGTCCACGATGACGGTGTGCTCGACACGTTCTCTCTGACCCCCGGCGCCATCAACACGGGCGGCGTGGATGCGAACGGGCGGCTGATGGTTCAGACGCTGCCCATCGGCAACGTCGCAGTGGGCAAGGAGCTGATGGACGACCAGCGTCAGGTCATCAACGACGCCTTCCTGGTCACCATCTTCCAGATCCTCGTCGAGACGCCCGAGATGACGGCCACCGAGGTTCTGGAGCGGACGCGGGAGAAGGGTATCCTCCTCGCACCGACGATTGGCCGCCAGCAGTCGGAGTACCTCGGCCCGCTGATCGAGCGAGAGCTTGATCTATTGGCGCAGCAGGGCCTGCTGCCTCCGATGCCTCCGAAGCTCATTGAGGCCGGCGGCGAGTACAAGATCGAGTACGACTCTCCGCTCTCCCGGGCCCAGCGGGCAGAGGAAGGCGCTGGCCTCATCCGCACTCTCGAAGTGGCGATGAACATCGCGGGCCAGACGCAGGACACGAGCGTCATGGACAACTTCGACCTCGACGTGGCGATCCGTGACCTCGCCAAGATCCACGCGGTCCCGGAGAAGTGGATGCGTGCGGTAGAGGACGCGGCGGCAATTCGCGAGCAGCGTGCGCAGGCGGCCCAGCAGCAGGCTGAAGTGGAAGCGGCCCCTGGCGCTGCTGCCCTGGCTAACGCGGGTGTAAAGGCCGCAGAAGCTGAGGTCGAGCTGGAGTGAAGGAAGTCGCCGCCGCCTACCGGGCTGCGATGGCTTGGCTTCGCATCAAGCTGATGTCCCGCCGCACCGCATATCAGATGGTCTTCGGCGGCCCATCGCCCCATCAGCGAGCAGTGCTCGAAGACCTCGCACGATTCTGCCGCGCCCACGAGTCCACGTATCACCCCGACCCTCGGATGCACGCGGTGCTGGAGGGGCGGCGCGAAGTGTGGCTCAGGATCAAGAAGCACATTGAACTGGACGAGGAGACCTTCTGGTCTCTGTACGCGAAGGAAGGCAAGTAGATGGAAGGCGGCGTAGGTGCTGGTGCGGGCGCTGGTGGTGCGGGCGCAGCTTCGGGCGGTGCCCCGGGCGGCGCGGCTCCTTCGGCCCCTGCGGGCGGATGGACCTCGGGTTTGAACCCTGAGGTCCGTGGCTGGGTTGAGACCAAAGGCTTCAAGGACGTTGGCACGGCGCTCGACAGTTATCGAAATCTCGAAAAGCTGATGGGCGTGGACAAGAACGAACTGCTGCGTCTTCCGCGCGACAAGGCCGATGCGGACGGCTGGAAGGCTGTGCGCTCGAAGCTCGGCTGGCCCGAGAAGGCCGATGGCTACGGGCTGCAGGCGCCCGAGGGCGGCGACCCTGAGTTCACGAAGCAGTACGTGGGGTGGGCCCACGAACTCGGTCTGACGATTGATCAGGCGAAGGGCCTGTTCGACAAGTACAACGAGGCCGTGAAGGCTGGCAGCCAGAAGTCGGTGGAGGCCACGGAGGCTGACTTTCTGCGGGAAGAGTCTGAGCTGAAAGCCAAGCACGGCAACGGCTACTCCAAGCTGGTGGAGAACGCCAAGCGTGTGATCAACCAGTACGGCATCAGCGAAGAGGCGCTCGGCAAGCTGGAAGCCGGGATGGGATGGAGCGGTGGGATGGAGTTCCTCGCGTCCATCGGCGCCGGGCTCGGTGAGCACCAGTTCGAAGGTGGCCAGGGCAAGGCTGGTGCGAACGGAGGCATCACCCCCGACTCGGCGAAGTCTCGCATTCAGGATCTCACGAAGGACGGGGAGTTCCTGAAGCGCGTGATGTCTGGCGACTCGGCGGCGAAACAGGAGTGGGACAACCTGCACCTGATCGCCTACGGTGGCCGCTGACCCAGTGGCGTTTAAGGCTTTGCGATTCGCGCAACGCCTCACGCTAGACTGGCTTCACTGATGAATGCCCGCGAAGAGTTCCTGGAGTGCCTCCGCTTAACGTACACGCACGCTCACAGTGCGGAAGAGGCGGTAGGCCGCGCCAAGATTCTCTTCGCGGCAGTCTCAGAGGCTGAGGACAGGGAGCATTGCGAAGGCAGCCCGTCTGGTGTGCCCTCGCCCTCAGCCGACAAGGGGCCGGCAAAGCCGCGTCCCCAGAGTCGTCAGCGTTGATCGGGAACGGGGCTGACAGCGAGAGCTGATCCGCCGATCTGACAGTCGGGAAAGTACCGACGCCCGCCCTGGCACCTGGGCATGAGGCGGCCCCGCCCCGGGCACAGAGCCCCGGTGGACAAGCCCTTCGAAGAACGTCAAACCGTGACTCTTCTGGAGGGACCAAGTGTCCATCAACATTCCGTCTCATTTCGTGCAGCAGTTTTCGAGCAATATCGCTCTTCTGCTGCAGCAGCGCGGCTCGAAGCTGCGCGATGCCGTGACCGTGGGCCGCCACGTGGGCAAGCAGGCCTCCCCTGTCGATCAGATCGCCTCGATCACTGCGTCGAAGGTGACCAGCCGCTTCTCGCCGATGGGGCGTGTGGATGCGGCTGTGGACCGCCGGTGGGTCTTCCCGGTGGACTACGACCTTCCGCAGCTCCTGGACAGCTTCGACAAGCTGCGCCTGATCACCGACCCGCAGTCGGCCTACGTGCAGAACGCCATCTACGCGATGGGTCGCGCGATGGATGACGAGATCCTGGCGGCGTTCTACGCGGACGCCAAGACGGGTGAGAACGGCGGGACCACGACCGTCGCGAACACCACGGCCTCCACCTCCGGTGGTCAGCAGGTGGTTGCGGCGTTCGGCGCTGCGTCGGCCACGGGCCTCACGGTCGCGAAGCTCCGTGAAGCGCGCCGCGTGCTGATGGCCAACGAGGTCGATGTGGACAACGACCCGATGTACTGCATCGTCACGTCGAAGCAGCTCGACAACCTGCTGGCCGAAGCGCAGGTTACCTCGCGCGACTTCAATGACCGCCTGGTGCTGACGGACGGCAAGATCGCAAGCTTCCTCGGCATCAACTTCATCCAGTGCGAGCGCGTGCCGACCAACGGCTCCTCGCAGCACCGCTGCCCTGTGTACGTGAAGAGCGGGATGTACATGGGCATGTGGGACGACATCAAGACCTCGATCTCCCAGCGCAACGACCTGCAGGGTGAGCCGTGGCAGGTCTACGCGACCGGCACCTTCGGTGCGACCCGGATCGAAGAGAAGCGGATCGTGGAGATCGTCTGCGCCTAATGTCTGGCTGGGCCAGTGATGAGCTGGCCCGGCTAATTACTCCCCTAATCAGATTTCGAAGATAGAAAGGAAAGATAGATGGCAACCGTCAAGTCGGACCAGATTACCAACAGCTCGGCGGTCCCCTCGGTTCGAAACAACTCGAACTCGAAGGGCCGCGTGGAGCGTTCGTTCTTCTCGTATACCGTCCCGGCGGGTGATCAGGCGGTCAACGACCTGCTGCAGCTCGTCGTGGTGCCGGCGGGCGCTCGGCTTCTCGGTGGTTTCCTGGCTGCGGAGGCCATGAGTACCGGCGCGGGCGCGGCGAGCATCCAGATCGGTGACGGGACGACCGCCACCAAGTACCTCGGCACCACCTCCATCGACGCCG
>Ga0075471_10003243_pt1 | contig 10579 bp, 8 predicted proteins | sample DEB19_08_DNA_2_FD_74787 | JGI IMG/M metagenome (GOLD analysis project Ga0075471, IMG submission 74787) | Aqueous microbial communities from the Delaware River and Bay under freshwater to marine salinity gradient to study organic matter... | ecosystem: Environmental > Aquatic > Marine > Coastal ... | reverse complement strand
CCCGCGTCCCCTCGTCGGCATCATCATGGGCAGCGACTCGGACTGGCCCACCATGGAGGCCGCCTGGCAGGTGTGCACCGAGTTCGGGGTGCCCTGCGAGACACGCGTGGTCTCGGCCCACCGCACGCCCGACGACATGTTCGAGTACGCCAAGACGGCCCAGCGTCGCGGGCTCCGGGTGATAATCGCCGGGGCGGGCGGCGCCGCGCACCTGCCCGGCATGGTCGCCAGCCAGACCACGTTGCCGGTGGTCGGCGTGCCGGTGGAGAGCAAGAGCCTCAAGGGTCTCGATTCGCTGCTCTCGATCGTCCAGATGCCGGGCGGTATTCCCGTCGCCACGGTCGCCATCGGCGGCGGGCGCAACGCCGGTTTGCTCGCCGTCTCGATCGTGGCGCTGGGCGACGCACGGCTTTCCGCGCGCCTCACGGCTTTCCGCCGGAAGCTTGCTTCCGAGTCGCGTGCTTGCGGGCGCAAGCTCCAGGGCCGGGTAGCGGGCCTCGCTTGAACGGCTGACCGGCCGTATCTTTCCTTCCCGGCGAGCGTCTGGCCCGGTGGACGCAATCCCTCGCATGGATGAAACCGCGACGAAAGACTTGGTCGACCTGGTACGCCGCGCGCAGCGCGGCGACGAGGCGGCCTTGCACGAGCTCATCGTCGCGTACCAGAACCGGGTGGCGGGTTTCGTCTTCGCCATCACCAACCGCCGCGACCAGGTGGAGGACCTTTCCCAGCAGGTTTTCATCAAGATGGTGCGGGCCATCGACGGCCTGCAGGCGCCCTCCCAGTTCGAATCGTGGCTGTTCCGTCTCGCGCGCAACACCTGCATCGACCAGCTGCGCCGGCAGAAGCTGCGCCGGATCTTCCTGCCTTTCGCGGAGGAGCACGAGAACATCGCCGAGCCGGCCGGGGCGGTGGACACCGAGGAACTCGACGCGTTGCGGCATGCCCTCGCCCAGCTCCGGCCGCAGGACCGCGCGCTGCTCGCCCTCGTGCAGGAGGGCCGGAGCCACGCCGAGATCGCTGTCGTCCTCGCGACCAGCGTGGCGGCAGTGAAGGCTCGCCTGCACCGGGCGCGGGAACATCTTCGTGAGCACTACCAATCCAATCATGAACCCTGAGGAAAAGGCCTGGAACGATCTGCGGGCCGCCGCTTCCTCTCGGCTCCGTCCTGGCTTCGCCCGTGGCGTCCTGCGGGCTGCACGCGGGCTGGGTGAGGGCGCGTGGGCCGCGCTGCGGGAATCCGCCGCGGCCTGCCTGCGGCCGGGTTTCGCCTCGCGGGTCGTGCGCGCCGCGCGCGCGGCCGCCGCCGGGCCGTCCTACGCCAGCCAGCTGGCCTTGAGCGCCGTCACCGCCGCCCTGTGCCTCGCCGCCGTGCTGCTGCTGCATCAGCGCAACCAGCAGCTGGCGGACGAGCGTAACCTCGCCGAGTGGCGCGCCATCGCGGCGTTTGCCCAGGAGATCGACGTGCCCGGCCGATGAGCCAGCGTGTCTTCGTCGCCCTGCTCACCGTCGGCGTGTTCGCCGCCGGTTACGGCGCCCGCCTCCTGACCGAGCCGGCGCAGCCGGTGCCGCCCGCCCCGCCCGGGCTCGCGCGCGAGTTCGCGCCCGCGGCGACGACCGGGAGCGGCGGTGAGCGGCGCCAGCGGCAACTCGATCGCGCGCGGCTCGTGTCCGAGATCCAGAAGCTCCGCCCGCAGATCGAGGCCTACAGCGCCCAGGTGCAGGAGATCGACGCCGAGTTCGACCGCGAATTCGTGCGCCTCCTGCGCGATGACCAGCGGGAGCGCTACCTCGCCAGCCAGCGCAAGTTCGCCGAGCGCGACGCGAAGCGCGCCGGTTCGCGCGAGCTGCTCTCCGACGAGGAGATCTTTCGCGAGCAGGACCGGTCCATGACGTGGGTTTACTGGAAGATCACCGTCACGCCGCGCCTCGAGATGCTGACCCGCTCCTGCCAGCTTGATGCGGCCCAGCAGGCCGAGACGCGCAATCTGCTCGTGCTGCGTCGCGCCAAGTTCATGGCGCTTTTCGATTCCACGCCCCACCTCGGCATCCGCCTGAGCGGGCTGGCGCCGCTGATCGAGCGCGTGGCGACGCCTCCGGCCGGGCGCTGAAGTCGCCGTGGTTTTTGGGTGGAGCCGCGCGCGGCCGCCCGCACAGTGCCGGCCATGCCGAAGTCGCCGCTCGCCGGTCTCAATGTCCTGCTGCTGGAGGACGACACGCTGCTGCGCCGGCGCCTCACCGGTTTCCTCGAGACGGAGAAAGCGGAGGTCACGGCGGTCAACACCGTCGCGGCCGCGCGCCGCGCGCTCGAGGACCTGCCCTTCGAGGCGGCGTTGATCGATGTGAACCTGCCTGACGGCCGCGGCACCGACCTCCTGCGGGACAAGGCATTCCCGCCGACGACCACGGTGATCGTGATGACCGCCGAAGGTGGGGTGGCGGGCGCGATCGAGGCCTTGCGGGCCGGGGCGGCCGACTACCTCGTGAAGCCCTTCGATCCGGAGGATTTCACCGTGCGGTTCGCGCAGGCGCGCCGGCAACGGCAGGAGCGCCGGGCTGACGAACACCGGCGCGGCCAGGAGAGTGAGCTCGTATTTGGGCCCAGCCTCGCGGGCGTGAAGGAGCAGCTGATGCGGATCACGACCGCGGACCGTCGGTTGGGTGAAAACCTTCCGCCCGTTTTGATCGAAGGGGAGACCGGGACGGGCAAGACCGCCTTCGCGCGTTGGATCCATCGCAACGGGCCTCGCGCCGACCAACCGCTGGTGGAACTCAATTGCTCCGCGCTGCCGGAGTCGCTCGCCGAGGCGGAGTTGTTCGGACACGAGCGCGGCGCGTTCACCGACGCCAAGGCGGGGAGGATAGGACTGATGGAGGCGGCCGACGGCGGCACGCTCTTCCTCGACGAATTACCCAGCCTTGCGCTTGGTTTGCAGGCCAAGTTGCTGACCGCGATCGAGGATCGAAAATTGCGCCGAGTCGGCGCTTCGCGCCCGTTGCCGGTCGACGTCCGAATCATCGCCGCGACGAATGCGGATCTCACGGCGTTGGCCGCCGCCGGAAGTTTCCGCGCCGATCTGATGCACCGGCTCGACTTGTTTCGCGTGCGGCTGCCCCCGCTGCGGGAACGAGGCGAGGATATCATCACGTTGGCCGAGGAGTTGCTCGCGCGCATCTGCCGCCGCTACGGGCAGAAGAAGCCGGCCATTCCGGCCGCCGGTCGCCGCCGGCTGCTGGCTCATCGCTGGCCGGGGAATGTCCGTGAATTGGCGCACGAGATCGAGCGGGCGGTTGTGCTGGGGGGCGAGGAGGCGCTTTCCTTCGCGCAACTAGCGGCTGCGCCTGTCGCAGGAAGCGTCGCCCGGGACGGCGGTATTTTGCGCCCGGACTTCGTGTTTCCGGAATCGGGTTTCTCCATGGAAGCCGCGATTGACGAAATGGTCCTGCGTGCCCTGCGGCAGGCGAATCAGAATGTCTCCGGCGCCGCGCGGCTGCTCGGCGTTTCGCGCGATGTGGTGCGCTACCGATTGAAAGCGGTCAGGCCGGAGAACGACTATGGGGAAAATTCCCCGACGGTCGGGGGTTGATGGGATAACTTACCCGGTAGCCTGGACTTTTTTTATCACGCCTATAGTAATATAAAACCATATAGTAAAGATATTTATGGATCATAATGGTTCTTGGCATGCAGGCTGCAAAGGGGAGCGCGTGTTCAGAAACTTTCACACTTTAGCCTGCGTAATCGGGATCGCCTTCGGCAGTGCCTCGATCGCCTTGGGCGCAGCGGCCCCCTCGGCCGACTCTTCCGCCAAGGCTCCGGCTGACTTGCAGAAGCTGGTCGAGCAATCGATCCAGCAGCGTGATCGTATGATTTCCGAGCACGATGCCCTCGCGCGTCAGCTGAAGGATGCGACCGAGGAAAAGCGGCGGGAGATCTACGAGAAGATGAACGAGCAGAAGAAGGCGTTCGAGGCCGCTCAGAGCGCCTTGCACAAACGGATCCGTGACGAGCAGCGGGCCCAGCGCTCCCAGCAGCGCTCGCGGTGATTTTTTCAGTCTAGCGTGATATCAGTCACAGGGGGCGGTCGCCGGCGCGACCGCCTCCATGTTTTTCCGATCGTGCGCGAAGCGTGAACATGGCTTGTCCGGCGGATCCTTGCGCCGCAGCCTTCGACGAATAATCGTCTTGAGAATTCCCATCGGAACCGCGCTCCCCATTTTGCTCGCGTTCGCCTCGTGCGCGGGAGGGGTGTCCTCACCTCCGGTTTCAGTTCCGGCCTTGCCCGCGTGGAGCACGTTCGCGGCCGTCGAGTCGGTCTTCGGCTACAAGGACAACCTGCTCCTGAGCTCGGCCGGCGAGGAGCGGAGCGCGCTGGCGCGGGGCACCGCGGAGATCCTGCTGATGCGCACCCCGACCCAGGCGTTCGAGTACTCCGCTTTCGCGCAGGCCGAGGGCACCCGGTTCCTTCAGGGTGAGACGGTCCGCAATGAGTCGCGTTTCTGGCTCCGGCAGGAACTCGGTTGGCGTCCGGGACCGCAGTGGGAACTGCAATTCCCCGTGACCGGGTATTTCGATGACAAGGTGTTCGATCAGTCCGACACGGAGGTCGAACGCCTCACCGCGGTGCTTCGGGTCCTCGGGGCGATCGCGGGCCCGAACCTGCGCTGGGATTTTCATCGCAGCGCCTGGCTGGAGGTGAACGCCGCGGCACAGCGCGACGTTTACGCCGACGGCAGCAACGACGGCTGGACGCGCCATGGCGGCCTGCGCCTCAATGTTTCGCTCTCCCGTGGTTGGGAAACCGGGGCCGGGGTGAACTCCCGCTGGCGGGCTTTTGATTCGCGCGAGCAATACTCGGCTTCCGGGCGCATCCTGCCGGGAACCTCCCTGCGTTCCCGCGAGGATGAGTATGAAGTACGGATGGCGCGAAAGTGGGGAACGGCCGAACCGTGGAAGGCCGGGTTCCGGTGCTCATTCCTCGACTGTCGCGACAACGGCTCGGGTTACTTCGACCGGCGTGAATGGCAGGTCGAGCCCGAGTTCGAGTGGAAGCCCGCGGGCTGGCGCCTGCTCCTGCGAACGGCCGCCCGGCGCGTGGAATTCGGGATCCAGACCGTCGGCGTCGGGCTCAATCCCTCGCCGCGCATCCGCGACGAATACGAGGCCGAGCTCCGGGTGGAGCGGAGATGCTCCGAGAAGTGGAGTATGATCGGCGGCTTCCGCTGGGAGCGCGCGCGCTCCAACGAGCGCGTCGCTTCCTACGAGGTGAACGAAGGCTTGCTAGGCGCGCGCTGGAGTTGGGAGAGATAGCGGTGCTCCCGCCGCGATGACGCCCTCCCCATACCCGCCGTCCACGCGCCTCCGGATGGCGGCCGCGGGATTGGGCCTCACGGTGCTTGTGTTCGCGGTGGTGGTGGGAGCGGCGACGTGGCGGCTGCGGGCCGGCCTACGGGAGCAGATCCTCAACCGCGAGGCGGCGACGCTTTCCGCCGTCGCCTCGATGCAGCTCGATCTCGGCGCGGCCGAGTACGGAACCACCGCGGTGGGCGAAGTGCCCGGCGCTTTGCTGGTGGCGGTTCTCCGGACGGCGCGTCTGCGTGATGTCGCGGCGGTGCGGATCTTCGACGCCCGTGGAACGTTGAACTCGTCGGACGGCGTTCTCGGCGAACTGCCCCCGCCGGAACCGGCGGATTGGAAGCGGGTCGCGGCGGGAGAGTCCTTCGCGCGGCTGCTCCCGGGACCGCCACCGGAGGAAATCCTTTTCCCCGCGGCGGCGGCGAGGGAGGCGGGTCTGCTCGAGGCGTGGGTGTCGCTGCATCGGGGCGGGAACTCCTCGCCGGCGGGCGCGGCGCAGTTCCTGCTTTCGGCCGCTCCGGTTCGGGCCGAGCTCGCGGCGCACGACGACCGACTTTGGCTGCAGGCCGCGATCGCTTGGGCGGCCGGGTCGTGCGTGATCGTGATCGGGGTGGCCTGGGCTTTCCGCCGTCTCGCGGCCGCGAACCGGGAACTTGCCGTTCGCACCGCCGACCTCGAACGGGCCAACCGTGAACTGGTTCTCTCGGCCAAGACTTCGGCGCTCGGGGCGGTCGCGGCCCACCTGGTCCACGAGATCAAGAGCCCCCTGGCCGGACTCGAGCAGTTCGTCGCGGCGCAAGGAGCCGCCGGCGCCGACGAAGGAGGAACCGAGCTCCGGGCGGCCTCCGAACTCACGCGTCGGTTGCGCACCATGGTGAACGAGGCGGTCGGCGTGATGCGGGACGAGCAGGCCGGCGCCGCCTTCGAGCTAACCTGCGCGGAGCTGCTGGAGGTGGTTGCCTCGCGGGTCCGCCCCGAGCTCGCGCGCGCCGGGGTGAGTCTGGAGCCCGCGGGCGAGCCGGCCGCGCGGGTCGACGGTCGCCGTGCCAACCTCGCGATGCTCGTGCTGAAGAATCTGGTGCAAAACGCCGCTGAAGCCGCGCCCCGCGGCGGACGCGTGCGGTTGCGCGGCGGCGCGGGGGCCGATGGATCCGTGGAGTTTCTGGTCGAGGACGACGGCCCGGGTCTGCCGGAGATCGTGCGCTCGCGGCTTTTCGAGCCGTGCGTTTCCGGCAAGTCCGGTGGCACGGGCATCGGTCTCGCCCTCAGCCACCGGCTGGCCCGCCAAGCGGGAGGAAGGCTCGAATTGGTGCGCTCCGGCTCCACGGGAACCTGCTTCCGCCTTGTCTTGGACCGGGAGCCATGATTCCTGCGCAGCCTGCGCTTTTCGACGAAATCACTCGGGGCGCGGGATCCTGATTCCCGCCGACGCGGGCTGCTCGCGCATCCGGCATTCCTCCGGCTGCTGGCGCTCGCGGCGGGCGTGTTCACCCAGCGGCTCGCGGCGCAGGAGGGCTCCCAGCAGTGGGCGCTCACCTTGCAAGGTTGGTCGGTTTCCTCGCCGGCGGTGAGTCCCGACGGCGCGACGATCTACGTCGGCGTCGAGACCAGGACCGCCGGCCGGCTTGTGGCGGTGGCGGCGGACGGCTCGGTGCGTTGGAGCATCCTGCGGCCGGACGGCATCAGCGCCTCACCGGCGGTGGGCGCCGACGGGACGATTTACGCCGGGTGCTACGACGGAAAACTCTACGCGATAAATCCGTCCAACGGAGCGATCCGCTGGCAGTACGACGCGGGTGCCTTCATCGTGAGCTCGCCGGCGATCGCGGCGGATGGCACCGCCTATTTCGGCGCGGGGGACGGGCGTTTGCACGCCGTCGACGCTCGCGGCGCGCTCCGCTGGACCTTCCAGACCGGGGATTGGGTCGAGTCCTCCCCGGCGCTGGGCGCCGATGGCACGGTTTATTTCGGTTCGCGGGACCGGGTTTTCTACGCGATCGCCCCCGACGGGCGGGAGAAATGGCGTTTCGCCTCGGCCGGCGCGATCACGGGTTCCCCGGCGCTGGGCGCCGACGGCACCCTCTACTTCGGATCGGCCGATCAGCGGATGTACGCGTTGTTCCCCGACGGACGGAAGCGCTGGGACTATTTCACCAACGGCAACATCCAGGCTTCGCCCGTGCTCGGCGCCGATGGCGCGGTTTATTTCGCGGCGCTCGACACGTCGTTCTACGCGTTGGAGCCCGACAACGGTGCCCTCCGTTGGCGGGTAGCGCTCAACACCAACAGCATCTCGACGGCGGCCGTGCGGGCGGATGGCGTCATCATTTTTGGGGCGGATGACGGGATCGTGCGCGCGCTCAACCCGGCGGACGGTTCCGTCCGCTGGCGTTTCGACACCCGCAAAGCCGTGCCCGACGACACCATTGATTCGTCGCCGCTGCTGACGGCCGACGGTTCGGTGTATTTTTCCTCGCTCGACGGTCGGCTCTATAAGCTCCGCGGCAACGGCCTTGGTCTTTCCGAGGTGTCGAACTGGCCTGCTTTCCGCGGGGATGTCCGCCGCAGCGGCCGCTCCCTGTTCGGAGCGGGCTCGGGGCGTCTGCTCAATCTTTCGGTTCGCGCCCCGGTCGGCGTCGGGGAGAGGTTGATCACGGGATTTGTGGTCCAGGGTGCGGCGGCCAAGGCCTACCTTGTACGGGGTGTTGGTCCGGGCCTGGGAGAATTTGGGGTGGCGGACTTCCTACCGGACCCCCGGTTGGAACTTTACGCGGGTGCCACGCGGATCGGAGGCAACGACAACTGGGATGAGGCGCCGCCCGGGCTTTCCGTGTCTGACACCGCCGCGGCGGTCGGCGCCTTCCCGTTGCTGCCGGGCAGCCGGGACGCCGCGATCGTCGTCGCGCTCCCGCCCGGTGCGTATTCCGCGCACTTGCGGGCCGCGGATGAAACCGTCGGGGTGGCTCTGTTCGAGGCCTACGATGCGATCGGCGGCGATCCGATCAGCCGGTTCCGCAATCTTTCCCTGCGCGGGCGCGCGGGGGTAGGGGATTCCACGTTGATTTCGGGTGTCGTCGTGGGCGGCGCGGGTCCGGTGAACCTATTGCTCCGGGCTGTCGGTCCCGGCCTCCGGCCTTTCGGGGTCGATGGGGTTCTGGAGCGCCCGCGGATCTCCTTCTACAACGGGTCCTCACTCGTGCGCTCCAACGAGGGATGGTCCGGAGTCCCTAACGCCGCCGATCTGGCGGGAGCGGCCCGGGCCACCGGGGCTTTCCCGCTGGGAGCGGGCAGCACGGATGCGGCTCTAACGGTGGTGGTTCCGCCGGGCCCCTACACCATTCACGTGGCGGGAGTCGACGGTGCCGTGGGCGAGGTACTGACCGAGGTCTACGTGCTGCGGTAGGGCGCCGGCGGTCATTCTCCCGAGGGGAAACTGCTTGCCACTGCCAAAGGGTGGAACGGAAACTGCACGGCTTCCCTCCCAGCAAACCACGCGGGCCACGGCCCGCTTTTTTTGGACGACATGGACGACAACGCCTCCAACGAGAACCAGCCCGCCGACTTCAACAGGATCGACCTGAGTCAGCTGCAGGGCTTCAGCTTCGGCACGCAATGGACCCAGGATAAGACGGTCCCAGGCGAGCGCCGCTCATCGGAGGATCGTCCGCGTCGCGAAGGTGGCGGCGGCTTTGATCGCCGTGATCGTCGCGGTTTCCGGCGTCCGGCCGGAGAGGGCGGGGGTGATGCCGGTCCGGGCGGCCCTGGCGGCCCCGGTGGCCCGGGTCGTCGCGACGAGGGTGGCGAGCGTCGCTTCCGCGGAGGTGGGCCGGGCGGTTTTCGCGATGGTCCTCGCCGCGAGGGCGGTCCGCGTGAAGGTGGACCCCGTGAGGGCGGTGGTTTCCGGCGTGGCCCCGGGGGCCCGCAGTTCGGCGGGCGCGGCGCGTCGCAATTCGGCCCGTACGAGAGTCCCTATTTCACCGCGACCTTCTATCCGGAGGACTCGAGCTTCAGCACCCTGGTGCAGACGATCCGCAAGTCGTGCCGTACCGTGGAGCTCTTCGAGATCGCGCGCACGGTTGTCGCCAAGAACGACCGGTTCGTGGTGGTGCTCGCGCACCGCGCGCCTGCCGGTGCGCCCGCTTCGGCCGAGTCCGCCCCGGCCGCGGCGAAGCCGGTTTTCCACATCTCGGTGCCGGACGGCATACCGTTCGATAGCGACGAGGCCGCGGTTGCACACGTGATCGCCAATCACCTCGATCGTTTCTTCGACCGCGCCGACGTCGAGGTTGAGGCCCCGAAGGGCAGCTACCAGGTCATCAACCGCTGCGGCGTCACCGGTGAGCTGCTCGGGCCGCCGAATTACCATCGCTACAACCAGATGGTGCAGCAGCACTACAACTCCCAACTTAGTGGCCGTATGGGTCCGGAGGCCTTCCGCAGCCGCATCGAGACGGTGCGGGACCCCGAGTTGGTGAACCAGTGGCTGGCCAAGATGAAGAAGGCCACCCGCTACACGTGGAAACTGTCAGCCGCTCCGGCCGTGCCTGCGGCGCCCGCCGCAGAGGCTCCGGTCGAGACACCGGCCGAGGCTCCCGCCGCCGAAGCTCCGGCGCCGGCGGCATCAGAGGCTCTTTTCTTCGACACTCTCGAGGACGCCCGCCTGCATCTGCTCACCCATGCGCGCGACAAAGTGGTGCGCACCGCGGAGAACGCGCGCTTCGCCGGCCGTCTCCTCGAGACCCTGCCGCCGGGTGAGATCCGCCGGGCCGTGGAGGGCGCTCTGGAGCGTCAGCGGCGTTTCCCGCTGGACACCGCCAACGGCCTGCGCGGCCGGCTGCGTCGCGAGCACTTCACGATCTTCAAGAAGGGCTCCAAGGGCGTTTCCTACGTCTGCGCCGTGAAGCGGAAGTTCCGCGTGCCGGGTCAGACGTTCTCCGACAGCATCGGTGCCCTCATCGCCTACATCGAGGCGAACCCGATGGTGCGCGCCGGCGAGCTGCCGGCCAAGTTCCTTGGCATCAAGCCCGCCGCGGCCCCGGCGGAGGCGGCCCCCGCGCCGGCTCCCGCTGACGCCGCTCCGTCCGATGCTCCGGCTGCCCCCGTGGTCGCTCCCGAACAGGCGGCGCCGAAGGTGGAGGAGTTCAGCATTGATGACCGCGCCCGTCTCTCGCGGCTGCAGGGCGATCTGGTCTGGCTGGTGCGCGAGGGTTACGTCACCGAGTT
>Ga0075471_10003242_pt1 | contig 10580 bp, 10 predicted proteins | sample DEB19_08_DNA_2_FD_74787 | JGI IMG/M metagenome (GOLD analysis project Ga0075471, IMG submission 74787) | Aqueous microbial communities from the Delaware River and Bay under freshwater to marine salinity gradient to study organic matter... | ecosystem: Environmental > Aquatic > Marine > Coastal ... | reverse complement strand
GCGCTCAAGAAGGGCGACCTCGGCACTGCCGCGATGAAGGTGCTCGACTCCAAGAACCTCACTTCGCTCAAAGCCGTGTGGGAAGACCGCAAGTGGATTGGGAAGGTCTAACTGGGTAGCCGCCGAGGTGAGGTGGCAAACTCGGTCGCGCTCGCCCCCCTAGACCCAAGACGCTAGAACCCATCCCCTAGCCGCCATGTCCAAAGTCTATTTCTACTACTCGGCGATGAACGCGGGGAAGAGCACCCTGCTCCTCCAGTCCAGCTACAACTACCAGGAGCGCGGCATGAACACGCTCGTCCTCTCGCCGCAACTCGACACCCGCGCTGGCCCCGGAAAAGTCGCCTCCCGCATCGGCCTCTCGGCGGAGGCGCGCGCCTTCAAGCGGGACGAAAACCTCTTCACCCTGGCCGAGGAAGACCACGAGAAGCGCATCCTCTCCTGCGTGCTGGTGGACGAGGCGCAATTCCTCACCAAGGCCCAGGTCGATCAGCTCACCGACCTCGCCGACCGCTTGCGCATCCCAGTCCTCTGCTACGGCCTGCGCACGGACTTCCAGGGCAATCTCTTCGAGGGCAGCCAGTGGCTACTCGCGTGGGCGGACAACTTGATTGAGCTGAAAACCATCTGCCACTGCGGCCGCAAGGCCACGATGGTCCTGCGTCTCGACGCGAACGGTGCGCCCGTGAAAACCGGCGAACAAATCGAAATCGGCGGCAACGACCGCTACGTCTCCGTCTGCCGCCGCCACTACAAGGAAAGCCAGAACGCCTGGCTGCTCTGAAAGCAAAACGCGACGGCTGAGGCCGTCGCGTTCGCGGAAAATAGAATGATTGACCGAGGCTACTTCGCGTTGTCCTTCACGAACTGGATCGCACCAGCCACGAACTCGGTCGGCTCTTTGGCAAACGTTCCATTGTCCGTCTCGATGGCCATCACGCCGTCCCACTTGGCCTTCTTCAATTCGGCGAGCAGGCCTTTGTAATTCGCGTCACCGGTGCCGACCTTGACATCGAGGATGACGCTCTTGCCATCGGCCGTCTTCTCGGTCTTCTTGTCCTTGAGGTGGATGTCATACACGCGGCCTTTGTAGCCCACGAACTCCTTGCCCGCGTCGAAGCCTGCGCCGGTGAGATGCCCCACGTCCATGCATACGCCGATGCGCGCATCACGGTCCTTCAGCACGGACCAGACCTTCTCCGGCGTGCCATAGACCGAGTCCTTGCCGTGGTTGTGGATGGCGAGCTTGATGTCGTATTCCTTCACGAGTTCCTCCAGGCCATCCCACAGCGCCTTGTCGTTCTTGGGCTCAACGATGATGACCTTGATGCCCATCGCCTTGGCGAAGACGAAGAGCTTGCGGTTATGCTCCTTGTCAGCCGAGGTGCCAGCGACACCGAAGGTGTAAAAATGGATGCCCTTCGCATCGAGGATGGCCTTCTTCTGCTTCGCCTCTTCGAGCGAGCCCATCGGGTTGATGTGGCTGCCGATGGCCTGAAGGTGCTTGATGCCGTGCTTCTCGGCGAAGGCGACGACCTCGTCAAACTTCATGTTGCGGCAGGTCCAAGTCTGAAGGCCGACCTTGGGCGCGTAATCGGCCGCTTGAGTGGAGGTGAAGACGAGGCTGGCCAGCGCCAGCGTGAGGAGGAGTTTGGCTTTCATTTGTTTGAAAAGACTGCCCGCAGATGACGCGGATGACACGGATAAATTCGTTTGCGACCGCCGCCCGATCACTTCGCCGGCGTCACCACCAGATCATCGAACTGAATCGGCGTGCCGGAGAAAGGATTGCCCCAGATGGATGGCCGGCCGGGCGGGGCCGGTTCCTTGTCGGTGAAAGTGATTTGCCAAGCCCCGGGCTCTACGCTGCCCTGCGACCAGATCTTGCCCTCCAGCGCCACGCCGTCGCCGGTCTTGCGCACCTGAAATTTCAGCAGCGTCCAAACGCCGGACTGCCACTCGAAGGGCACCGATGCCTTCACGTCCTCGCCCTTGTAAAGCTCGATCAGCTTCTTGGCCGGCGAGGCTTGCAGCTTGTAGCCGCCCACGCCATTGAGGCCCACGGCCAGAGTTGGAGCGCGCCGTTTCTGGCCGGTGCCAAAGATGCGCGCCTGCACACAAAGCCCATCCTTTTCCGTCGGGCCGAACAGCACGCCAAAGGTTTCCAACGGCGCACCGGGCAGCTCAAGCACTTTGCCACCCTCCACCGCCTTCACCTCGAAACCGCCCTCCAGCACGAGCATGCCCTCGGGCACCTTCCCGACTTCGGTCTCCTCAAATGTCTGGGTGTAAAGCGGCTTGGCCGCAGTCGCGCCGGGTTTCGTGGGGCCGGCCTGGGCCAGCTTGTCCTTCTGCAAGTTGGCGTTGATCCAATTGCGCATCGTCGAGCTGCCCTTCCCATAGCCACCGGGCAAATCAACGTAATCGAAGGTCTGAACCTGTGGGGGCTGCCCCCAGTGCGCCGGGAAACTCTTGGGGTCGGCCGCGATCGCGACGGCGACACTCGCAAACAAGGTCAGGAAGGCGTGTTTCATACGTGTGCTTACTATTGTTCCCAAGACAGACGCCGGCAATCCCGGAATTGTTTCCTCATTGTTCTCGACACGCCACGGTTGAAGCTTCGGGCAATCACCTCGATCCAGCGTGACAGTGCCTCCCAGCCTTCACCGGCCGGTGAGCTGTTTGACCGGTTCCAACTCATCAATGAGCGACAATCCGTATAGCCCGACCAGAGGAGACCCAAACGCGACGGCCGACAGGCATCCTCCCGCATACACCGCCGGAGCTGCCGTCATCGTCCCAACCGCCACGATATCCGACGCCATCGCCAACGGCACCAAGGCTAGGGCTGACCGGTGGCAAACGGTGACTTGTGTTGACCTGGCCTCAAACACGGTGAAGCGGCACTCGCCGCCAGCGCGGGCTTCCAAGTGCAGCACCTCCCATCGCTCGACCTCACCGAGCCTTCGCACCAGCCGAATCTCCTCTCCTCGTCCGGCGGCAGGGCGCAGCAAGTCCCAGTTGTAGGTGTCTCCGCGGGCAAAGATGATCGGCGGTCCCACGGGCACTCGTCTCTGCAAATTCATGCCTTGCGCTTCCGCTGGTCCGGCCGCATGCACAGTCGTCGCGGGCACAACGATCCGCTGCACCGCCGCGCCCGCGCTTCGATCCAGGGGCGGGAGCGCGATGGTCAGCGCCGTGGGCGCGGATGAACCTGCCATCCGTCCGTTGGCGTGGAGCAACAGCCGCCCGTCCGCAGTCTGCGCGGCCTCGTGAATCTGAACCACTGCATGAGCCCGGGGCTGCGTGTGGAGCTGGGACATCTGCACCACATGCCGCGTCGCTCGGCAGCCGGTGTGGAACAGCAGGCACATGGAAAGAACCGCGCAGCGGCTCGCGTCGCCTTTCAGCCAGCGTGACGGGTTGATGCGCCGCAACCAGCCGGAGATGATGTGCATTCCAACCTCCGTCCATGAACAGGCTTTGATCCGGCCCTGCGCGGCGTGCTGCCGATACTCATTCAGCCACGCGGGCGTGGGGCCGTGTTCCGGCAATGACGTGTCGGGCCGGCGATGCAGGCCGATGGTCCGGGCCAGCAGCCATTCGAGCGCGTCCCAGAAACGCACGCGATCAAGCACGGGATTGAGGGCATTGGTGACGACGCAGTAGCGAACATTCTTGGGATTGGTATGATGCAGCGCGTGGTGCTGCGGCGTTTGCAGCAGACGGATCCCTTGCAGGAAACTAATGATCCGCCCGTTCTCCCAGCGCGTGCGATGCGCCCACTTGTGGAATTCGTTCGCGTTGGTGCTGATCGCAGCGAAGAGCCAGACGTGCCAGGTGAGGCGGCCCAGCGCCCACGCGATCAGCACGATGATTGCCGAGACCAGCAGCAAATCCCACGAGCTCTGCCACCAGTTGTTGCGGGTCATGTGGCGCGGCAAATGGTGGTGGATGACGTTGGGCCGGCCGATCAAGTTGCCCACCAGCGGGGTATCCTCGCGGATGTAGGCGTCTTCGAACCAGTGAACGACTCCGGCGGCGAATTCCGCGAGCAGGATGACGAGGAGAGCTTGCGTCGAGATTAGGAGGATAGTTTGCATGGCAGTGTTTGTGTTTTCAGCTACACACCTCTCGTAACCCTCCTTGCTTCGGCACGGGTAATTCATAAACCTACAAGCCATTCGCCAAAAACGATGATGAACATCCACCACCTCGAACTGTTCTACTTCGTCGCTCGACACGGGGGCATCAGCGAGGCAGCACGCCGGATGCCCTACGGCATCCAACAGCCCGCCATCAGTGCGCAGATCATCCTGTTGGAGGATCACCTGGGCGTGACCTTGTTTCAGCGCCGGCCGTTTGAACTCACCCCGGAAGGCGCGCGTTTGTTTGCTTTCATCGAGCCGTTCTTCGCGAACCTCCATGCCGTGGAGCTGGAACTGCAGGGCGGGGCCGTGCATCAGATCCGCATTGGGGCCTCTTCGCCCGTGCTGCGGGATCACCTCCCCGCGCTCATCCGCAATGTGCGGAAGAAGTTTCCCCAGCTCCGCATCACTTTGCGCGACGGCCATCAGCCCGACCTCGAAGAGTGGCTCGCCAGCAACGACATTGACCTCGCCGTCACGTTGCTAGGCCCTCGCCCTTTGCCGGGCGTGAACTCGGTCAGTCTGATCAAGCTGCCGCTCGTGCTCCTTGTGGAAAAATCCAGCCGCCTCAAATCTGCCGAAGAATTGTGGTCGCAGGACAAGATCAGCGACCCGCTCGTCGCGCTCCCGGCTAGCGACACCATCAGCATCAACTTCCAGACCGGCCTTGCCCGGCGCAAGATTGACTGGTTTACCAGCGTTGAAGTCAGCTCACTCGAACTGATCGAGGCCTATGTCGCGAACGGCTTCGGCATTGGCGTCTCAGCGAGGGCCCCGGGTCGGGAGCTGCCGACGAACGTGCGCGCGCTGCCGCTGGAAGGCTTCGATCCCGTGGAACTCGGCGCACTGTGGCGCGGCAAACTGCTGCCGGTTTACAAGGAGTTCCTCACGGAAATGCAGCGTCGGGCCAAGCACGTCGCCTGCTCGTGAAGCGGTGTGCGGCGCGGCCGCTACTCCGCGAAGGCCTCCAAGATCTGAGTAGCGACGGTGCGCTGGCATTTGTCCACCTCGGCACGGAGCGCCTTGGCGTCCTCCGCCATCCACCGGACAAACCGCTGTTTCTCGCCACGATAACGAATGTGGATCAGGTGAATCTCTTCCCGGCGGGAACCCTGCAGCCGGTAGAGCCTCGCCATCAGGTCCACTTTGAGGCTGACTCGGGGATTTCGGAGTTCGTAGTCCCCGTCCAGCCATACCGTCCCCATGCTCAATTCAATGACATACCGGAAGCCTCTTTGGCTCAGTGAGTCGAAGATTTGCCCAGCTCCCGTTGGGGTGAAAGAGTTGAGCCCGATCTCGTGATGCATCCACGCTTTGGCCGACATTGTTCGGATCAGTTCTACGTCAAAGTCGTAGTGACTTATGAAGTTGCTCGCTGCTTGGATGGCCGTCTGAATTTCGCTGTCCGGCACACTGGTCGCCGCCCCGTAGGCAGCCCCCAGCAACGCACCCGGTGGAATCCATGCAGCCGCAGCAGCGAGCGCGACTGCAGGCCCATAAGGTTCGTTTGCTCCAGCATATTCTAGCTGATCGAAGATGTATTTGGCGGGCCCCAGACCAATAGCTACAGCCCCATCCACCTTGGGACCATGCTCCAAATTTGGCACGCCGGCTGTCAGTTGGCGCTTCGTTGAAGTGCTCACCAGCGCGACACACGAGGATCCCCGAGGCAGCCGTTGCGCAATCGGCTCCACCTTTCCCGTGCTGGCACACCCCGTGGTGAAAAGGAGCGCAGCATTCAGCGCCACAAATCCCACAGCCTTGCTCCAGTTTGAGGCCGTCAACGCGCAATGTTTCATCCGAGCCATGGTTGTTTTCATGGCATCGGAATACCGCGCGCCCCGTCGGCGGCGTTATTTCATAAACCAAGGGCTCCATCGTTTTTCTCGAACGTCCTCGCCCGGAGCCTCGCATCTGCTTCCCACTTGGCCGCGCTTTGTTACCCTCGTCTCATGTCACTGCGCTCCCTTGGTGCTCGCCTGATTCCGCTGCTCTGCATGGCGCTCGTCTGGTCCGTGTCCGCCGCTGAAGTTCAGCGGCCCCCGAACATTCTCTTCGCCATCGCCGATGACTGGGGCGCGCACGCGGGCGCTTACGGCACGAAGTGGGTGAAGACGCCGCACTTCGACCGCGTGGCGAAGGACGGCGTCTTGTTCACCCGCGCCTTCACCCCGAATGCTAAGTGCGCCCCGTCCCGCGCATGCATCCTCACTGGCCGCAACTCGTGGCAGCTCAAGGAAGCGGCGAACCACATCTGCTACTTCCCGCCGGAGTTCAAAGGCTGGGGCGAGGCGCTCGCGGAGAACGGCTGGACCGTCGGTCACACGATGAAGGGCTGGGGTCCGGGTGTGGCCACCAATGCGCTGGGCCAGGCGCGGCAGATGACCGGCAAGGCGTTCAACGCGAAGAAAGCCGCGCCGCCGACCACCGGCATCGGCAACAACGACTATGCCGCCAACTTCAACGACTTCCTCGACACCACCACAAAGGACAAGCCGTGGGCCTTCTGGTATGGCGCGATCGAGCCACACCGTGGCTATGAGTTCGGCTCCGGCGTGGCGAAGGGGGGCAAGAAGCTCACGGACATCGACCGTGTGCCCGCCTACTGGCCGGACAATGAGACAGTGCGGAACGACATGCTGGATTACGCCTTCGAGGTGGAGCACTTCGACCGGCATCTCGGACGGATGCTCGACGAACTGGCGAAGCGCGGGCTGCTCGAAAATACGCTCGTCATCGTCACCGCCGACCATGGCATGCCCTTCCCGCGCGGCAAGGGCAGCGCCTACGAGGCCTCGAACCATGTCCCTTTCGCCGCCATGTGGCCGCGCGGCATCGCCAAGCCTGGCCGCGTCGTGGATGACTACGTGAGCTTCATTGACCTCGCGCCGACGTTCGTTGAGCTGGCCGACCTTCCGTGGGCGAAGACCGGCATGGCCGCGAGTCCGGGCCGCAGCCTCACGGACATTTTCCGCTCGGAGAAATCCGGTCGCGTGAATCCCGCGCGCGACCATGTGCTCGTTGGCATGGAGCGCCACGACATCGGCCGCCCCGGCGACGTGGGCTATCCCATCCGCGGCATCCTGAAGAACGATGTGCTGTTCCTCCAAAACTTCGAACCGGGCCGCTGGCCCGCGTGCAACCCCGAGACCGGCTACCTCAACGTGGACGCCAGCCCGACGAAGTCGCTCATCCTCGACGCGCACCGCCTCAGCGCCGGCGACCTCTCGTGGGCACTGTGCTTCGGCAAACGCCCCGCCGAGGAACTCTACGACTTGCGCAAAGACCCCGACTGCATGACGAACCTCGCGTTGGGCGACGCCGCAAAAGCGCAACTCGCCGCGCTCAAGGCACAACTTCACGCCGAGTTGAAGCAGCAGGGCGACCCGCGCATGGAAGGCAAAGGCGACGTGTTCGACAAATACCCGCACGCCAACAAAGGCCACGTCGGCTTTTACGAGCGTTACATGAAGGGCGAGCCGCTCAAGGCCGGCTGGGTGAAGGAGACGGACTTCGAGAAGAAACCGTAACGCAGCGAGGACACCCACATCCGCAAGCCATTCTCCAACCGGGCAAGCTACGGACGTGGACGTCCGCGCTCCACAGCCTCAACGTCCGATCGCCGCCTGCCGCTTCCGCCACTCGCGCAGGATTTCCACCGCCATCGGCAGCACGGACACGAAGATGATGCCGAGCACCACTAGCTCGAAGTTCTTCTTCACCCACGGCAGGTTGCCGAAGAACCAGCCCGCCGGCAGGATGAGCACCACCCACGCAACCGCCCCGACGACGTTGAACATCATGAAGCGCCGGTAGTCCATCGCACCGCTGCCCGCCACGAACGGCGCGAACGTCCGCACGATGGGCACGAAGCGCGCGAGGATGATGGTCTTGCCCCCGTAGCGCTCGAAAAACTCGTGGGTCTTCGCGAGGTATTCCGGTCGTATCAGCCGTGGGTAGCGCTTGGAGAGCGCCGCGCCGGCAAACTTGCCAACCGAATAGTTCACGGTGTCGCCGATGACTGCCGCAATGAAGATCACCAGTCCGGCCACGAAGACGTTGAGCCCGCTTTCGGGGTTGGCCGCGATCGCGCCGACGGCGAACAGCAGCGAATCCCCCGGCAGGAACGGTGTCACCACCAGCCCCGTCTCAGCAAAGATGATGGCGAACAGAATGCCATAAACCCACGCGCCGTGCTCCCGCGTCAGGTGGTGCAAGTGGTCCTGCAGGTGCAGAAACAGGTCGAGGACTTGCTTGATGGTATCCATGAGCGGGCGCGACGCTGCGGGAAATAGGCGTTGCGAGGCAAGCGTGTTGTTGCAGACTTGGGGGACGAACTGAACGCATGAAAGCCGCTGTCCTCCACGGGAAAGAAGATGTCCGCCTCGAAGAAGTGGCCGAGCGCCCGCTCGGGCCGGGCGAAGTGCGCATCCGCATTGGCGCAGCACTGACCTGCGGCACCGACCTGAAAGTCTTCAAACGCGGCTACCACGCCAAGATGCTCGTGCCGCCGACGGTGTTCGGGCACGAGCTGGCGGGGGAAATCATCGAGACGCGGAACCCGGGCTGGGGTGTCGGGGAACGGATCGTCGCGGCGAACTCCGCACCTTGCGACGCCTGTTTGTCGTGTGACTTGGAGCAGGAAAACCTTTGCGACGACCTGCTCTTTCTAAACGGTGCTTACGCGGAATCCATCGTCGTGCCGGCGCGGCTGGCGGAGAAGAACCTGCTGCGACTGAAGCCCGGCACCGCCTTTCGCGATGCAGCGCTCACCGAGCCGCTGGCCTGCGTGGTGCAGGGAGTTGAGGACACGCAACTCGCCGCCGGGCAGCGCGTGCTGGTCATCGGCGCGGGTCCGATCGGACTGATGTTCGTGGCGCTGGCGAAGCAACTCGGTTGCGAGGTCGCCGTGGCCGGACGCGGGGAGGCGCGCTTGAACGCGGCGCGCCGGCTGGGAGCCAGCGAGGTTTACGACGTGGGCACCGACGGCGACAGCGTAAAGGCCGTCACCGCGCGCCTGCCCAAGCCGAACTTAGATGCGGTCATCGAGGCCGTCGGCAAGCCGGAGGCGTGGGAGGCGGCGGTGAAGCTCGTGCGCAAAGGCGGCACCGTGAACTTCTTCGGCGGCTGCCCAGCGGGCACGAGCGTCTCACTGGACACGGGGTTGATTCACTATTCCAACCTGACGCTGCGAGCCAGCTTCCACCACACGCCACGGACCATTCGCCGAGCACTGGAGTTCATCGAGTCCGGCGTCATCCGCGCGGCGGACTTTGTGGATGGGGAATGCGCCTTGAGCGAGCTGCCTGCGCTCCTCGCCCGCATGACGGCGGGAAACCGCGTGGTGAAGACCTTCGTGGACGTGACGAAGTAGCGTGTCATGGACTGCGCCGGCAGAGCGCAGCGGCGACGGCGCTCTCGTTTCCCGCGGAGCGGAAGGCGCACCGACGCCTCAAGTCCGCTCCGCGGGAGATGAAAGCGGTGTCGTGCTTCGCTTGCCACCGCAGTCCAAGAAGCGCCAATGAATGCGTCCGTCTCGTCGTCACTTTCCGCCGCGATACACCGCCTGCGCTGTGCAGGTCTCGGCCACGACCACTTCCGTGAGTAGCGGCAAGCCGGGCTTCAAGCGCTCCCAGATCCAAACCGCGACATTCTCGCTGGTCGGATTGTCGAGCCCGGGAACGTCGTTGAGGTAGCGGTGGTCGAGCTGCTCCCAGAGCGGCTTGAAGGCGGCCTTGATGTCCGCATAGTCCATCAGCCAGCCAAGCTTGGGGTCACACTCGCCGGCGATGACGATTTCCACCTTGAAGCTGTGTCCGTGCAGACGACGGCACTTGTGCGCCTCGGGCAGGAGCGGGAGGAGGTGGGCGGCTTCGAATTGAAAGCTCTTACGCAGTTCCATGTTCATCGATTTCAAAAGCATTCAGTAACCAGTGTTCAGTGTTCAGTCCACCGTGCTCCCCAAGCCGGCTGGTTACTGAAAACTGGCTTCATTGTTCCCAATCGGTCCATCTCACCAAGTCACCCATCAACGGCCTGCCGTCGTGCCGCCATGTGAGCGGCGGGTTTTGCATCTGGCCCAGCGGGCACAGGCGCGTCGCACCCCAGCGGGCGAACTGCTTCGCGAGACCCTCCAGTTCGTGTTCCTGCGCGGCCAGGCCAACGGTCGAGGTGTGGTCGCGCACCGGGTCCGCGCCGCGCAACGCCTCGGCCACGTCCAGCACGGGCTTCACGTAGATGAAGCGATTCAGGCAGGACAACGCGAACCGTGGCTCGGCCTCATAGACCACCGTCCACGCAGTCGAGTCCCGGCTGCACCAATGGCGCGTCTGGTCCGGCGCGTGCGCGGCGCGGACCTCGTAGATGGCCCGGCGCGCGGCAATGTGCGCGGCAGTCTCGGTGGAAACCTTGCCGCGCGGCTCGGCGGCTTCG
>Ga0075471_10003241_pt1 | contig 10582 bp, 9 predicted proteins | sample DEB19_08_DNA_2_FD_74787 | JGI IMG/M metagenome (GOLD analysis project Ga0075471, IMG submission 74787) | Aqueous microbial communities from the Delaware River and Bay under freshwater to marine salinity gradient to study organic matter... | ecosystem: Environmental > Aquatic > Marine > Coastal ... | reverse complement strand
TGCACGCGATGGCGCACCGCCACCTCGACTACGAGAAGGCGGCCTCCGCCATCTTCACCGTGCCCGAGATCGCCGACGTCGGACTCGCCGAGGCCGATGCGTTCGCGAGCGGGCGCAAGATCCGGGTGACCAAGGTGCCGTTCGCCGCCAACGCGAAGGCCCTCATCTCGGGCGACTCCCGGGGCTTCGTGAAGGTCATCTCCGATCCGGCGACCGGCGTGGTCCTCGGCGGTTCGATCGTGGGCGAGCACGCGGCGGAACTCATCAGCGTGCTCGCGGTCGCGGTCACGAACGGGCTGCGCACCCAGGACATCGTCGAGAGCCTGCTCGTGCACCCATCCCTCGCCGAGGCGATCGTGGAGGCGTCCTTCTAGCGGGCGCGGAGCGGCGTCCGGGTGGGCCCGGGTTCGATCACTCGATCGTGAGGAGGGTGTCGCCGGCGCTCACGGTCTGGCCCGGCTCGACCTTGATCTCCTTGACCGTGCCGGCGCGCTCGGCGTTGATGGAGTTCTCCATCTTCATCGCCTCGAGCACGAGGAGCGCGTCGCCCTCGGCGACGCTCTGGCCGGCCTCGACGAGGACCTTGACGATTGTGCCCTGCATCGGGGCGGTGATCGTGCCGTCCCCGCCGGAGCCGCCGGTCGAACCGCCGGCGGGCTTCGGCTTGGAGGACTTCCGCGCGCTCGGCGCGGCGGCCGCCGGTGCGTCCGGGAGCCAGACCTTCACGCCGAAGCGACGACCGTCGACCTCCACGGGCACCTCGCGGGCGACGAGGTCGTCGCCGTCGGCCACCGCGGTGTCGCCCGCAGTGCTGGTGATGCCGGACAGGTCGACCTGGGTCTCGAGCCAGCGGGTCGAGTGGGTGTTGGACGCGAAGTCGGGGTGCTCGAGCACGACCCGCTGGGCCGGGATCGTGGTGTGCACGCCGTCGATCGCGAACTCGTCGAGCGCTCGCAGCATGCGGACGCGGGCCTGCTCGCGGTCGGGGGCCCAGACGATGAGCTTGCCGACGAGGTTGTCGTAGTACTGGCTCACCGCATCGCCCGGCTCGTACCCGCCGTCCCAGCGCACGCCCGGACCGGCCGGGAGGTGGAGGGCGTTGACGGGTCCGGGCGAGGGGAGGAAGCCCTTGGCCGCGTTCTCGGCGTTGATGCGGCACTCGATCGAGTGGCCGATGAGTTCGACGTCGTCCTGGGTGAAGGACAGCACCTCGCCGGACGCCACACGGATCTGCTCGCGCACGAGGTCGAGTCGGGTCACCATCTCGGTGACGCAGTGCTCGACCTGGAGGCGGGTGTTCATCTCGAGGAAGAAGAACTCGCCGTCCTGGTAGAGCATCTCGACCGTGCCGGCGTTCACGTAGCCGGTCGCTTTGGCGACCTGCACCGCGGCCTCGCCCATGGCCCGGCGGATCTCGGCGGGGAGGTCGCCCGCCGGTGCCTCCTCGATGAGCTTCTGGTGGCGGCGCTGCACGGAGCAGTCGCGATCGCCGAGGTACACGGCGTTGCCGTGCTGGTCCGCGAACACCTGGATCTCGATGTGTCGCGGGTGGGTGAGGTACTTCTCGAGGTAGGCCTCGTCACGGCCGAAGTAGGCGAGGGCCTCGCGCTGGGCCGACTCGAGGGCGGCCGCAGCCTCGTCGGGCGAGTCGACGACCTTCATGCCCCGTCCGCCGCCGCCGTACGCGGCCTTGATGGCCACCGGCCAGCCGAACTGCTCGCCGAACGCGATGACGTCGGCGGGTCCGGTCACCGGGTCGGTGGTGCCCGGGACGCTGGCCACGTCGCCGCGGGCCGCGGCCTTGCGGGCCGAGATCTTGTCGCCCATGTCCTCGATGGCCTCGGGCGGCGGACCGATCCATGCGACACCCATCGCGGTGATGGCGCGGGCGAAGTCGGCGTTCTCGGAGTAGAAGCCGTAGCCGGGGTGGACGCCGTCCGCACCGGAGCGCCGGATGACCTCGATGATCTTGTCCTGGTTGAGGTAGGACTCCGCAGCGGTCTGGCCGCCGAGCGCGTAGGCCTCGTCGGCGAAGCGCACGTGCAGCGCGTCACGGTCGACGTCGGAGTAGACGGCCACGGTCGTGATGCCCATCTCCCGGCACGTCCGCATGACCCGTACGGCGATCTCGCCCCGGTTCGCGATGAGGATCTTCTGCAGCACTGGGGCGTTTCTCCCGATGTGGCGGACGTGGGGCGGGCCGTATCCTACGGGTCGTGACCTCCGCCGCTGCCACTCCGAACGGGACGGGCCCGCTGGGGCCGATCCGCCGACTCGACGAGGTCGATTCGACCAACCGCTACGCGCTCGACGCGGCCCGCGCCGGGGAGGCCTCGGGCCTCGTGGTGGTGGCGGACCACCAGAGCGCGGGGCGGGGCCGGTTGGGTCGCACGTGGGAGGCGCCGGCCGGGGCCTCGTTGCTCATGTCGATCCTGCTGCGCCCGACGATCCGCCTCGAGGCCGTCCACCTGCTCACGATGGCGGCCGGGCTCGCGATGGCCGACGCGGTCGAGGCGGTGGCGGGGTTCGCGCCGACGATCAAGTGGCCGAACGACCTGCTGGTGGGAGACCGCAAGCTCGCCGGCATGCTCACCGAGGCCGAGGTGACCGACGGCGAGGTGACCGCGGTCGTCGTCGGCATCGGGGTCAACGTGCAGTGGACCGACTTCCCGCCCGAGATCGCGCAGACCGCCACGGCCTGCAACCTCGTGGTCGGGCACGACGTCTCGCGCGACGCGCTCCTCGATGCGTTCGTCGCCCGCTACGGGTCCCGCCTCGCCGACCTCGACGCGGTGCCCGAGGATTACCGGGCCCGACTCGGCACGCTCGGGCGACGGGTCCGCATCGAACTCGCGTCCGAGTCGTTCGAGGGCGAGGCGGTGGGGGTGTCCGACGACGGGTCGCTCGAGGTCCGCACCGACGACGGCCCCCGGATCGTGACCGCGGGCGACGTGATCCACCTGCGACCGGCCTGAGGCGCGCGGCCCGGCGCGTCCGGGTCAGGGGTCGAGGTCGTGGGCGAGCAGGTCGCGCCAGGCCGACTGCAACTCGAGGGCCACCGGGCCGGGGGCGGAGGCGAGGGCGCGCCCATCGACCCGCGCGATGGGCTGGATCTCGCGGGTGCTCGAGGTGAGGAAGGCCTCGTCGGCGGTGTGGAGCGCACCGATCGGGAGGTCCGCCTCGGTGCAGGCGGCGCCGGTCCGGTCGCACAGCTCCAGCACGAGGTCCCGGGTCACGCCCGCGAGGCAGCCGCTGGACCGCGGCGGGGTCGCGAGCGTGCCGTCGAGCACCACGAACACGTTCGAGCCCGTGCCCTCGCAGAGTTCGTCGCGGGTGTTCGGGAAGATGGCCTCGCTCGCGCCGCGGTCGTGCGCATGGGCCAGCGCGCGGACGTTCTCCGCGTACGAGGTGGTCTTCAGGCCCGCGGTCGCGCCGCGTTCGTTCCGGCACCACGGCACGGTGACGACGTCCGCGGTGGGCGGCCAGGCGGTGAGTCCACCGGAGGCGACGACCACGGTCGGCGGAACGCCGCCCCGCTCGGAGCCGAGGGGGGCGACCCCGCCGGTCACCGTGATGCGCAGACGCGCGTCGGGCAGCCCGTTGGCGGCGATCACCGCGTCGGCCGCCGCCCGCAGGGTCGCGCCGTCGGGGGGTACGAGGCCGAGTGCGGCGGCCGAGCGACCGAGGCGTTCGATGTGGCGGGTCCACGCGAAGGGCACCCCGCCGTAGACCCGCAGGGTCTCGAACACGCCGTCGCCGGTCAGCAGGCCGTGGTCCATCGGCGAGATGCGTGCCGCCTCGTCGTCCACGAGCGCGCCGTCGACCCAGATGGTCACGGCGCGCCCACCGGACGGGGGGCCGAGGTCATGCTGCCGGCCGCGGCGAGCAGGCGGGCTGCCTTGAGTTCGGTCTCGGCCCACTCCGCCGCCGGATCGGAACCGACGGTGATGCCGGCGCCCGTGCCGAAGGTCGTGTGGTCGGTGACCGTGAACGTCCGGATGGCCACTGCGAGGTCGGCGCGCTGGCGCTCGGTGTCGATCCACCCGACCGCTCCGCAGTAGTAGCCGCGCGCCGTCGGCTCGAGGGTCTCGATGATCCGCAGCACCCGCGGCTTCGGTGCGCCCGTGACCGATGCCGGCGGGAACGTCGCCCGCAGCAGGCCGCCGAGGCCGACCCCGGGGGCGAGGCGTCCGACCACCGTGCTCACGAGGTGGTGCAGCCCCGGGTGCGGTTCGAGGGCGCAGAGTGCGGGGACCGTGATCGATCCGGGCGAGCAGACGCGCCCGAGATCGTTGCGGGCGAGGTCCACGATCATGACGTTCTCGGCGCGGTCCTTGGCGCTCTCGAGCAGGTCGGCGGCGTCCCGGGCGGTGCCCTTGATCGGCCGGGTCTCGACCCGACGGCCATCGAGGCGCAGGAACCGTTCGGGGGAGGCCGACACGACGGCGAGGTCCTCGCCGCGGATCAGCGCGGCGTGCGGTGAGGGGTTGTGACGGTCGAGCGCGTCGAAGAGCTCGACCGGATCGCCCGGGTGGTCGTTGCGGAGCGTGCGGGTCAGGTTCGCCTGGTAGCACTCGCCGGCCCGCTCGAGCCCGATGATCTCGGCGACCGCGGCCTCGTAGCGGGCTCGGTCCATGGAGGAGTGCCACGCGCCGGTGAGGCCCGTCGACCCGGTGCGGGGCGTTGCGGCGTCGAGTGCGTGCCGAAGGCGACGGGCACCGGTGCCGTCCCCGACGACCACCGGCGCTCGGTCCGGCGCGAGCACGAGCCGGGCGGCGAAGCGCGTGAGGTGCAGATCGGGCACGGCGCGCGGGTGCGGCGGTCGTCCCGTCGGCTCGATGTCGCGGCCGAGTTCGTAGGCGATCGCGCCGGCCCACCAGCCCGGGGTCAGCGACGCGAGGGCCTCGAGGGCGGCGGCACCGTCGAGGCGGAGCCGTTCGACCGGTTCGATCGCGATGACGGTCCGGGCACCGTCCCGGACGACGGCGAGGTCCTCGAGGGGATCGAGGACGCGCAGCAGGGAACCGGCGAGCACCGCGCCGACGTTACCCGGCGAGATGGCGCCGCCCATCCGGCGCCCGCGAGGGGTGGCGGGGGTCGCGCCGGTAGGCTCAGGTTCCCATGGCGTCGACCCCCCGGCCATCGTTGCGTTCCCGTCCCTTCGTCGCGAGGTACCTCGTGGCGCTCGGCGTCACGTTCGCCACCCTCCTCACCGGCGTGGTCGCGGTGAACTTCGCGGTGAACCAGAAGTTGGCCGGCATCGGTCGGGTCGACGGTCTCGAGCTCCCGAGCAGTCCGGGCAAGGCCGGGAACTTCCTGGTGCTGGGCTCCGACTCCCGCTCCTTCGTGCAGAACCAGACCCAGATCGACGCCTTCGGCTCGACGGCGGACGCCGGCGGCACCCGGTCCGACACCCTCATGATCGTCCACATCGATCCGGACGCGAAGAAGTCCCTGCTCGTCTCGATCCCCCGGGACACGCTCGTCGACATCCCGGGGCAGGGGAAGCAGAAGATCAACGCGGCGTTCAACGACGGCCCGCAGAAGGTCATCGACACGATCCAGCAGAACTTCGGCGTGCCGATCAACCACTACGTCGAACTCAACTTCGAGGCCTTCATCGGCGTCGTGAACGCGATCGGCACGGTCCCGGTCTACTTCCCGGCCCCGGCTCGGGACGCGTACTCGGGCCTCAACGTCCAGAGCGCGCCCGCCTGCGTCCGGCTGAACGGCGACGCGGCGCTCGCGTACGTGCGGGCCCGTCACCTCGAGTTCTACGACTCGACGACCGGGCGGTGGTCCTATGCGGATGCCATCCCGGACATCGGGCGCATCGGCCGGCAGCAGAACTTCATCCGCCGCCTCGGCGTGGTCGCGGCGCAGAAGGCCGGCCGGAACCCGTTCACCGCGAACCGCATGGCGAACGCGGTCGTCCCGAAGCTCACCGTCGACGAGGGGCTGGGGCGCTCCGACATCTTCGCCCTCGTCAACACGTTCCGCACGGTCGACCCCTCCGACACCTCCAGCATCGAGATGGTCACGCTCCCGACCGAGGGCGGTCCGAGTTACAACGGGCAGTCGGTGCTGTACCTCGACCAACCGAACGCGGAGGCGACGCTCGCCCGATTGCGCACGTTCGGGCCGACGGACGACCCGACGCGGTCCACCGCCCCCATCAAGGTGTCACCCTCGCAGGTGCGGGTGCGGGTCCTCAACGGTTCGAGCACCTCGGGCCTCGCCGGCCAGACGCTGACGGAACTGCAGCGCTACTCGTTCCAGCCGGCCGGTTTCGGCAACGCGGCGCGGGTCTCGGCCACGCAGATCCGGTACCGACCGGGTCGCCTCGACAGCGGTCGCCTGGTGCAGCAGTACCTCGGAGGCATCGGCACGCTCACCGAGGACCGGTCGCTCATCGATGCGGACGTCGCGATCATCGTCGGACCGGACTTCGGTTCCGTGCGGGCTCCCGGTTCGACCGGCGCGAACACCTCGAGGTCCACGACCACGACACGACCCGCGTCCGGTGGCGGGTCGGCCGGCGCGCCGACCGCGCCGGCCTGCTGATCGGTCCGCGGCGCGTCGACTCGCCGGTCCTGAGCCGTCCCCACCGGCCCTAGACTCCTCGGCCGTGAGCGATGTCGCCGTCATCGGGGCCGGGTACGTCGGGCTGACCACCGCCGCCTGCCTCGCCCACCTCGGGCACCGGGTCGTGGCGGCCGACATCGACGCGGCACGGGTCGAGCGGCTGAACCGGGGCGAGACCCCGATCCACGAGGACGGCCTGCCGGAACTCGTCGCCGAGGGTCTCGAATCCGGGCGCCTCCGGTTCGTCGTCGGGGCGGCGGCTGCGATCCCCGAGGCCGAGTTCGTGTTCCTCTGCGTGCCGACGCCCCAGGGCGACGACGGCGCCGCCGACCTCTCCTTCGTGGACGGCGTGGTGCGCGAGATCGCCGAGCACCTGCGGCCGGGCTCGGTGGTCATCAACAAGTCGACGATGCCGGTCGGCTCGACCCGCACGGTGCAGCGGATCCTGGGCGAGTCGGGCGCGTCCATCGACGAGATCGGTGTCGCCTCCAACCCCGAGTTCCTCCGCGAGGGCACCTCGGTGCGTGACTTCCTCCAGGCCTCCCGCGTCGTCGTCGGCTGCGACAACCCGGCGACCGCGGTCCGGGTGAGTGAGCTGTACGCCGGCGTGCGGGCGCCGATCGTGGTCACCGACCCGGCCTCGGCCGAGATGATCAAGTACGCCTCGAACGCGTTCCTCGCCACGAAGATTTCCTTCATGAACGCGGTGGCCAACCTGTGCGAGGCGGTCGGGGCCGACGTCAACGAGGTGGCGCTCGGCATGGGCTACGACCCGCGCATCGGGTTCGAGTTCCTCCAGCCCGGCCCCGGGTACGGCGGGTCCTGCTTCCCGAAGGACACGGCGGCTCTCATGCACATGGCCCGTCGGGCCGAGGCCGACTTCCCGTTGCTCCAGGGCGTGATCGACGGGAACCGTGAGCAGCACGACCGGATGGTCGCCAAGGCCCGGCGGCTCGCCGGGGGCTCGCTCGCCGGCGTCGACGTCGGGGTCTGGGGGCTGACCTTCAAGGCGAACACCGACGACGTGCGGGACTCGCCGGCCGTCTTCATCGTGCGGCGCCTGCTCGAGGACGGCGCGGTCGTGCGCGCCTACGACCCGGCGGCGCGCGCGGAGGCCGTCGACCTCCCGGGCTGCACCCGGGTCGACACCGCGCTCGAGGCGGCCAAGGGGGCGGGCCTGCTCGTCGTGCTCACCGAGTGGGACGAGTTCCGCTGGATCGACCACACCGAACTCGCCGACGTGATGGCCGCGAGGCGGATCCTCGACACCCGCAACGTGCTCGACGCGGTGGGGCTGCGCCGCCGCGGGTGGGAGTACCAGGGCGTCGGTCGCTGATGCCCCGGGCGGTCGTGACCGGCGGCGCCGGGTTCCTCGGATCGCACCTGTGCGCCCGGCTGCTCGATCGCGGCTACGCGGTGGTCGCGGTCGACAACCTCCTGACCGGGCGCCGTGCGAACCTCGACGACCTGGCGGGCCGCGCCGGGTTCACCTTCGTCGAGGCCGATGTGATCGCCGGGCTCGAGGTGGTCGGACCGGTGGATGCGGTGCTGCACTTCGCGAGTCCGGCCAGCCCGCCCGAGTACCTGCGGCTGCCGTTCGAGACGCTGGACGTCGGATCGATCGGGACCCGGCACGCGCTCGACCTGGCCCGGGCGAACGGGGCCCGGTTCCTGCTCGCGTCGACGAGCGAGATCTACGGGGACCCGGAGGTGCATCCGCAGCCGGAGTCCTACTGGGGCAACGTGAACTCGACCGGCCCGCGGTCGGTCTACGACGAGGCGAAGCGGTTCGCCGAGGCGCTGGCGATGGCCTACCTCCGGTACCACGACGTGGACGTCAAGATCGCACGCATCTTCAACACCATGGGCCCGCGCATGAAGCCGGAGGACGGCCGCGTGGTGTCGAACTTCCTCGTCCAGGCGATCCAGGGCCGACCGCTCACCGTGTACGGGGACGGCACGCAGACCCGGTCGTTCTGCTTCGTGGAGGACGAGGTGGCCGGACTCATCGCGCTCCTCGAGTCCGATCACCGCGGTCCGATGAACATCGGCAACCCGGGGGAGTTCACGATCCTCGAACTCGCCGCGCTCGTGCTCGAGGTGACCGGTGCGGAGGTGCCGATCGTGCACGAGGAGCTCCCGGCCGACGATCCGGTCCGCCGGCGGCCGGACATCTCCCTGGCGCGCACGGTGCTCGGCTGGGAGCCGCGGGTGCCGTTGCGGGAGGCGCTCGAGCGCACGTGCGGGTGGTACCGCGACGAGCTCGCCCGCGCCGGTACGCCATGAGCCCCCGGTGGGCGGCGGTCGTGGTCGCCTACGAGTCCGGTCCCCTGCTCACCGACTGCGTCGGCGCGCTCCTGGCCGACGACTCGGCCGGGGGTCCGCCCGAGGTCGTGGTGGTCGACAACGGCTCGGGCGACGGGTCGATCGAACGGCTCGGGGCCACCCACCCGGAGGTCGCGGTGCTGCGACCGGGTGCCAACCTCGGCTACGCCCGGGCCGCGAACCTCGGCACGGCCGCCACGCGGGCCCCGATCGTCGCCGTCATCAACCCGGATGCCCTCGTCACCCCGGGCGCAGGCGCGGCGATCCTCGCCCGGTTCGACGCTGATGCGCACCTCGGTGCCGTCGGACCCCGGATCCTCGAGTCGGACGGTTCGGTGTACCCGAGCGCCCGGCGGGTGCCCTCGACCCGGGACGCGATCGGCCACGCCGTGCTCGGGACGATCCGGCCGCACAACGCGGCGACCCGCCGGTACCGCGAGCTCGACGCCGACCCGGAGGTGGCCCGCGAGGTCGACTGGGTCTCGGGGGCCGCGGTCTGGCTGCGCCGTTCGGCCCTCGACGCCATCGGAGGTTGGGACGAGGGCTACTTCATGTACGTCGAGGACGTGGACCTCTGCTGGCGCCTCGGGCGCGCCGGCTGGACGGTCGCCTACGAGCCGACCGCCACCGTCACCCACGTCCAGGGGGTGAGCACCGCAGGGCACCCGTACCGCATGGTGGTCGCCCACCACCGGTCGACGCTGCGGTTCGCGGGCAAGCGGTGGCACGGCGTCCGGAGGGTCCTGCTCGCACCGCTCGTGGTGCTGCTGGCGGTGCGCGCGGGACTCGTGATCGCCGTGCGCTGGGCGCGCCCTGACCGCGCCGCGGCCGGGCTAGGTTGACGGCGCCATGGCGAAGACGACGACCAAGTACAAGCGGGCGAAGATGCGGTCGAGGGCCCGGCGCCCGAAGCGCGGCGGGGCGAACCGCTCCTGGAACATCGCCATCGGCGCGGTGGTGGTCGTGGGCGTCGTCCTCGTGGCCGTGAGCTCGTCCTCCTACCGGTCGGCGGCCGAGGTGAGCCCGAAGATCGGCGAGCACTGGCACGGCTACCTCGGGGTCAACGTGTGCGGCACCTGGCTGCCGGATGCGCCGTCCTTCGAGGAGGTCGCGGGCTCGACGACGGTGCGCGCCGGCATCCACTCCCACGGCGACGGACTCATGCACACCCACCCGTACTCCTCGAGCGAGGCGGGCAACAACGCGGTCGTGGGCCGGTTCCTCGAGGAGGGCGGCTGGAAGCTCTCCGAGACCTCGATGTCGATGTGGGACGGCACCGAGCACTCGAACGGCGACACCTGCACGATCGGCGGCAAGGAGCAGGAGGCCGTCGTGCAGTGGGCCACGGGATTCCCGGGCAAGCCGTGGAGCGGCGAGGCGCGCCGCGGTGATCCGGCGTCCTACAAGTACGACGACAACGAGATCGTGGCGGTCTACTTCCTGCCGAAGGGGTCGAAGTTGCCGAAGCCGCCGGGGGCCGAGGAATCGCTCGCCAACATCACCGACGTCGACGGGGCGAACCTCGGCACGACCGGGCTCGACGGGGTGACCGGTATCACCGGCGCGACCGGGACCACGGGGGCGACCGGTCCCGACCCGACGTCCGGGGCCGGCGGCGCCACCGGCGCGAGCGGAGCGACCGCCACGCCGTGAGGGCCGTCGTCCTCGTCGG
>Ga0075471_10003240_pt1 | contig 10584 bp, 8 predicted proteins | sample DEB19_08_DNA_2_FD_74787 | JGI IMG/M metagenome (GOLD analysis project Ga0075471, IMG submission 74787) | Aqueous microbial communities from the Delaware River and Bay under freshwater to marine salinity gradient to study organic matter... | ecosystem: Environmental > Aquatic > Marine > Coastal ... | reverse complement strand
CCGCGGGTGCATCGCATCATGGATCTGAAAACGCCCTCCAGCGGCGAGGAAGGACGGAATCTTTACGCGAACATTGCGCATCTCACGCCGCGCGACGAGTTGAAGTTCGTCGTCGGCTCGCGGGAGGATTACGAGTGGGCGCGGGAGAAGATACGCGGGCATGATCTGGCCGCCAAGGTGAACGCGGTGCTGCTCAGTCCCGTCTTCGGAAAAATCCCGCCGTCGGACATGGTGTCGTGGATGTTGGAGGACAAACTTCCCGCGCGTTTCCAGTTGCAGATGCACAAGTTCATCTGGGAGCCGCGGGCGAGGGGCGTCTGACCGTTTGCCGCGGGGGACCGGTTCCGCTAGCGTGATGCCACCGATGAGTGTCACCCTGACCAAACTTTTCCACTTCGAGGCGGCCCACACCCTGCCCAATGTCCCGCCCGACCACCAGTGCGCCCGCATGCACGGTCACAGCTACAAGGTGGAGGTCTCGGTGACCGGCCCGGTTGATCCCGGGTCGGGGTGGCTGATGGATCACGCCGAGATCAGCCGCCTGGTCAAACCGTTGATCGGTGAACTCGACCACCGTTACCTCAACGACATCCCCGGTCTGGAAAATCCGACTTTCGAACTCCTCGCCGTTTGGCTGTGGCGGAAGCTGAAGCCTTCGCTGCCGGGATTGAGCGAAATCGCGATCCACGAAACGCCGACCTCGCGCTGTCTTTACCGCGGCGATTAGTGCCGGACGGTGATGTCCTGAACGCGCGAGACGAGGAACCGGCTCAGCGCGAGGTAAAGGGAGAGCATGGGCACGGCGACAAGGAGGGCCCCGGCGGCAAAGAGGGAAGGTGTTCCGACGGGACTGTCGGCGTGGAGAAGACGCAGACCGAGCGGCAAGGTGTAAAGCTCCTCGTCCTGCAGGAGGATGGCCGCAACCACGTATTCATTCCACGCAGCCGCGAAAGAGAACAGCGCCGCCACGGCCAGCCCCGGCGCGGAGACCGGAAGGACCACTCTGCGGAAAATTTCGCCCGGCGTGCAACCGTCCATGGCCGCGGCTTCCTCCACGGTCTCGGGAACGCTGTCATAAAAATTCTTCATCTGCCAGATGCAGAAGGGCAGCACGGTGGCCAGGTAGATGAGAAGAAGGCCGAAGAAGGTGTTGATGAGTTTGAACTGGACGAGAATGAGGAAAATCGGAAGCAGCAGCATGGTGGCGGGAAAGATTTGCGTGACGAGCAGGCTTTGCATCACGGCCAACCGTCCGAAAAAGCGGAAGCGGGAGAGGGCGTAGCCCGCGGTCGACGAAAGCAACACGCCGATCGCCGCCACGGCCAGCGAAACCATGAGGGAATTGGCCACCCAGCGGACAAAATCGGTTTGCGTGAGCAAGCGCGCGAAATTTCCCCAACCCGGGGCGATGGGCAGGCGCCATGCCGCTTCCGCGGCGCTGTGCGCCACCGGTTCGAAAGCGAGCACTCCGACATGCCACAAAGGCGCGATGGCCAGCACGGCCGCCACGCATAGCAGCGCGTAAGTGCCGACCCTGCGCAAAACGGAAGCGGTGCGCTCCTCGTGCACATGCTTTTCCGCTGGGGCGGACTTTCTCATTGCGTCCAGCAGATGCCTTCGGCGTCGCGACGGCAAGCCCGGACCGCGGTTCCTTGACAGGCGATGCCCCGCCGATTCTGATTTATGTTTCCATGCGCCGGTTCGCTCTTCTGTTTTTTTCCTTTTTTGCTGTCGCCGGGGCGCATGGGGCGCCGGGACGCTACGATGCCCTCGGGGCCGACGAAGTCAGGTATGTCCTGACCCGCTCGCCGGAAGCGCTGGAGATCCGGGTGCTCGGTGCCGGAGTCGATCGCCCGGAGCAGGCGGTGTTTGTCGCTTCGGGTAAATCCTCGGGGGAGGGTTCGCCTTTGGTGCCCTCGGATCCGGGCGAGGAGGGCTCGCCGGTCTGGCTGCCTTTTGCCGCCGATTTGCTCGTCTCGGCACGGAGCACGGCGGGGGGCGAAAAAGTCTCCTTGCGGCGCTGGGCCGAAACTTCGTGGGGCCCGCGCCAGGATGCGAAGGACGTGACCGTTTCGGGCGAACCGGCCCAAGTCAGCGTGCGCATTCCGTCCAAATTGCTTGGCTCTTCGGACCGCATCGTCATCTACCTCAAAGACCTCGCTGTCGAGGATGGGCGCGGGCGGCTTTACGGGGCGATCGATCGCGCCGCCGCTTCCGGCACCGGGGAGCGCACCATCCGCCACTATCTCGCCATGGGCTCGGAAAACGGCGCCACCACCTTCCGCCGCGCCGGGCGCACGCCGCCGGAGGGACCGCGGGTCCGCATCTACCAGCTCCTGCCGAGACTCTTCGGCAACACCAACGAGACGCGGCGACCCGGCGGGACGATGGTGGAGAACGGCGTGGGAAAATTCGGCAACATCGACGACACATCCCTTGCCGAGATCAAAGGCATGGGCTTCACGCATCTTTGGCTTACTGGTGTGCTGCAGCAGGCCACGGCCACGGACCATTCTGCGGTGGGTGAGCCTCCCGACGACCCCGACCTGCTCAAGGGGCGCGCCGGCAGCCCTTATGCCATCCGCGATTACTTCGATGTTTCGCCCGACTACGCCGACGATCCGGCGAAGCGCAAAGAGGAATTCAAGGCGCTGATCGATCGTATTCACGCTCAGGGCATGAAAGCCATCATCGACTTTGTGCCCAACCACGTGGCGCGCAGTTACGCGTCAACCGTGAATCCCGCGTTGTCTTTCGGCGCAAACGACGACCGCGGGAAATTTTTCGATCCGAAAAACAACTTCTTCTATTTGACCGGGGACGCGAAAGCCGAAGGCGGGGCGCCTTTGCGGTTGCCCACGCTCGAGAGCGGGGAGGGACCGGATCCTCTTCCCGGTGCGGACGGCCTCTACGATGGCGAGAAGGAATTCGGCCGCGTCACCGGCAACGACATCGTCAGTTGGTCCCCCGGCCGCGACACATGGTATGAAACGGCGAAGCTCAACTACGGCTGGGACTTCACCGATCCGGAAAAAAAGACGCGACGCTATCCGCACGCCGAAAAGAGCGACATTCCCGTTCCCGACACTTGGAAGAAAATGGACGAGGTCATCGCCTACTGGCAGGGCATGGGTGTCGACGGCTTCCGCGCCGATATGGCGCACATGGTCCCGCCGGAATTCTGGCACTGGCTGATTGTCAAAGCCCGCGAACGGAACCCGGATGTTCTCTTCGTCGCGGAAGCTTACGCCGGCGACGCGCAAGTCCCTTCGGGCGATGCAAAGGCCGCCGCGGTGACCGGCGGCAATGTCATGCTCGAACTGCTCAAAGCCGGGTTCGATGCCGTCTACGACGATCCGAGCTACGACACGCTGAAAGAAATTTTCGACGGTGCAGGCACGGCCAACGACTTGGATGAAGTGCGCCCGCGTTCTTTCCTCTTCGACAACTCGCTGCGTTATGCCGAGAACCACGATGAAGTGCGGCTCGCTTCCCCGCGGGAGTGGGGCGGCCACGGCATGAATGTGGGTAAACCGGTCTCCGCGCTGCTCTTCGGATTATCGCGCGGCCCGGTCATGCTCTATCACGGGCAGGAAGTCGGCGAGCCCGCCCTCGGGGCCGAGGGCTATGGCGGTGACGATGCGCGCACCACGATCTACGACTATTGGTCGATGCCGGAATTCACCAAGTGGGTCAACGGCGGAAAATTCGACGGCGCCGGCCTCTCCGCTGAGCAAAAGTCTTTGCGCGAGTTCTACCGCCGTCTGCTCCATCTTTCCGACGAGCCCGCGTTCCGCGATGGCGATTTCCACGCCCTCAATCCCGACAACACGGACAATCCTTCCTACGGCCGGTTGCCCTCCGGGATCAGCGGCCATTGGCTTTACTCTTATCTGCGCCACGACCCGGCGACGGGGCAAAGAATGCTCGTGGTGGTCAATTTGCATCCGGACAAACCGCTCCAGGATGTGCGCATCCGTTTCCCGAGGAAGGCCATGCGCTTTCTCGGTTGGGACACCATCGCGGGTTCGCAAATCGTCCCCGTTTTGGCCGGCGACCGCCTTGGCGAAATGACGGGCGAGAATGCCGCCATCCAGACCACGCCGGCCGAGATGGAAAATCCCGGCTTGCGCATCAAAGAACTGCAACCTCTCAGCGCGGCCTATTACGAATTGAAATCCACCCCTTGATTCCATGAAAAAAATTCCCGTTTTGTTCCCGCTGCTCCTGCTTGTTGCCGCCCTTTCCTGCGTGTCCTCGCTGCGCGCCGCGCAAAGTGAAGCTCTCGAAGACGCCAAGCCCTACCTCGGTTGGATTCCGATGCAGCCGGCGATGCCCGGCGAGAAACTGGAGATCGACATGCGGCGGTTCTTTTATCCGGGTGCGGCAAATCCTCTCACTCTCCAAACGCCTCCGGCCGAGCCGGGACGTTTCGAGGCGGATTATGACAGCGACAAGTTTCTTCTCACCGTCGCGCTCGACCAAAACGCCAAGGGTCTGGTTGAGATCCCGCTGCGCGCGGGCGAGGGCGATGACGCTCTGGCGGCCGTCCTGCTCGTCGGCGTGCAGAGCCCGACCGGACACACCTTCCGCTTTGCCGCGCCGGAGGGTGCCACGCCCAAAGTGCATGTCGCGGGGCAATTCAACGGATGGAACACGGGATCGCACGGGATGAAACGCGCGGAGGACGGAAGCTACGAACTGTTCGTTCCGCTCTCGCCCGGACGCCATCCCTACAAACTGGTCATCGACGGGCAGTGGAACCTCGACCCGGGCAACCCGGAAAAAAGTTCCGACGGCGTGGGCGGCGAAAATTCGGTGGTCAGCGTGGAAAGCGCGGGAGGGGAGCCTGCCCCGGTCGTCTTCGCGCAATCCTCCGGCGACGGCCAAGCGGTCTTTCGCGTGGTCGGTGCGGCGCCTGTTGCGGTGTCCTCGGTGCTGCAGCTTCCGGGCGGATCAAGCCGTGCACTGCCTCATGAGAAGGCCGGTGACACGGTTTCGGTTGCCACCGAGGACGCTCCCGCCGGATCGTGGGTCCGGGTTGTGGTGGCCGATGCGGCCGGGCAGGTGAGCAATGCCGCCCGTCTGCCCGCGCAACCGCTCGAGGGATTCCAGTGGCAGGATGGCGTCATTTATTACGCCTTCACCGACCGCTTCGCCAACGGCGAGAACAGCAACGACAGACCGGTGCAGGACGACCGCGTGTTGCCGCCAGCCAATTACCAAGGCGGCGATTTCCAGGGTATCCGCGAGAAAATCGAAGAGGGCTATTTCGAGAAACTCGGCGTCAACGTGCTTTGGCTCGCGCCGATCAACCGCAATCCCGATGGCGCATGGCAGGAATATCTCGAACCCTACCGCCACTACACCGGATACCACGGCTACTGGCCCGTCTCGCACACCGAGGTCGAGCCGCGCTTCGGCGGCGAGAAGGCGCTCAAGGAAATGATCGCCGCGGCGCACGCCAAAGACTCGTTCATCATCGCCGACCTCGTGCTCAAACACGTGCACACCGACCATCCGATGTGGAAAGAGCGGCCCGAACTGTTCGGGTCGCTCGAACTGCCCGACGGCACGAAAAACCTGCGCAAGTGGGACGATCACCAGTTCACCACATGGTTCGAGGAATGGCTGCCCGGCTTCGACTTCGAGGATCCCGAGGCTGTCGACTTCCTGCTGGCCAACGCCGTCGATTTCGCCACGCGATTCAACCTCGACGGTTACCGCCTCGACGCGGTGAAGCACATCGTGCGCGAGTTCTGGTGGGATTACCGCACGGCCATGCGAAACGTGGTCGACAAGGACCGCCCGCTCCCGCTTTACAGCGTGGGCGAGACGTTCATGGACCGCAAAGGCATCGTCAGTTTCGTCGGGCCCAACATGCTCGACGGTCAATTCGACTTTCCGCTCTATGACACCATCATCGATGTCTTCGCCAAGGAAAAAGCAGGCTTCGACGAGCTGGAGAAATCCCTCTCGGCTTCCGAGTCGATCTACGGCAAGGAGACCCTCATGTCGCCGCTCCTCGGCAACCACGACAAATCACGTTTCATGGCCTATGCCGACGGCGACCTGCCCCATCCCGAGTTGACCGACGAGGAGGAAGTCGGCTGGAAGTTCCCGCCCAAGGTCGACAACACCGCCGCGTTCGAAAAGCTGAAGCTCGGCCTGACCTTCGTTTTGGCCGTCGATGGCGTGCCCATGATTTACTACGGCGACGAGATCGGGTTGAGCGGCGCGGGGGATCCGGACAACCGTCGCATGATGCGATGGGGCGACGACGTCACGACCGAAGAAAACGCGGTGCGCGAGCATTTCTCGAAAGTCGCGGCCGTGCGGCACAAGCATCCGGCGCTGCGTTACGGAAGCCGCCGTGCGTTGGTCGCGGAGGGCGAGCGCTATGCTTTTGTGCGTGCCCATCTCGGCGATGCCGTCCTCGCCGTGTGGAACCGCGGCAAGGGCGAAAACGGATTCGAGATCACCGTCGGGCCGGAAATGCCCGATGGTTCCTACGCCGACGCCCTCTCCGGCGAAAAAATCGAGGTCAAAGACGGCAAGGCTTCCTTCCGCCTCGGGCCGATGAAGTCGGCGCTCTTCGTGGTCGCGGCCGACTGAGCGGCGGCCTCAGGGGAAGTTCTTCCAGAGAAAAAGAATCAGCGCGGCGAAGAGGAAACAGAGCAGGAGGAATTTGATCTGCTCGAGCCGCGCTTCGGTCTTGCGGCGGCGGAATTTTTTGCGCGTCGTGCGCACCCGTCCGCCCTGCGGAAAAAGATGTTCGCGCGGCCGCGGAGGGAGGATGCGTTCCGGCGCGGTGCTGACGCGCAGTTTGCGTTCCGGTTCAAGCGCGGCGCGGGCCGGCTTGGGCTTTTGCCGGGCCTGCTTTTCCGCCAAAGCCAGTTCCTTGGCGATACGCGCCTGCTCGGCGGCGAGTCGCTGCTTCTGCTCCGACAGCGGGTTCGACGAAGGACGCGGCATGGCGGCTGCGGTCAGGCCGGGTTGAGCGAGAGGAAAAGAAGAATGAGCGCGAGCAGGCCGATGACCACCAAGGGAAGGGTGAAGGCCAACCCGGCCATCAGCCAGTAACTGAAACTCTGCCCGCCCTCTGACGATTCCCCTTCGGCAACCGGCGAGCTGGCCAGCGGTTCCACCGCGATCTGGGCCGAGGCTTTGGTGTATACGGAGCGCGCGTCTTCGACGGCGCCGATCGCTTTCGAGAGCTCTTTGGTCAGATCGCCCGCCTCCCATTCCTTCGGGTTGATCGCCTCGAGTTCCTGCAGGTAAGTGCTGAAGGTGGACTGGATATTTTTGAGGACCTCGAGCCGCTTGAGCGTCTCGTCCGTCTCGCGCTGGATCTGCACGAGCGATCCGGTGAATTTGTCGACCATCTCGGCGCGCCCGGTATCGAACTGTTCCTGCCGGCGGCTCAATTCCTCGAGCTTCGCCTTTTCGCGCTCGAGCAGTTCGGCTTGGCGCTTGAGGGCAAGCAGGCGCTCCTGCGCCTGGGCCACTTGGCTGTCGAGTTGTTCGACCGATGCCGGGGCCGGAGTCGAGGGGTCTTCGTCGAGGTCGAGGAAATCTTCGCGTGAGGATTTATATTCAGCCATAAGTCGGTCTCCGACCGAAAGGTAGGTTTTCCGCGGCGGGCGTGGCGAGGAAAAATTGGATCGCGGAAAACCCGGACACAATCCCGGCACATTCGAAGCGAACCACGGTTTCGTCGGGGTCCGCCACGACGGACGCTTCCGTTGGGATTCTTAATCCTGGTGTCCCGGGGGCCGTGATCAGCGGCCGGGGGCCATTTCGAGGAGGTGGCCTTTGAGGTAAGCGCTTTCGGGGAGGCCGAGGATAGTGGGGTGGTCGGGGCGTTGGGTGTAGGACGCGCGGAGGCGGGCGGTTTTCTTGGCGTCAACCATGGCGTCGGTGATGACGTCCAAGAAAATGGCGTCGCTCACATGGTGCGAGCAGCAGAAGGTGGCGAGGAGGCCGCCGTTGCCGAGGAGTTGCGCGGCGCGGAGGTGAATTTCTTTGTAACCGCGCAGGGCGTCGTTCAGGCGCGCGCGGTCGCGGGTGAAGCTCGGGGGATCGAGGATGATGAGATCGTATTGGTCGCCGCGGGTCGTGGCGGATTTGAGCCAGTCGAAGACGTTGGTTTCGGCGACTTTAACGTAGGGACGGTCGCCGCGGCGACCGTCCATGGCGGCTTCGGGCGGACGAGCGGGCCGCTCGTCCCTACCTACAGAAAGATTGTTGCGTTTGGCATTGGCTTCGATCGCCGCACAGGCGTCGGCGGAGATGTCGAGGGCGGTGACGTCGCTGGCTCCGGCCAGGGCGCAGGCGAGGGCGAATCCGCCTTGGTTGCTGAAGCAGTCGAGGACGCGTTTGCCTGCAGCATGCTGAGCAACGAGGGCGTAGTTGTCGGCTTGGTCGAGGTAGAGGCCGGTCTTTTGTCCGCCGGGCAGTTCGATGCCGAATTTCACGCCGCCGAGGGAGACTTCGAAGGGGCCGGGTGCTTCGCCGCGGAGGGTGCCGGCGTGCAACTCCATTCCCTCGGCTTTGCGCACGGGGGCGTCGTTGCGTTCGATGATGCAGCTCGGTTTGAGAATTTCCCCGATGGCGTCGGCGATGAGTTCCTTGCGCTGGTCCATCGCGAGGGTGAGTGTCTGCAGGACGACGCAATCGCCGTAGCGGTCAAGGATGAGACCGGGCAATCCGTCGCTTTCGCTCCAGACTTCGCGGCGGGCGCGGGGGTCGAGCCCGAGTCTGTCGCGGTATTCGGATGCCATGCCGATGCGGCGCTGGAAAAAGTCGGCGTCAAGTTCCTGACGCTGGCGCGAGAAGCGGCGGGCCGGGATTTTCGAACGGCTGTTGTAGATGGCGCTGCCGAGGAAGCGGTCGCGCTGGTCTTTCAGTCCGACAACGGCACCGTCCTCCGGTTTTCCGGTGACCTTGAGCACTTCGTTGTCGTGGACCCAGTCGTGTCCGTGGAAAACGCGCGCGCGGGGGCGGACAATGATGCTCGCCATGCGCTCAGTATTCGAGGATGGCCCCGGGGCGGACGACGGCGGAGGTGTCGCCGGGTTTTTCCGGGTATTCGAAAATGCGTCCCTCGTAGTTGCGCAGGACGACTTTTTCTTTGTCGTGGTAAACGACGTAGCCCGGACTCACGGGCACTTTGCCCCCGCCGCCGGGGGCGTCGATGACGTATTGCGGCACGGCGTAGCCGGTGGTGTGTCCGCGCAGGGCTTCGATGATTTCGAGTCCCTTGGCCACGCTGGTGCGCAGGTGGGCGGACCCGTGGATGAGGTCGCACTGGTAGAGGTAATAGGGCCTCACCCGGCTGCGCAGGAGTTTGTGGATGAGCGCGCGCATGGTGTCGGCATCGTCGTTCACTCCGGCGAGCAGCACGCTCTGATTGCCCAACGGAATGCCGGCGTCGGCGAGGCGTCCGAGCGCGTCGCGCACCTCGGTGGTGAGTTCGCGCGGGTGGTTGACGTGCACGCTCATCCAGAGCGGATGGAATTCGCGCAGCATGGCGCAGAGTTCGGGCGTGATGCGCTGCGGGAGAAAAATGGGAATACGCGTGCCGATGCGGAGGAATTCGATATGCGGGATGGCGCGCAAGCGCGCGAGGATACGGCGCAGTTTGTCGTCGGAAATCAGCAGCGCGTCGCCGCCGGAGAGGAGGACGTCGCGAACTTCGGTGTGTTCTTCCAGATATTGGAAGGCCGCCTCGAAATCAGTCTCCAGTTCCTGCTCGCCCACGCCGCTGACCACGCGGCTGCGCGTGCAGTAGCGGCAATAACTGGCGCAGCGGTCGGTGACGAGAAGGAGGACGCGGTCCGGATAGCGATGGACCAACCCGGGCACGGGCATGTGCCCATCCTCGCCGCAGGGGTCGGCCATTTCGCCGGGCGTGACCACGGCTTCGCCGGGGAGCGGAATGACTTGGCGGCGGATCGGGCAGTTCGGGTTGTCGGGCTCGATAAGGTTGAAGTAGTGGGGGGTGACGGCGAAGGCGAGTTTGTGCGCGGTAAGGAGCAGTCCCTCGCGTTCGGCCGGCGTGAGACGCAGGTGCTGCTCGGCCTGCGCGAGCGTGGTGATGCGGTGGCGCATCTGCCAGCGCCAGTCGTTCCACTCCGCGGGCGTGGCCTCGGGCCAGTAACCGGGGGCGTGCGTGCGGAAGTCGCGGTCGTTCATGGAGCGGGAGTTTTCGTCGCCGGGGACGGCGACGCTACAGATGATGTCGCATGCTCTGACTGCTCACGCCTTGACGCGTTCAATATGCGCTCCGACATCGTTGAGTTTTTCGTCGATGTGTTCGTAGCCGCGGTCGATGTGGTAGACGCGGTTGACCTCGGTGACGCCGTCGGCCTGCAGTCCGGCGAGGAGCAGCGCGGCGGAGGCGCGCAGGTCGCTGGCCATGACCGGGGCGCCGCTCAGTCCGCCGTTGCCCGTGATGAATGCAGTGGGTGTTTCGAGGCGGATCTGCGCGCCCATGCGGGCCAGTTCGGCCACATGCATGAAACGCTGGGGGAAAATATGGTCGGTGATGACGCTTTCGCCGGGGGCACGGACGAGCAACGC
>Ga0075471_10003239_pt1 | contig 10585 bp, 8 predicted proteins | sample DEB19_08_DNA_2_FD_74787 | JGI IMG/M metagenome (GOLD analysis project Ga0075471, IMG submission 74787) | Aqueous microbial communities from the Delaware River and Bay under freshwater to marine salinity gradient to study organic matter... | ecosystem: Environmental > Aquatic > Marine > Coastal ... | reverse complement strand
CGGGCCATCCTCACCATGCGGACCGAGCCTGCGCTCGAGATGTGGGCGACGTGCAGGTGCCCCCCGGTGAGCCCGGCGAGCGCGATGTCGCGCGCCACCATGACGTCCTCCGCTGCCGCGGGGATCCCGCGCAGCCCCAGGCGGAGCGACACCGCCCCCTCGTGCATGACGCCACCCGCGACCAGGGCCCGGTCCTCCGCGTGGTCGATGACCGGCATGCCGAACATCTTCGCGCACTCGAGCGCCCGACGCATGAGCTCCGCGTCCATGACCGGGTGGCCGTCGTCGGAGACCGCGACGATCCCGGAGTCGAACATCCCCGCGAAGGGCGCGAGCTGCTCGCCCGCGAGGCCGAGCGAAACCGCGCCGATCGGAAACACCTTCGCCAGCGCGGCGGCGTGCGCCCGCTCCAGGATGAACCGCGTCACCGCCGGCGAGTCGTTCACCGGTCGGGTGTTCGCCATGCAGGCGACGCTCGTCACGCCGCCCGCGACCGCGGAGCGCGTCCCGGTCGCGATCGTCTCCTTGTACTCGAACCCGGGCTCGCGCAGGTGCACGTGGATGTCGACGAACCCCGGCATCACGAGCAGCCCGGTCGCGTCGATGCGGTGGATCGTCGAAGCGCCCCGTCGCGGCAGCTGCTCGGAGATCCCGGCCTCGATCGCCGCGATCACGCCGTCGCGGACGAGCAGATCCGCGCGACGCGTGCGCTTCGCGACCGGATCGACGAGGGTTCCGCCCGCGACGAGCAGCGGCGGCTCGGAGCGGCCCGCCGAAGGTGCCGTGCGCTCACTCACCGGTCGCGGCCCTCCTCGGCGAGGCTTCCGCCAGCGCGATCGGCACCGCCCCCTCGCCCTGCTCGGCCCCCGCCTTGCGGCGACCGACGAGCACGTAGAGCACCGCCATCCGGACCGCGACGCCGTTGGTCACCTGGTCCATGATGACCGAGTACGGCCCGTCGGCCACGGTGCTCGAGATCTCGACGCCGCGGTTCATCGGGCCCGGGTGGAGGATGATGACGTCCTTGCGGGCGCGGGCCACCGCGTCCGCCGACAGGCAGTAGAGGCGCGAGTACTCGTCGAGGGAGGAGAAGTAGCGGCCATTCATGCGCTCGCGCTGGATGCGGAGCATCATGACGACGTCCACGTCCTTCAGGCCCTCGTGCAGGTCCCAGACGATCTCCGCGCCGAGCTCCGAGAATCCGGGCGGGACCAGCGTCGGCGGACCGACGAAGCGGACCTTCGCGCCCATCGTCAGCAGGCCGAACAGGTTCGAGCGCGCGACCCTGCTGTGCAGCACGTCGCCCACGATCGCGACGGTGAGGCCGGCGATCCGCCCCTTGCGCTCGCGGATCGTGAGCAGGTCGAGCAGGGCTTGCGTCGGGTGCTCGTGGGCTCCGTCGCCCGCATTGATGATCGGGCAGTCGACGTGGCGCGCCAGCAGGTCGGGAGCACCCGAGGAGGGATGCCGCACGACGATCGCGTCGGGCCGCATCGCCGCGAGGTTGCGGGCGGTGTCGGTCAGGGTCTCGCCCTTCGCCGCCGAGGAGGCCGACGCCGAGAGGTTGATCGTGTCGGCGGAGAGCCGCTTCGCCGCGATCTCGAAGGAGGTCCGGGTGCGCGTGCTCGCCTCGTAGAAGAGGTTCACCACCGTCCGGCCCCGGAGCGCCGGCACCTTCTTGATCTCGCGCTCCGAGACTTCCTTGAAGGACTCGGCGGAATCGAGCAGGAAGTCGATCTCCTCGGCGGTGAGCCCCTCGAGACCGAGCAGGTGAGGACGAGCGAACAGCATGGTTCAGGCCCTCCGTGCGCGGGTGTCGCGCGACGCCGGTTTCGATTCGACCCCGGTCCCGGGAACCGCCGCGATGCGCGGACCCGCGGGCCGGATGGCGACCTCGTCCAACCCGTCCGACTCCGAGAGTCGCACGAGCACGTCCTCGGCGCGCTGGGTCGGCAGGTTCTTGCCCACGTAGTCCGCCCGGATCGGGAGCTCCCGGTGCCCCCGGTCGACGAGCACCGCGAGCTGGATCGCGCGCGGCCGCCCGAAGTCCATGAGGGCGTCGAGCGCCGCCCGGGTCGTCCGCCCGGTGAAGAGCACGTCGTCCACCAGCAGCACCGTGCGCCCGTCGACCTCCCAGGGAATCTCGGTGATCTGGACGAGGTGATGGTCGGCCCCGCGCGAGATGTCGTCGCGGTAGAGCGTCACGTCGATCGCGCCGATCGGGACGCTTTCGCCCTCGAGCCGCGCGATCTCCTGCTGCAGCCGGCGCGCGATGAGGTCTCCGCGGGAGCGGATTCCGACGATCCCCAGCCCCTCGACGCCCTTGTTGCGCTCGAGGATCTCGTGCGCGATCCGCGCGAGCGCGCGGTGGATCTGGGCTGCGTCGAGGACGACGCGGGTCGCGTCGTCGCGGGAGTTCGGGCTCATCTCACGCCTTTCCGGACCTCTCAGGATCCGATTAAAAGGGTTCGAGAGAGCGGCTACCCTCCGCGGCGGGCGAAGTCAACGGCCGCGGTGCGCCGGAGACGGAAGAAGGGACTCCCGCGTCGCTCAGCGGCGCTTCTCCTGCGCCTTGCGCAGGAGGTCGCCGAAGCTCGACAGGCTGCCCGACGGCGAGGCGAGGGCGTGCTTCTCGAGCGCGGCCCGCTCTTCGCGCTTTTGGGCTCTCGCGACGGACAGCCGCAGTTTCCGGCCGCCGTGCTCGACCGCCGTCACCTCGGCCGCCACCTCGCTGCCCGTCGGGAACGCGTGCGCCAGGTCGTCGCCGCGGGGCACTCCACTCTCCGGCTTCGGCACGACCCCGGTCTGCCCGGGGCCGAGCCGGAGCACGATGCCGAACGGCTCGATCTTCTCGACCACCCCGGTGACCACGTCGCCGACCCGGGCGTGGGCCGCCTCGACCTTCTCGCCGACTTCCGCGCCCTCCGGCGCGAGCGCGAGCGAAACCCTCTTGCGACGGGAATCGACCTCGAGGACGATCACGGCCACGAGCGGCCGCTGGCGCGCCGCCTCGCGCAGCTTCGAGAGAGCCCCGTGCGGCAGCTCGCTCAGGTGGACGAGACCGTCCACTCCCGGCAGGACCTCGACGAAGGCGCCGAACTCGGTCGCGCGCACGAGCCTCCCCTCGACCACCTGGCGCGGCTGGAGGAGGGCCGCCGCCTGCTTCCACGGATCCTCCTCGAGCGCCCGTCGGCTGAGCCCCACTCGGCCGTTCTTCGGATCGACCTTGACGACCTGCACCTCGACGCGTTGCCCGACCGAGAGCAGGTCGTCGGGCCGATCGACGCGGGCGTGCGAGATCTCCGAGACGTGCAGCAGCCCCTGCACCCCGCCCAGGTCGACGAAGGCGCCGTAAGGCGCGATCGAGGAAACCGTGCCCTCGAGGACCGCGCCGGGGACCAGCCGGGCCCGGGTCTCGGCCTCCGTGCGCTTTGCCTCGGCCGCGAGCAGGCGACGCCGCGAGACGACGAGCCTGCGCCCGTCCTCGCCCATCTCGGTCACGAGGAAGTCGAGCGTGCGCCCGAGGTACGACGAGGCATCCTCGATCCGGTGGGCCTCCATCTGCGAGAGCGGGCAGAAGGCGCGGAGTCCCGCGAGCGTCACCTCGAAACCGCCCTTGAGCAGCCCGGCGACCCGGCCCTGGACCGGGACGCCGCCCTCGGCCGCGGCCCGCACCGCCTCGACCGCGTGCGCCCCCGCGACCAGTCGCCGCGAGAGCCGGACCTCGGGCTCGACCGACACGACGATCGCGTCGATCTCGTCCCCGGGGGCGGGCAGTTGCCCGCCGTCGGCGAGGATCTCGGCGCGGGAGATCATGCCCTCCCCTCGCCCGCCGAGCTCGACGAAGATCTCCTCGGATCCGACCTGGACCACCCGGCCCCGGACGCGCTCGCCGGGCTCCGGGCGACGCCCCGGGAGGGTTTCGCCGAGCATGTCCGCGAAACTCGGCCCGCTGCCGCCGCCTGCCTCGCCCTCCCCCTGCTCCGCCATGGTCGTCCCCGGGGCGCGACGCGGTTCAGTGCGCCCGCACCGCGGACACCGCTCCCGGCTCGAACGGCGAAGGCGCGCCGAGCTTCAGCACGCGCTCGCGCAGCTTCGGGTCGAGTCCGCGCGTCACGTTGCGGGTATCCACCACGAGGCTGGAGCCGCGGACGACGTGGGCGACGTCGAAGCAGGAGTGGTCCGTCAGGACGACGACGCAGTCGGCCTTGGCGAGCTCCTCGTCGGTGAGCGGCACGCCGTGGAGGGTGCCGGTGTTCAGCACGAGTTCCGGAACGTAGGGGTCGTGATAGCGGACGTCGCCGCCGCGCCGCCGGAGCTCGTCGATCACCTCGATCGCCGGCGACTCGCGCATGTCGCTCACGTCCTTCTTGTAGGCCACGCCGAGCGCGAGGATGCGCGAGCCCTTGATCGGCTTGCCGTGGTGGTTCAGGCCGGCCGAGACCTTGTCGACGACCAGGTGGGGCATCTCCTGGTTCACCTCGGCCGCGAGCCCGATGAACCGAGCCGTGAAGTCGTGGGCCTTCATCTTCCAGGCGAGGTAGTGGGGGTCGATCGGGATGCAGTGGCCGCCGAGGCCGGGGCCGGGGAAGAACGGCAGGAAGCCGAAGGGCTTGGTCGCCGCGGCTTCGATGACCTCGTAGGCGTCGACCCCGAGCACGTCGCACATCTGGGCGAGCTCGTTCACGAGCCCGATGTTCACGCTGCGGAAGGTGTTCTCGAGGAGTTTCACCATCTCGGCCGTGCGCGCCGAGGACACCGGCACGACGCGGTCGATGAACTGCGAGTAGAGCTGGACCGCGAGCTGGGTACAGCGCGGCGTGATGCCCCCGACCACCTTGGGCGTGTTGCGCGTGCCGTGGGTCTTGTTCCCCGGGTCGATGCGCTCGGGAGAGAACGCGAGAAAGAAGTCGCGCCCGACCCGCATGCCCTTCGCCTCGAGTTTCTCGCGGATGAGCTCGTCGGTCGTGCCCGGGTAGGTGGTGCTCTCGAGCACGATGAGCTGGCCCGGGTGGAGGTGCCGCTCGATCTTCTCGACCGCGTCGAGGATGTAGCTGACGTCGGGGTCCTTCGTCTTCGACAGCGGGGTCGGGACGCAGATGCTGATCGCGTCGCAGGTCGCCAGCACCGCGGGGTCGACCGTCGCCTCGAAGCGTCCCTCGGACACCATCTTCGCGAGGATCTCGGTCGGCACGTCCGCGATGTAGGAGCGCTTCGCCGCGATCTCCTTGATCTTGCGATCGTCAGAGTCGATGCCCACCACGTGGAAGCCCGCCTCCGCCATCTCCATCGACAGCGGGAGGCCCACGTACCCGAGCCCGATGACGGCGAGTCTCGCCTTGCGGGACGCGAGCTTCTCTTCGAGTTCCATGTCCTTCTCCTCGTTTGGATTCCCGTCGGCCCGGCCGCGCGTTCAGCGCACCGGGCTCCCGATCCGGGACCAGCGCACCCACGAGTCGTCGCCGTCCCAGGACCAGTAGATCACGAAGGCCTTGCCCTTGATGTCCTCGTAGGGGACGAAGCCCCAGAAGCGCGAATCGAAGCTGTGGTCGCGATTGTCTCCCATGACGAACACGTGGGCCGGCGGAACGGTCACCGGGCCGTAGTTGTCCCGCGGCGCGGGCCCCTCCGGCTCCGACCTCCAGGCCCAGGGCTCGTCGATCTTCTCGCCGTTCCGATACAGGATCTTGTGCCGGATCTCGATGGTGTCCCCGGGGATTCCCACGACCCGCTTGATGAAATCCTTCTCCCGGTCCTCGGGGTAGACGAAGACGATCACGTCCCCCCGCTCCGGCTGGAACCAACCCAGGTAGCGGGTGCCATAGACCGGGATACGGATCCCGTAGAGCAGCTTGTTCACCAGCAGGTGGTCCCCGATCTGGAGCGTCGGGAGCATGGACCCCGAGGGGATCTTGAAGGCCTGCACGAAGAACGTGCGGATGAACATCGCGAGCGCCAGCGCGACGGCCAGCGCCTCCGCGTACTCCCGCAGGACCGACTTCGGCGTCGCCTCCCGCTCGACCCGTGGATCGGTGCCCGCGCCCCCGCTCACTGGTCCACCTTCAGCACCGCGAGGAAGGCCTCCTGCGGGATCTCCACCCGGCCCACCTGCTTCATCCGCTTCTTGCCTTCCTTCTGGGCCTCGAGGAGCTTGCGCTTGCGGCTGATGTCGCCGCCGTAGCACTTCGCGGTCACGTTCTTGCGCATCGCCTTCACGGTCTCTCGCGCGATCACCTTCGACCCGATCGACGCCTGGATGACGATCTCGAACATCTGCCGCGGAATGAGCTCGCGCATCTTGGCGGCGAGATCGCGGCCCCGCATGTACGCACGCTCGCGGTGGACGATCAGCGAGAGCGCGTCGACCACGTCGCCGTTGATGCGGATGTCGAGCTTCACGAGGTCGCTCGCGGCGAAGTCCTCGAACTCGTAGTCGAGCGAGGCATAGCCCTTCGAGACCGACTTCAGGCGGTCGTAGAAGTCGACCACGACTTCGTTCAGCGGGAGAGCGTAGACCAGCATGACCCGGTTCTCGCCCAGGTAGCGGATGTCCCGCTGCCGCCCCCGCTTGTCCTCGCAGAGCTTCAGGATGCCGCCCAGGTACTCCGAGGGCAGGTGGATCGTCGCCTTGATGACCGGCTCCTCGACCAGCGACACGTTCTGCGCCGGAGGAAGCTTGGTCGGACTCTCGATCATCAGGACCTCGCCGGTCGTGAGCGTCACCCGGTAGGCCACGGTCGGCGCGGTCGTGATCAGGTTCAGGCCGAACTCGCGCTCGAGCCGCTCCTGCACGATCTCCATGTGCAGCAGCCCGAGGAATCCGCAGCGGAAACCGAAGCCGAGCGCGATCGAGCTCTCCGGCTCGTAGCTGAAGGAAGAGTCGTTGAGCTTGAGCTTCTCCACGGCGGTGCGGAGCGCCTCGTACTGCCCCGTGTCGGCCGGGTAGAGCCCGGCGAACACCATGGGCTTCACCGCCTTGAAGCCGGGCAGCGGGGCCGCCGCGGGGCGCTGCGCGTGCGTCACGGTGTCGCCGATCTTCGCGTGGGCGATCTCCTTGATCGACGCGGACAGGACGCCGACCTCGCCCGGCCCGAGCTCGGCGACCTCCCGGGTCGACGGCGCGAGCACCGCGACGCGGGTCACCTCGTAGTCGCGCCCCACCGCCATCAGGCGGATCTTCTCTCCCTTGCGCACGACCCCGTTCATCACGCGGACGAGCACGACGGCGCCGTGGTAGGGGTCGAACCAGGAATCGAAGATCAGTGCCTGGAGCGGCTCCGCCGCTTCGCCCCCGGGCGGCGGGATCCGGGTCACGATCCGCTCGAGGATGTCCTCGGTGCCGACCCCCTGCTTCGCACTCGCGAGTACCGCGTCCGACGCGTCGAGCCCGATGATCTCCTCGATCTGCCGGCGCACCCGGTCCGGGTCGGCCGACGGCAGGTCGATCTTGTTCAGCACCGGCACGATCTCGAGGTTCGCGTCGAGCGCGAGGTAGACGTTGGCGAGCGTCTGGGCCTCGACGCCCTGCGCGGCATCGACCACCAGGATCGCTCCCTCGCAGGCCGCGAGGCTGCGCGACACCTCGTAGGAGAAGTCGACGTGTCCCGGCGTGTCGATCAGGTTCAGAACGTACTCGATGCCGTCCTTCGCGCGGTAGAGCAGCCGCACCGAACGGGCCTTGATCGTGATGCCGCGCTCGCGCTCGAGATCCATGTCGTCGAGCAACTGGGCCTGCATCTGCCGCGCCTCGACTGCGCCGGTCCGCTCGAGCAGGCGGTCGGCGAGCGTCGACTTGCCGTGGTCGATGTGCGCGATGATCGAGAAGTTGCGGATCCGGCGGGTGTCCATCGGGGAGCCTCGGAGCCTACCAGAGGCCGCCCGGGGCCGCCTCCCCGCCCCGCCGGGCGATGCCTATCCCGCGCGCCGGGACCGGAAGAACTCGACCGTCCGCGAGAGCCCGGTCGCGAGATCGACCTCCGGCCTCCAGCCGATGACTTCGCCCGCGAGCCGGGGCGAGATCACGCTGCGACGCTGCTCGCCCGGCTTCGCCGGCCCGTGCCGCTCCGGCACGGTGACGCCGCAGGCCCGGCAGAGGTGCGCGAACAGCGTGTTCACGTCGGTCTCGATCCCGGTCCCGAAATTCACCGCGCCGCAGAAGCCGCTCCCGAGCAGTGCCATGTTCGCGCGGACCAGGTCCCCGACGAACACGTAGTCGCGGGTCTGCTTCCCGTCGCCGTTGATCGTCGGCTCCTCGCCCGCCAGCAGCTTCTCGCTGAAGATCGCGACCACGCCGGCCTCGCCGTGGGGGTCCTGGCGCGGGCCGTAGACGTTCGCGTAGCGCATCGCGACCCACTCGAGCCCGTACATCGCCTGGTAGCAGGACAGGTAGAGCTCGCCGGCCCGCTTGCTCGTGCCGTAGGGACTGACCGGGACCGTGGGGTGGCTCTCGGGCGCGGGGAACTCCTGCTGCTCCCCGTAGGCGGCGCCACCCGACGAAGCGAAGAGCACGCGCCGCAGCCCGGACGAACGACCCGCTTCGAGCAGGTTGATCAGGCCGAGCAGGTTCACTCGCGCGTCGAAGGCCGGATCGGCCACCGATCGCCGGACGTCCATCTGCGCCGCGTGGTGGATCAGCACCTCGGGGCGTTCCCGGGCGAAGATCTCGCGCACCGAGGCGTCCTGGATGTCCACCTCGTGGAACGTCGCGCCGGCCGGCACCTGGTGCCGCTTGCCGCTCGACAGGTCGTCCAGCACGACCACCTGGTGGCCGGCGGCCACGCAGGCGTCGGCGACGTGCGATCCGATGAAGCCAGCGCCACCCGTCACGACGATCTTCATCGCGTCCTCACAGTCCCCCGGCCGCCTGGCGGCCGCGAAAGTACTCGATCGTTCGGGAGAGCCCCTCGTCGAGCGAAACCCGCGGCTCCCAGCCGAGTTCGCGCCGCGCCACCGCGATGTCGGGCCGCCGTACCTGCGGGTCGTCCTTGGTCCGCTCGTCGGTCGGAGCGACGAACTGGATCTTGCTCGCGCCCCCCACCAGCCGCTGCACCGCCTCGGCGAACTCGAGGATCTTCATTTCCTTGGGGTTCCCGAGGTTCACCGGGTCCGTGTAGCGCGAGTGCATCAGCGCGACGATCCCGTCCACGAGGTCGCTCACGAAGCAGAAGCTCCGCGTGCGGGAGCCGTCGTCGTAGACCGTGAGCGGCTCGCCGCGCAGCGCCTGGGCGATGAAGTTCGTCACCACCCGGCCGTCGTCCGGACGCATCCGCGGCCCGAAGGTGTTGAAGATGCGGAAGATGCGGGTGTCGAGGCCGTGGTAGCGGTGGTAGGCCATCGTGATCGCCTCGGCGAACCGCTTCGACTCGTCGTAGACGCCGCGCGGACCGACCGGGTTCACGTTGCCCCAGTAGGATTCGGGCTGCGGGTGGACGAGCGGGTCGCCGTAGACCTCGGACGTCGAGGCCAGCAGGAAGCGCGCCCCCTTCGCCCGCGCGAGCCCGAGCGCCTTGTGCGTTCCGAGCGCGCCGACCTTCAGCGTCGGGATCGGCTTGCGCAGGTAGTCGACCGGGCTCGGCAGCGAGGCGAGGTGGAGGATCACGTCCACCGGCCCCTCGATGTACATGTACTCGGTCACGTCGTGCTTGATGAACTTGAAGCGCTCGTGGCCGGCGAGGTGCTCGATGTTGCGGGTGTGCCCGGTCGCGAGGTTGTCGATCGCGATGACCGAGTGCCCCTCGCCGATGAGCCGGTCGGCGAGGTGCGAGCCGATGAAGCCGGCCCCGCCGGTGATGAGGATCCTCACTTGCCACCCTCCCTGCGGACCGCGGGCCGCCCCATCGAGAAGTAGGTGAAGCCGGCCGCGTCCATTTCCTGGGGCTCGTAGAGATTGCGGCCGTCGAAGATGACCGGGGCCTTGAGGGCCTTCTTCATCCGCGCGAAGTCCGGCCGGCGGAACTCGTTCCACTCCGTCACGATGATCAGCGCGTCGGCGCCGTCGAGCGCGTCGTAGTTCGTCTTGTGGTACGACACCCGGTCGCCGAGGTGGCGTCGGGCCTCCGTCATCGCCTCGGGATCGTGCACGGCGATCGAGGCACCGTCGGCGAGCAGGCGCTCGCAGATCACGACCGCCGGCGCCTCGCGCATGTCGTCGGTCTTCGGCTTGAAGGCGAGGCCCCACATCGCGAACCGGCGGCCGTGCACGTCGCCCCCGAAGAAGTCGAGGATCCGGCCGACGAGAACCCTCTTCTGCCGGTCGTTCACCTCGTCGACCGCGCGCAGCAGCGTGAAGTCCAGCTGGTGGTCCTGGGCCGTCGAGATGATCGCGCGGACGTCCTTGGGAAAGCAGCTGCCACCGTAGCCCACGCCCGGGAACAGGAAGTGGGGGCCGATCCGCCGGTCGGTGCAGATCCCGCGGCGCACCGCGTTGATGTCGGCACCGACCTTCTCCGAGAGGTTCGCGATCTCGTTGATGAAGGAGATCTTGGTCGCGAGCAGGGAGTTCGCGGCGTATTTCGTCATCTCGGCGGAGCGGTTGTCCATCGTCAGGATCGGGTTCTCGGTGCGCATGAAGGGCGCGTAGAGTTCC
>Ga0075471_10003237_pt1 | contig 10587 bp, 9 predicted proteins | sample DEB19_08_DNA_2_FD_74787 | JGI IMG/M metagenome (GOLD analysis project Ga0075471, IMG submission 74787) | Aqueous microbial communities from the Delaware River and Bay under freshwater to marine salinity gradient to study organic matter... | ecosystem: Environmental > Aquatic > Marine > Coastal ... | reverse complement strand
TGGCAGCAACGCGGTCGCCTCCTCGCGGGAGTAATGTTTTTCGAAGCGGTGCGGCATGGCGGGTGGTGGCGGCTCAGGCGGGATAAAAAACAGCCGCCCGGTTGTTGGGCGGCTGGGAATTTGCGGAGGACGGTGGCGCTATGCCTTGGCCGCCTTCTTGATCTTGGACTGCACGGCAGCTTTTTTGCGTTTGTTGTAGGCGTCGCGACGGCGGCGCTTGATGGTTTTATTGGTTTGTTGGCCCATATCGAATCTTTACTTCGTTGCTGTAATTCAGTTTCGTAAAGACTATGAAGGTTTGGCCGCTACACTTCAATATCATTTTGCTGCTGTTGGGATTCGTCCTTGGTTGTCAGACGCCGAAAGCGGACAAGGAAATCTCCGCCGTCCGCCTGCACATCGAGGTGAATCCGGATGTCCTGGGCGGCAGCATGGTGGTGGCGGTCTGCCGCGCTGCGCCCGTTTCGGTCAACGTAGATAACACCCCGTTCGTGGATGAGGGGGATATCACGCGCGCGGCGGTCGTGGATTGGATGGGCGGATTCGCCATCCAGCTGGAATTCAATTACCACGGCAAGCTCATGCTGGAAAACACCACGCGCTTTTATCCCGGCCGCCGCATCGCCGTCCTCGCTGAATTTGGCGAAGCCCGCTGGCTTGCCGCTCCGATCATCGGCCGACCCATCAGCAACGGGCAGTTGGTTTTCACGCCAGACGCCACGCGAGAAGAAGCGGAGCGCTTCGCGCGCGGACTCAACCGCGTCGCTGCCAAAGTGGCGGGGAACACCTTCCAATCAACCATCAAATAAAGTGCTGCACCCGCTTCGCCTGTTCGGTTTTTTGTTCGCTGGAATGTTGGCCGCCCAATCCGCCGGCGCCGCGGCGTTTCAATTGCCCACCGCCAACCGCGCCCTCTTCGAGCCGGGCGGCGGCGAAAAATTTTTTGCCGCGACTCCCGGCAAGACCTGGGTCAGCGGAACTTTCGGTTGCGTGCGCACCGACGGCTGGCAGATGCATGAGGGGCTTGATATCCGCAGTATCCAACAGGACAAGCATGGCGAACCCACCGACCCCGTGGGGGCCACTGCAGACGGCGAAGTGGCCTATCTCAACGCCAAAGCTTCACTGTCAAACTATGGCATCTACATCATCCTCCGCCATCGTATCGAGGGAATGGAGATTTTCTCCCTCTATTCACACTTGAGCCGCATCGAACCCAGCCTCCGTATTGGGGCGAAAGTTCGCGGCGGTCAGAGGATCGGCACGATGGGCCGCACCAGCAACACCCGCGACCGAATTGGCAAAGATCGGGCGCATCTCCACTTTGAACTGAACTTCCTAGTCAACGAGCGTTTCCCCGAGTGGTTTCAGCGGAATGCCCCGGGTGAACGCAACGACCACGGCGCGTGGAACGGGCAAAACCTAATCGCGATCGACCCTCGCCTCGTCTTTCTGGAACAACAACGGCTGGGCGCCAAATTTAGTCTCGTGGAATTGCTCCGCAACCAGACCGAACTTTGCCGGGTGTTCGTGCGCGACGCTGATATTTCCTGGCTGAGGCGTTACCCCCAATTCACCCGTGCCAATCCGCGCACCGCCAAGGAGGGTGTCGCGGGCTACGAAATCGCGCTTAACTTCAACGCCCTGCCCTTTCAAGTTACCCCGCGCACTGCGGCGGAAGCCAAGGAGTTGAGGAGTTCGGCTAAGTTTCAACTCCTCTCCGTCAATGCCGCCGAGCAGCAGAAAAATCCCGCGCGCCGCCTCGTGGCGCAGCGCGGCGGCAAATGGGAGCTGACCGACCGCGGTCTCCGGTTGCTGGGCTTGCTCGCCTATTGATCCGGCCTCAGCGCCGGGCCGCACCAACTTTCCAGTGGCGCAAAATCGGCCACATCGTATCTTTGCGCCACCGAGCCAAATCGGAGTGCATGAGCGACGACCAACAAAGAAAATTCCGGCATCCGGTGGTACGAGGCTTCACGCTCGTCGAGTTGCTGGTCGTCATCGCGATCATCGCCATCCTCGCGGGGTTGTTGCTGCCAGCGCTGAGCCAGGCCAAGTCCCGCGCCCAGAGCATTGCCTGCATCAACAACCTCAAACAACTCGCGGTCTGCTGGAATCTCTATGTGCATGACAACGACGACGTGATGGTGCCGAATAACTTTGTTTATGGCTTCAATGTTGGCACGACCAACCCGCCCACCTCACCACTGCCGGAGAATATGCAGAGCTGGTGTCAATCCATCACCCGCCAGGACCCAAACCCCATCACCGGCGCGATCTCTATGCTCTTCACGTACAACCAAACACCCAAGATTTACCGGTGTCCCTCCGACCGCTCGACGGTGGACGGTTACCCCGAATTGCAGCGCAACCGGAGCTACAACATGGGCAACAGCATCAATTGCTGGCAGGACAACCATTACCGCAAATTCACTGAAATCCAGAAGCCCAGCAACCTGTTTGTGTTCATGGACACCGACGCGGATGCGATCTGGGATTCTACATTCGGCGTGATTCCGCTGGGGGCTTACTGGCAGGATTACTGGCTGGATATTCCCGCAGACCGCCACCAGCGCGGCGCCACGCTTTCCTTTGCTGATGGTCATGTGGAAAAATGGAAGTGGCGTTTTCCCAAAGGCAACGGCTCGGTGGGTGGCCGCGCGCGAAATGCCGATGACCTCGCTGATCTCCGGCGCGTCCAACAGCACATCAAGGGCGCGAATGGCAACTAATCCAAGGCGGTTTAATTCCCGCTTGCCTTCCCCTGCTTCGCCGCTAGTTTCAAACAGTTTATGAATTACAAAATCTCCAAAGTTGCCGCCTCCCTCTCCCCTTCTCTCACCCTTGCCATTGATTCCAAGGCCAAGGCCATGAAAGCCGCCGGCGAGGATGTCGTGGGTTTCGGCGCGGGCGAACCGGATTTCGACACGCCCCAGCATATCAAGGACGCCTGTGCTGCCGCGCTTGCCGCTGGCTTCACCAAATACACCCCTGCCGCCGGCATCCCCGAATTGCGCGAGGCCATCGCCGCCAAGTTCCAGCGCGAAAACGGCCTCACCTACAAGCCCAGCCAGATCATCGTCTCCTGCGGCGGCAAGCACTCCTGCTACAACGTCATCCTCGCCACCTGCGAAGCCGGTGACGAAGTCATCATCCCCGCGCCGTATTGGTTGAGCTACCCGGAAATGGTCAAACTCGCCGGCGCGAAACCCGTCATCCTCGAAACGACGGACAAGACCGAGTTCAAGGTCACGCCCGAACAATTGCGCAAGACCATCACGCCGAACACGCGCCTCTTCGTCCTCAATTCCCCCAGCAATCCGACGGGGAGCGTCTATACGCCGGAGGAAATCAAGGCCCTCGGCGACATCTGCGTGGAAAAAGGCGTGCTCATCATGAGCGACGAAATCTACGAGCACCTCACCTACGACGGCGCGGTGGTCAAGAGCGTGGCGAGTTTCAGCCCCGCGCACAAGGACCACACCATCATCGTCCACGGCTTTGCCAAAGCGTGGAGCATGACGGGCTGGCGGCTGGGCTTCCTCGCCGCGCCCGAGCCGATCGCCAAGGCCATTGACGCCGTGCAAAGCCACAGCACGAGCAACCCGACTTCGTTCGCGCAGAAGGGCGGCGTGGCGGCGCTCACCGGGCCGCAGGATCATCTGCCGAAATGGCTCGCGGAATTTTCCAAGCGCCGCACCTTCGCTTGCCAGAAGTTGAACTCCATCCCCGGCATCTCGTGCGTCAACGCGAAGGGCGCGTTCTACCTCTTCCCAAACATCTCCAAGTTCGGCCTCACTTCTTCCGACTTCTGCGCGAAGCTCCTGGAACAGGAGAAAGTCGCCGCCGTGCCCGGCATCGCATTCGGCGCGGACGACTACCTGCGGATCAGCTACGCGACCGGCATGGCGAATATCGAGAAGGGCTTGAACCGGTTGGAAAAATTCTGCGCGAGCCTGAAGCGTTAAGTTGGCTGGAAATTTTCGCCCGCCAGTTCAATGCCACTGTTGATCCGGCATACCATCGGCTTTGTCAACTTGCTGTCGTTGCAACTTCGTAGGATGGCGGTTCTGTTTTACCGCTCGCCGCGCGCAGCTTTGATCAGTTCTTTTTCTTCAGGCAGCAGCGGTGCGGCGGCGGCGATATCGAGATACTTTTTCGCGGCATTGGTTTCGCCGCGGGAGGCCAGCATCACGCCGTAGTAAATGGCGATTCCCGGCGACTCCAACTCCGCGGCGGGCAGCGCGGCCAGCAGCTTGAGGCCTTCGGCGGTGCGGTTTTGCAGGTGGAGCGCGTAACCGTGGGTGGCGGTGAAGGCGGCGATTTGAGGGTGTTTTTCGTGGGCGGTGCGGGCCATTTCATAGGCGCGGCTGCTTTGCGGGTTGAGGAGCAATTGCACGGACGCGAGATTGTTTTGCGCTATGACATCGGTGGAGTTGTAGTCTGCCAGCGTGGTGAAAACCTTTTGCAGCCCGCGCGTGTTGCCGGAAGCCATGTAAAGCTGGTTAAGCGATTGCAAAGCCCAGCGCTCGGCGGGAAACCGCTGGGTGATGAACCAGAGCAATTCCTCCTGCTCACGATCCCAGCCCCAAGCCGTGGCTAGTCGCGTGAGCAAGGTCAAGGACTTCAGGTGATCGTCTGCGGCGCGGACGGCGGCTTGCCAGGTGGAGGAGGCGACCATCCCCTGCTTTTGTTCAGCAGCGGCACGAGCCAATTGGGCCAGCCGGATGAAATCCAGTTCGCCCCAGTTCTGCTCTGTGAGCAATGCCTCGAGCCCGGTCCAATCGCGTTGCCCCATCAGGATGTCGGCGCGGGCCATGCGCACCGGCGGGAGGACTTGGAGCTTGTCTGGCAGCGAGGCGAGCCATGCCATTGCGCCGGCGGCCAAGCCGTGCGACCCCATCCACGAAGCCAAGGTATTGATCTGGTCCGGAACTTTTACCGCTTCGGCTTTCAGCGCGTCCAACTGTCCGGAAAAATTTGAGCTGGCGGCGGCTTGCAGGATGGACAGTTGCAGGATGCGGTCTTCAAAGGCGACACCCTCGGTGGATTGCAACTGCCGGGCGAATTCCTCCGCCTGCGTGAAATCTTTGTTCTTGATGGCGGTCATCGCCAGGTGCCGCAGGGCGTCCTTGCGGAACAGCGGGTCGGCGGTGAGCGTATTCAAGGTCTGAAGCGCGGATTTGACGATTTCCTGATTCTTGGCCTGGAGGCGGATGATGGCGCGGTTGAACTGGTAGGATTTGTTTTTGGGATCAAATTCCGTGGCGCGGCCGAAGTGCCAGTCCGCTTTGGCGATGTTGTTCTCGGCCATGGCGGCCATGGCAGCGAGCTGATGGAACGTGGCGGAATCCTGCTCTTTTGGCGGAACCGCAGAGAGTGCTTGGTTGGCGCCGGAGAAATTTCCGGTCAACAAGGCGCAGCGCGCCACCTCAAGCCGGTTGGAGGTGGCCGGTTGCAGACTCAACACGCGCTGCCACCAGGATAGCGCCAGCGGTGAGCGGAAGGTCTCGGTGATGCGTGCCATGATGCGTGCGGCTTCCACGTTGCTGCCGTTGAGGTTGATGACCTGCCGGGCACACAAAGCCGCGTTCTTGTAGTCTTCCTTCGCGAGATACTCGCGCGCCTGCTTGAGAAACCGTTCCTGCTTCCAATCCCGGTAGAATGGCTTGCCAAAATAATAGCCCACCCCCAGAACCAACAGCAAACCGCCTAAAATCAGAACTTTTTTCATGTTTCTTGTAATCGGAGTCCCCATATCCTCGTAAAAGCAGGTTGCTTGTCAACGCTTCCCTGATTATTCATTGGGAGTTGCAACGCGTGGCCCCACCTAATCATCATCTCACCGCAGCGTTCCGGTCTTGGACGCAACGACTTGGCTGTGCGGGAATTCTCCTCGGTTTGGGCGCGCTTCTGGCTCGCGACGCGACCGCGCAAGAAGCCCTCCGAGCTTCACTCGCGGGCGAACAGGCCTTGTTGGCCCAAAAACGTCTGTTGGAAAATCAGGCCTATAATCTGAAGATGGGCGACCTCAAGCTCCGCTTCCAAGCTGGCATCGCGGTCGAAGGCACTGACAACGTCAATTACACCGAGCGGAATCAACAGGCAGATGTTTCGGTGCGGCCGCAGATCGGGGTTTCCGCCGCGTATCCCATCACCGACAAGAACACTCTGGCTTTCAGCATCGGCGCAGGCTACGCCAAGTATGCCAAGACCAAGGCCCGAGATCACTTTTTTCTTACGCCCAATTCCACGCTCGGCTTCAATATTTACGCCGGCGATTTTGTGTTCAACCTGCACACGGAATTCACCCTCACCCAAGACTCCTACCAGCAGACCGAAATCAGCGGCGGGGGCTATGGCTACTTTGAAAACCGCACCGGCGTGAGTGCCACCTGGGATTTGGGCAAACTTATTTTCACGCTTGGTTACGACCATGAAATCTACGAGCCTTCGGAGAAACAATTTGAATACCAGAGCCGCGCCTCGGAACTCTTCAATGCCCGCGCCGTCTTCCTACTGAACCCCACCACGCAGTTGGGGCTGCAAGCCGGGGCCAGCGTCACCGAGTTTGACCTCAAGCCCAGTTATGTGACCAATTATTATCCAGTGCCGATTGGGACCAACACCTTTATTACTGTTCCCAGGCTCGACCCTGCTTACAACTTCCTCAGTAATCAGAAATCCGTCAACTTCGGCCCGTATTTCCAATCCCGCCTTAGCCAGCACATGAAAGTGACCCTATCCGCCGGCTACGCGATTTACTTTCAGGAATACGACAGCTCCTTTGGCAAAGCCGGCGACAGCGCCCCCTTCTATAGCGACCTGCAAGTCCAACACACCGTCAACTCGCAGCTTGGCTACAGCCTCAACATCGGACATCAAGTCCGCCAAGGCCTCACCACGGACACCTTGGATTACTATTACGTGCGGCTGTACCCCACTTGGCGCGTTTTCGACCACCTGACCCTCTCGATTCCCTTGAACTGGGAGTCCACCACCATCGACCAGCGCAAGGAAGAATACCAATACTGGAACCTTGGAATCTCCGCCGCGTACCGCGTCTCCCCCAAACTGACCCTCACCGGCGGCTACAACTACCGCCAGCGCGCCTCCAACCTCACTGGCGGCAATTACGTCGAGAATCAGCTTGTGCTGGACACGCGCTATAGCTTTTAATCTCGCTCGCTCATGACAAGATTTTTCCTGATTCTCGGCCTCGGAATCTGCTGCGCGGCCCACACTGTCGCTGCCGCAGATTCCCCCGCCCCGGCTCGGTCCGTCGGCCCGGTCTTTGCGGAAATTCCCCCTACTACTGTCGGCGCCGGATCCGTCGTGGCGCCGGCAAGCAATCCAGCTGCCACGACCAACGAAACCGAAACTGCTCTGGCGGACGATAAACACCGCCTCGTCGCTGGCGATGCCGTGAATTTCCGCATCGTCGAGGATCGCGACCCGCCCAACACCCCGCAGAAAGTCCTCGTCGTTTCTGACTCCGGCGAGCTCGACGTCCCTTACATCGGGCTGGTCAAAGTCGAGCGCAAGACCTGTCGGGAGGCGAAGCAGGAGATCACCCGGCTGCTGGAAAAAGATTATTACTACAAAGCCACCGTCATCCTCGGCCTGGTATCTGGCACGAAACTTCTCGGGCGCGTCTATGTTTATGGCGAAGTCCGGATTCCCGGCCCAGTCCTGTTGCCGCCCAACGAAACCTTCTCCGTGAGCAAAGCCATCGTCGGGGCAGGTGGCTTTGGCGAGTTTGCCAAAAAGAACAAGGTGCAGGTCATTCAAAACCCCGGCCCGGAACAGAAGGTTATGATCGTCGACATGGAAGAAGTTTTTGAAAAAGCCATGACCGAAAAGGATGTCACACTTAATTCCGGTGACCGCGTCTTTGTGCCCAAACGCGGTATTAATTTCTGAACCGCATGAGCCAACCTGAAGTTTCCAGCACTCCCAACCGCGCCAATCAATCCAGCCGCATCTTTGCGCAGCTTCACCGCTACCGCAACCTCCTGCGCAAGCGCTGGTGGATTCCCGCGTTGACCATAACCCTCGCCCTCGCCGCTCAAGGCTGGCGGCTTTGGAACACCCCACCCTCGTATGCTTCCTACGGCCGCCTGGTCCTGAACGTCCGCATCGCCAACTCCGCTTCCGCCATGCCCGTCATGACCGAAGAAGGTTTCAATTTCTACGGCACGCAGATTGCCCTGATGCAAAGCGCCACCGTGCTGAACCGGGCCGCCGAGCGCGTTCGGTCCCTGCACCCCGAGACGCCCACTCCCGCCGAACCGGTGGTTCTGCGGGCCACCCAGATTCCCCGCACCAGCGTCTTCAACCTAGTCTGCACCGGCCTTGAATCCAACTACACCCGCTTCTATCTCGACGCCTGCATGGATGAATACCTCAATCTGCGTCGGGACATGAAGGACTCATCCTTGAGCACTACGCTTTCCGGCATCCAAGACAAACTGGGCCGCCTCCAGAAGGAACTGGCCAAAGGCGAAGAAGCCTTGGTTAATTTTCAATCCTCCAACAGCGTCATCAGCCTCGCCGAAATGGGCGGTGGAGCGACCAAAGAACTGGTCCGCCTCGATTCGGAACTCAACACCCTCGAAGTTCAGTATGAGCGGCTCAACAAACTAACCCTTGATCAGAATCTGGAGATCCAAGAGGGCGCGGTCCCCGACATCAGCAGCCTAGACACTTCGGCGGAACGCCTCGCCGCTTCCGGCGCCGGCTACCTTCAACTCAAGCGCATCATCGAGCTGAAAAAATCCCAGCAGGCCGAACAGTCCAAAATCTTCCGCCCCAAGCACCCCATCATGATTTCGCTCAACGAAGAAATCGCCAACCGTGAAAAAGATTTGAAAATTCTCCGCGACCAGAGTGCCGCCCGGTTGGAAAACCTCAAAGTAACCGTCAAAGCCAACATTGAAATCATCAAAGCCAAAACCGAACAACTCAAGACCAACACTGCTGACATCAGCCGGAAGATGGCCGAATATGAGAAAATGAAGGCCGAGAACGCGCGCAACCAGATTTTGTTCAACCAACTCATCGCCTCCCAAAGCTCGCTCGACCTCGGTCGCGCCGCCGATCCCGAGACCGTAAAGATTTCCGAACGCGCCTCCGAGCCGCAGCGCGTCAGTCTCAAGATTGCCAGCAACCTCGCTATCGCTTCCATCGTTGGCCTGATGCTCGGCCTGGGATTGCTCTTCATCATCGACCGGCTGGATGATCGTCCCACCTCGTTCACCGAACTGCAGACGATGTTCGACGAGCCCGTCCTCGGCCAAGTGCCCAACGAAAAACCACACTCCAAGAACGGCGAGACCAAACTCCTCCAGCCCGGCGACAGCCGCCATGCCTTCGTCGAAGCTTATCGCAACCTCCGCTCCTCCCTGCTCTACATGGCCACCGAGGGCAAACGCTCCAAGACCATTGTCGTCACCAGCGCCGTGCCCAACGATGGCAAGTCCATGACGACCGCCAACCTCGCCATCACCCTGGCGCAGGCTGGCTCCCGAGTTCTGTTGATTGATGCGGATTTGCGCCGGGGCCATCTGCACAAACGTCTCGGGGTCGAAGCTCCCGTTGGATTCACCGAAGTCCTGACCCAAGGCCTCCCGTGGGAACAGGCCATCAAGCCGACCGCCGTCCCAAACCTGACTTTGCTTCCGCGCGGCGGCCTGTGCAACAACCCTGGAGAATACTTCCTGGCGCAAAGCACGAAGGATTTTCTCCATACCGTTGCCGCCCGCTATGACTACGTCATCATCGACAGCGCCCCCGTGATGGCGGCGGACGATGTCGGCAGCTTGTCGCCGCACGTCGAAGGCGTCATCTTTGTGATCCGCGCCGGCCAAACCTCCGCCCGGGTTGCGCATGCCGCCCTCGACATTCTCTATCAGCGCGACGTCAACATCCTTGGCCTCGTGTTCAATGGCGTCGAATCGGCCGCCACGGAATACTACTTCTATAAATACCAGAACTACGCTGTCTACCCGGGCGCTTGAACTGCGGGCGACTCCGCCGCTGACATCCGGTCCGCTTGCATCCGTGGAGCATTCGGGCTCAAGTTTTACCTTCTAAACCGGGTTGCTTTCGGCTTTGATTTGCGCGTGCAAAGACCTCAATCCGAAAGCCGGCGGCAATCAAACTCTTTCGCGACCCCGGTTGGGTTGCGGAGTAGCGGCAACCGATTTCAAACGGCATGAAATCCGGGCCGGATAAAAATCCCCCACCTGCCCGCCGCGCTTTCTGGCAGCGGCTGCGGATTTATTTCCGTCGCATTCGCGCTGCGGTCTGGACGCTCATCATCGCGGTCATTCTCGCCGTGCTTTGGTTGAATCAGGTCGGTCTGCCGGGTTTCATCAAACGCCCTTTGTTGGAACAGCTCCGCGCCCGGGGCGTTGAACTCCAATTCACAAATCTTCGCCTCAGTTGGTCTCGCGGCTTTGTGGCTTACGACGTCCGGTTTGGTCGCGCGGCTGATCCTGCCACGCCGCAATTCTCCGCGCGGCGCGTGGAAATTCCGCTCAAGCTTGCGGCGTTGTGTCGTGGCCGCTTTGAAATCGGCGGCTT
>Ga0075471_10003233_pt1 | contig 10597 bp, 11 predicted proteins | sample DEB19_08_DNA_2_FD_74787 | JGI IMG/M metagenome (GOLD analysis project Ga0075471, IMG submission 74787) | Aqueous microbial communities from the Delaware River and Bay under freshwater to marine salinity gradient to study organic matter... | ecosystem: Environmental > Aquatic > Marine > Coastal ... | reverse complement strand
ACTTGCCTGCCTGACGCTTGTTGCGGGGGCGGCCACCGGTCTCGTCGCCAGCCTTTTTCGGCTGTTGCTTGAGAAGGCTGAAGCGTTGCGTCTCGCCTTGATTGCAGAGGCGCATGGCATGGCGGTGGCCGGGTTCGTGCTGGTGGTTGCAGCGACGTCTTGCCTGGCGTTTCTGGCGGCGTGGATGGTGCGCCGCTTCTCGCCCCATGCCACGGGCAGTGGCATTCCGCATGTCGAGGCCGTGCTGCATGGCAAGATCAGGCCTGCCGGCCCCAGCCTGATTGTGGTGAAGTTCGTCGGGGGCATCATGGCCATCGGCAGTGGCCTGGTGCTGGGGCGTGAAGGCCCCAGCGTGCAGATGGGCGCAGCGACGTCCCTGGTGATCGGGCATATCTTCCGGCGCAAGTGGGAGGATTGTCGGGTGCTGCTCGCGGCCGGCGCGGGCGCTGGACTGGCGACGGCCTTCAACGCACCCATCGCGGGCGCCGTATTCGTGCTCGAGGAATTGGTGCAGCGATTCGAACACCGCATTGCCATCGCGGCTCTTGGCGCTTCGGCCAGTGCCATTACGATCTCGCGGCTCGTGACGGGTAATGAGCTGGATTTCCAGGTTGCCGCCTTCGCCGAGCCGGACATTGCGAGCTGGCCGCTGTTCATCCTTCTGGGCGCCGTCGCGGGCGTCACGGCGGTCGGCTACAATCGGAGCATTCTCGGCGCGCTGGCGCTTGGCGATGCGGCGCGGTGGTTGCCGGTGGAGTTTCGGGCGGCGATCATCGGTGCACTCATAGGCGTGGTTGCGTGGTTTGCGCCGGGCCTCGTGGGCGGGGGTGACGGCATTACGCAATCGATACTTTCGGGCAGTATGATGCTCGCTGTGATGCCGCTCGTGTTCGCGTTGCGCTTCGTGCTGGGGGCAGCCTCCTATGCGGCCGGAACGCCGGGAGGTCTTTTCGCGCCGATGCTGGTGCTGGGAACGCAGATCGGCTTCATGTTCGGTGCGGCCTGCGGCGTGTTGCCCTTCGTGTCGCTGCCGCCCGAGGGTTTCGCGGTCGTCGGCATGGCGGCCTTTTTCGCCGGCGTGGTGCGTGCGCCGCTGACGGGTATCATTCTCGTGATGGAGATGACGGGCAGCTCGTCGTTGCTGCTTCCGGCGGTTTTCGCGAGCTTTTCCGCGATGATGGCGGCGAGCCTGCTGAGGGACCGGCCGATCTACGACGCGCTTCGCGACCGCACCATCCGCGCCGAAAATCGGTTGCGGGAGGCGAAGATTGTTGCAGCGCAGTAAAAAATCGCATTCCTTGATGCAGCGCAAAGAACGGACGGTCCGCTGCTCCTAAAGGCTTGAAAAAGCTCATTGCAGGAGAAGCATCATGGTTGTCGCCGGCGTTCTGACTGTTCTCACGGTGGCGGGGTTGGGAGTGATCCTGACCGCCTGGAAGACTGGCCTCGTCGAGTAATTCCTCAATAATTACAGAGGCGTGCCGTGAGCTCAGCCGAGCTGGCTGGCCGTGTAGTAGGGAAGCTGTTCGACGCGTGGAGTGTAGCTGCCGTCGGCCGTGACCTTTGCGACGTGGGCGATGATGTCCTCGAGCGGTGCGAACCACACGTTCTTCGTCTGCAATGTCTGTTCAAGCCATTGATCGACAAGGCGCCAGCGGGCGAGGCGGCCGGTGAGGAACGGATGCCAGATGCCGACCCAGAAACCGCCTGCCTCATACTGCGCGTCGAACTCCTCCCAGAAGGCTTTCAGGCCTTCGGAGGGGGCCTTGACGGGCATCATGTAGTCGATCTCGGCGTAGTGGGCGAAGGGCGGCCAGTCGTCGGTGCCCCAGTGCACGGGAGCTTCCCAGAGCGAGCCTGAAGGCGTTTTCATCAGGTAGGGAATGTCGTCCGCCATCAGCGACGAGTCGTAGCTGAAGCCGTGCTCGACGAGCAGGTCGATGACCTGTTGCGTGACGTTGTAGACGGGCGCGCGGTAGCCGCGCGGCTTGCGGCCCGTGCGTTTCAGATGAATTGCCGTTGCCGTTTCGAATGCTTTTCGTTGCTGTTCGCCACGCGTCTCGACGGGATCTTCGTGCAACAATCCGTGATGCCCGATCTCATGTCCGTCGCGCAAAATGGAATCGATCGCATCCGGGTACTGCTCGATGCACCAGGCGGGGATGAAGAAGGACTGCTTCAGACCATACTTGCGGTAGGTGTCGAGGATGCGCGGTATGGCCACGGTCGGGCCGTAGCGCCCCATGGAGATCGGGTAGAGCCGGTCATGGCCATCCTTCGGGCGCGAGATGTGGATGAGCGAGTCCGCGTCCATGTCGAAGGTGATGGCGCAGGCGCAGCGCGCGCCATTGGGCCAGGGGATGGGATTGCGGATCATGCGTTTCAGCCCTTGAGGACGTGAGCGTGGGAGGCGTCGAAGGAGAGGTATAGCGTCTGGCCCGGCCTGCGGGGAATGCCTTCGAGCATGCGCTCCTGGACCTGGACCTTGACCTCGGTGCCGCCCGGCGCCTCGAAGAAGAGGGTGACCATGGAGCCCACGAACTCCTCCGAGATGAGCTGCGCGCTGAAGGTGTTCGGGGCGGTGGGCCTGGTGGCGGAGAGCGAGACGACATCGGCGGCGACGACGAAGCTGACCTTTTCGCCGGGCTTGGCCAGGCCGTCGAGCGTGAAGGTGCCTGCCGCTGTCTCGACGCTGCCGGCCGCATTGACGGTGCCCGAGAAGATGTTGTTGCGGCCCACGAACTCGGCCACGAAGCGGGAGGCAGGCGTGCGGTAGATGTCGCGCGCCGAGCCGATCTGGGCGATCTCGCCCTTGGACATGATGACCACGCGGTCGGCCATGGCGAAGGCCTCCGACTGCGAATGGGTGACGTAGACGAAGGTGATGCCGAGCTCGCGCTGCAGCTTGGTGAGAACACCCTGCATGCGGATGACGAGGTGCGCGTCGAGCGCGGAGAGCGGCTCGTCGAGCAGCAGTATGCGGGGCTCCGTCACCAGCGAACGGGCCAAGGCCACGCGCTGGCGCTGGCCGCCGGACAGGGCGCTCACGTCACGCTCGGCGAATTCGCCGATGCCAAGGCGTTCCAGCCACTCCAGTGCCTTCTGGCGGCGCTTCGGCTTGTCGACGCCGCGCATCTTGAGGCCGAACTCGACGTTCTCGCGCGCGTTGAGGAAGGGGAACAGCGCGAGGGACTGCCACACCATCGGCGTGTCGCGCTCATGCGGCTTGACGTCCACCAGCGACTTGCCGTCCAGCCGGATGTCGCCCTCGGTGGGCTGCTCGAGGCCGGCCAGCATGCGCAGCGTGGTGGTCTTGCCGCAGCCCGAGGGGCCCATGAAGGCGAGGAACTCGCCCTGGCGGATTTCGAAATTCATGCGCTTCACGGCTTCGAAGGTGCCAAAGCGCTTCACGACATTGTCGAAGACGACGAGTGGTTCGGCCATCAGGCGTTTTCCGGTTTCCTGGCAGATCCCAGGACGAGGACCTGCGCAATGACGACGAGGGTTATGGAGACGAGGAAGACCGCGGTGCCGATGGCATTGACCTGCGGGTCGATGTTGCCCGTGAGTATTTCGAGGATGACGACGGGCACCGTCTTGTTGAGGCCGGAGACGAACCAGGCGACTGCGAACTCGTCGAAGGAGACGGCTGCGGTGAGGCACAGGCTGGCGATGATCGAGGGCAGGGTGAAGGGCACGACCACCGACTTCATCGTCACCCATTCCGAGGCGCCGAGGTTCCAGGCGGCTGGCTCGAGGTTGGGGTCCATCTGGTTCAGCCGGAGCCGGATCACCGCCATGGCGAAGGGCGCGCAGAGCACGGTGTGGGCGATGATGATGGAGAGCGTCATGCCGGAGGCATTGAACATCGACAACCAGCCCAGCATGGCAAGCGCCAGGATGATGAGCGGGATCGTCGGCGGCAGCAGCGCCAGCACGAGGAAGGCCTTCTTGCCGAAGAACTCGTAGCGGTAATCCGTGTAGGCCGCCGAGAAGCCGATCGCGGTGGAGATCACCGCCGTGACGGCGGAGACGATGAGGCTGCGGAGCGCTGCGTCCCACACCTCCGGATTGCTGAAGGCCTTCACGTACCATTCGGTGGTGAAGGAACCGAGCGGGATGGTGGGGAAACGGTCCGAGTTGAAGGAGAAGACGAGGCTGGCCGCAATGGGCGCGAAGACGAAGAGGAAGACCAGCGCGGTGTAGACGCGCAGCACCCAGCGGAGGAGGAGGTCGTCCTTCATTTGCCACGCTTCCTGTAGGCGAAGCCGATGGCGGTGAAGGCCACGACGAGCAAGGTGACGATCATCATGATCGCGACCACGGCGGCGCGCGGCCACTGCTGGCCGGACTTGGAGGTGTCGACGATCATGATCGACAGGGTGGGCGGCTTCGACCCGCCGAGGTAATAGGGCGACACGAAGTCGCCGAAGGACAGGATGAAGCAGAAGACGGCCGCCACCACGAGCCCGGTCTTGGCCAGCGGCACCACCACGGTGAAGACGGTACGCATGCGACCGCAGCCCAGATTGTGCGCGGCCTCGACCAGCCGCTTGTCGATGTTGGCGAGCGAGAAGGTCTGGAGGATCACCGCCAGCGGCAGGCACAGCACCAGATAGCCGACGAGCGTGCCGAACTGGGTGTTGAGCATCTGCCATGGCCCGAGCCCCAGGTAGGAGAGGCCGGCGTTGATGACGCCCTGCTGCGCCAGGATGACCTGCCAGGCGAAGACGCGTACCAGATAGCTGGTGAAGAACGGAATGATCAGGAAGAAGATCGCCCAGCGCCGCACCCGGTCGCTGGTCTTGAAGGCGAGGAAGTAGCTCGCCGGGAAGGCCACCACGCTGGTGATGATGGTGGCGAGAACGGCCAGCCACAGGGTGAAGAAATAGGCATCCCAGAAGAAGCCCTTGGACAGCATGCGCGACCAGTTGGAGAACTGGAAGGCCGCCTCCATGCGGTAGTTCTTCACCAGGAAGAACGACATGGCCACCATGAACAGCAGCGGCCCGACGAAGAACAGCCCCTGCCAGACGATGAGCGGCAGGCGCCACGCGATCGCGTAGGTGTCGGGGCGGGTGGCGGGCTTGGTGGTCATGTCAGGATTTGGCTTTTTCTGCGGTGAGCGGCACGTAGCGCGCTTTCCCCCGGGCGTCACCCCGGCGAAGGCCGGGGTCCAGCTTCTGTGTCGTCAAGCGTGGCACGCGAGCTGGATCCCGGCCTTCGCCGGGATGACGGCATTGAGAGGATGCGCGAACGGACGAGGGCAAAGCCCCGCCCGTTACGACGCGTTCTTGTATTCCTGCCAGAACTCGTTCCAGTCCTCGAGGCTCTGCTGCTGCGGGATGTTGCGGTAGTGGATGCGACCGTCCTTGATCAGGGTGATCGGGTCGTTCGGCATGCCGTCGACCTGGCCGGTGCGCTGGGCTTCCTTGGGGTCCACCTCATTCAGCTTGGCGCGGCCGCCCTTGGTGACGCAGAAGGCGGGGTAGGCCAGCATGCGCGCCGAGTGGACCTGGCCGTCAGGCGACATCATGTACTGGATGAACTTCTTCGCAATGTCGGCCTTGGCCGTGCCCTTGCCGATCGACCAGGACTCGGTGAACTGGATGCCGCCCTCCTTCGGCACCACCGACTTCACCGGAGCGCCGTCGCGCTCCAGCACGCCGGTGATCCAGTCGCCGATGCCGGCCATGGCCATCATCTCGTTGTTCTTGAGGCCGTTGAAGGTGCCGCCGTAATCGAAGAAGCCGCCGACCTGCGGCCGCAGCGACATGGTGGTTTCCTGGATCTTCTTCCAGCCGGCCTCGTCCTGGTCCCACAGCTTGGCACCGTTGCCGTTGGTCAGGCTCATCTGGCCCAGGTTCGGCAGGTGCCAGTCGAAGTGGCCGACCTTGCCCTTGAGCTCCGGTTTCCAGAATGCCTTGTAGCTCATCGCCTCGTCGTCTGAGACGGCGGTGGTGTTGTAGCTGACGCCGAGGTGGCCGAAGCGCACCATCATGGAGTAGAGCTTGCCGTCCTTCCAGTGGCCGGGGAACTGCTTGAAGTCGGCGTAGAGCATGTCGTCGAACGGATAGTCCGCCGGGTTCAGTTCCTCGATGTAGCCCGCGGCGTTGAGTTGCTGCACGAACTCGGCGTCCGACAGGATCACGTCATAGGTGCCGGGGGGCGACTGGGCGATCAGCGCCATCATGTTGTCGCCGCCGGCATAGTACTTCGGCTTGAACTTCACGTTGTTGGCGGCTTCGAATTCGCCCACCACGTCGGGTTCGCCATGGCCGTACCAGGCCAGCATGTTGATCTCGACGGTTTCGGCCCAGGCCCGGCTGACGAAGGGGGTGCACAGGGCGGTGGTGGCGGCAGCGCCGTATTTCAGAACGTCGCGGCGTGTCGGCTTGACAATCTTCGGCATACGTTAATCTCCCTAGCGCCGGAGGGTTGACCGGCGGTTGTTTCAATTTCCCTGACCGCGCATGCCATCATGTCTTGTCGCCGAGGTCCAGCGCGTCGTTGCAAAGGCTAGACCCCATCCTGACATTCGGGAAATTTATGCTGCTAATGTATGCATGAGGCCTGCTTATCGGGCTGGGGATGCCCTGGATGGGGCAGGCTCGGCCGCCTCGTCCATGCGGGCGATGAGCGAATCAACCAGCATGAGGCCCGCACCGGAGAGCCGCTGGTGCTTGTAGAACAGTCCGATGTGGATGGGTTCCATGGCCGGAAAACCCTCGCGGGAGGCGAGAACCCGCATGTCCGGCAACACCGTCTTGCGGGTGAGCGCCGTGATGCCCATGCCCGCACTCACCGCCTTCTGCAACCCGCCGATGTCGGGCGTGGTGTAGGCGATGCGCCAGTCGCGTCCTTCCGCGCGCAGTGCCGCCGTCATGCGGCGGCGGTATTCGCAGCCCTCCGGGTGGGTGACGAGCGGCACGGCGGCGGACTTGTTCACAGGAAAATCGCGGGCGACGGCCCAGATCGGGCGTTCCTCCCAGCTCCGGACGAGATAGGGGTTCTTGTCGCGCGCCAGGAGGGCGATGACGATGTCGAGCTCATCGGAATGGAGCAGGTCGAGCAGCTTGCGCGACAGGTCGCAGGTGATGGAGAGCGTGACCTTCGCCTGTTCGCCGGCAAAATCGACGATCGAGTCCTGCAGGAAGGACACCGAGAAATCGGTGGGAAGGCCGACGCGGATCTGGCCCTTGGCGGAACGACCCTTGAGGCGCGCCACGCCTTCGTCGTTGAGGCGCAGGATCTGGCGCGCATAGACGGCCAGCGCCTCGCCCGCCTCGGTGAGCCGCAGTTCGCGGCCCTCGTGGGACAGGAGCTTGGCATCGAGCAGTTCCTCCAGCCGCTTCATCTGGAGCGATATGGCGGGTTGGGTGCGCCCCAGCGCATCGGCCGCGCGGGTGTAGCCGCCCAAGTCGATGACGGTCACGAAGGTCCGCAGCAGGTCGGTTGGAAGGTTGATGGCCCGCATTGCTTCTCCTTATGCAAGCATCATCATTATAAATTTCCGTAATTCGCACAAGACCATAATCTCGGCCCCATGAAACGGCACGAATTCAGAAAACTGTTCAAGTGCGTGGGACCGGCGGTGCTGCCGGTGATCCACGTGACCGATACCGCGCAAGCGGAGCGCAACGTGCGCGTGCTGGTGGAGGAGGGTGCGCCCGGCTGCTTCCTCATCAACCACGACTTCGGGGTGGAGCCCTTCCTGCCCATCATCGCGCATGTGCGGGCGAAATTCCCGGCACTGTGGATGGGTGTGAACTTCCTCGCGGTGACGGGCAAGGACGCCTTCCCCGTGCTGGGCAGGCTGGCGCGCGATGGCGTGGCGGTCGATGGCTACTGGGCGGATGATGCCCGCATGGACGAGCGCCGCGCGGCGGACGACCAGGTGGAGGCGAAGGACATCGCTGCCGCGCTTGCCGCCTCCGGCTGGAGCGGCCTCTACACCGGCGGCACCTGCTTCAAGAAGCAGCGCGAGGTGGCGCCGGAGCATTATGAATATTCCGCCAGGCTCGCCACGGGCTTCATGGATGCCGTGTGCACCTCGGGCGTTGCCACCGGCAAGGCCGTGGACAGCGCCAAGATCACCACCTTCCGCCGTGCCATCGGCGAGCAGGCGCTGACGCTCGCCTCGGGCATCACGCCCGACAATGCGCATCTCTACATGGACGACGTCGACGGATTCATGGTGGCGACCGGCATCAACCGCGACGGCGACTTCTACAACATCGAGCCCGGAAAGCTCGCCCGCCTTCTCAAACTCACCCGCCAACATGGAGCGAAGTCATGAGCCGCAACGCGACACGGGACAAGGGTCCGCGCGACGACCGCTGGTACCTCAACCTCATGGCCCCCAACACCAAGGGGCCGAAATTCGCCTGGCTGGACCCGACCTCCATCTACATCAACGGCGAGGCCTTCCATGACCTGCTCGACGACCTCGTGGCGGATCTCGAGGGGCTGACCATCGACGTGGTCGGCGGTCTTGACGCCATGGGCTTCGTGCTCGGCTCGGCGCTGGCCACCCGGTTGGGCGTGGGCTTCCTGCCGGTGCGCAAGGCGGGCAAGCTCTGCGTCGACACCGACAAGGTGAGCTTCTCCAACTACTCCGGCCGCACCCAGGACATGGAAATGCGGCAGCCCGCCTTCGGGCCCGGCACCAAGGTGCTGCTCGCCGACCAGTGGGTCGAAACGGGCGGCACCATGGACGGCGCCATCCGCCTCGTCGAGCGGCAGGGTGGCAAGGTGGTGGGCCTCGCGGCCGTGGCCATCGAGGAGAATGCCGCCACCGATGCCTACCGCGCCAAGTACCGCTGCGTCTCGGGCGTGGTGCAGGGCAGCCGCTGGCAAACGGAGTGCAATGCCCAGAAGCTCGAGAGCTTCAAGAGCTACAAGCCCGAACTGGTGTTCCCCAGGGTGCGCTAGACCTCGCGCCAGCCGCGACGAGATCCGAAACTGCCGTCAACCCTCCAGCACGCGTGCCGGAGGGTTCAAGGCGCGCCCGTGCCGGCCGGCGAGATTGCCGGCGGCGGCGGCCAGTCGGCGCTGCGCGGCGGCGCGCTTGTCGGCCTCGACCAGACCTTCTTCCTCCACAGCCATCCGGGTGCAACGCGCACCATCCACCTGGACTGCAACGGCGCCAGCATCGCTGGCACGGTGTGGAACAGCAGCGGCACCACCATCAACGCCGCCTCCGACCGCACGGCACAGGTCTGCCGCTGAGGCTCACGCACCGCGCGGCGGTGGAAGGTGCCGCGCTTCGTCGGGCGTGAGGTTGCCGAGGCCCGGGCCCTCCACCACGCGCGCGGCAATGGCCGCGGCGGCCTGCGCCGCCTCCGGCGCCGGGGCCCCGCGCGACAGCGACACGGTGAACGCGATGCCGAACACGTCGCCCGCGCCCGTGGGGTCCACCTCGCGGGCGGGCGAGGCTGGAATGTTCCAGCGCTGCGTGCCCTGGCGGATGGTGGCGCCGCGGCTCGACCGCGTCAGCGCCACGGTCAGCCCGCTGCGCGCCAGGTGTTCCGCCAGATGCTCCGCATCCGGATGATCTTCTTCCGAGAATACCGCAGCGCCCAGGCCCCGGGGCGGCGTTGAGATCTCGTCCGCCACCATGGGCACCACCGCGCCGGTGGGGCCGGGCTTGCGCAGCCACCCCTGCATTTCCGCGCAGACGATGGGCGAGCCCAGGCCCTCGATGAGGGCGCGGCCGCACTCGCCCGCCACGTTGGCCACATAGGTCATGGGGCTGGCGCGCCAGGCCTCCGGCACGTCAGCGATGGCGAGCGGCCTTGCCCTGGCGCGCAGGATCACCTTGCGGCGCGGCCCGGTGTAGTCGAGTTCGAATTCCGTGACATCGGGGCTTGGCGCCGCGTGGATGCTCAGCATCGGCAGGCTGCGCAGCGGGGCCATGAGGGCGAAATCCTCCGGCGCCACGGTGACGAGCGCCGTGCGGATGCCCAGCGTTGCCGCCACGCGCGCCGCAAAGGACGCGCTGCCACCCAGCCGCGTATCGTCGCGCACGTCCGGGCGCGTCACGATGTAGTCGCGCGTCACGTGGCCGACGATCAGCAGCTCAGGCGGGGGTGTCATGGGGGTCATGCCGGTCCGTTTATGGCAATTGCGGCGCCCCGCCAAGCCTGGTGCCCGCAGCCATTCCGGTGGCGCGCGAACGCCGGGAACGGCCCGCGCAAGCAGGTTGAACAGTCATCGTCGCCGAAAATTTTGCGGCAATTGAGATATATTTCAGGTTGTAAAAAGGCATCTGGCTTGCTGATCCCAATCCATGAGCGATGTTCACATCATGCTGGCGATCGCCATCCTCTTCTGGGTCGTCGGGATTTATGCCGTTACGTTGCGGTGGAGCCGGCATCTGCCCGGCCGCTGAGCAACTTGGGGATTTGCATGTCCCGCCTGATAGGGCGGTGACTGAACTTGCGTTAAGTAACCTCTGCTTTTACATTTGATCCACTTGCTGGCCTGTTATCTGATGCTGCGATTGAAGAGGGCAGCGTGATGTTCGTTGAGGTTGTATTGCTCGTGCTTGCTGCCGGCGTGTCGGTTGCGCTGCTGGCGCTGACCTTCCTTGCAT
>Ga0075471_10003232_pt1 | contig 10598 bp, 7 predicted proteins | sample DEB19_08_DNA_2_FD_74787 | JGI IMG/M metagenome (GOLD analysis project Ga0075471, IMG submission 74787) | Aqueous microbial communities from the Delaware River and Bay under freshwater to marine salinity gradient to study organic matter... | ecosystem: Environmental > Aquatic > Marine > Coastal ... | reverse complement strand
CAACTCCAGCTCCGTCCAGCGGATCACGGACACCGGGTGCTCCCCGAAGCGAAAGTGACGGAGCCTACGTGGCCCCGGTAGTGGCGCAGGCAGCAGCCCAGTCACAGGCCGTCAATCAGGCAGTCCCCGGAGCTGTTCGCGCAAGCGCCTAAGTTCGCTATCCACGAGAAATCGAAAGCCTCCAGAGGGAATACACCCCTTGGAGGCTTTTGTTGCTCTAGCCAGTCCCCCGTTTCCTAGAACAGGCAGACGCCACCACAGATTGGAATGATCTGTCCGGTGACGTAGTCCGACAGGTCAGTGCACAGGAACTCGACGACCTTTGCACAGTCTTCCGGGTCACCCAGCCTGCCCAAGGCGATTTCCTGAACCAGGCGGTCACGTGTCTCGGGGTCATTGCGCCCACCTGCCACGGCGCGGGACGACAGGATCCACCCCGGCGCAATGCAGTTGACATTCACCCCGTATCGCCCGAGGTCAGAAGCAAGTTTCCGGGTGTAATGATGGACCGCAGCCTTCGCAACCGAGTACGAGGTTCCGCCTCCCGCGCCCTGCGAACGCAATCCTGCCTGTGATCCCACAAGGACAATTCTGCCTCGGCCCTGCCTCTTCATGAGTGGCGCAACTGCCTGGCATGTGATTACCGCGCTCGTGAAGTTCAGGTCCATCATCCGTTGAAAATCGTCAATTGGAACCTCACTGGCAACGCTCGGACCGGGAACGAGTGCCCCGCCGGTGTTGCAAATGACGATATCGAGGCGTCCGAATTCTGCCTCAATCTTGCCGACCATCGCGCGGACCTGTCCCTCGTTCGTCGCATCAGCCTCGATCCCGATAGACCGGCGATCCAGTGCCCGGATTTCATCGACGACCGTCTCGCATCCAGGTGTCAATGGTTCGTCGTAGCGCCGGTTCGCAGTCAGGTCCAAGTCATTGATGACAACATCGGCCCCTAGGCGGGCCAGACGGAGTGCGTAGGCACGCCCTAGTCCGCGCGCGCTGCCAGTCACGAGTGCAACCTGGCCGGTCAGCTTCTGGGGCAGTGGCTCGAGTGCAAGCACGTCCTCAATGGATCTTCCGGTCACTTTGAGATTTCTCCTCGGGAAATCGTGAACAACTGCGTTTCCATCCCAGTCTATCCGCGCCCAAAGGGTGGTCCGGGTTGGGCACACCGATCCAATCGGCAGTCATACTAGAAATCAGGATGAACCTGACAAGCCTTCGCGACCTGATTGATCTCTACCGTCGCGAGGGTGAGATCGTAGAAGTCACCGCACCAGTGGATCCCTATCTTGAGATCGCCGAAATTCACCGGCGGGTGATCGCGGCGGGGGGGCCGGCACTGCTTTTCCGGTCACCCAAAGGGAGTGCATTTCCCGTCGTGACCAACCTGTTCGGGACGATGCGCCGGATCGAACTAGCGTTCGGGCGTCGCCCAGTCGACTTCGTGCGTCAGATTGCGCGTGCTGCGACCGAACTTCTGCCTCCGACTCCAGCGAAACTTTGGGAATTCCGCGGCTTGGTTGGCGCCGGTCTGCGCGTTGGGCTTCGCCGCGACTCAAGCGGACCGATCCTCGATGCGGTCCAGTCACCCCCAGACCTGACGCAGCTGCCGGTCTTGACGCTATCTCCGGATGACGGTGGTCCGTTTGTCACGCTGCCACTTGTCTACACCGAGCATCCTGGACCAGACGGTCACGGACACAATCTTGGGATGTACCGGATGCAGGTCTTTGATCGGCAGACGACCGGGATGCACTGGCAGATTGGAAAGGGTGGCGGGTTCCATCATGCTTCAGCCGAGAGGAACAATCGTCCCCTTCCGGTAACGGTCTTCCTCGGCGGTCCGCCCGCAATGATCCTCGGAGCAATCGCGCCGCTTCCGGAGAACCTTCCCGAGCTTCTTTTGTCCTCGCTCTTGATGGGGGAACGTCTCGGACGTACTCCTGACCCTGCCGGGGGGTATCCCCTCTTGTCTCAAGCCGAGTTTGCCCTCGCCGGAGAGGTGCCTCCAATGCTCCGACGCAGCGAAGGCCCATTCGGCGACCATTACGGGTACTACTCGATGGCACACGAATTCCCAGTGTTCAACGTGCGCCGGATGTATCACCGTAGGGACGCGATCTACCCGGCCACCGTGGTGGCGCAACCCCGGCAGGAAGACTACTTCATTGGAGAGTATCTTCAGGAACTCCTCTCCCCACTGTTCCCGCTCGTCATGCCATCAGTGCGGGATATCTGGAGTTACGGAGAAACCGGGTTCCACTCACTTGCAGCCGCGGTCGTCCACGAACGCTATTCGCGCGAAGCACTCGGGTCGGCATTCCGCATCCTTGGGGAGGGGCAATTGGCCCTTACCAAGTTCCTTTTGATCACTGACACACCGAGGAACCTCAAGGACTTTCCCGGAACGTTGGAACATATCCTCGCCCGGGCAGACTTCTCGACTGACCTGTTCATCTTTGACCAGACTGCCATGGACACGCTTGACTACACCGGGAGCGCAATGAACCGAGGAAGCAAGGGAGTGTTGCTTGGAACGGGACCTGCGAAGAGGCGTCTCCCTCGCATCTTTGCCTTGCCGGAAGGGGCGGGACTTCCCGCAGGAGTCACCGCGGCTGATGCCTTCTGTGATGGGTGTCTCGTGGTTTCAGGTCCGGCCTTCGAAGATGAGCCCGGAGCGGTCGCAAGGCTTGTTTCGGCACCCGCCTTCGCCGGTTGGCCTCTCATTGTTGTCGCCGACGACGTGTCGATCGCGCGCGACCCTCAGCGTTTCCTCTGGGCAACCTTCACCCGTTTCGCACCGGGTGCGGACATTCACGCGGCGCGCACTATCGCAAGACGCCATCACCTGTCATACGAACCTCCGATCGGTATCGATGCCCGCATGAAGCCGTGGTACCCAAAAGAGGTTCGACCTCTCAAGTCAACCGCCGAAGTTGTGGATGCGCGCTGGAAGGCACTCTTTCCGCAGGGAATGGCTCAGAACCCCCGGCCGTGCGGTCCGCCCGAGGACGACAATGCTCGAATCCCGCTCCAACGGTCGGTCGCACCAAAGGAGTGAGGCTACCCAGGCAAGTCGAACAATAGTGCCTCAGCCTCGTGGATGGTCCCGGTGAGACGCACCGAAGTTTCTCCAGTGAACGACGCGCCATCCCCCGGACTGAGAGCGACGTCGTTTACAGAAAGTGCTCCTGTCGCGACGTGCAGCCATGCCACTCTCCCCGGCTCCAGGACATGTTCTACCTTTTCGCCATCGCGGAGGACGGTTGCAAAGATTCGTGCGTCCTGGCGGAACGCAAGGGAACCGGCTTCGCCGTCCGGGGACATGATCAGGCAGAGACGGCCCGACTTCGCGTCAGCCCCGAAACTTGCCTGGGAATACACCGGGTGAAGACCCGGACGATTGGTCTGAAGCCAGACCTGCAAGAAGTGCACCTCGTCAGTAGAAGACGGATTTGCCTCGCTATGGGCCATGCCGGTCCCGGCAGAGATGAGTTGCACGTCGTGGCGGTAGACGGTAGCCGACGCGCCCGTAGTGTCTTCGTGGGAAAGTGCCCCATCCAGGATGTACGAGAAGATCTCAAAGTCCCGATGAGGGTGCATTGGAAACCCGTGCCCGGGCGCCACTCGGTCTTGGTTGATGACGCGAAGGACCGAGAAACCTCGGTGGGCAGGATCGTGGTATTGCCCGAATGAGAATGTGTGTCGGCTGTCCAGCCACCCGAAATCCGCGTGACCACGATCTCCAGACCGTCGGATAACGATCATCTCTCGGCCACCTCATGCGCTGCCTCGGCAAGCGCGAATGCACCAACCAACCCGGCATCCTGTCCGTACTTCGGAGCAACGAGATAGTCAACCTGATCGCCAGTAATTAGTGGGGACGCCACATACCCGGCAAGGGTCTCACGTAGCCGGCGACGAGTACGTTCCAGGACATCGCTTCGCTGCATCACGCCGCCGCCAAGCACGATGCGTCGAGGTGAAAGGGCCAGAACAATCGACGCCAATCCTGCGGCTAGGTACCCGGCCTCGAGTTCCCAGATCGGATGGTCATCGGGAATGGTCTCTCCAAGTTGCCCAAGCCGGCCGCTTATTGCCGGTCCGGCGGCCATTCCTTCGAAACATCCCGCCCCGTGGTAGGTGCAGAAGCCGGTGTAGCCATCTAATTCGCCGTTCGGCCAGGTGAGTCGCGGAATGGGGATATGTCCCATCTCGGGATGAAGCAAACCGTGGAGAGGAAAACCGTTCACGATTGCTCCCCCACCGATTCCGGTGCCGACCGTCAAGTAGACGCAAGGATCACAACCTTGGGCCGCCCCCCAACGCCACTCACCAAGGGCAGCGCCATTCACGTCCGTGTCGAACCCGACGGGCACGCCGAATGCTGCCTGAAGCGGTCCAACAATCGGCGTGTGCGCCCAGCCGGGCTTCGGAGTATTCGTGACCGACCCGTAGTCTGGGGCCTCCGTGTCGAGTTGGATTGGGCCAAAGCACGCAACTCCAATGGCACCAAGGGTGTGCCCCTCGGAAGCCTCGCGAATGAAACTGATGCAGTCTGGAATCGTCAGATCCGGAGTGCGCGTGTCAATACGCGTGCGGGCAATGATGTTGTCCGGTCCAGTTCCCACGGCGACTACGAACTTCGTGCCCCCACCCTCAATCGCACCGTAGACGAGACCCATCTCCGCCCTCCTCCAAATCCGATCCAGACCGAGTTGCATCGCACGGGACTACTTCGCCCGACCAGTCCAAAACGGGATCAGCGTACCCCATGCGATCTGGAACCTGGGCACAGCGATAGGCCCATGATGCTTGACTATCAGTGACCTCGATCAGACTAGGGCGGCACGCAGTAGGTTCAACTGATCGGCAACGCGGGCGTACTCTTCTTCACCGCTGTGGTGCTCGACACTCCAAGCGCCTTCGTAGCCAGATGCACGTAGCATCGCCACTTTCGAGGCCAGCGGCCCTTCGCATGTCTTCTGATCGAAATGCGTATGGCATACCCATGGTGCCACGGCAGCGTCAGCGGCGTGCCTTTCGTCGTCGGTTCCGGTCCACGAACCTAGATGCAAGGAAATCCCGAATCCAGGATGGTCAATCGCCTCGTACAGGCGCTTCAGGTTTCCCCACGACTTCTCGGGTCCCCAATGGTTCTCGGCGCCCATCCTGAACCCGTGATCATGGGCGAACTGGGCGTAGTGACGGTACCGGACGACGATATGGTCGAACTCGGCATCCGACCACGTCTCCCTCCTTGAACCGGCGTCAATGCGTACAAACCGTGCGCCAAGTTGCGACCCCGCCCGAAGGTGCGCCCAAGCATTTGCCTCGTTGCGCGCCCGCACCTCGGGATCGTCGTCCCAGACATGCGCCTGATCCACGCACAGGTCCGCAAGCGACATGCCTCGCTCGTCGAGGGCACTCCTGACTTTCGCCAGATACTCAGGATCTGTCGAAACCAGAAAGCGGTTCCAGATGTCAGCCGATTCGAGTCCGTACCTATACCTGCAGGTTTCCAGATATCCGAATACATCCATCTGGCCAGAACTTAGTAGACCTCGGAACGAGTACGACATGATCGAGAGCGTGGGCATGACCAATCTCCTCAGCTTTCTCTATTCCCCAGTCTATCCGCGAAGGCAGGCAGGCAACCGGTCAAAAAAGCGGAGACGTGTCTTGCGGATACTGATTTTGCACTCACGCGCCAACGGGCATTGGAAGGACGGCCACGACTGGGTCATCGGCAGATATCGAAACCATAGGCATTCCCCGGCCAGTGCGAGACTGCAATGGCACCTGCGTGGGAGTGATCCGGGTAACCGTGCCGTCGCTCGTTCGCACGAGTACGGTGGCGTCATGCGGATGGATACTCGCTACCGCCAGAACCGTGCCGTTCGGCGCCACAAGGACCCCACCCGTCCCGCGACCCTTGGCCGGAAGTTCGGCGATCGCGGTCCGCTTTCCATGGCCGGTTGCGGACAAGGTGAATAGTCCGGTGGGGCCCTCGGAACCCGTTGGCGGGCACGCACCTGCAGCAATCACCCGTGCTCCAGGCGCAAGTCCCACCCCAGCGACACCCTGGGTTGCGCGTCCGGTTGGTCTGACCTCCGTACCGGCAATGCGCAGTCCCTTAGCGTCACTCGTCACGAAAACTATGTCGTCCGAGATTGACGATAGGAATGCTGACACAAGACGGTCGCCAGCCGAGAGCCGGAAATCCAGTACACCAGTAGCGCCGAGAGACCGGTATTCGGAGATCGCACTTCGCTTGATACGTCCTGACTGGGTCACCATGACCAGCGAAAGCGAGTTGTCGTCACCTTGGTCGAAGGTCTCCACCGTAAGCGCGCGTACGACCGTGTCGGTCGGTTCCAGCCGAACGTATTTTCGAACTGGCTCCCCGCGCGATGCGCGTGTCCCTTCGGGAAGGTCCTGAACACGCACGACACACACCTTTCCCGTGTCTGTCACGATAAGGAGCGCGTCCACCGTTCGTGCGGTTCCGAGTGAGATCACCGGATATTCGCGAGTTGTCGAACGCCTGAAGGTATCGGGGGGCACAGTCTTGAGGTGACCATCAGCAGTAAGAACGGTGGTCACTGGCTTGGTCTCGATGCTCGGCGCGACCTCGCTCACTTCAACGGTCGCATCGGCGGTGGGATCAATGACCGTCCTTCGTGGATCACCGTGAACGGCAATGATTTCCCGCATTTCCGCCTTGACCGCCTCAACCTGTCTCGCGGGATCCGCCAGAAGCGCCTCGAGTTCCGCAATCCGTTCCTCAAGGGTGCGTCGCTCATTCGCGAATCGCGACGCATCAAGCCTCGTGACCTGTGCGAGGGTCATGCCGGCAATGGTTTCCGCTTGGGCTTCGCTGAGGTTGTAACGCGCGCGAATCTGCGTCTTGGCCTCGGCACGGTCAGCAGCGGCCTGGAAGATTCTCACAATCTCCGGTGCGTTGGCAGCCCCGATGATCAGGCCAAGGACCACGTGGAGCCGTTCCTTCGCTCCGGCGAGGTCATGGGCCGCGCGACGGCGCAGGACGTCTACCTGATGGTCGTTGTAGTGGACAAGCAGCTCGACCATCCCCGCCTGTCGAGGTTGCCTCGCCGGCAGCATCGGCTGACCGAACAGGAACACCATCTGCACAGAGACTGCGAGTTGGAGGTCGGTATACCGGTACAGCGCATTCAGCATCTGGACCGGGTCGCCATCACGCTTCACATCGAGGACGATCCGAACACCCTTTTCAGTGTCTGATTCGTCTCGAACGTCGGGAACGAGGCCATCCAACCTACGGTCGTTGAAGGCCTTGACGATCCCTGCCTTTAGGCGTGCCTTGGATATCGGTGGCAACTGACTGATGACCAGTGAACGCTGCCGGCCATTCTCTTCAAGCTTCACGACGCCACGCACGACCACGCGCCCCTTGCCGGTCGTCAGGTAGTCACGGATGCCGTCCTGACCGATCACAATGCCCCCGAACGGAAAATCAGGTCCGCGGACATGGCTCATGAGTTCGGAAACGTCCATCTGGCGGTTGTCGAACAACGCAAGGCAGGCGTTCAGGACCTCTCTCAGGTTGTGAGGCGGGATATTGGTCGCGAGACCGACCGCGATACCACTCGCCGGATTGCAAACCGGCGGGATGCGAGCGGGGAGATATTCTGGTTCAACAACTTTGGGATCCTGCTTGTACGAGGGCTTCAGGGGCACGGTCTCACGGTCGATGTCCCGCAACATGAGTTCGCCCAGTGCCGACAGCCGCATTTCTGTGTACCTGTAGGCAGCGGCCGGGTCATCATCGATCGATCCAAAGTTGCCCTGACCCTCGATCAGCGGATACCTGAGAGAAAACTCTTGCGCCATCCGCACGGCGGCGTCATATACCGCGGTATCACTGTGAGGGTGATAGTCACCTAGGACCTTCCCGACGACCTCTGCGGACTTCACGGTGGGACGGTTCGCGGTATAGCGATTCGCGAACATGCAATAGAGGATGCGTCGCTGGACCGGCTTCATTCCATCGCGCGCATCGGGAAGCGCACGATCGGTAACGACCGACAGTCCATAGGTGACGAAGGCCTTTTCCAGGATCGCACCGAACTCTTCAAGTTTGATGGTGCCGGCGCCGTCGTTGGCACTCACTTGGATGCCTTTGGCGACTGGGCGGTCAATCGATCAAATGCCGTCAAGTCGCCCGCGAATGTGCCGACTATCAACCTCCTGGCGCACCGCACCGGCCTGGCCCAACTAGACATCGAGGTCACCGATCTGGCGCGCGTTCTTGGCAAGGTAGTGTCGACGCTGCTCGGCATTCCCCTCTTCCATGAGGGCCGACACGAGATTCGCCGCCACGACAGCGTCCTCGAGCGTGACCTGACGCAAGACACGGTGTGCCGGATCAAGCGTGGTGTCACGAAGTTGCCTTGCGGTCATCTCGCCAAGACCCTTGTAACGTCGGAACTCCAGACCTTCGGCCCCCCGGTGTTGGGACTGCCACCGTGCGCGCGCCTCATCATCAATCAGCCAGGTGGTCTTGCCCTTCCACGTGACCGAATACAGAGGTGGGGTGCCGATGTAGACATGCCCCCGCTCGATCAGGGTCGCAAACTCCTGAAAGAACAGCGTCAGTAGCAGGCACTGAATATGGAGGCCGTCAACGTCGGCGTCGGTCAGGATGACAATCTTGCCGAACTTCAACCGGGAGTGATCGAAGGATGCTCGCGTGCCGCATCCCAGGACCGAAATGATCGTCCTGATTTCCTCGTTCTCAACCACCCGCTTGAGATCGGCCTTCGCGACATTCAGCGGCTTTCCCCGGAGTTTCAGGATTGCCTGGAACTCGGAAAACCTACCCTGAGATGCCGAGCCTCCGGCCGAATCGCCTTCAACGATCAGAAGTTCACTGCGCGCGCGGTCCTTGGTGATGCATGGGATGAATTTCTTGGACACCGACGTGTCGATCAGTTCGCCTCCCTTGCGGGTGCCGGTCCGCGCCAACTCCTCGACAAGCATCGCCTCGTTCCGGGCGCGTTGCATGTCATTGACCTTGCGCAACCAGTCGCGTCCGCGGTCAGGGACGGTCTCGAACCAGTCCTTGAGCCCCTCGTCCACGGCCGAGCGCACAATGCCCTCTACCGGTGCATTGTTGAGGCGTTCCTTCGTCTGACCCTGGAACTGCGGGTTGCCAAGTTTGACGCTGATGACCGCAACCAGGCCCTGTTGGATCACATCGGGTTTGAAGCCACCTTTGTCACGTTCCTTCAGGACCCCTGCACGTAGGGCCTGATCATTCAGGACCCGAGTCAAAGCCGCCTTGCATCCACTCTCGTGGACGCCACCGTCCCTTGTCCTGACGCCGTTGGCAAAACTATGGATCGTCGTCCGATATCCAGTATTCGGCAGTAGCGAGACCTCAACCTGTACCTGACCCAATCCCGGGTCTTCCCGGGTTCGAAGGATGGTGATCGGGGCCTTGTAGAGGGAAGTGCTATCCGGTGGCGTGAGGTAGCGCACGAAATCCGCCACCCCTTCCCGTGAGAGGTACGTTCGTGTCACCATCGCCTCGGCATCCGGGTCCCAGAACGTGAACTCGATCTCGAGACCGCGGTTGAGGTATGCAGCCGCTTGAAGGCGTCCCTCGATCAGGTCAATCGCATAGGTGGCATCCGGATCGAAGATTGTCGTGTCATGTCGCCACCGGAATTCGGTACCAGTCCGCGCACGTTCGAATGGCGCCAATTGTCTGGTCCGGTGCGGTCTGGCCTCGCCGTGGCGGAACTCCTGGGTGAAGCAGACCCCGTCACGCCATATGGTCAGGTGAAGCTCCTGGGACAGCGCATTGATGACCGTCGCACCGACACCGTGGAGGCCACCGGCGGTCTTGTACGCGCCCTCTTCAAATTTGCCACCGGAATGGGGGACGGTCAGGATGATCGTCGCCGCCGGAAGCATGCGTCCCTGGTATTCCTTCGGATCGATAGGTATCCCGCGCGCTTGATCCCGTACGGTCACCCATCCGTCCTTGTCGATGCGGACCAGGACGTGCTTGCCGTGTCCAGCGTTCGCCTCGTCGACGGCGTTGTCCACCGCCTCATAAATGAGGTGGCACAACCCGGAGGTGCTGGTCGACCCGATGTACATGCCGGGACGGCGCCGGATCGCAGCAACACCCTCGAGAACCTGGATGTCGGCACTTGTGTAGGTCTGACCTGGACCTGGAGGCGTCGCCTTCGCACGGCTCCGCCGTTCCGAAATCGCCGCAACTCTCGGTTCAGAGACAGCACCCTCCGAACCCAATCCGCCAACCAGGCGCTCAGGAACTACTTCGAATACCGGTGGTTCCACCACTTGTGAACCCGCACCAGCGGCGTCAGAAGGCAAGGACGGAGAAGGCAATCGGGTTTCCAGCTCATCAAAAAGGGAAGTTTGCTTGGTGACCATTGTCGGTTGAACGCGCCAATCTAGAACAAGTGTACGAAATTATCGTCCGTGGCAATGGCATGACAGGCGCCAAACCCATCTCCCACAACGAGTTCATGACCAACGCCGTGTCACGCACTGGACTACGAACGCCTTGTTACGCA
>Ga0075471_10003231_pt1 | contig 10598 bp, 9 predicted proteins | sample DEB19_08_DNA_2_FD_74787 | JGI IMG/M metagenome (GOLD analysis project Ga0075471, IMG submission 74787) | Aqueous microbial communities from the Delaware River and Bay under freshwater to marine salinity gradient to study organic matter... | ecosystem: Environmental > Aquatic > Marine > Coastal ... | reverse complement strand
ATGGTTTCGGGTCGGGTCGAGATCGACGGCGATCGGCGCACGGTGGAAGCCGCGGGCTTCGAAGGCGTGCCGTGGGGCGCTTCGTCGGGCGAGGCCCACCGGGCGGAGACGCGGGTCGCCGCCGCCCCCGACGGGCGCCGCGGACTCTCGTTCCGGGTCCGCGGCAGAGAACTCGCCGGACTTCGCCACGGGGGCCCCGGGTCGGCTCCGGAGGAGATCCGGGGGACCGCGCTCTGGCCGGGGACGCGCCCGGGTGCCTTCGTCGCCGAGATCGAGGGCGGGTCGCTGCGTTGCGAGCCGCGCTGCCACCTGTCGTGGCTCCGCAGCGGGTCCGAGGGCCGCCATGCCCTCGTCACGGTCGGCGTGCTCGCCTGCGGCATCGACCGCGAGTCCACCGGCGGCGGGATCTTCGAGCACGTCGAGCCCCGCTCCGCGAGGGATCGGGGTCCGGATCGGGAAAATACCGGCTTGCCGGCGGAAGTGAAGGTTCCATGATGGCGGGGCGTCCATCGGAGAGGGGGAGGGGTGTCCCCTCCGGTCGTCGGCCGGAACCGGATCGGGCGGAAGGCGGGGTCATGCGACAGGCGAGCCGGATCGAGTCCACGAAGCCCTCGGGGGCAGGCAGGTTCGGCTCGCTCGCGTGCGCCGTCTCGCTCCTGCTGGCCGCGTGGTCGTCCGCTCCGGCGGCGGACGTCGCCTCGGTCGTCGGTCGCGGCCTGCGGGCGAAGGCGGCGCGGGAGGGCACCGTCCGGGTGCTCGTGCAGGTGAGGCCGGGGGCGTCGCCCGCGCGCGGACCGATCGACGACGCGCCGGGTACGGCAGCGCTGGGCGAAGTCCGGCGCGATCTCGCGGGCCGCCCGTGGACGCTCGCGCGCGAGTACCGCTCGGTGCCGGTCGTCGCCCTCGAGGCCTCGCCCGAGGCGCTCGACGCGCTTGCGGCCTCGGGTGCGGTGGAGCGGGTCGTCGAGGATCGCCTCGAGAAGCCGATGCTCGCCGAGAGCTCGCCCATGGTGCAGGCCGACCGGATGTGGGACGCGGGCGAGGAGGGCTCGGGCTGGACGATCGCCGTTCTCGACACCGGCGTGGACTCGAGTCACCCGTTTCTCGTCGGCAAGGTCGTCGACGAGGTCTGCTTCTCGGCCAACGGCAGCTGCCCCAACGGGCAGCGCGAACAGGCCGGGCCCGGAGCCGCGGCACCCTGCGCCTGGGCGCCGGGCGCCTGCGGCCACGGCACGCACGTCGCCGGGATCGCGGCCGGCCGCGGCACGGACTTCTCCGGCGTCGCGAGGGGGGCCTCGATCCTCGCGATCCAGGTGTTCTCGCGTTTCACCGGCAAGGCCGTCTGCGGCGACGGCGAGGATCCCTGCGCCCGGAGCTACAACTCGGACACGCTCGCCGCCCTCGACTACGTCTACTCGAAGCGCGGGCAGCTGCGCATCGCGGCGGCGAACATGAGCCTCGGCGGAGATCTCTATTCGACCCAGCAGCGCTGCGACGCGGACGACCCCGCGCGCGCGGCGATCGTGCAGCAGCTGCTCTCGGTCGGCATCGCGACCGTCGCGGCGGCGGGCAACGAGGGCAAGGCGAACCAGGTCTCGGCGCCGGGATGCCTCTCCGGCGTGGTCAGCGTGGGGGCGGTCACCAAGCAGGACGCGATCGCGTCGTTCTCGGACTCGGCCTCCTTCCTCTCGCTGCTCGCGCCCGGCTACCAGATCGAGTCCTCGATCCCGCCCGCGCGCTTCGCGCTGATCTCCGGAACCTCGCAGGCGACGCCGCACGCGGCCGGGGCCTTCGCGCTGCTCTACGAACGCATGGGAGCGGCCGACGTGGGGCGGGCGCTCGACGCTCTGCGCGCGACCGGACTGCCGCTGCTCGATTCCCGCAACGGGTTCACGTTCCCGCGGATCCTCGTGAAGGATGCGGCCGACGCGCTGGGGGGGCCGACCGAGCCGGGCTCGGGGCTCCAGATCACGCCCGACGGAAAGCACACGCTCATCAGCAAGGACGTGGGCGGCGAGCGCTGGGCGCTCTCGACCACCGGCGACGTCGAGACGGTGACCGGCAACGTCTTCCAGCCCGCGGGCGGCGACCCGGTCTTCGTCTGGTGCGATCGGATCGCCCGTGACGGAAACCCCGACCCGCAGGCGGAGATCCTCACCTTCGCCTGCCAGGCCGCCGGGAACTGCACGTCGTCCGACTGCCCGACGGGCCAGTGGAGCCCGGCCGGCGAGGTCGAGCTTCCCGGCTCCTTCTTCCTGCCGCGGTCTTCCGCCTCCTCGGCCGCCACGACCGCCTCGGCTCCCGCGGCCGTCGAGTCGCCGGCCGCGGACCCGCCGAGCGCGCTGCAGTTCACGCCCGACCTCGCGGCGACGCTCGTCAGCAAGACGGTGAACGGCCAGCGCTGGTCGATCGCCCGCAACGAGGACGACCAGACGGTGACCGGGAACGTCTACTCGCCCGGCGGGGGCGACCCGCAGTTCGTCCACTGCACCTTCCAGGGCTCGAGCGACTCCGTGCCCGCGATGCTGAACTACTCGTGCTCGGTCGCGGACCGTTGCGGTCGCGGCACCTGCGCGCTCTCGGACTGGGTCTTCTACTCCGACGTGAGCCTGCCCGAGACCTTCTTCGAACCCCGCTGAACGGGATCAGGCGACGGCGCGGCAGAACTCGTCGACGCCTTGCTCCCAGGGGGGCAGGGTGATCGTCGGGTCCTGGATCGAGACCAGGGCCGAGCAGGCCGGTCGCGGCGCCGGGCGCGGGAACTCGTCGGTCGTCACCGCGGTCACCTCGGAGGCGAGGCCCATGCGCTCGAACAGCCTTCGGGTGAGTCCGCACCAGCTCGTCTGCCCGGTGCCGGCCATGTGCCAGGTGCCGAATGCGCCCGTCGCGACGAGGCGTGCGATCGCCTCGGCGAGGTGTGGTGCATAGGTCGGCGAACCGACCTGGTCGTCCACCACCCGGACCGGCCCGCGCCGGCCCAGCGAGATCATGGTCGAGGGGAAGTTCGGACGGCCCGCGGCATAGAGCCAGGCCGTGCGCACGACGAAGTGGCGCGGGTTCAGTTCGCGCACCGCGCGCTCGCCGGCGAGCTTGCTCTGCCCGTAGACCGAGAGAGGGCAGGGCGCATCGTACTCGTGGTAGGGCCGCCCGGCACGTCCGTCGAAGACGTAGTCGGTCGAGACGTGCAGCAGCGGGATGCCCGCCTCGGCGGTCGCGATGGCCAGGTTGCGCGGGCCGAGCGCGTTGCCGCGGAAGGCCCCCTCGCGATCGGTCTCGGCGTCGTCCACGCGGTTCCAGGCGGCCGCGTTGACGACCAGCTGGGGCCGCGCCGAGCGCACGGCGCCGCGCACGCTGGCGAGATCCGCGACGTCGAGCCGGTCTCGGCCGATCGCCTCGACCCGGTGGCCCGAGAGCGCTTCCGGCAGGAGCGACCCGAGCTGCCCGGCCGCCCCCGCGACGAGGATCTTCATCGGTCGGGAGCGCTCCAGGCCGGGAGGCGGTCCATCCAGGCCGAGAGCGGCAGCGCCGAGCGGTCCTTGTCGGAGAGGATCGGGTCCTCGACCGGCCAGCGGATGCCGATCTCCGGGTCGTTCCAGAGCAGCCGGAGCTCGTCGGCCGGGTCGTAGAGGTCGCTGCACTTGTACTCGACCTCGGCGGTCTCGCTGGTGACGCAGAGGCCGTGCGCGAATCCCACCGGCACGTAGACCTGGCGGAAGTTGTCCGAGGAGATCTCGACCGCGATCCACCGCTTGAAGGTCGGCGAACCGCGCCGGACGTCGACGACGACGTCGACGATCGCGCCCTGGATCACGCGGACGAGCTTCGCCTGCGGACGGGAGAGTTGGGCGTGCAGGCCGCGCAGCGTGCCGCGCACCGAGCGCGAGTGGTTGTCCTGCACGAAGGTCGCGTCCACGCCGCCGTCGGCCCAGCGGTCGGCGCGGTAGGTCTCGACGAAGAAGCCGCGCGGGTCGCGGTGGACGTCGGGCTCGACCACGATCACGCCGGCGAGCTCGGTGGGAACGAACTTCATCGCGCCGGCTCCTCCTGGTCGAGCAGGCTGCGCAGGTACTCGCCGTAGGGGCTCTTGCCCATCGAGCGGCCGAGGCGCTCGAGCGCGGCCGCGTCGATCCAGCCCTTGTGGAAGGCGATCTCCTCGATGCACGCGACCTTGAGCCCCTGGCGCTCCTCGATCGCCTGGATGAAGTTCGACGCCTGGAGCAGGGCCTCGTGGGTGCCGGTGTCGAGCCAGGCGGTGCCACGGCCGAGCCGCTGCACGTGGAGCTCGCCGGCGCGCAGGTAGTCGAGGTTCACGTCGGTGATCTCGAGCTCGCCACGGGCCGAGGGCCGGAGCGCCGCCGCGACGTCGAGCACGCGGTTGTCGTAGAAGTAGAGCCCGGTCACCGCGAACGACGAGCGGGGCTTCGAAGGCTTCTCCTCGAGGCCGATCGCGCGCCCCTCGGCGTCGAACTCGACGACGCCGTACCGCTCGGGATCGCGGACCCGGTAGCCGAAGACGGTCGCGCCGCGCTCGCGGGCGGCGGCGGTGCGCAATTCTTCGGCGAAGCCGTGTCCGTAGAAGATGTTGTCGCCGAGCGCGAGCACGACGCGGTCGCGGCCGACGAACTCCCGTCCGATCAGGAAGGCTTGCGCGATCCCGCCGGGCTCCGGCTGGGCCGCCCACGAGATGCGCATCCCGATTTCGCTGCCGTCGCCGAGCAGTCGGCGGAAGGCCTCCTGCTCGTGCGGGGTCGTGATGACCAGCACGTCGCGCACGTCGGCGAGCATGATCGTCGACAGCGGGTAGTAGATCATCGGCTTGTCGTGGATCGGCAGGAGCTGCTTGCTCGTCGCACGGGTCACCGGGTGCAGGCGCGTGCCCGCGCCGCCGGCGAGCAGGATTCCCTTGGTCACGAGGCACCCCCGCCGCTGCGAAGCCCGAGCCGCTCGCGCCCGTACTCCCCGCCGGCCTGCACCTCGCGGCACCAGTCGCGGTGGTCGAGGTACCAGCGCACGGTGCGGCGCAGGCCTGAGGTGAAGTCGTGGGCCGGGTGGAAGTCGAGCTCCCGGCGGATCTTCGTGTCGTCGATCGCGTAGCGGCGATCGTGGCCGGGTCGATCGGCGACGAAGGTCTTGAGCCCGAGGTAGGAATCGAGGCCGCGCCGGCGCATCGCCTCGTTCGATGCAGCGGGGGCCGCCTCCTCGAGCAGCGCGCACAGGGTGTCCACGATCTCGAGGTTCGTGCGCTCGCTGCGCCCGCCGATGTTGTACTTCTCGCCGGGCCGCCCGCGCTCCAGCACCGCGAGGATGCCCGCGCAGTGGTCCTCGACGTAGAGCCAGTCGCGCACGTTGCCGCCGTCTCCGTAGATCGGCAGGTCGCGGGCCTCGAGGCCGTTCATCAGCATGAGCGGGATCAGCTTCTCGGGGAACTGGTGCGGCCCGTAGTTGTTCGAGCAGTTCGTGACGAGCGTCGGCAGCCCGTAGGTGTGGTGCCAGGCGCGCACCAGGTGGTCGGCTGCGGCCTTGCTGGCGGAGTAGGGCGAGTTCGGCGCATAGGGCGTCTCCTCGCTGAAGGCGCCCTCGTTGCCGAGGCTGCCGTAGACCTCGTCGGTCGAGACGTGCAGGAAGCGGAACGCTTCCCGCGCCCCCGGGTCGAGCCCGGCGAGGTGCGCCCGGGCACGGTGGAGGAGTTCGAAGGTGCCGACCGTGTTCGTGTGCACGAACGCGCCGGGGCCGTCGATCGAGCGGTCGACGTGCGACTCGGCGGCGAAGTTGACGACCGCGGTGGGGCGATGCTCCCGGAAGACGGCTTCGACCGCGTCGGCGTCGGCGACGTCGCCCCGGACGAAGGCGAAGCGCGGGTCGCGCTCGACGTCGCGCAGGTTCGCGAGGCTGCCGGCGTAGGTGAGCTTGTCGAGCACGACGACGCGCGCGTCGGAGCGCGCGAGCGCGAGACGCACGAAATTGCAGCCGATGAACCCAGCGCCCCCGGTGACGAGCCAGCACTTCACCCGGCCGGAAGTACCGCAGGCCGTCGCCCGTTGCCAACCGGCGCGGGGCGCGCTCTCAGGACGACGGCGGCTGGTGGGCGGGGCGCAGCAGGTCGACGACCGACTTGACGGGACTGAACGTCTCGACCGGGACCTCGACGAACACCGTCGTCCAGTCGGACATCGCCCCGTTCCAGAGCCCCGGGTGCTCGAGCGCGCGCAGCGCGCGGCCGCCGCTCGACTTTTCCGCGACGAAGGCCGCCGCCGGGTCGACGTGCGCCCGCAGGTCGAAGGGCTTCCCGTTGCGATCGTGCAGCGAGCAGGCGAGGTCGACCGGGTTGAAGTGGGTCGACGCGGAGAAGATCGCCCGCTGGCTCCGCTCCTGGAGGTCGATCTGGGCGGTCTCGACGATCTGGAGGGACGCGACCTCCTCGTCGCCGCACCAGAAGGGCCCGCCGCCGGGGTCGCCGGTCGCGCGGACGACGCCGCAGACCCGCAGCGGTCGCTCGAGCTTCGAGCGGGCGAATCGCGCGCCCTCCTCGCCGGGATTCTCGACGAGCGCCCGCGGGACCTCCTGGCCGAGCTCGGTGACGAGCAGGTGGAAGGCGCGCTGGACGGCGCCCGGCCCGCCGCGGTCGATGTCGCCCAGCACCGAGTGGATGCGTCTCTCGATCACCGTGAGCAGCCCGCCGGTGATCCGCTTCCACTCGGTGCAGACCGCGCGGCGGTGGTCCGGCACGATGTTGTCGATGTTCTTCACGTAGAGCAGGTCGGCGCCCAGGTCCGCGACGTTGCCGATCAGCGAGCCGTGGCCGCCGGGGCGGAACAGGAGGCGGCCCTGCTCGTCGCGGAACGGGGCGCCGTCGGCGTCGACGGCGACCGTGTCGCTCGACGGGCTCTGCTCGGAGAAGCCGACCTGGAAGCGGACGCCGAGGTCGCGCTCGAGGGCCGGCTGCACCCGCGCGAGTGCCTCCTCGAAAGCCTTCCTGTGCTGCGGCGACACGGTGAAGTGCAGGCGCGCCGTCGAGCCTGCGTCTCGCACGATCCCGGCCGACTCGACGAGGTGCTCCTCGAAGGCGGTGCGGGGCCGGTCGGGATAGGCGTGGAACGGGATCAGCCCCTTGGGCAGCGTCGCGTAGCCGAGTCCGTCGTCGTCGAGCAGGGCGTCGAGGACGGGGCCCAGGTCCTCGCCGGGAGCCGGCGTCGCCGTGGGCGCGCCCCGGGCGGCGAGAACCCGCGAGATCTCCCCGCGGAAGGGAAGGCGGTCGAGCCCCTCGGCGAAGGCGCGGGCCTCCTTCGCGTCGTCGTCGCCTCCCGCGGCGCGCTCCGCGAGTGCGTCCGCGGTCACCGGGCGGGCGAGCGCGCGTGCCGCGAGCAGGGACTTGAACATCCGGGTCGCGGCGCCGGACGCCGGCACGAAGGAGGTCCAGCGGCCGGCCGACGCGGTCATCCGCCAGGCAGCGAGGCAGGCCTGGCGCTCGTGCTCGGTCAGCACCCGGACGCCGTCGCCGCGCGACGCGGTGCGAACGAGCCGGATCGGCGGCGGCGGGTCGCGCAGCAGCGCGAGCTGGCGCTCGACCTCGGCAAGGTCGAGCCCGTGGGCCGCGATCCGCTCCGCGTCTCCGGGACGCCAGCCCGAACTCACGGGGCGGTGCTCCCGGCCGACCGCTTCCGAGACCGAATCATGTTCGCACACGGCTACCATGCGGATGCGTTCGCGGGAAGGCGGTCGCGTCCGCGCGGCTTGCCGCTCGGTCGGGCCGCTGATAGGCGGGGGCGCCCGGGTCGAAACGATGCCGACGGATCCCACGCGAACCCGAGCCGCCGAGGCCGCGACGACGGCGACCCGCATCCTCGACGTCGCCGAGCAGCTGTTCGCGGAGCGCGGCTACGCGGCGGTGTCGGTGCGGGACATCGCGGGGCGCGTCGGGCTGAACCAGGCGAGCCTGTACAACCACTTCCCGGGCAAGCAGGCGCTCTACGAGGCGGTGCTGGAGCGCGGGCTGGCGCCGATCCGCGAGATCCTGGCGCACGGTGGCGCGCAGATGCTCACGCCCGAAGGCGGCGACCGCCTTCTCGAGCAACTGGTCGACCAGCTCTGGAGCACGCCGCACATCCCGAAGCTCGTCGAACGCGAGATGCTCGACGACGGAACGTGGTTCGAGAGTCTCGCCCGCGAGTGGCTGACGCCGATCTACGAGGTCGGCCGTCGCGCGATGGCCGCGACCTCCGAGCCCTCGGGCTGGACCGAGGAGGAACTGCCGCTCGTGGTCGTCGGCATGTACCACCTGCTGTTCGGGTTCTTCTCCGCGGCGGCGCTGCTCCGCCGCGTGATCGGCGTCGATCCGCAGGCGCAGGAGATGCGTCGCATCCACCTCGACTTCGTGAAGGACGCGAGCCGCCGGCTCATGCGCCCGGGCGCCGCGACCTGAGGCGAGGCTCGCGCGGCGCAGGCAGCCTCGCGCGGGATCGAGGTGGTGGGCCCCTCGCTCGGGGATCGCGCGGCCGGTACGGTTCCTCTCGACGACGCGGCGCCTTCAGTCGCGGGAGGCGCGTCGTGCCGCGCGGCCTCGCGCGGACCCCGCCTGGAGCCAGCGCGACCACCAGTCGACCGCCTTCGTGCGGCTCTCGTCGCCGAGGTTGTGACCCTCGCCGGCGAAGACGTCGAAGCGGAAGCGGTCGGGGACGCCCGCCTTCCGGTACACCTCCCGGAAGACCTGGGCGGTGCGCTCCGAGCAGGCGATCGGGATCGCCGGGTCCGTCTCGCCCACCATGAGGAGGAGCGGCCTCGGCGGCAGCCTGGCGGCCCGGCCGATCGGCTCGATGCGACGGATCTCTTCGACGTAGTCCGCGTCGAGCGGAAGCGGCCCGTCGCCGACCCAGCGGGGGTCGTCGTTCAACGCGAGTCTCGAGCTGCGCAGGAAGGCGAGGTAGTCGCCGCACGCGACGCGCACGACTCCCGCCGAGATGCGGGGCTCGGCTTCCATCGCCTGGAGGGCGACGAAGCCGCTCGTCGAACTGCCGCCGATCGCGATCCGGCCGCCGTCGACCTGCGGCATCCCGGCGAGGAAGTCGACCACGCGCGGGATGCTCGCGTGCGCGTCCTGGGTGATGAGCTGGAAGTAGGCTCGCCCGACGATCCCGGGACGCGGCGCTGCGAGCAGCCAGGCGCCCACCGAGTCCGCCCCCGCCGGCGGGCTCGTGGTCCCGGCGGGGGAATCGGTCGCCGAGGGCGGCGCTCCGGTGCCGGTGCCGAGCGCGCGGCCCGCGTCGCCCGGGCCGGTCGCGGGGCTCGCGGCCTTCGCCCGCGCGGCGTCCGCGAGCGGTTTCAGGATCTCCCAGTGCGTGCGGAAGCGCGCGAAGCCGATCCCGCGCTCGAGCAGGTCGCGCTCCGGCACGATCGGCGAGATCACGACCGGCTTCGGGCCGTCGGGGTGCCGCGGGAGCGTGACGCTCACGGTGATCCAGCCGCCGTCGATCACGCCTTCCACGGTGTCGGCGTCGGGAAACGTGGCCGGTGGCGGCGAGCTCGGGCCCGGGTCGCTCGCCCCCTCGGGCGCGGCGGTGGCGGTGACGCGCGCCGGTCTCGGGTTGCAGCCGGTCGCGACGAGCGCGAGAAGGAGCGCGGCCCCGAGGGCGGCGATCGGCCGATGCGGTCGAGGCGATCCGTCCACCGGGAAAAGGCGTAGCCTTCGATGGCGTCGAGGAGAAGAGCCGGGCGTCCGCCGGGGCGAAGCGGGATCGCGCTGGCGGCGCGTCTCGCGATCCTCGCCGCCGCCGTCTCCGCGTGCTCGGCCAATGCGGTCGACCGGGCGATCGCCGCCCGCGGGGGACCGATCGAGAGCTCGCTCCGGCAGGTCGAGGCCACCGTCCACCGGGGCTTCCCGGGCACCTGGACGTGGGAGATCGCGCTTGGCCGGCCGGACCTCGTCCGCTGGACGATCCACACCTTCGGCGAGGAGCAGAGCTACGTCTACGACGGCCGTCGCGTGCTCCTCTACCTGGGCTCGGCCTCGATGCCGGTCGAAGGCACCGCCGAGCGAGCCTTCCTGAGCCAGGTCCGCTGGCTCGCGGTGACCGGCCTCGACGTCCTGCGCGACGACGGGCGGGTCGCCTGGGAGGAGGTGCCCCGCACCGAGGTGCCGCCGGGCTTCGCGCACGGGTTGCGCGCGCGCTGGCTCGACGACGGATCGACCTACCTGCTCTGGTTCGACGGACGCGACCTTCTCGTCGCGGCGGAGGGCGAGGTGGCCCTGCCGCCGATCGGCGAAGGCCGCCTGCGCGCCGACTTCTCCGACTTCGCCGCCGCGGGCGGTCGGCTGCTGCCACGCTCGGGTCGCTACACGCTCGGGGGCCGACCGCTCGTGGACGAGCGCATCCTCTCGTGGACCCTGGACGACCCCGGACTCACCGCGGCGTCGTTCGCCGCGGGGCCTCGCTGACACGTCGCGTCCCGCGGGCCTCGGACCTCGCTGACGTCGCGTCCCGCGGGCCTCAGAGCGGCCCGCGGACCTCGGTCTCCAGGGCGCCGCCGTCGCGGCGCTCGTCGAGCGGGATGTAGTTGCGCCGCGGGTGGCCGGTGTAGATCTGCTTGGGCCGCATGATCTTCTG
>Ga0075471_10003229_pt1 | contig 10601 bp, 28 predicted proteins | sample DEB19_08_DNA_2_FD_74787 | JGI IMG/M metagenome (GOLD analysis project Ga0075471, IMG submission 74787) | Aqueous microbial communities from the Delaware River and Bay under freshwater to marine salinity gradient to study organic matter... | ecosystem: Environmental > Aquatic > Marine > Coastal ... | reverse complement strand
TCTTTTCAAAGTCGTTTTTCAGGTCGTGATTATACAGTTCACCATCAAGCACAACATCAGGATACTTGTCAAAGAACGGTTCAAGTGCCTCAAGAATATGCGGGCAAGAAACAATAGGCTTGCCATTGCGAGACTGCATACCGTCTTTTGAAACCAGACAGCGAATGCCATCCAGTTTGGGCTGCGAGTAATAAGGAAAGTCTGTATGCTTCTTGGGATCATACTTTGATGCCAGCATACATTCATGAAACTTGGCACCGATATTGGCGAGCGTCATGCTGGCATGATACTTGCCTTGAGAGGACTTTTTAGTCTCCTGGGACTGAACCTCTAACTCAACCTGCTCCTTTACAGATGTTTCATTAGCACGACCAACATTCTTGGCCTCTGGATATTTCCAACCAGAAACCACAATCTTGCCACCAGCGATACCTGAATGAGTGCGATACTTGATATTGTCATACTCCATCCACCATACACGAGTATTACCGTTGGAGTCAATCTTGTAGAGTTTCTGGGTGGTCTTCATATTTTAATACCTCTTGTTATATCAACGTAGAGTTTGAACATTGTATATGGATCGGATCCATATCTCAGAAGATAGTTTACTCTCATATTCATGAGACGCCTAGTGACTTCTTCTCCTATTGCTCGTTGAAATCGTCCTTGACGAACCCAATCGTTCCATTGCTTATCATCATGCAAACTTTTCATTCTACAATCTCCGCATATACGATAGGAACAACCTTATCATAACGATATCGGTCTGGTTCATAGAACAGGATTACTGGTTCATCATATTTCAGTTCTCCGGCATTCTCTATTAGATGATAGCAAAGCCATGCCAGTTTCATTTACTTTCTCCGAATAGGACGCCGATTGTGAGCATCTAGTAGAGACTCATGATATGGAATATCTCTCTTAGTCGGACCCCAACCAAAGTTCATCCATCGAGTCGCCCGCTTACTGTGCCAATATCTTCTAGGAAACACGCTTCTCATTTTAACTCCACAGGATTACCTTCAAGATCAGAGGCGATATCGTCAACGATTTCTGCTAAGGCATCAATCTCCTCATTCCAGTGTCGGCAATAGAAATGTTTACCATAAGAATCAATCTCTGCCTGCGGATATCCATTCTCTACTAGCCACGCCATAGCATCTTCAACACCTTCTGGTAAGACTTTGGGAAATCCATACTTCCAACCAGAGGGTGGATCAATCATACGCACTGTCTTCTTCACTTGCGAACCCTCCGCATAAACTCTAGAAACTTTGCCAGTGAAATATATCCACGCTGCAACAAAAGTTCCATTGCAGCAATCTTTCGTTCGATTTCTACTTCATTATCCATGTTTCACTCCATCAATATGGGAACACCGCTTGCGATAGCCATATGCGGTGCAGTTGCACGAATAGCGACCGAAGGGACCACGAGTCACAACATACGGTCGCTTTTCACCAGGAACGAGTGTCACACCATCGTCAATGTTCTTATGTGACACCCATGCTTCTATAATATTTTGCTTGTTGAGAATACGGACAGGCGAGTCAATGTCACCAGTTGTAAAAAGAAACTCGTCTTTGGAAAGCCAAGACGGCCGTGGACTCACCACACGGCCGACATAGACACTATATTCAGGAACATGGACATTTGACCCACGCAAAACCAGAGTGCTTTTGTATTTGATTTTGAGACGGGCCATATGTATCTCCTTAGGCTACGATCTTGTCGGTATGCTTTTCGAAGAACCGCTTTATAGCAATCTCGAAAGTTGAGTCTTTCATACCCAAATCTTTCCAGCATATAAAGTCCTGGTAAAGATTATAGATATCATCTTCCATGTCCTTGATTGTTTCTACATTAGCAGACTCGGTACCAGGATCACATACGCTATATCCACGAGACTCCAGTTCATAGATTACATTTTCAAGATCGACTTCAACGTTGATATAAGGCATATTAGCACTCCTTAGCCAATGAGTTTCGAAAGATCAAGACCTTCGACCGAGTCCCAGTCGTTGTCAATGCTAAACGAGGTGGACGCAGGTGCTTCGGTAAGAACCTGAACCTGTTCATCCTTGAAACGCTGACCAACAGCCTTGAGTTTAGCAAGGTTCGCTGCCTTGATATCGGCAACAGACTTCTTGGCAGCAACCTTCTTGGGTGCCTTGACCTTAGGCACAACCTGAACCTTGGCACCAGTGACAGCGGTATCAAGATTGCTAGGAACGATTACAGTTACAGTTTTGGCCTTAGCAACCTTGGGAGCCTTAGTCTTAGGAGCAGGTGCAGCATTCTTGCCACGAGGCTTAGAAGCCGAAGCGCCACGAATAGCGGCAGCATCTGCCGGCTCGGAGATTAGAGTATAGGAGACAATCTTACGACCATCTTTCTGCTGGCTAAACTGAAAACCGAGTTCACGCAGGTAGAACACGAACTTGGACGAATATGAACCACCGACAATCTGGTCAATTGCTTCGGGCGTGAACGGAACGCCAGGCTGAATAGCAGGGAGAACCCGAGCGGCACGCTTGATATAACGGTCACGATATTTGGTAGCATTGATACCCATTTGGAATCCTTTCCTCATTTGATATGTCTATTATACCACACCCTGTGGAAGAGTGCAAGGGAAATCGTATGGCAACACCTGCGACAGGTTGTCGCACCTATAGTCTATAGAAAGGATAGAGTGTTGACATTCTCTTGTTGTCATTCAGCATCCGGGATCATAGTCGTGCCATTCGTCCATTTCGGACGGCTGGCCATCATCTTCGTCCTCTGTTTCGTCACCAAAATTTTGGTCAAAAAACTCCCCAACATCGGACTCAGACATCCAGTTGAGAAGATCACGAATAAGGATATCCCGATCAATCAAACCTTCATCGACCATTTCGATTATGTGATTGGTGTAGTTTCTCATTTCATCACCTCAGTTATAGGAAGGGATATCACAACCACCAGCCCAGTCATCACCGAAAAACTTGTCAAGGACACTCTCGATAAAACTGGCATCAACCTCAATAGGCAAGCGGTCGTTCACATACTCCAGGATATCACGTTCTGACATGATACCCGCTTCACTAATAGCATCAATAACAAGGCGCTCGGCCTGAATAGCAAGATCGGACATTCGTGACATATTAGATACCTCCTACTTTTTCGTCACATTAATCTGAACAATATCCCAATCTGTGGAATGCAGCATTTGGGCAATATCATTTGCCTGACGCTTGGTGTCGATATTCCAAGCCAACAGCTTCCAGATTAGGGGTTCATCATAACCGTCCACATAGTTATCCATATCAACATATGCAGCATATACTTTCCACATATTATTCATCCTCATGTGAGATACCAGGAACACGCCACCAAGACGTATCATAGCAAGTCGGCAAACAATATGCAGCGACCTGATACTGCATCTCGGTGCCATATTGAGTATAAAAGATATACATATTATTCCACCTCATATGGGATTATATCAGTATAGCGAATAGAAGAACTTGATCCATAGTCTTTTGCTGCCGCTTCGGCCTTCTCTCTTGTCTCATATATACCCAATATGAACGATGATTCGGAATCATTGTATGCTTCCAACACATAGACTTCCATATTAGACCTCCATTTCGAGAATCATGACCAAATGACCATCTTCATCATAATGCTTTTCGACATCGTATTCATAGCCGTCAGCATCATATGTGTTTTCAAAGATCACCCAGCAATCCGATTCGGAATCATATTCAGCATTAGTCGGGACATTAGCAGGACGAGTCATATTAGATACCTCCAACAAGATTATCAAAGACCGACTGGTCGACTTCGGTAGCAGCATAACTGCCAGAGCCAGTCATACGACGAAGCCACTGGTTGATATGCTTAGACGTGGTGCGGGACCACTTGTGATTAGAACGAAGATAACCCGTGCCAGGAATAAACGCAGCAACGGGAGTGCGATAAGAAAAGAAAACGACAACACCAGTGCCGATTTCGAGTTGGGTTTGATTAGCAGCAATCGGGATCAGTTTCATTTTATGACCTTTCTATTAGATGTTAGCGATTAAAAGTTTCTTGAACCCACTGTTCAAGTTCGGAAACTTCTTTCGCAAATTCTACAGGAGTTAATTTATCTTGCAAAAACATTTCTGCAAGATGTTTCATCTCGGTCGCATAGATATGGTCAAGTTGGTCTTTAGCAAGAGTCATTTTTGTTCCTTTCATCATTATGTGGATATAATAGCACACGGAAAGGAAGAAGTCAATGTAAACCTAATTGTCAACGATGCGACAGGATGTCGCACCCCTTATGCTTACGTTTACGGTTGTATGTAGACTTGGACTTGACTATTCGCTGTCTACATATAGGACTGCGGAGTGCTTTTGCTACCGGATTAGATTTGCGTTTCATCGTGCCTCTATTGATGCAGAAAGATAGTCCATTTGGATTTCATAGTGCTTGCGATATCGTTCAACCGCTACACGAGAAATACCACGAAAGGTGAGAGTGCGATTACCTTTGAGGTGAATAGAAAGGTTATAGGTCTTCACATTAGCCATTTTGATCCTCACAGTTCCAAGGTCCATAGTTTGAGATAACATACCAACCAATAAAGATTGATAGAACATATACAGCAACCATCCACTCCGGCGTGAAAGCATAAAGCGGATAGCCGTCAAAGCGGATGTATATCCTCATTTAGTTCTGCACATTCAGATTGAGGACACGAATGTTACCGATATATACACCATATTCGAAGCATTCTTTACTCTTAGGATCACCAGAGGCGGCACAGGCCGTCATAAGGTTATATTCTTTCATACCGGTATAGACTATTGTTCCGGCGATTGTGAGCCATATAAGCATAAAGATCGGAGTAAAGATTTTGAAGAATGTCATGTTAGATGCCTCCATCCAGAAGATAAATCAGATACACACCGAACACCAACGCCAGTGACATTACCGTGAGTGCTAGAAACTGAACCGTTTTAGAATTATCGATCATTTAGTTCTCCTTAGAAGAATGCCGAATCATCATAGGCGTGTTCGTCGATATCATTACCATTAGGACCGAATGCCTGACTTTCATCACCCTTGGCGAAAACAATAGTATCGCCTTCCATGATTTCACGCTGGGCACGACGATCCCATTTTCTATGGATGAAGTCGGGTTTACCGAACACCTTTATGGCCGTATTGTAACGGTCATCTTTGAAACCGACGAAATGAACAGCGTTTTTCATTTAGTCCTCCAATTCATCGTGAGTGCCAGGAACAATCCAATAATATCCATAGTCCTTAGATGTCCAATAAGATGTATCCTGCCACCAATAGACCCAATGAGGATCATTCTGACCATCTGCAAACCATTCACGGGAATAATAAACGACCATGATTAGTCCTCCGAATATTCATCAAGTTCATCGATCATTTGCTGATAGGTTTCAGCACCTGCGATATCACCATCGAGAATGCATTGCTGCATGGCTACTTGAAGTTCCAAGCGGTAAGCATCATTCATAGTCATTTTAGTCCTCCGAGAAAATAGCAACAAGGACCAGAGATATAGGCGCACCGAATAGCACGACAAAGAGAACGATATCAGACATTTTTAACCTTTCTTTGTATAAAGTTTACCAGCACGGCGAAGTTCTACAGCCTTATGACCGCTATGTGCTACGGTGCCACGAATAGCAGGGAACGATGTATTAGCCTTTGAACGACGACCAGGTTTACATACGGTAATCTTGCCACCATGTTCGAAATAGTTAATGACAGCGAGACGGAGAGAAATATCTTTACCGTCGGGGTTTTTAGGGGTGAAGCGAGTATTCGACATATTCTTTCCTTTCACGATTATGGGTATATATTAGCACAGGCCGGAACAGATGTAAATGGGACAGATTGTCGCACCCTCACCGAACGTCACTGTTAAGCCTAGGCTTACGCTCACGGATAAGTTCACGCTCACGGATATGGGCAGCGGACTTGCCCCGCACTATTTCGAGAACGCCGACCGTGAAATTGTCAGGCCCATGCTTGCGAATGGCGACGCACAATTTCCACAGTTTACCTTCGGTCATAGCACGGCCGACATGCTTACGCCAACGCCGATCTAAAGACTTGTTAACCTTGCCGTTTTCGACATGGGTAACGCCGATATATTCTTGACCCTTTATGGTCAAGCTGTAGATTATGTGGTTGCGGTCGGACCGCTTTTTGCGTTTTGTGATCATGGTCATAATATAGCATAGTGGAACGGAAGAGTCAATGTAAACCTAATTGTCAACGATGCGACAGGATGTCGCACCCATAGTCTATAGAAATGGTAGAGTGTTTACATATGAAAAAGGCGGGGCTTTTAGCACCCCGCCTCATTTGACTTAAATCAATTACTGATTTTCTCTTAGAAACCATTGCTTGTAGGTATCAACATCCATCGAACCCATTGCAGAGTTATGCTTTTCAGAGATTACAACCAGATTGTCACCAACAGTCTTGCCACCATTTGTATGTGCAATCTTGTGGGCACCAACAGCATCTTTCAGACTTAGCGGCAGTCCATCGATATAGTCTGTCCAGTTCTGAAGGATTAACTTGTCTTCAATCACCTTAGCAGAAAAGCAACGCTTTGGATCTTTTGGAGTAATCACGTTGAGCGGATCAAACTCCTGCAAGAACCAATTCAGAGCATCGAAATACTTCCAATCCTGAGGAATGTCGAACGACAGGTATCCACGAAAGGCCTCGCCGACTGTGCGATCACCGTCTTCAATGTTACCGAGTTTGTCTTTAATCTTGATAAGGTCACGGCGATTTTCTACAGCAACAAAGGCACGAGCAAACTGATCCCAGAAGGCATCGTAGTTGTTCACCTTGAACGTATCATACTTTTCTTTCAAGTGGAAATAGACACGGGTCAAAAGCGAGAACTGGCCAATCGTCAAACCCTGACCACGGCGACCACGTGCTGAATTAGCAACCTTAAGGAAAAAGTCCAAAGCAGCCTTGACCTTCTTTTCAACCTTAGCCTGCTCTTCAGGATTCTTTTCCCACATCGGGCCAACGGTATCATACATTTCATTTAGTGCCTTGTCAGGCGAAACACCAGGAGTCTCACCATTAATGACACGATGAACGATACGTGCGAGTTGATCTTCCATCTTCAAGCGAAGATTGTTGAACGACAGGTAGCGATATCGTGGTTCACCATCCTTACCGATTGTATTGTCATACAAAAGGTGAGTCGTGTTACCAACTTCAGGAATAACACGAACCAAGCGGCGAACGAAAATCGCAAGAGGATCGTCACCATAAGAGTTACGCATTTCTTGCGGATTAACTTCGGTCACAGTATTTGTTGTGCGGAACAAATAACCAATAGTCGAGGACTTCATGTCATCATAAACAATAACACGCATTTGGTAATTCCAGATGCTGTCCTGAGTCACAGGATCTAAATCCTTGAAATATGACTGTCCCCAAACACTCTTCTTATGCAAAGGAAACTCATTGCGAAGAAACGACAGGATGGCACGCTTGCGGTTGCCACCATCAATCGATGCTCGCTTGCCACGATATAGGGCAAGTTTGATTTCACCAACATCTAATCCTAGAAGAATAGATGCAATGATGCATTGTGCTTTTGATGGAAAGGATCCTGCTTTAAATAGAATGTCCACATCTCTTCGCTGCCATTCCGGATCACAGTTAATTGTGGCAGCTTCACGATAAAACTGGCTAATGGACCACTGATGGTAGGTCCAATTGATATTGTATGCCATAATATATACCTCTCTGGGTTGTAATGAACAGGCTCTGGCAAAATCGCTCTCCCCATTCATGTCTCGTATTATACACGGTCGCCTTGGAATGTCAAGGGCTAGTGTTCATAAAAATCATCTACCTCATCATAGTCTTCCGTATGCTCCATCCACGCCTTCTTCAAGTTCCGAATCGGACGCTTTTTGCTTATGTCTGTCTGTGGACGCTCGATACGCTTTCCACCATACTTGTTGTCCTCTTCGAATAGTTCCGCATATAGAGGATCCATTTTGCGACTAGGAGATTTGTTCTTCATGTTCTAATACCCTTATTGCTCCTTTATTCTGGCAAAAGACCAGGAAATGCTTCATTAACTAGTTTTGGTGTTAGATGTGGAATCTTGAGGTCTTTTTGTAACATATTAGCAAACACCTCAGCCTCTTTTGGTTCTAATGACTCCAGTAACTGGAGTAGTAATTCTGTTGCTCTCTTCTCTGTAAGATTTTCTGGACGTTTTGGATTGCCCTCAGTGAAAAGATAGACACGAGACAATGCCTCGGTCATGTGAGAATATGATAGACCTGGAGGAACATCTACTTTATTATATTCTGGAACTTTCTTTACAGTGAACTTGACTCTAGGATCTAATGCACCCATTAACACATTCTTTAATGCATAGGAGTTGTTTCGTCGTAGAATATCTAGACGATCCTGTTTTGTCTTTGCATTTCTAAAGTCATCAAGCACTTCATATACATTTTTTATTGACATGGTTTATCCTCAAAAGTCGCTTATCGATTCGATCATTACCTTGAGACCTTTATCGATAAAGTAGTTTAACATTTTTTCTTTGTTTGCTGGTTTTGCTTCTTCGTAGGCATCCACGATCTTTCTCTGAATATCATCAGGTATATAATCAAAATCAACCAGCATTTGATTACGCTTATACCCACGAAGAAGAACGTCCGTAGTGCAAAACTCTGAGGCATCTTTCGTAACCCACTCGTTGAGTTTCTTGCTATTTATCGGTTTCTGTCTTTCTCCAACGGCAAAGCAGTTGTCAGGTGACAGGAAGTTAGGAATGCCATCACCACGATCACCCTTTAGAATATGCTCACGCACGAAACGCTTCGGATCATCAATCTTGATGAACCGCTTTAGAATAGGTGAATACTGGGTAACATTAGGATATTTCTGTAACTGACCAAAGTCCTTATCAGACGAAAGAATAAGCACAGGAGCATGTGGCGCCAGACGTGCCGTCAATACAGCAATCACATCGTCAGCCTCTGCACCTTCAACATTCAAAGTCTTATAGGGAAAGTTATCACGGAGTTCATCACGGAGACGATTAAGAACGTCAAAGATCATAGACCAATCGAGTCCAGATGCTTCTCGGTCGTGCTTACGCTGTGACTTATAGAAAGCAAAGGCATCTCGACGCCAATAGTGCTTGGAGTCACAGCAAAGAATGATGTTCGGATACTTTGACCGAAACTGCTTTACGTTCGATCGGATGGTGTTGATACACATATGGCGAATAAGGTCTTCGCTCATTTCATGTTGCTTAGACACAAACTTTAGATGCTGCATCAGATTTGAGATTAGAACCTGGTTAAGGTCTATCAGCATGTAAGACATATTATTTCCTTTATTGAGTGAATATGTAGTATATCACTCTTCTTCGTCACTGTCAATCTTATCCTTGGCCTCGGAAAGTTCCAGCATGATCTTTTCAATCTTTTCCTTAATCTCTTCCTTAGATAAGGAATCTATATCACCTTCAATCAATTTCACATTGTCATCAATAAATGGATGTAGATGATGATCTATTCCATATGATCGATAGACTGCGGCCTTTAGAGCATCCACAACCAGAATGATATCCTTGGCGAACTGTTTATTGGTCACATCCACATAATAGTTATCCAGTTCTGTAATCATAAGACCAGCGACCTCATCAACGATGGTATCAGCCTGTTTCATATCAGCCTTAGCCTGCCGTTCTAGATGAATCTCTTCTGGCACTTCACGGACGACCTTGCTCTTGGGAAACTCGATTACCTTATGTGTCATTTGTTGTCCTTATTATAGATTGTAATGAATAGTAGTGTCAACACCGAGAGTGTTCCCACTACATATCCCATGTATATCCAAGCCCACATGAATGCTTCTACACTCATTTCACCACTCTCAAAAGGATCGTATCCACATTGATACGACCAGTTGCTTTCTGTTCGGTCGTTGTGATATTGTCCATCACCTTGCGTAGATAGATTTTACCACCTTCAAGAAGAGGTTTAATGACTGATTCTGGTTTGCGGAGTTTCTTCGTAATAGAAGACTCTTCATCAAATCCCGTAATCGTAGTCCCTCGGACCGAAAGGCCTGAATTACCCACGGCATTATACACAGAAAGATTACGAGTTTTAGTATTGTAAACCCAAAGTTGCGAAGCACCAATAATCTCCTTAGGTTCGACACTCGTTAGAGTATCAGCGGATTTGCAATAGTTCATCTTGGCGACCAGAACCGAAGCAGGCTTTACCTTCTTCTTACGAGGCTTACGCACCGCAAGGCCAGCACTCTCCAGTTCCGTCATATGATCGACAATTCTCTTTATGAAGATCGCCATGATTTTAAGAACAGGCTTACGCCAATGCTTATACGCTTCCACCAGGTCAGGGTCTTTGCCTTCAAGGGCTTCGGCGATTTCTGCAAATTGAGGACGGAATTTGTCTGCAATCCTCTTCGCAATTTGCGGTTTAATTCCCTTCTCAAGGGACCACTTCTTAACGTCAAACTGAATGACTCCTTCTTGAAAGAACACATC
>Ga0075471_10003226_pt1 | contig 10604 bp, 11 predicted proteins | sample DEB19_08_DNA_2_FD_74787 | JGI IMG/M metagenome (GOLD analysis project Ga0075471, IMG submission 74787) | Aqueous microbial communities from the Delaware River and Bay under freshwater to marine salinity gradient to study organic matter... | ecosystem: Environmental > Aquatic > Marine > Coastal ... | reverse complement strand
AGACCAGCGCCACGGAGGCGCAGCAGGAGTTGCGGGTCGCCTTCCAGGGCACCGAGGGCGCCTACGGCCACCAGGCGGCGCTGCAGCACTCGGCCGTGGCGCAACGGCCGGTGGCTTTTAAGGCGTATGGCAGTTTCAAGTCGATGCTCGAGGCGGTGATCGACGGCCATGTCGACCGGGCCCTGTTGCCGATCGAGAACACGACGGCCGGATCCGTCTACGAGTCCTACGACTTGCTACTGCGGTTCAACCTCTCCATCCTTGGCGAGGAGATCGTCGATGTGCGCCACTGCCTGCTCGGCGTGTCAGACGTGCCGATTGAGTCGCTGCGACGCATTCACTCACATCCCCAGGCGCTGGCGCAGTGCAGCGAGTTCCTGTCGACGCTGAAGGACTGCGAGGGCGTTGCCGCGGCCAATACCGCATTGGCGGCGAAGCACGTCCGCACGCTCGGCAGCACGACCGAAGCCGCCATCGCGAGCGAAGAGGCCGGCGCCCACTTCGGCCTGACGGTCCTGCGCCGCGACATTGCCAACCAGCCCGTGAACTACACCCGGTTTGTCGTGGTCGCGGCCTCGCCGGCCGACTGCGATCCGCGGATCGCCGCCAAGGTCTCGATGGTGCTGTCGACCCGGCACGAGCACGGGGCGCTGGTCCGGTGCCTCAATGTGATCGCCGATGAGGGGCTGAATGTGACGAAACTGGAGTCCCGCCCCCGGCCCGGGACCCCCTGGGAATATGTCTTCTACATCGACGTAGAAGGGCACATCGCGTCCCCTCGGATGCAGGCGGCGCTGGCGGGACTGGGGGAAAGGACCGTCTTCGTAAAGGTCCTGGGATGCTACCCGGCCCGGGAATTACCTCGCTAGGGAACAATCCGGCTGAAGCCGGATGCCGCGGAAACGCAAGACCTGCGGCGGGAACAATCCCTGCGGCGGGCATGATGCGAACCCCCTTGCGGCGTCCGCCTTTAGGCGGACTGTCGCGAAGGTAAGCTACAATTGCTCTCTTATGGAACGCACATTTGCCATCATCAAACCAGATGCCGTCAAGAAAGGCGTCTCGGGACAGATCCTCGCCCGCATTGAGGGCGCCGGCTTCACGGTTCGCGGTATGCGCATGATTCACATGAGCAAGGCCGAAGCCGAAGGCTTCTACTACGTCCACAAGGCCCGCCCGTTCTTTGGCGGACTCACGGACTTCATGTCGTCGGGCCCCTGCGTGGTCCTGTGTCTCGAAGCCGAGGGCGCGATCAAGAAGTGGCGCGACCTGATGGGCGCGACCGACCCGGCGAAGGCCGAGGCCGGCACGCTGCGCAAGGACTTCGGCGCGTCGATCGACAACAACGCCACGCACGGTTCGGATGCGCCGGAAACGGCCGCCTTCGAGCTGGGCTATTTCTTCCGCGGGATGGAGCTGTAAACCGATGGCCATCAAGTCCGATCGCTGGATTCGGAAGATGGCCCTCGAACACGGCATGATCGAGCCGTTCGAGGACAGGCAGGTGCGCGCCGGAGTGGTGTCGTACGGCGTGTCTTCGTACGGCTACGACTGCCGCGTCGGCAACGAGTTCAAGGTCTTCACCAACGTGTTCAATACGGTGGTCGATCCGAAGAACTTCGACCCCAAGTCGTTTGTCGACATCACGGGCGACGAGTGCATCGTGCCGCCCAACTCATTTGCGCTGGCATCGACGGTCGAGTACTTCCGCATTCCCCGCGATGTCCTGACGGTCTGTCTCGGCAAGTCCACCTACGCGCGCTGCGGCATCATCGTCAACGTGACGCCGTTCGAGCCGGAGTGGGAAGGCCACGTGACGATCGAAATCTCGAACACCACGCCGCTGCCGGCGAAGATCTACGCCAACGAGGGCATCGCCCAGGTGTTGTTCTTCCAGAGCGACGAGCCCTGCGAAATTTCCTACAAGGACAAGAAGGGCAAGTACCAGGCGCAGCGCGGGGTGACCCTGCCGAAGATCTAGCCGTGATCCGCACGTTCAAGGACATCCGGCCGACGGTCGATCCCAGCGCCTACGTCGACATGAGCGCGCAGGTGATCGGCGACGTGCACATTGGCGCGGAGTCGTCGGTGTGGATGAACGTGGTGATGCGCGGGGACGTCAACCAGATCCGGATCGGCAAGCGCACCAACATCCAGGACCTGACGATGATCCACGTGATGCGCGAGACGCATCCCACGATCATCGGCGATGAGGTGACGATCGGGCACTCCGCAGTCGTCCACGGCACGACGATCGAAGACCGGGTGCTGATCGGCATGGCCGCCGTGCTCTTGAACGGCGTCCACATCGAGCACGACTGCATCGTGGCTGCCGGCACGCTCCTCACCGAAGGCACCAGAATTCCCGCGCGGTCGCTGGTCATGGGTCGCCCAGGCAAGGTGAAGCGGCAGCTCACCGATGAAGAGGTCGCCGAGATCCGTTGGTACTCGGACAACTACGTGAACTACCGCCTCGACTATTCCTCGGAGACGCGGCCCACCAAGCCGCTGGGATTCAAGTGAACACAGGACCCGCACGTGGCATGCGCGACTTCCTTCCGGAAGACGTGCGGCGCCGTCAGTTCGTGATCGGCGTGATTGCCGACGTGTACCAGAAGTACGGCTTCGAGCCGCTCGAGACGCCATCGGTCGAGAATCTCGAGACGCTCCAGGGCAAGTACGGCGAGGAAGGCGACCGGCTGATCTTCAAGATCCTGAAGCGCGACCTCGATCCAGCGCAGTTGCCGTCGGCGTTGGCGGACATGGGACTGCGCTACGACCTCACGGTGCCGCTGTCGCGTGTCGTCGCCGAATATCGCAGCAAGCTGCCGAAGTTTTTCAAGCGCTACCAGATTCAGCCGGTGTGGCGCGCCGATCGTCCGCAGAAGGGGCGTTTCCGCGAGTTTTATCAGTGCGACGTGGACGCGATCGGTTCGACGTCGATGACCGTCGAGGTCGAGTTACTGTCGGCGGCCGCCGACGTGATGCAGCGCCTTGGCTTCAACGACTTCCAGATCGTCGTCAATCACCGCAAGCTCTTGAACGCCGTGCTGGCGCACGCCGGGATCGCACCCGAACTGCATGGTCCGGTGCTCGTGATCATGGACAAGGCCGACAAGATCGGCGTCGACGGCGTGCGGAAGGAGCTGGCGGAAAAAGGACTGGCTGCCAGCGTTGCCGATACGTTGCTGGAGCAGTTGAGCGGCAATCCTCCGGCGGATCTCGAGGCCTGGATGGCCGAACAATCCGCGGTGTTGAATGACGACGGCAAGGCCGGCATTGCAGACCTGAAGCAGATCTTTGCGCTGTGCCGCGCCACGAGCGCCGGCGGGCATGTCACGCTCGATCGCAGCCTCGCGCGCGGGCTGTCGTACTACACGGGGCCGATCTTCGAGATTCGCGTGGCGGATCTTGCCGGCAGCCTCGGCGGCGGCGGCCGCTACGACGAGCTGATCGGCATGTTCTCGGGCGAGAAGATTCCGGCCAGCGGCATCTCCCTCGGCCTGGAACGCATCCTCGTCGTGATGGGGGAGCGCAAGATGTTCCCCGAGTCGGTGGTGTCGACGCCGGCGGACGTGATGGTCGTCCAGTGGTTCGCCAACCGCACCGACCTGTATCTCGCGTTCGCGACCGAACTCCGCAAGGCCGGACTGCGAGTCGAGCTCTACCCCGACTCACCGACGGATGACGGCAAGAAAGTCGGCGACAGGCAATTCAAGTATGCAGCCGCGCGAAGCATCCCATTCGTCGCAGTCATCGGTGCCGACGAACTGGCAAACGGCACGGTGACGGTCAAGAATATGAAGACGGGCGAGCAAGTCGCGATTCCGCGCGACCAGGCAAGCGCCCATCTCAAGACATAGAAACAGGAAATGGCAGAACAGCTCGGCTCTCTCGCTCGAACTCATACCTCTGGTGCGCTGCGTCTTGCGGACGTGGGGAAGCCGGTCGTTCTTCTTGGCTGGGTCCATCGCGTCCGCGACATGGGATCGCTGCTGTTTTTCGACATCCGCGATCGTCACGGGTTGACGCAGGTGGTGATCGAAGGCGACGCCGCCATGCTGGAGCGCGCCAAGAAGGTGCGCTCGGAGTTCGTCGTGGCGGTGATCGGCGAGGTCGAGAAGCGGTCAGCCGACACGATCAACAAGGACCTGCCGACGGGTGAAATCGAAGTGCGCGCCAAGGAGCTTAGGATCCTGAACGAGGCGAAGACGCCGCCGTTCTCGATTGCGGAAGACCAGAACGTCTCGGAAGAGACGCGCCTGAAGTACCGCTACCTGGACCTGCGCCGTCCCCAGTTGCAGCACAACATCGGCCTGCGTCACCGCATCACGATGGCGCTCAGGAAATACTTCGACGAGCAGGGCTTCTACGAGATCGAAACGCCGATCCTGACCAAGTCGACGCCCGAAGGCGCGCGTGACTTCCTGGTGCCGGCGCGCGTGCATCCAGGTGAGTTCTACGCGTTGCCGCAGTCGCCGCAGATCTTCAAGCAGATCCTGATGATTGCCGGCTTCGATCGCTACGTGCAGATCGCGCGCTGCTTCCGCGACGAGGCGCTCCGCGCCGACCGCCAGCTCGAGTTCACGCAGGTCGACCTCGAGATGTCGTTTGCGACGCCGCCGCTGGTGTTCGAAATCGTCGAAGGCGCGCTGGCCGCGTGCTTCAAGGAGATCGGCGTCGACATTCCGCGTCCGTTCCGTCGCATGCCGTATTCGGAAGCGATGGCGAAGTACGGATCGGACAAGCCGGACCTGCGCTTTGGCATGGCGATCCAGGATTTCGGCCCGTTGTTTGCGCAGTCGCCGTTTGGCATCTTCCGCGAGGCGATCGAGCACGGGGGAACGGTCCGCGGCTTTGTGATCCCAAACGCCGCGAAGTATTCACGCAAGCAGCTCGATGATCTCGTCGATCTTGCGAAGCAGGCTGGCGCTGGCGGCTTGATCTACACGCGCTACACCGCCGAAGGCGTGCAGGTGTCGGCGAAGGCGATCGGCGAAGAAGGCGTTCGCGCGGTGCTCGAGGCCTCGGGTGCGAGCAAGGACGATCTGCTGGTGCTGGCGTCCGGCGCGCCGGATGCGGCCTCGAAGATCCTCGGCCAGTTGCGCCTGCTCGTCGCCAAGAAGGAAAACCTGATTCCGGAAGGCAAGTGGGAACTGACGTGGGTCACTGACTTCCCGCTGTTCGACTGGAACGAGGACGAGAAGCGCTGGGACTCGGTGAACCACCCGTTCACCGCTGCACGCGAGGAAGATCTACACCTGCTCGATACCGATCCGGGCAAAGTGCTCGCCAAGGCCTATGACGTGATCCTGAACGGCTGGGAGCTCGGCGGCGGCAGCATCCGTATCCATGATCGTGAGACGCAGGCGAAGGTATTCAGCCTGCTCGGCCTCTCCGACGAAGACGCGAAGCACCGCTTCGGATTCTTCCTGGAGTCACTCGAATACGGCACGCCGCCGCACGGCGGCCTCGCGCTCGGCCTCGATCGCATCTGCGCGTTGCTGGCGGGCGAGACCTCGATCCGCGAAGTGATTCCGTTCCCGAAGACGACTCAGGCCGTCGACCTGATGTGCGATGCGCCGTCCTCTGTGGACCCGAAGCAACTGCGCGAACTCAGCATCAAGACGCTGTAGTCATGAAGAAGAAGGCCGCGATCGTCCTGCCCGATGCACAACGGAAGCAGGCGATCGCCGCGCTTCAGCAGTATTTCACCGACAACATGGACGAGCCGATCGGCGATCTGAAAGCCGGTCTGCTGCTCGATTTCGTGCTGAGTGAACTCGCCCCGAGCGTGTACAACCAGGCGATTGCCGACGCGCGGCTGTTCTTCGAGGAACGCAGCAGCGATCTCGCCGCAGTCTGCTATCACGACGAGTTTCCGACCGCCCGTAAGCGCTGACATGCCACTGCTGTTCTCCTATGGAACGTTGCAGCTGCCGGAGATCCAGCTCGCCACGTTCGGCCGGCCCCTGTCGGGGAGCAAGGATGCGCTTGTCGGCTACGAGCCGTCGCTGGGGCGGATCGCGGATCCCGCCATCGCCGAGCGCCTCCAGAAGACCCACCACAACAACGTGGTGCCCTCGCCAGATGTGAACTGTCGCGTCGACGGCACCGCGTTCGAGGTGTCGGATGCCGAATTGCTTGAAGCCGACGTCTACGAGGCTGAGTTCGACTACAAGCGGATCGTGGTGAAACTCGGGTCTGGCAGGGAGTCCTGGCTGTACGTTCACGAGGCCGATCGCTGATTGTCCGTAGACGCCTGAGGCCGAGCTGGGCGGCAATTGGCGCGAGGGGACTGGTAAATGCTACACTTCATGTGCGTTGCTTGTTAAGTTGCTGTAACACAAGGAGATACGAGCATCAGTACGGCATCAATGCGTAAGGTCACAGTTCCCGAGGCTGGCGTCACGACTCTGTTCGGGGCCTACGACGACAACCTGCGCCAGCTCGAGTTCCTCCTGAATGTTCGCATCCGCACCCAGGGTCACGAACTCATGGTCGAGGGTGATGCCGCGAGCACCGCGAAGGTCGCGCGCCTGGTCGAACAACTGGGCGAACTGATCGAGCAGGGGCATTCCATCTCCAACACGGACGTGAAGACCGCGGCGCAGCTGCTGGTGCAGGATGCCGCCGTCGATCTGCGCGAGCACTTCCTCAAGGATGGGCAGATCCGCAGCGCAGGCAAACGCCGGATTGCCGCCAAGTCGGCAAACCAGCGCCGCTACCTCGAGGCGATCGACCAGCACGACATCGTGTTCGGCATCGGCCCGGCCGGCACCGGCAAGACCTACCTTGCCATGGCGCAGGCTGTCAGCTATCTGCTGGCAAAAAAGGTCAGCCGCATCATCCTGGCTCGGCCCGCGGTTGAAGCCGGCGAGAAGCTCGGCTTCCTGCCCGGCGACCTCCAGGAGAAGGTGAATCCCTATCTGCGCCCGCTCTACGACGCGCTCTACGACATGCTCGATGTCGAGAAAGCGGAGAAGTATCTGGAACGCGGCGCGATCGAAGTGGCGCCGCTCGCGTTCATGCGCGGCCGCACGCTGAATGATGCCTTCGTGATCCTCGACGAGGCGCAGAACACCACCACCGAGCAGATGAAGATGTTCCTGACGCGCCTCGGCTTCGGTTCCAAGGCCGTAGTCACCGGAGACGTCACGCAGATCGATCTTCCCGGCGGCCGGACGTCGGGCCTGGTGCAGGCCATGGAAGTGGTCGGCAAGGTCGACGGCATCTCGTTCATTCATTTCGATGAACGTGATGTGGTCCGCCACAAACTTGTGCAAGCAATCGTGAAGGCTTACGACGCATATGGCAGCGGCCCGTCTACTCGTTAGCGTTACGTCCCCGGACTCGAAGATCAGCTCCCGGGGCCTGGGACCGTGGATCGCCCAGATCGCACCGGCGGCCGCGAAGGGGGAGCTGTGCGTGGCGATTGTGTCGAATCGGCGCATGCGCTCGCTGAATCGGCAGTTCCGCGGCAAGGACTACGCGACGGACGTGCTGTCGTTTCCGTCCGACGAACGCGGCTTCCTCGGTGACATCGTCATCGCGGAAGGGGTGGCCGTGGCGCAGGCGAAATTCGCCAGACACTCGGTGGCCACCGAACTGAAGGTCCTGGCCCTGCATGGCCTGCTGCATTTGCTTGGCTACGACCACGAAGCCGATGATGACGACGGCCGCATGGCCAGGGCAGAAGCGCGCTTGAGGAAGAAGGCCGGTCTGCCGGCAAGCCTGATAGAACGAGCGTGACACCACTCCTGTTGTTCCTCCTGGGAGGTGCCGTGACGTATCTCGGCACGGTCTCAGCGGCGTTCAATGCGCTGATGCGGCTGTCGCTGCGCATTCACGCCGAACGCACCGACCGCGACGACGCGCTTGGGCGCTACCTCGAAGATCCACGCCGGCTGTTCATCCCGGTCCGCCTGCTGATCAGCTCCCTGACGGTACTCGCGGCGGCGCTGCTGGCGCGCGTCACGGGCGTCGAGCCGGGCGGGTTCCCGATCCTGGTGCTCGCCATCATTGGCATCGTCGTCGCCTGCGAACACCTTATCCCGCTCGCCATCGTGCGCCAGGATCCGGAGCGCGTCCTCGACGTGCTGCTGCCGTCGTTCGATGCGATGGCCGGCATGTTGCGGCCGCTGACCGCGATGATGCTGCGCATCGGTACCAGCCGGGCTCGCCGCAACCAGTCTGGTGTGCGGGTCAACGGCAACGCCAAGCACGCCCCGCCACCGGCGGAGGTGGCCGCGGCCGAACCCGAGGTGGGCGTGTCGGAAGGGGCTGAGGGCGGCGAGACGGTTGAGGCAGCCCAGGAAGGACAGGCGCGGGAGTTGCTCCGCAACCTGGCCGACTTCCGCGAAACGATGGTCCGCGAAGTGATGACGCCGCGGCCCGATATCATCGCGATTGAACGCGACGCCAGCGTCGAGCAGTTACTGGCGCTCTTCAGGGATCAGCAATATTCCCGCATCCCGGTGTTCAAGGACACGCTCGACAACGTCCAGGGGTTCGTCTTTATCAAGGACTTCATGCTGAAGCCGGGCAACACGCAAGCCGGGCCGATCACGCCGTATGTCCGGACCGCGCACTTCGTACCCGAGACCAAGCGTGTCCCCGACCTGCTCAAGGAATTTCAGCGCAAGCGCCTGCAGAGCGCCATCGTGGTCGACGAGTACGGCGGCACGGCTGGCCTTGTCACGGTGGAAGACCTGCTCGAAGAGATCGTTGGAGAGATCCGCGACGAGTACGACGTGGAGATCGAGCGGATCGTTGACGAAGGCCAAGGGAAGTTCCTCTTCAGCGGCAGCGTGCACGTTGAGGAGATGGCCGCGCTGATGAAGGTCAATATCGAAGGGCACGGCTTCGAGACGGTTGGTGGATTCCTGCTGTCGCGCCTCGGACGGGTGCCGGCGGTCGGCGAGCACCTTGAGGTCGACGGCCTCGATGTTGAAGTGGTTGAAACCGAGCAGCGCCGCATCACGCGGGTGCGCATGAGCCGCCCGGAGCCGATGCCAAGCGACGCGGCGACCGGGAAATGAAGTCAGGTATTGTCGCCCTCGTCGGCCGGCCCAATGCCGGCAAGTCGACACTCCTCAACAGGCTGGTCGGCCAGAAGCTAGCCATTGTCTCCGACAAACCTCAGACAACGCGCAACCGGATTGTCGGGGTAAAGAATATCGAAGGCCAGGCCCACGGGCCGACAGGCCAACGCGAATTGCGCGGCCAAATTGCCTTCCTCGACACGCCGGGGATCCACAAGCCGTTGCATCGCCTGAACGTGCGCATGGTGGATTCAGCGATCGATTCGTTTGGCGAGGTCGACCTGATTGCGGTCGTCATCGACGCCAGCGAGCCGAGTGGGGGAGGCGATCGCTTCCTGCTGGATCTCGTGAAGCGCTCGCAGACACCCCGTATCCTGGTGCTCAACAAGGTCGACCTGGTCGAGAAGACGGCTCTCCTGCCACGCATCCTCGAGTTCGAGCAGGAGGGATTCGACGAACTCGTGCCAGTATCGGCCAAGAGCGGCGACAACATCGATCGACTCGAGGACGTCTTCCTGGCCAAGATGCCGGAAGGCGACCCGATCTATCCCGAAGACTTCCTCACGGATCAGCCGGAGCGATTCTTCGTGGCCGAGTTGGTGCGCGAGCAGGTCCTGCAGCAGACGCGCGATGAATTGCCGTTCTCAACCGCCGTCGTGGTCGACAAATTCGAAGAGCCGAACGAGAAGAACCTGATGCGGTTCTACTGCACGATTCTCGTCGATCGGGAATCGCAAAAGCCGATCATCGTCGGCAAGGCGGGCGCGATGATCAAGTCGATCGGCACCGCCGCGCGCAAGGAACTCGAGGCGTTCTTCGACGCCAAGGTGTTTCTTGACCTTCACGTGAAAGTGAAAGAGTCATGGCGCGACGACGAGCGACTGCTGGACTCACTCGGTTTGCCATCAAGAAGGCGAAAGTAAGCTGCTAAAATTGCACGGATCCCATGGCCCTGCAGCGAAGAATTGACGTCGTGCTCGACTCCGTCAAGCGGCTCCTCCGCATTGGCGCGACGGCCAATCTGCTGAACCTGCTGCAGAAGCAGCACCCGGCCGACCTGGCCCAGGTCTTCGACTCGCTCCTCGACACCGAACGGCAGGCTGTGTTCTCGATCCTCGTCGAGCGCAGTGGTCGCCTGGCGATGGAGACGGTCTCCGAAATGGGGCCCGAGGCCGGTGCCAAGCTTCTGACCGGGCGCTCGGCGGAAGAAATCGCCAGGCTGTTACAGGAAATTCCATCAGACGACGCGGCGGCGTTGATCGATTACCTGCCCGAAGAACTGTCGGCCGAAGTCCTCGAGTTGATGCGGCGCCGCGAGTCGGGCCAGGTCGAGAGCCTGCTCGAGTACGGCGAACAGACGGCGGGCCGCATCATGAACCCGCAAGTCTTCGCGTTGAACGAGGACCTGACGGTCGGCGAGGCGATCACGGCGCTGCAGAGTTCGCGCGACGTCGAAATGGTGTTTTACCTCTACGTGGTCGATGCCCGGCGGCACCTGGTGGGAGTGACGTCGTTGCGGCGCCTGCTGCTCGTGTCGCCGGAGACACCCCTGAAGCGCAT
>Ga0075471_10003225_pt1 | contig 10607 bp, 7 predicted proteins | sample DEB19_08_DNA_2_FD_74787 | JGI IMG/M metagenome (GOLD analysis project Ga0075471, IMG submission 74787) | Aqueous microbial communities from the Delaware River and Bay under freshwater to marine salinity gradient to study organic matter... | ecosystem: Environmental > Aquatic > Marine > Coastal ... | reverse complement strand
GCTGCGCTGACCGGTGATGTCGATGCCCAACTGTCTGAGCGCGCTGACCGCGTGGGTGCTGGGGGACTGGCCGTTGATGGCCCCAACCCCGGCCGAGATGACGCGGTAGCCGCCGCGAGCCTTTACCGCATGCCGGAACAAGCCTTCTGCCATGGGGCTGCGGCAGATGTTTCCGGTGCAGACAAACAGGATGGTTTTGGTGCGCGCCAAGCGGATTTAAGATGAAGGCGCGAGGGAGTGAGCGTCAACGGCGAAATCCCCCCAAGACTGCCACAACGAGCCGATCAATTCATCGGGTTGGGCGGGAAGAGTGTCACGAAATCAACCTTCACCGTCTGCACGTGCCCATCGAAGAAGAGGTAGTTGCGCACATTGCCATGGGGCGGAGTGTTGGGCAACTGACCAGACCAGCCCGCGTTCGGCGTGTTGATCTTATCCGGTTCGGTGATGAACCAGAGGCTGGACGGGTTGGCCAGTCCCTCCACCATGGACATGCGCATGGGACCGACTTGAATGACGGCGGGGTCAGGATAGCCAAAAGGGCGGTAAGTCGTGCCACCAACGGTAAAATTCCTGATCATGTAGTCCTGCCGATTCGCCAGAGTCGTGACCGCTGGGGCGACCCGGTAGAAGCCCGGACAGAAAAAGACCTTGGCCGTGACTGTGGTCGCTGAAGGCCGGGGCAGTCCCAAGTAAGGCGCGGTGTAATAAATCAACTGGTCAGTTGCGCCGGTGTTGTAGTCGGCCTGCTGGCCGCTCCAAAGCCCGGAGCCATTGGGCAGTCCCGTCCTGGGCGGCTGCCCACACAGCCACTCATAGTCGCCTGTGTAAAGCTGCACCGCCATGCCCGTCTGACGCAGGTTGGACATGCATTCAGTTTGCGTGGCCTTGGCCTTGGCCTTGGACAGGGCCGGCAAGAGCATCCCCGCCAAAATGGCGATGATGGCGATGACCACGAGCAATTCGATCAGAGTAAAGGCGCGACGCCTGCGTTCGATGAGCATGGGGTGGATTTACACCATCATGACCAGCCCGGCAAGTGCCAGATCGAGAAGGCCAACTCACTCGCCAGCCGCTACCGAGGCACGGCCCGGATGTCGAACTCGCTCTTGCCCCCCACCACCGCCCGGCCGGAGATCCAACCCTGTGACAGCCCTGAGGCGGGACCATTGGTCGCCGGTCCCGTCGGGGCAGCAATGGCACCGGCCATGGCTTTCTCCTTCTTCATCGCGGTTCGGACCTCCAGTTGGGTTGCCTCCGAGCGGGCCGTGAGCAACGCCGGCGCGTCCGCCGCCGGGGTGGTTGCCGGCTGCCACTGACCGCGAAACTCGACGGACTGGTTCAGTTTGCGGTTCAGTCCGCTGGCAACAAACCAATACGTTCCCGCCTGCGCTCCGCCCTGCGCCGCAGTCACGACGCGCTCCTTGAGCTCGCGAACTTCGTCAGCCGCGGCTTTCCTCCGGGCGGCCTCGACCGTCTCCGGCACCACGGTGCCTTCATAGGTCGAGCCATCGCCGTCCACGATGCGCACCCGGTCCCCAATGCGCTCGAAGGCGAAATCCTGCATGACCTGTGGAATCGGCGGGGAGTTGAAGTTCTGCCGGTAGCCCGACCGCTCGTCCACTTGCTGAAAACGCTTCAGCACTGTCGGAACGGTCGCGCTGCTGGCATGGGAGAACGACAGGGCGACGGCTCCAGTGGGCGCGGCACCGGCCCCTCGCGGGCTGGAGGCCGGTGGCGTGGCCGGCCGCGCAAGCGCGTTCGTCAACTGACCCTTGGCCAATTCCGGAAGCTTGAAGTCCGCCAACGCCACAGGCCCCCCCGCCACGCTGGAGGCGGCTTGCGGTTCCAGCGCTTTGGCCAGCGGCGCGGCAGCACCGGCAAATCCGCCTGAAGGCACCGATGTTTTATCCGCCCCCAGGGACAAAGACTTGTTCTCTCCAGAGCGCCCAGCGCGTGACGAATTTTGCGGCGACGCAACCATGGAAGCCGCCGCGCTTTCTGCCTTGGCCTCAGTGGTGGCCATCGTTGGTGTGGGATTTGCGACCGCAGCCGCCAGGCGCTCCACCTCCGCCTGCGGGGCAGCGGTGGGCCGGGGCGCAGCGACTGAGCGTGTCATCGGCGCTGGGGCTGCTTCACGGAAGGCGACCACAGGTTTCCGTGCCGGCAGTTCCGCGCTCTTCTTGGACGCAGCGTCCCGGACGACTGCCGCGCGATCTTGCTCAACTCCAGCCGGAGCCGCGGGCGGGGCGGGCGGGGCGGGCAGCGCGTCGGAAAAAGCCCGTGCCTGCTCCTGTTGCCGCGGGTCGTTGCGCAGCACGGCCATGACCACCATCAAGCAGGCGAACATCGCTCCGCCCCAGATGAGCCGCTGCCGGTGCCGGGTGAAGAATCCGGGCTGCTGATGCGACATCACAAAGGAGCGCACGAAGTTCTTCGCCGCCTCTTCGGAGCTGAGCAGCGGGCGACTGGCCGAGCGCGCCACCTCGCCCTGCAACATGCGCCGGGTGGCCGGATGCAGCTCCTGCGGGGCGCCCGCCTGCTCGCGCCGGCGCTGCTTGTAGGCCAGCAGTTCCTTCCCTATGTCGCGTTGGGGTTCGTTCGACATGCGGCGTCAGTGGGTGAGCGGGACAACGACACCAGCTTCAAAGCGGTGCCCACGCCTCGTGGCCGGGCCCTGCCCGGGAGGCCGCCCGGTTTGCTTGTGGCGTGAAATTCTGGAGCTCGGCTTCATGTTGCTGGCGGGTTAGACGGGGAAACCGGCGGTTTCACCCCGGTCAATATGGGACGGGCGATTTCCTCCAGCTTGTCGAGGCACTTGCTCAGGCGTGAGGAGACGGTTTTTTCATTCAAGTGCAGCGCCCGGCTGATCTCGTCGTAGCTGAGGTCCGCGAAGTAGCGGAGCTCAATGATTTCCTGGCACGGCCCGCCCAGCCGGGTCAGCGCGTGGCCCACCAGCCAGGCGCGCTCCGTGTTCAACAACGTGCCGTCCGGACCGGGGGCATGGCTGGGTGCGTCCAGCATGAGCCCGGTTTCCGGGTCTTCCGCGTGCAGGGACAGCGGCGCGCGGCCCCCGCCGCGCTTGGCGGCGCGCACCTTTTCGAGATGATCCCGCGCCTTGTTGCCGGCGATGCGGAACAGCCACGTCTGCAACTGGCAGTCGCCATGGAAGCTGCCGATGTGCTTGATGACGGAGAGGAAGGTTTCCTGCGCCAGCTCGTCGGCGTCCTCTCGTGAGAAATCCGGCGACAACTGGAACACATACCTCGCCACCGCCCCGTAATGCTGGTCGAACAGCTCGTCCCATGCGCGCGCGTCGCCACGACGGCAACGTGCGACCAGCTCGGACTCGCCAGCGGAACTCATGGGCGGTAGCCTACCAAGCCTGCCCTTTCGCTGGCGAGTCCGCGGTGCCGCCTCACGGGCTGAGAAGCCCGCCTTGAGCTTTGACGGCGCTCCCCTGATATTGGGCGCGCTGTTCCCACCGGGCTTGGCCGCCCGGACACGTCGGCAGCCGTGGCAGAGTTTGCGCATGCATGAAGATCTTGATCGTAGATGACTCGGAGACTTTCCGACAATCGGTGGTGCATCTGCTCACACTCCGGGGTCATGAAGTCCTGGAGGCGGCGGATGGCCTCTCCGGCGTGAAGATGGCCCGTGCGCACCTCCCCGACGTCATCGTCAGTGACATTGTCATGAGCCAGGTGGACGGCTACGCCATGACGGCGGTGCTCCGCCAGCACTCCGCCACGGCGGACATCCCGCTGGTGTTGATGACCGGGGCCGCCGACCTCCAAGGCATGCGCAAGGGCATGACTTTGGGCGCGGATGACTACATCGCCAAGCCGTTCAAGATGGACGAACTCATCGCCATCCTGAACCAGCGGGTCCACCGTCGCCAGGCCCTGCTGAAGGAAATGGACCGGAAACTCTCGGCGCTGGGGAAGGACATCCATGTTGGGCTGCCAGCCGGGCTGCAAACCCAGTTGGACCAAATCCTGCAAACCTCCCGCATGCTGGCCAGCACCACCCCGGCCCGCAGTGCCCCCGAGACAGCCCACCTCGCCGAATCCATCCATGCGGCCGCGCGGCAGGTCGAGCGGCTCACGGTGAACCTGTTTCTGCACGCGCAGCTCGCGCTCTTCGGCACGGATCCGGAGCAGTTGAAAGCCCTCCGTCAAGCGCACTTCACCGGGGCGGAAAGCGCCGTCGGCTTGCAAGCCCGCCTGCAGGCCGATGCTGCCGGCCGGAGCTCGGACCTGAAGCTCAAACTCGCCCCATGCACCGTGGCCATGGCCGAGCCGCACTTGGCCAAGCTGGTCGCGGAGCTGGTCGCCAACGCCTTTCAATTCTCACCCCTGCACACCCCGGTCAACGTCCAGTGCCTGGATGATGGCCATAACTTTCTTCTGACCGTCGCGGATCAGGGCCCCGGCATTCCCGCTGAAAAAACCACCCAAATCCTGCAATCGGAAACGCCCCGGATGGTCCAGTCCGGCACCGGCCTGGGCCTGCCCATCGTCCGCCGCCTGATCGAGCTGCACGGTGGCAAGCTGGTCATCAACAGCGAACCTTCCAAGGGCACCACCATCCGCGTCAGCCTGCCCGCCAGCCCGCCGCCCGCCGTGCCACAGCAAAGCGCCCCGGAGGCGCAACTCGGGTAAGCCGGCTGCACATGCACTCCACTCCACCCCGCATGCGGCACCGACTGCTTTCTAGTTTTCAAGCCTTGCAAAGCTGCTAGACTCCGCCCCGTCATTCCCACCACGTCACCACTCTTTCATCAATGACTCTGCCATTCCGCTTCAGCCGCAGCCGCACCGTTGCCATGTGGGCGCTGTGTGCCGCCTTCATCCCCCTGACCGCCTGCAAAAAGGAAGAGGCCGCCCCGGCCGCCGCGCCCGCTCCCGAAGCGGCCACTCCAGCGGCTACCGCTCCCGCGACCGAGGCTCCCGCCAAGCCCGACCCCACGACGTCGCTCACCGCCAAATGGCCTGCTGGCAAGCGCCTCCTCGTCCGCACCGAGACGCAGACCGAGCTCGAAATGGGCGCGCCGGGCACCGCTGCCGTCAACAAGACCGAGAGCCAGCTCGTGCAGGACATCGCCTTCATCCCGCTCGCGGAACGACCCGGCGGCGGCTCCGAAGTCGAAGTGCAAATCACCTCGGTCACCGTGGAAAACCGGGGCGGTGGCAAAGTCGTCTCCAGCTTCGACCCCAAGTCCGATCCTAAAATGGACGCCCGGAACGCACTGTCCCCCACCCTCCGCAAGCTCATTGGCACCAAGCTCAAGTTTCACACCCTGGCCGACGGCAAGATCGAGAAGGTGGACGGCGTTCCGCAGCTTCTGAGCCGGCTGAACACCGGTGCGACGCCGCAAGCCATGTTCCTGGTGCGCAGTCTCGTCAACGAGGATGCCATCAAGAGTTGGAACACCCTGCACTTGGGCCTGCCCGCGCAACCCGTCGAGCCCGGCGCTGCCTGGGAGGTCAAACGCGACATTCCCTTTGGTCCGACCAAGTTCACCCTCGCTGGCACCAACACCTTCAAGGCCTGGGCCCAGCGCAACAACAAGCGCATGGCCCAGCTCGTCTTCACCGGCACCATGACCACGAAGGAAGGCGCCACCAGCCCGGTGACCCTCGGCGAAGGCGCCACCGTCACCGGCACGTCCTGGTATGATCCCGACCTCGGCGTCATCGAGGAAGCCGAGTCGCTTTCCCAATTCACCGTCAACGTCGCCCAAGCCACCGGGCAGACCATGAGCTCAAAATACAAGGCCAAGCAGACCAGCAAGCTCGTCGAGCTCAGCGATTCCAGCTCCGGCACCCCCGCTGTCTCTGAGGCCAACGCCCCGGCAGCCACCGCCGTCCCCAAAACCGCCGCCCCCAAATAACCCGGCCCAAGGCCGCGAGATTATGAATGCCAAAACCTTCCTCGTCATCTCGCTGTTCCTGAATCTCGGCCTTGCCGCCGCGCTGCTCCGGCCCACCGCGCCCGCTCCGACCGCCGTTCCGCCGGTGGCTGCCCCTGAAGCCACACCCGCTCCACCGGTCACCGCCCCCGCCCCCCGCCAGCGCACCGTCACCCAAGTCGTCACCAACACTCTCAGCCAGAAGTTCGACTGGAACGCGGTCGAGTCCGACGACTACAAGAAATACATCGCCAACCTCCGCGCCATCGGCTGCCCCGAGGAGACCATCCGCGACATCATCACCGCCGACGTCAACAAGCTCTACGAAAGCCGGCGCAAAGCCCTGGCCGGCCCGCCGAAGAAGTTCGAGTTCTGGAAACCCGGCGTGATGATGGGCGGTGCCGTGGACCCCGAACGCACCGAAAAGGAGCGTGCCCTCAATCTCGAGAAGCGCGCCCTGCTCACCGAGCTGCTGGGCTCCGCTCCGGACGAGAAGCCCGACCTCCTCGCCAGCACCGCGAACCAGCTCGAAGCCATGTTCGATTTCCTCCCCTCGGACAAGCGCAACAAGGTATTCGAGACGATGCAGGACATGCAGACCAAGATGCAAAAGGCCATGAAAGGCGGCTCCCCTGACCCTGACGACCTGCGCAAACTGATGAAGGAATCCGAGGCCACGCTGGCCAGTCTGCTCACCCCACAGGAGCTGCTCGACTACAACCTGCGCTTCTCCATCACCGCCAACACCATGCGCATGCAGCTCGCCGGCTTCGAGCCCACCGAGCAGGAGTTTCTCGAGATCTACAAGCGCCGGAAAGCCTACGACGACGAGTTCAGCGGCGGCTTCGGCGGCCCCCTGAACCTCAAGGGCGAGGAGAAGCAACGCCAGCAGACCGCTGAGAAGGCCCTGGAGGATCAGGTCAAAAACCTCCTCGGCGGCGACCGCTACACCGACTACACCCGCGCCAAGGACTATGCCTACCAGGCCATGTATCGGGTCGCCGACCGCGAGGGCCTCGGCAAGGAAGCCGCGTTGAAAGTCTATGACATGAAGAAGGCCGCCGAGGATCAGGCCAAGCAGCTCCGGAACGACAAGAACCTCTCCGCCGACCAGCGCACCGCCGCCCTTCGCGCCATCCGCGACGAGACCGAGCGCTCCGTCAAAAATGTCTTCGGAGAAAAAGGCTTCACCACCTACGAACGCAACAACGGCACCTTCTGGCTCAAAGGCATCGCTCCCGATGTTGCGGTGCCCAAACCATGAGTCGCACCAAAGCCAGCGACGTCCGCCAGCCTTGGCCATCGCTGCGTTGTCCCCAATCTCCAAGTGAACCGGCTGGACGGGCCGCGAGGTTCCACTAACCTCCGGCGCATCACATGACTCCCGGTTCCTCCTATCGCCCCGGCCGCGAGATCGCGCGTGGCGGCATGGGCGCGGTGCTGGATGCGCGGGACAACAAGCTCGGGCGCAGCGTGGCTATGAAGGTCATGCTGCGACGCAACGCCAGCGAGGAGGAGCAGCAGCGTTTCCTGCAAGAGGCGCGCGTGCTCGGGCAACTCGCGCATCCCAACATCGTCCCCGTCCATGATGTGGGCACGGATGAGCAAGGCCGACTCTTCTACACGATGAAGCTGGTGCAGGGCGTCACGCTGCACGACGTCATTGTCAAGCTGAAGGCCGGGGACAAGGACACGCTCGCCAAGTATCCGCTCAACGCGTTGCTCACCATCTTCCAGAAAGTCTGCGACGCCGTGGCCTTCGCACACTCGCGCGGGGTCATCCACCGGGACTTGAAACCGCAGAACATCATGGTGGGCGAGTTCGGCGAAGTGCTGGTGATGGATTGGGGCTTGGCGAAGATTTTGCCCGGCAGTGCGGCGTCTGAGGAAGCAAGCAAGACCCTGCCTCTGCGCGGACAGTTGGGCCAGACCGGGCCGACGGGCACGCTGCCGCTCAACTCACCTGCTGCCGAGGAGCAGGCCACGCTGGTCGCGGGTTCAGAGGTCAGCGACCAAGCCACCGTTGCCTCCGGCACCGGCAGTGCCTCGGCTCCCAAGCTGGCCTTTGGTTCCCAACAGCCGGAGCCGGCCGCGCCCAGCGGCACCTATGCCACGCTGGAAGGCGCGGTGATGGGCACGCCGCACTTCATGAGTCCGGAACAGGCCGAGGGCAAGATTGCTGAGCTGGACGGCCGTTCGGACATCTTCTCGCTGGGCGGCATCCTCTACGCCCTGCTCACGCTGCGCCCGCCGGTGGAGGGCGATTCACTGGAGGAGATTCTGTCCAAGGTGCGCAGCGGGACCATCGCGCCGCCCACGGCCTTCAACATTCCGAGTTCCACCACGCAGGCCAAGGCCAGCGCAAGCGGCGCAGTGACCGAGCCGCGCAAGATTCATCCGTTGCCGCACTGCCCTGACGGGAAGGTGCCCGCCGCGCTCTCGGCCGTGACAATGAAGGCGCTGACGCGGGACAAGCTGCGGCGGTATCAGACGGTGGCGGAGTTCACGCGAGACATCGTGGCGTATCAGGGCGGCTTTGCGACGAGCGCGGAGGATGCCAACGCGCTGACCTTGCTGCGGCTGTTCATTCACCGGCACAAGGCGCTGACGGCTGCTGCCTCCCTGATCGTGCTGCTGACCATTGGCTTCCTGTTCAAAGTGAACGCTGAGAAGCGAGCTGCACAGGAAGCCGCTGTGCGGGCCACTGAGGCAGAGCGCGTGGCTGAAGCAAACGAGCAGAAAGCCAAGACCAGTGCCGCCGAGGCAAAGGCCGAGGCCGAGCGCGCGACGAAGGCCGAAGCCGCCGCCGTGCAGGAAAAGGAAGCCGCCCGCCAGGCACTCGCGAAGTCCGCGCTCAATCTGGCCGAGGCCGCCCAGCGTGAGGGCGATGGTGCGGCGATGCAGGCGGCGCTCGGCGATGTGCCCGACGATCTGCGCGACTCGACGTGGAATTACCTCTTCGAGCAGTCGGACACCTCCATCGCCCGCGTGCGCACGGGCACGACTTACATCCATAGTGTCGCCGCGCATCCCCGGCGGCCGGGTGTCTTCGCGGTGGCGGATGGCTTGCGCAAAGTTTCCCTCATCGACGTGCGCACCGGCACACGTTTGCTGGAGTTCACTCCCGGTTTGAAAAGAAACCTCAGCGGCTTGCTTCCCATGGCTTTCTCGCCGGACGGCGATCGCATTGCTATCGGCATTGGGGAGGCGACCGGTGGCATCGTCATCCATGACGCGCGGGATGGAAAGAAGCTGCTGGCGTGGGACGCGCCCAGAACCGAGCGGCTCGAATTCAACGCCGATGGCAGGCTGCTGCTCACCAGTGGCGGTGGTCAAATCCACCTCTGGGATGCCAATGAGGGAAAGCTCGCCTGGACCTATCCGCAGAAGGGAGAATATGCCGTGCATGGCGTCTTCAGCCCGGACGGACAACAGGTCGTCACCACGGAATTCAAGGACAACTTCCGCCTGGTCAATGCGCGCGACGGCACGCTCATCCGTGCGCTGCCTCGCAGCCGCAGCGCGGTCTCCGCTCTGGCGATGGATCCCGATGGCACGGTCACGGCGGTTGGTGAGAGAGGCATGGCACTGCGCATCGACCTGCGCAACGATCGTGTGCTGGCGGACTTTCGCGCGAGCGACCGGCGCATTGATCACGTCGCCCTCACGCCTGACGGCGGGCGGATCGTGACGGCGGTCTCGCTGCCGGACGGGAGGCAGGACATCCGCCTCTGGCATGCGAATACCGGAGCCCCGTGCAAACGCTGCTCGGCGGCAGCGGCAATTTGATGCAGATCAGCGTGCATCCACTCTCCGGCGAACTGGTGGTGACCGGTCAAAACACCCGCGCATGGAGCCTCACCGGATCGCCCGAGAAATGGAGGCTGCAGTGCTATTTCGAGACACGCACGGCCTTCGTGGGTTCGGACGATGTGATTTTTGCGCCAGCCAACAATGGCGGGCTCGTAAAACTCCAGTCCGGCTCTTCCACCGTTATGTGGAAAGCCCCTGGCTATGCCCGCCAGGCGACGGTCAGCGCGGATGGGCATCTCGCGGCGTTCGGTCCAGTTAACTCCGTCCAGCCAATCATCTTGCTGCGCAACCCCGGCCCGGCGGCGGAGCAGATCGGGAGCTTCGTGCCGAAGCTCACGACCCAACTCCTGCGCCTCAGCCCGACGGGCGACCGCCTCGCGTTGAAAGAAGGGGGTGGAGGAGACGTGTTGCGGGTGCTGGATGTGGCCACGGGCAAGGAACCGGTGAAGCTGGAACGCAAGGACGTGAAGAAGTATTGGGATTTCGGCTGGCTCGATCACCAGCGCCTGCTCGGGCTTTTGACGGCGAAGGCGGACCGGGGCAATCCCGGTGCCGAGGAGTGGATCGTGCTGTGGGATGTGACCACCGGCAAGATCCTCCAGACCGCCACGAACCGCAGCCCGATGGATGTGCTCGCGCTCGCGCCCGATGGCCGCCGCTTCGCCGAGGCCGGCGCGGACAAACGCGTGCGCCTCCGCGATGCGGCGACGCTGGCCGTGCAGCAGGAATTCCGCGCACACGATGGCCCCATCACCGCTCTCGCGTGGCATCCGACGAAGCCCATAGTGGCCACCGCCTCCGCCGACCTGAGCGTGAAGATTTGGAATCTCGAGACCGGCCGGCGGCTGGAGGAATTGCGCGGCCCGGTCGCCGCGCCTAA
>Ga0075471_10003223_pt1 | contig 10608 bp, 19 predicted proteins | sample DEB19_08_DNA_2_FD_74787 | JGI IMG/M metagenome (GOLD analysis project Ga0075471, IMG submission 74787) | Aqueous microbial communities from the Delaware River and Bay under freshwater to marine salinity gradient to study organic matter... | ecosystem: Environmental > Aquatic > Marine > Coastal ... | reverse complement strand
TGACGGCACATTTGTTGTAGATGATGTGCAATTCACGAAATCCATTTTCGGTGGCTATGTCAATGTCTCAGAGGCCTCAATTGATTGGTCTAGCCCTGAGATTCTTTCGGGAATGCTCGATGACATGGGTCGCATTTACGCAAATCAAACAGACGACTACGCCTGTGGTGTGCTTGAATCAGGTGTAACCAACACCAACAATTTCACAGCGGCCAACATCACTGACCCTGTCGAATGGGTGACCTGGTTTTACACAGCTGCATCTGACATTCTCGTTGCATCAAACGGCAACCTGCCATCAACCGTTTACATGGCCCCTAACCGTTGGGCGAGCGCTGGCGCATTGAGCGATACAGCAGACCGACCACTGTTCCCACAGGTTGGCCCAATGAACGCATTCGGTACAGGTGCAGGCGTATCCGACACCATGATGAATATGTTCGGGTGTCGTGTAGTCGTGGACAGAAACCTCACCAGTGGCACACTCATCCTGGGTGACCCATCAGGTATGGAGTATTACGAACAGCAAAAGGGTGCTGTCTCACTTGAACAGCCATCGCAGTTGTCACGCCAAATTGCATTCCGTGGCTACGCATCAGCCCAGGTGATTGACTCCACAAAGTTCATCAAGGCTGCATTCGTCTAAATCAGACACAGCAACGGCGAGGGTAAGAGATGGGCATATATCTAAACAAAGAGGTTGAAAAGGCCTCTGCCGTTTCAGGTGTGTGGACTCTTACCCTTGCCAATGTTGATGGCATCAAGGTAGGCGAAAAAATAAGCATCTACGGCGTCACCACAGATGCAAACACAAACAATGCAACCGTTACTGCAGTATCGACAACAAACCTGACGGTTACTTACCATCACGGCAACACCACCATCGCACAGTTTGACACTGACGGAATTGTTCACATTGTGTGCAATTGGGTTGATGTTGAATATGTCGAAGACATGTTGGGATTTGTTCCCACAGGCGATGATTTGGTTTATCTGCAAGAATGTGTCGATGCTGGGAACGATTGGGCGTTTCGTAAACGGCGTGAATCGGGATATAACGATTTACCGTATGCAAACCCAGGTGCTGATGTTCGTCTAGGTACGGGTCTATACGCTATGAGTTTGTACCGTGAGCGTGGAGCTGCAGAGGGATTTGCCTCATATGAAACTATGGGCATTGTTCCACAACCAACAGGCGGCCTAGGTCGAATCATGCAACTCCTGGGATGCACACGCCCACAGGTGGCGTGATGGCATCGGGCATTCTTTACGAGGCAGTAACAGCCACAAAAAACGCACTTACAGCGTTAGGGCTTAGCGCTGTAACAGACCCACGAAACGCTCGCCCCTACTGTGTGTTTATTCAGTTACCCACACTCGATTCATACACATACAATGTGGGCGATATTCGTGTGCCTGTGCAAGTGTTAGCGCCACCACCTGGCAACCAGGATGCCTCAAATTATTTACTTACCACGGTGGACACAATCATGAATTCACCTATCGCTGTTGTAGATGCTCGCCCAGGGCTTGCAACATTCGGGGGTCAAGAACTCCCAACATACGACCTCACAATTGCCGTAGCAGTACGGCGCAACTAACAAAGGAAAACAAAATGAGTACAACCACCTTTCTCAGCAACGCAACCATCAACATCACCCAGGGTGCAACTACTACCGATTTGAGTGACCAGGCAAACACTTGTGTTCTCACCATCGGACAGGACTCACTCGAGGTGACAGCATTCGGCGATGGCGGCCACAAATTTGCTGGTGGCCTTCAAACCGTTGAGGCATCTATCACATTTTTCCTCTCCTACGGCGCATCCGAGGTTGAGGCAATCCTTGCATCGTGCGTAGGACAGGGCAACACGACCCTCACCATCTCACCATCAGGCACTACAGAATCAGCCAGCAATCCCGAATTTGTCATTTCGAATTGCATGTTGGCCTCGTACACACCTGTGAATTCAACCGTGGGCGAAATTGCCCAGGTCGAGACATCATGGGTGGGAGGCACATGGGTTCGTGACATCACAGCCCCATAAACAAACAACCGAGAGGGAAACATGAACATCACTATCAGAGTCACGCCTATAGACGGCGAACCGTACGAGGTGCAAACCAACCTATTCACCATCGTTGCATTCGAACGCAAATTCAAAATGAAAGCATCCGATTTGGCAACAGGCGTAGGTATGGAACACCTAGCATTCATGGCATATGAAAGCTGCAAGCAACAGGGCATCACAGTGCCTGCAGTATTTGATGACTACATCAAACGAATCAACGCCATCGATGTGATTTCGGGGGACACAGCAAACCCTACAAACGAGGCTCAATCATCCGAGCATTAGCCACATTGCTATTGCAGACAGGTTATTGGCCTCCACAAATCCCATTCGACACAGCAGAAATGCTGACCGTGTTCGATGTCATGGAAGAGGCAAACAAAAAACGATGAGCGCCACAGCAAAAATTGAGGTTCTAGGGGCTAAAGAGACAATCAAAACCCTGGGCAAAATTGATAAAGAACTACGCAAACAGTTCACCCGTGACGCTAGAAAAATTGCTGAACCAGTGTTTGAAGAGGCTCGCCGAATCTATCCCCAGGTTCAACCTGTCTCAGGTATGGCACGAAAATGGACAATCAACGGCAGACAAATATTCCCGTTCAACCCAGCGAAAGCACGGCGAGGGTTAGGCCTAAAAATCAACACAGGTAAACGCTCACAAAATGTGATTCTCATTCAACAGCGTGACCCTGCAACCAGCGTGTTTGAAACCATCGGCAAAACAGCAGGCAACCGTTTAGAGGCATCTATTGCATCTCGTGCGTATCGATTCCCAGGCATGATTGGAGATGTTGAGGGTCGCCAAAAGCGTGTTCTCACTCCAGCATCTGAGGCATCGGCTGACAAGGTCACCCAGGAGATGCAACAATTGGTGTTGGAAATGTCCAGGCGCATCGAACGAGAGTTGAAATAAATGGCTATCAGTATCCCCATCATTGCTGAATGGAAGGGTGGCGATGCCATCTCTAAAGCACGAAAAGAGTTTGCACAATTAGAGGGTGCAGGCGCTAAGGCTGGCTATGCAATTAAAAAAGCGGCCATCCCAGCGGCCGCTGCATTGGCTGGCGTTGGGGCTGCATTATTTGATGCCACAAAAGGTGCAATCGAGGATGCAGCTGCACAGGATTTGCTAGCAAAACAAATAAGGCGTTCAACTAAGGCAACCGATGCACAGATAGCGGCCAATGAAGATTGGATTTCAACCCAGGGTCAATTGCTGGGAGTCACCGATGAAAAGTTGAGGCCAGCCCTATCAGGCTTGATTCGTGTCACTGGCGACATTACTAAAGCACAAAAGGCCGCAAGCCTTGCTATGGATATAGCCAGTGCAAAATCTGTTGATTTAGAAACAGTCTCAAAAGCATTGGAAAAGGCTTACGGTGGAAACTATAAAGCACTAGGGATGATTGCGCCCGAACTCAGAGGGATGATAAAAGACGGCGCATCACTTGAAGAGGTAATGAAAAAACTCAACGGCACATTCGGTGGTGCAGCTGCTGAGGCCGCTAACACTGTGCAGGGTCGTTTTCAACGCCTCAAGGTTTCATTCGATGAAACGAAAGAATCAATCGGTGCGTCACTAATTCCCGTGGTTGAGGCCGCTCTACCTGTGTTGCAAAAGTTTGGTGATTGGGCCGCTAAAAATCCTGAAACATTCAAAATCATTGCATTGGCTATCGGTGCTGTGGCCATCTCAATTATGGCCGTCAATGCAGCTATGGCATTGAACCCATTTAGTGCCATTGCAGCTGGCATTGCATTACTAGTTGTAGGTCTAGGTGTTGCCTATAAAAAGTTTGAGGGTTTCCGTAATGTTGTAAACACGGTGGCGAATTTTGTGTTGGGATATTTTGAAACCATCATTAATGGCTGGATTATGGTCATCAACGGCATCATTCGTGGTTATAACTTGATTCCAGGTTTGCCCGATATTAAAACGCTTAATCATGTGACATTGCCTCGCATTCGTTCAGGCGGCCCTGATACTGAGGGGCTATCGACATCACGCATCACAGCGCTAGCAGATGGTGGCATTGTGCGCCCCACCCCAGGTGGAACACTTGCATTGATTGCTGAGGCTGGTGAACCTGAGGCTGTCATTCCTCTTAGCAAAATGGGCCGAATGGGTGGCGATACCAATGTTCAAATCAATGTGAACGGTGGCGACCCGAATGCTGTAGTAGATGCACTACGCACATACATGAGACGCAATGGCAGTGTGCCAATCAAGGTGAGTGGACTCTATTAATGACTCTGCAACAATACTCAGTTAGTTATTCTGTTAATGGAACATCATGGACATCGCTCACAAATTTAGAGTCGATGACAATAAACATTGGCAACCAGGCGCAACTAGAACAAATTAAAGCATCAACGGCACAATTCACATTTCGCTACCCAACAGGTTATGCATCGCCAATTGCTGAACTAGTACCTCAAACATTTATTCGGGTACTCAACACAACGCCAGGCAGTGGCAATTATCGAATCTATACAGGCAGAATTGCAAATGTGTCGGCAGAGTACGGCATCCCATATTCGGCAGGCGTAGGCGTGTCAGATTATTTGTTTATAGATGTTGAGGGATTTTTTGCTGAGGCCGGGCGAGCCTATGGCAATGGTTACGCAATGTCAGCAGGCACAGCCAATGAACAGTTCATAAACATGAATCTGCAAACAGGATTCTTTTGCACATTTTTCCCAACAACAAACACGCCACAAATAGCTGCAACAAACATTGACAACACCTGGGGTGATTGGGTTTCACAAGTAGCGCTCACCACCAATGCACGGTTAGTGGACTCCAATCCGAATGACGGTCTAGCAGGTTCTTTTAGTTTGGTGTCACCATTTGACGACCGTATTTCGACCATCAATTTTTCAGACACAACAAACGATTCAACGAATCAGGTATACAACGAAATTTCGTTTGGCAGTTTGGCTGATAACTATTACACCAGAATCATTGTCACACCTGAGTCATACGCCGAACAAGTAGTGCCAGCAGGTTCAACCAGTGGCCGTACATACCAGGTAAATACTCTCAGCCCCAGCGTTACAAACGCATACGACTACGCAAACTATTTGCTAGCGAACTATGACGAACCACAACTGGCAATCACATCTGTCACCTGTATGGCTGAGGCACAAAATGTTTTCAACCTGGACAAAATCGGCCTAGTTAGCGTGTCAGGATCACCAGGTTATTTGGTTAATGTCGCATTCAGAGGCACGACCTACCCATGTGTCATCGAGGGTGTAACTATTTCTGCAACACCATCGGGCTCACGATTCACTTTCTACCTGTCAGGTGGCGTACTGAACTCGTATCTGAGATTAGACAACGCAACTTTCGGCAGGCTCGATTACAACAAGTTAGGATTTTGATATGGCTACGCCTCCAACATTTACAACAGGGCAAGTATTAACTGCAGCACAAATGAACACTGTGGGCATGTTTAAGATTGCTGAACAAACAGTGAGCAGTGCCACTCAATTTGTATTCGATAACATCTTCACATCTGACTATTTGAACTACTACTGCACGGTCACCATTACTGGTGCAACATCAACATCGATGCTGTTTTGGCAAGAACGGGCTGGAGGTGTAAATGCCTCAACAGCCTATTCATATGCTGGTAGCGCTGTCTATCTCAGTGGTGGTTCAGGATTCCAAAACATTTTGGCTGGGCAAGCATTAGGGCAGGGCGCTGTAGGCAGTTTTGATGGTGCTAGTGGTTCACAAGGTTTAATGGCCTTCGAAATTTGCGCCCCACAAACCAGCACCTATACGGCAGTAACGGGGCGTTTTTCTGTCACCACAGGAAACACAGGCATGTATTCAGGAACTGTCGGGTCAGTTCATTATGTGACTAACACTTATGACGGCATGAGGCTATTTGTTGGTTTGGGAAATTTCAGTGGCACATGCCGTGTATACGGAATACGAAACTAGCCATGAGTGACGGAATCATCATTGCCCTAATCGGTGGAGGGTTCTCCGTAGTAGTAGCCCTACTCGAATTCATGCGCCGACAAAACAACCGTGACCACGGCGAAAACTCCAAAAAACTTGACTACCTCGCCGACCTATTTCGTGACCACCTGAAAGGCCACAAATGAACCTCAACCCAAAACTTCAGGCTGCACTCGCCTCATACGCCCGTGCATTGGTAGCAGCTGCCTTGCCAGTGTGGACAGCCACCAACGACCCTAAAGCAACCCTCCACGCTTTGTGGGCTGCAGCCTTGCCTGTAATCATGCGATGGGCAAACCCATCCGACCCTGCAATGGGGCGCACAAGTGGCAACAAGTAAAAAACCAAACCCATACATCGGCTGGGATGGTGATGCTGATGGTAAGCGTGACGGCACAGAAAAACTTGTGTGGTTATGCCAGCGCCGATGGGGCGCTAAAAATTGGGGTACATGGGTAGTGCGCCCGATGCGTGGTTCTAAGAACCCCAGCGTTCACGGCACAGGCAGGGCATTCGACATTCTCATTGAAGATAAAGACGCTAAGGCTGAGGCTGTCGCCTGGTTTACTCGCCCCGATGTAGTCAAAACGCTGGGCATCCAAGAGGTACATGTGTACCGATGCAAGGAATCAGCATTCGGTAAAGGCTGGCGCATAGGCCGTGGCTGGCGCATTTGGGATGCAAAAAATAATGGTGGCACACCTGGCTACCCACACCTCCACATCGAGATTGACCACAGCCTGTGTGACGATGGCGATGGTATGGTGGCCGCCTGGAAAGCGTTGCCACGGCGCTAGTTCTGTGTTGGGTTGAGTCTCGACAACTCCCCTGCACATGGCAACCCTGGGGTTTGTTTCCCGACCCTGGGGTTGCCACCCCCAACCCTCAAAAAAATGTTTGGTAAATGTTTGCAATTTGTTTGCAGATGTGCCTATACTTGATTCATCGGGTCGAGCCGATACAACGAAAGGGAAACCAATGAACACACTTGAACAACAGTTGATTGATAAGTGCAACGCATTGAACATTGCGCTAGACATCAAAAAGGATTCAATCTCAATTGAGGTTGATGCACCAATGGTTTTTGGCACTAACGGTCTCCACTGGGAATACTGCACAATCATTCAGCAACGCAATTCCAAAAAGTTCAATTTTGATAAAGAACGAAACAACAGCATTAGAACGTTGCTAAACGCAATAAACACAATTAGCACGTTGAATCAAGATGAGCAGTGTGCTGAAGGTGACGAGTGTGAAGATTGCGCCAAATGATGTTTGCAAAACTGACCAACCCTGATGAAATATTTGCATTCGGCTGCCTCATGGGCAGTGTCACCACCTGGTGTGTGATACGCCTCGCCGACAAATTGCGACAGTGGGATGCTAGGAATAAACGATGAAACGATTCATCGCCATCACATTGTTTGCAACATTCATGTTCCCAGCGCAAACAAACGCCAAATCATCATTCGATGACCTAGTGCTAGCCGAACACTTTTACTATCGCCTAGCGCAATGTGAGACAGGTTCTAACTGGAAACACAGCACACGCTCCTACACCAGCGCATTCGGTATTGCCAGGGGTGTATGGCTACGGTACAGCCACTCAACCGATGCATCCAGGTACACACCACGCCAGCAGGCAATCGTGGTGGACAGAATCGCATTCACAGGGTTTGATGACGGTCGCCGATTTTGGCCGCCAGTAGGGCCATGGGGCTGGGGTGCTATCCGAACACAAAACTGCATGAACCTGCAAACATTCATTTGTAAATCTCGTAAGCCAATCGTGGCACGATGGAAAAGAGGGTGCTAAACCCATGAACACCGAAAGGGAAACTATGAAACAGGAAACTGTTACCGTTGCCGTACGCATTCCATTAGAGGATTACAAAATCCTCGATGCACAGATGCAGGCAGGCAACTACAAAAACATGAGTCACGCTGTCCGTGCAGCTGTGGCATTGCTAGTGGGTTCACTGGCTGGGGAATACACGGTAAACAAAACAGAGGGAAACAATGAAAGCAAATGACGCTATTCGCCTACTCCACAATCTGAGTGTGGATTTAGAACTAAGCGGCCGAATCGCCGAATCAAAAGCATGTGCCTACGCAGTAGCAACGCTGATGATTATGAAACCAGCCGATTTTGAGATGGTCACACCACAAGAGGCCCACAGTGAATGATGACAATCAACTACGCAAAACGCACATCATTCACAAATTGATGTACCAGTGGCTAGAACAAAAATGCACATGTCAAGAAAACAAACCATGTGAGCGTTGTTTCATATTGGAAGAGGCAATGAAAGTGTTTCCTACTGAAACCTCATTCATCGTGAGCATTCGTTACAACGAAATAGGAAGGTTCAACTGATGGGATTTGACCTCGACTCCTACGAGCCCGTTGCCAGCAGATTTGGCAGGTTCATTGAATGGTCTAAAACGACCGAACACTTTTTCGCTGTCACATCCGAAATGTTGTCAGCCCCAGGTGCTGATGTGTGCGTGTTCAAAACCACGATTTGGTGTGATGGTGTACCTGTTGCCACTGGACACGCTGAAGAGGTGAGAGGCGCTGGCAATGTAAACCGAACCAGCCATGTCGAAAATTGCGAAACATCGAGCCTCGGCCGCTGTCTTGCAGGGTTTCCGTTGCACAATTTCGCAGGTACTGATTTCAACAAACGACCCAGCCGTGAAGAGATGGCAAAGGTGCAACGCATGAATCAGCCACCACAAACCAGCAACGGCCCACGCATGGAATCAGGCACAGATTCCCGTATGCCTGAGGTAACTGTGACACAGCCATCAGGTATGGCATCCGACAAACAGGTCAATTTCGCTAAATCACTATTCAAAAAACATGATTATCCCGTGCCAGCAAATTTGGCATCGCTAGGCAAACAAGAAATGACAGCACTAATTGACAGCCTAAAAAATGGCACATATCGACCAGCCGATGAATCAGAGGAGGCCCCATTTTGAACCTGGACAAAATGCCGTTCCACATTGGATGCCGTGAAGGTTGGGGCTGTTCACTGAAATGCCCCGTTCGCCAATTGTTAGACCACGCCCGTGGGCTGGAACAAGAGGTGGCAAACCTGCATCGTGAAATCCAAAAAAAGAACTCACGGAAAAAAATGGATGCAGGCACAGTGACCGACATGGTTGAAGATTTACAAATTGAAATTGCACAGCTGCACGAACGCATCAGACAAATCGAGGCTGAGCGTGACCAGTGGCAAACAAAGGCTGTGAGCAATGACTGAATTCATTCAATTTGTCATGTCAATGATGCTGATGTTTATTCTCGGCACATGGTTCGGGGCTCGTCATGGCTGAAACAGGTATGTCTGAACGCATGTTTCAAGACAAGGTAGAACAAATAGCCAAAATGAATGGCTGGCTAATCTTCCACCCATCACCACATCAGGTTCGACCTGGTGCATGGCGTTCGGATGGTAAAGGATTTCCCGACCTGGTACTTGCACATCGTGACCGTGGCCTCATATTTGCAGAGTTGAAAACAGATGCAGGCGCTATGACCCCAGCACAAAAAATGTGGGCTGTAGCAATCAGCAAACACGCTGAATGGTATTTGTGGCGGCCGGCAGACATCGACAAAATTGCCAAACGATTAGGCGCATCATGCTGACAGTAGGCAGTTTATTCTCAGGCATCGGCGGCCTCGACCTGGGATTAGAACGGGCAGGCATGCGTGTCATATGGCAATCCGAAATCGATTCGTACGCATCAAAAATATTGAAAAAACATTGGCCACAGGTGGTGAATCATGGAGACATCAAACAAATCAACTGGGACAACATCGAACGACCCGATGTTATTTGTGGAGGATACCCATGCCAGCCGTTCAGCCTCGCAGGCAAACGAAACGGAACAGACGACCCTCGACATCTCTTCCCCTGGGTTCTCACAGCCATTAGCAGATTACGACCCAAATACGCAATCCTGGAAAATGTTCGGGGACATCTCTCTATGGGAGGAGTCGAGGTTATTGGATGTCTTACCTCCATCGGGTATGACGCAGAATGGCGTGTTGTATCAGCTGCCTCCATTGGCGCAAATCATCGCCGTGACCGACTCATCATTGTTGCCCACACCGACAACCCAGGAGGTGGAACATCCGAACATGGAACTAACGGCAACGGGCAGACGCAAATCGAAGAACGGCGAAACCTCACACTCAGTGGGGCTAGCCGATTGGGTGCAAATGTGGCCGACCCCAACGGCGAATGGTTGGGGGTCGGAGGGGCATCGCAATCATCTGTTCAGAATGGAATCTTCAGGGTTGATAACCGAATTAGACAGGCGACAAATGAGCGCAGGCAATGGTGGGAAACTGAACCCGATGTGGGTCGAGTGGCTTATGGGATTCCCAGCAGGGTGGACAGACTTAGAGCATTAGGCAACGCTGTAGTTCCACAGGTAGCACAATTCATTGGTGAAATGGTAGTAGCGCATCATGCACAAACCGTTCTCGATTGACCAATACGAACAAGACGATGACGCAAAGCATGCTGTCATCGCATTGTTT
>Ga0075471_10003222_pt1 | contig 10608 bp, 6 predicted proteins | sample DEB19_08_DNA_2_FD_74787 | JGI IMG/M metagenome (GOLD analysis project Ga0075471, IMG submission 74787) | Aqueous microbial communities from the Delaware River and Bay under freshwater to marine salinity gradient to study organic matter... | ecosystem: Environmental > Aquatic > Marine > Coastal ... | reverse complement strand
GCGATGTCGCGCCGCGGCACGGCGAGTGCCGTCACCAGCGCGAGCACCAGCGCGTACGGAAGAAGCACCGCGGTGAGCGCGTCGAAGCGCAGCAGCGCGGCGCCCGGCGTTCCGGGGCCCGATTCCCACGCCCAGCCCGCGTTGCAGGACTCGCAGGTGGTCCATGCCCACGCGGCCGCGACGGCACCCGCCAGTGACGCGGTGAGCGACATGGTGGTCAGCCGGCGCGGATGGTCGGTGCCCGCGCCGGTGCCGGCAAGCGCCGCGCCGACGAGCGGTGCGCCGACGGCGATCGCAAGCCCGGTGGCGATCACGGTGGTGGCGTCAGCCATGGCGGCGGCCCTCCGTGCCCGTGCGCCGGGCGGATCCCTCGAGGGTGGCCCGCCACCGCGCCTCGATGGCCGCGATCGAACGCAGGACCCGAAGCGCAGGGTCCACCACGCCGTGCATCAGCATCGCCTCCGACCATCCACGGTCGAGCGACGCTCGGTACAGCGCATGCCGCGCGCGCGGCGGCAGCCACGCCGGCCATTCCGTGCTTCCGTGGCCGTGATGCCCGCCGAGCGCCGAGGCGAGCTCGTGGCGGTCGCGCAGCGCCGACGGGGCGCGCAGGAACTGAAGGCTCCGCAGCGTGGCGTGCCCGACGACGTGCAGCAGCGGGATGACCCGCAGCCCCAGGCCGATCTCCGCAAGGATGAGGCCGGCCTGCGCCATCGATGCGTAGGCGAGCATCGACTTGAGGTCGGTCTGCGTGCGCCCGACGAGCGTCGCGTGCAGCGCCGTGGCGATGCCGATCCCGGCGAGCACCCACCCGGCGGCGGGTGCCGCGTCGAGCACCGCGCCGTAGCGCAGCATGAGGTATGCCCCGGCATGGATCGAGAGCGCGCCGTAGAAGATGGCGCTCGAGGGCGTGGGCCCTTCCATCGCCCGGGGGAGCCATCCGGAGAACGGCAGCTGGCCGCTCTTGCCGAGGGCCGCGAAGGCAAGCAGCAGGCCCACGACCAGCGCCGTGCGGTGGTCGAGCAGGCAGGTGCCATGCGGCCACGTGCCCTCGACGGTGCGCGCGATGTCGCCGGACCCGACGGCTCCGTGCAGCACCACGAGCGCCGCGAGCAGCCCGACGTCACACACGCGGTAGGTGACGAACGCGCGCATCGCCGCATCGACCGCGTTGGTGCGCTCGTGGAAGAAGCCGATCAGGAGCGTCGACGAGACGCCCACCAGTTCCCACCCGGCGAACATCACGTCGATGCTGCCCGCGAGCACCAGCAGGTTCATGCCCGTGCCGAAGGTGGCCAGCAGCACGAAGAACCGGATGAACCCGGACTCGCGGTGCATGTACTTGCCCGCGAACAGGGCCACCAGGCAGAGCAGCCCCGAGGAGAAGCAGGTGAACGGCACGGACAGCAGGTCCGCCACCAGGTCGAACGTCGATGCGTGCGCGCCGACGGTGAAGATCGTCCCGAGATGGACCTCGTGCGCCCCGAAGCCGTCGAGCGCCAGCCATGCGAGCGTGGCGATCGATGCCGCGAACGCGACGACGAAGCCCGCCATGACGAGGCGCGACGCGGTGCGTTCGGAGGGCGCGCGGCCCGCGAGTGCCGGGATCCCGACGGCCGCAAGGCTCGCCGCGGGCGCAAGCAGCTGCGCGGTGACGAGGACGGAAAGCGTCGACGGGGTGTTCATGCGGCCCTCCCGGCGGGCACCGGAACGACCGCGGCCACCACCACCGCGGGCGGCAGGTCCTCCGAGCGCCCGGCGTACCAGTCGGCGGATCGTTCCACGACGGGCAGGTGCCCGAGCTCGGGCACGTGCGGGACCCAGCGGCCGTCCTCGAGGAAGGAGAGCGTGCCCACCTGCTCGTCCCAGCAGGCAAGCCGGATCCAGCGGTGCTCGACCAGCCGCTGCACGCCCGGGATGGCGGCGATGGCCGCATCGATGCGGCTGGATGGGGCATCGATCACCATCACGAGCCGGACCGGCTCGTGGATCTCGGTCATCTGGATGGGAAGCCCGGTGCGCAGGTCGCTCGCGTGCCCGTCCATGACGCCGAGCAGGCCGGTGATGTTGTGCGGGAGCTTGGTCCCGCAGCCGTAGCCCGTGCGGTCGACGGAGGAGAAGTAGTACTCGAGGCTGATCCCGGCGCAGACCGGACCGACCGCCCCGAGCGTCCGGGTGAGGATCGCGCCATCGGCGTCCGCGCGTGGGTCGTAGGACACGAGGAAGGCCCTGCGGTCGAGGTAGAGGCCGCGCGTGCGGCTGCGACGCCCCACGATGCACACCGAATTGGTCGCATGCCCGTACTCGGGACGAACCTGCGCGAGGTCCTCGCTCCGCTCCTCCACGTGCCGGAGGGCTGCGTCGGGACCCTCGTCCGGTGGCGGGGCGAGCTCGAAGCGCCGCGAGCGCTCGTGCGCGCCCATTCGCCCGGCGTGCGCGAGGTCCGACTGGAGGCGGCGGAGGTCGGAGGCATGGGATGCCGGGACCCGGTCGAGGTCGTGCAGGACCATGGCGTCCGAGCAGGTGTCGGAGAGGCCGCCGACGAACCAGGTGTCGTCGGGAATGTCGATCCCGTGCGGCCGGAGTGCCGCGCGGATGCCGGGATCGTTGGCCATGGCGGCGAATGCGCGGGCGTTCGGGCCGCCGCGCCCGCCGCCGCAGGCGCCGCAGTCGTGTGCGCTCTCGTGCGGGTTGTTGCGGCTGGACGAGCCATGGCCCATGACCGCCACGATCCGCGCGAACCCGCGCGTGAGCCCGATGTCCTCGAGCAGGCGCCGCACGATCGCTGCCATCTCCGTGGCGGTGAAGCCCGCGGCCGTGCCGTCCGGCAGCGGCTCATCCTGCGTGCGCAGGAGCGCCAGTTCCGTCTGCACTCGCGATCGCGCGCCTCGCGACGCCGTGCGGGACATCCGGTGCGTGAGCCGCGGTGCGGCGACGCGTGCCACCAGGGGCACGGCGGCCGCGGCTCCCGCGACGGCGGCGAAGATGCTGCCGCCGACCAGCGTGCGCCCGCCCGAGATCATCGCGCCCGAGACGTTCCCCATCGCCCTGCGCAGGCGCTGCCAGTCGGCGAGGTGGTCCTCGGAGCCGCCGCGTGGCACCTCGACCACGGTGTGCGCGGGGCGCACGACGATCGGGCAGAGCGGCCGCTTGTGCCAGTCCTCGGTGCCCCGGTAGTACATGGCGACGGCGAAGAAGCCGGCGGCGCCGAAGGTCTCGCGGTCCGGGCCGAGTTCCTCGAAGTGGCGGCGCACGGATTCGAAGCGCTCGTCGATGCAGAAGATCGCCTGGCATGCGGGCCGCGGGAGGTCCTCGCGTGCCGTCCCCGTCGCATGCAGTGCCAGGCCGTCGAGCACCGAGATCCGGTGCCGTCGCTCGTACGCCAGGTGCAGCAACCGGCGCCGCGCGACGCCGTCGAAGCCCGCGATGGCGGCCTCGAGGCCCGCGACCTCGCCGGGGGCGAGCGACCGGAGCTCGGCGGGGGTGAGCCCAGCCAGGCGGCTGATCCGGTGGAGCTGGAGTGCGCGCGCCGTGGGTCCCGGCGGTTCGGGGTGCGCGAATCCGCTCCGCAGCCGCTTCCAGAGGGAGGCGGCCGGGGCCGCATCGCGTGCGTCGACGAGGCCGTCGCGTGCGGCGATCCAGGTGGCGGCGACGCGGTCCATGACCATGCGCGCGGCGAGGAAGTCGTCGAGGCGGGCCGGAACCTGAAGGAGCGGCGCCCGGTCGGGCCGCTCCTCGAGCTGGCGCACCATCCCTGCCCATCCGCGCAGCGCGAGGAGCGTGCGCTCGATGACCTCGGCGTGGAGTTCGGGAGGCGTCCCGGGCCGGCGCAGCTCGTCCTCGATGATCGACGTCGCCTCGCGGCCGCGCAGCCGGGCAAGCTCGGGTGCCAGCGCCCGCATCCACCCCCGCACCGTTCCGCCGGGCGCCGACCAGAGCTCGACGACTGCCGCCAGGAATCCGCGGTCGCGGCCCGGCATCGGCCATGCGGCCACGCCTTGGTCGAGGAATGCCGCGCATGCGCGGATCAGGAGCGGGTGCACGAGTGCGTCGGCGTCCCGCCCGGGGCTGGAAGCGTCGAGGAGGTCGCGCAGGCGGGCCGGTGCCGCGGGCTCGGCGTCCGGCCACGGCGTCGCGGCGATCGCCGCGACGCAGGCATGCCAGCGTTCGTGCGCGAGCGCCGCAGACTCCCCGGCTCCGGGGCCGTGGATGCCGTCGCCCTCCTCGACGCGCCACCGCGCGGATGCCTCCGGCTCGAGCTCGACGTGGTGCATCAGCAGCGCACGCCGCAGTGCCCGGCGCGCCACCCGGCCGCCTGCCAGCGCCGCTCCGTCGTCCGCACCGTGGGCGTCGAGCACCGCGTCGATGTCCCGTTCGCGGATCCGGCCGCGTGCCGTGGCCTCGTGGTACCTCGCCTCGGCCAGGTACGGCTCGGTGCCGTAGATCCCCGCCGCGCGCACCACGGCATCCTCGAAGGGCAGGTGCTCGAAGGCGTGCAGCGTGTTGTGGTGGATGAAGACCTCGATCGGTCCCTGCGCGGGCAGGAGGTGGGCCGCGTGGTCGATGGTCTCGCGCAGTCCGGAGGTCGTCGTGTCGTGGTGCATGGCGATCGGCACGTGCGCAGGGCACGCCGCAGGAGTGGACGCGGTCAGGACACCGTCCGGCACGGAGCCGGGAGGCGTCGGCGGTCAGGGATGGATTCGTGTTTCGCGCGCGGCGCGCGCGGCGCGGCCGTCAGGCGGTCGCGGGAGGTCCACGCGCGGAGCGGGACGCAGGGCGTCCGGACGCGATGGGCACGCTGCGGCGCCCGGAAAGCGGCAGACCGGCCGTCCGGAAGTGCCCCTGGTCACCGGCGACCGGCGCGTCGACATCGTCGCTGGGGTCGGAATCGAATCCGGCAATGCTTCCAGCCTCGGCCGCGTCGGACGAATCCGCCGTCGACGCTGCAGCGGACCGGTGGCCTGCCATGCCATGGCCCGGCGCCCCGTCAGCCGCGCACTCAGTCAGCCGAATCGCAAAATCGCATGGAATGCAGGCTTCCGCGCGCTGCAGCGCGAGCGCACCGCAGAGCGCGATCATCGCCGTGATCAGGCGAGCGGCGTGTCTGGAGACGACCATGCAGTTCCGGAAGATACGTCCTCGATCGGGGGCAGTTCGCGGATTCCTCCACTTTGTCGATCGAGGCGCTGACTCCGCTAACCTGCACGGAGTCGACGGCGGCGAGGGACTCGGGATTCTTGGGCATTCCCAGAGAGGCGTCCCGCACATGATCCATCGATCCACGAGTCGCGTCCTGCTGGTCGCGATCGCCACCTCCCTCGCGCTTGCGTGTGTCGCGCGTGCACAGACCGGTGCACCCGCCTACGCGGCCACCTCGCAGACCCTCACGCGCTACAACCCGGGCCCCGGCACCAACCCGCCGGATCCGACCGAGCAGCGAATCGCCTACGCGAACTGCTACGTGCTGGCGCCCGGTGCGGCTCGGTTCCGGCTTGACTCGCTGACCGTCGGGATCCGCCGGCTGGGGACCGCGACGACCCCGGCGCCCGCGGTGGGCGTGGAGGTCAGCGTCGTGGAGATGTCGTGGACGGGCACGACCTTCGTGCTCGGCGAGACGGTGGCGACGTTCTCCGCGCAGCTTGCGTCGACGACGGCCACCTCCACGGTCGACGTGTCGAACTCCTGGGAGTCGCTCGAGCCGTCGGCGCGTCCCGTGATCGACCTGCAGGCGCAGACCAACGGCCCGAACGGGTACGGCGCGTTCTGGGTGGGAGTGCGGTTCTCCGGCCCGGACGCCGCGAACGCCAACAACGGCTGGCGCGTGGTGAACGAGCCGTCGATCGGGCGGTCGCTCAACAACTTCGGCATCCTGCGCCCGTCGACGGGCGAGTGGGGCATCTTCACCTTCGGCAACGACGCCACGTCGGGACTCCTGAACCCGGCCCGATTCATGGTGTCGGCCTCTGGCGCGGCGCTCGATCCGGTGCCGCCGCCGGCCGACATGCTCTACGGGCGGTCGTGCGAGAACAGCAACTGGTACCACCCGCCGCTCGATCCCGAGGGCGTCGCCACGCGCTGGGTGCATGCCAACTGCTTCGTGCCGGCGCAGGGCAGCGATCCGTTCGTGCCGACGCGCATCACCGCGGGCATCCTCCGCTACGGAACCGGCACGGGCGGGCCGGCCCCGGAGGTCGGGCTCGAGCTGGCGATCGTGCGGATGGGATGGAACGGCACCAACTACTCGCTGCGCGAGGTCCTTGCGTCGCGCTCGTTCCAGCTCGACGCGACGGCGGAGTACGTCACGCAGCGCGTGGACTGGGATTTCCCGGCGGGCACCGCACCGCTCGTCGGCCTGGAGACGATCTCCACCCCGGGCTTCGGCGGCTTCTGGGTGGCGGCACGCTTCACCGGGCCGAACGCGGCGGCGACGCAGAACGGGTGGCGCATCGCCTTCGGTCCGGCGGCCGGCAGCTCGTACCTCGGCTTCGGCATGAACGACGCCAATGGCGTGTTCGTCGACCGCTACACCTTCGGCAACTACTCCAACAGCACCACCACCACGCCGCTGCCCGTCCCGGCGCGGATGCTGGTGGAGGTGCGCGGCACGGTGGGTGCGCCATCGACGTGCCCGGCGGACCTGAACGACGACGGGTTCGTGAACGGGGACGACCTGGGCGTGCTGCTCGGAGCCTGGGGGGCGTGCACGGGCACGTGCCCGGCGGACCTGAACGACGACGGCTTCGTGAACGGCGACGACCTGGGCGTGCTGCTGGGCGCGTGGGGGGCGTGCCCGGGCTGAGTGCTCCGCGTTCAGCCCGAAGTGGGCGGCGCATCGCCGCCGTCCGCGGGACGGCTGCACACGAGCCACCATCCGCCGAGCGCGATGCCCACGGCGCTCAGGAGCCACATCGGCGGCAGGTAGGCGTGGCTCGCGGTCATGTTGACGCCGCGGCACCAGCCCATGGAAAGGACGTGGCAGAGGAGCACGGCGCTCGCGGCGAGCGAGAGCCGCCACCGCTCGCGCGGGGTCCACTGCGGCCGGAGCAGGAGGAACACGGTCGCGGCGGCCAGCCCGCCGAACATGAAGACCAGCTCGCCGGCGGTCGACAGGCGCGGTGGGGCGGCCGGATCGGCCGGAGTCGCGAAGAACTCCTGGAAGTACGCGGGGTCGAGGATGGCGAGCGACATCGGAACATGCCACACCGCACCGAACACCCCGGCACGGAACCACGTCGCCGCATCGATGCCGACGGGCGCGCCCCGCATCCGCCGCAGCGCCGCCAGGAAGCCGAGCGCCAGGGAGAGCGCCGCCGCCATCGCAACCGCCTTGTTCACGATGAACACGGGGATGTTGCCCGCGTTCTTCGGGGCGAACGCCACGTAGCGGATGACCGCGTACACGACGCTGGCGGCGTACAGGGCGACGATCGCACGCATGGCGGGGGAGGCTAGCGCGAGGCGGGGCCGGCGAGCATTTGCGTGAGCACCGCCGCGGCGGCCTCGTCGAGCCACCCCGGGCGATCCTCGCTCATGAGCTCCATGCGGTGCGCCGGCGGAACCTCGTCGGGCGGTTCGCGCTCCGCGCGCAGGCGGTCGTGGACGGCGAGGTCGGCGTCGGAGACGCGCGCCGGGTCGGTGGCGCGGCGTGCCATCCGCGACTCGATCGTCCGGCGGTCGGCGTCGACGTCGACGAGGATCCATGGCACGCCGCGCGCAGCGGCGGCCGAGACCAGCGGCGCGCGCTGCGCGCGCGTGCGCTGCGAGGCGTCGACGATGACGGCGCGTTCGGCTCCGGCGACCATGCCCGCGAGCGCGCGGTAGGTCGCATCGGTCGCTCCGGCCGTGTACGCACCGGCATCCGCGCGTTCGGTCGGCGCGACGCCATGCAACGCCTTGCGGGCGAGGTCGCTCGAATGGACCGGGGCGCGCATGGCGCGCGCCAGGTGCGCGGCCAGCGTGCTCTTGCCCGTGGCCGGCAGGCCCATGACCAGCACGGTGGCGGGCTCGACGGCGTAGCCCGCCGCGAGGAGCGCATACATGCGCACCTTGGCGGCGACGATCGGCAGGTCGGCGGCCGGCGTCTCGTGCTGGTGCAGGCGGATCGACTCCGTCATCGCGCGAACGACGGCGAAGTGCATCCGGAAGTACCGGAAGAGCTCGTCGATGCCGCGTTCCCCGGCGGCATCCGCGTAGTCGGCCAGGAACGAGTCCGCCAGGTCCGGACGGCCGAAGCGGTCGAGGTCCATCGCCAGGAACGACGGGTCCATCGCCTGGTCCGCGCAGCGGTATGCGTCCTCGAATTCCAGGCAGTCGTACGCCTCGATGCGGCCGTCGACCATGCATGCGTTGGCTGCCTGCAGGTCGCCGTGTCCGTCTCGGACGCGGCCGTCGAGCCGTCGCGCCTCGAGCATCGGGGCGATGCGGTCGAGCCACGCGCGTGCGGCGCGGTCGAGCGCGCCGACGAAGGCGGCATCGAGCGGCGGATCGAATCCGGGTGCCCGACGCGCGGCGTGTCCGGCGAGTCGGCGGAGGCAGTCGTCCTGCCGTGCACGCACCACGTCGATCGCACCATGGCGCCGGACGTCCGGGCCGGCGTCGGCATGTGCGTGGAAGTCGGCCAGCCGCCGCGCGAAGTCGCGCAGGTGGCCCTCGGTCACGCCCCCCGCCGGGATGAGGCGGTCGAGCATCCCGTCGGCAGGCAGGCGGCGCATCTCGACGAGCCACTCGACCACCTCCGCGTCCTGCGCCGGCTCGCGCACGACGCGGAGCCGTTCGCCCGCGCGGACGACCGCAGCCATCCCGCGATAGATCCCCGGCACCATCCGACGGTTGAGCCGCAGCTCGCGCTCGCAGTCGGCGCGCCGGCGTTCGAGGGTCGAGAAGTCGAGGAACCCCAGGTTGACCGGCTTCTTCGCCTTCCACGCGGTGTCGCCCGCCAGGAACACGATGGACGCGTGGGTCTGCGCGACGTCGACCGATGCCGGCGTCGGCGCGGGGTACGCCGTCGGGTCGCGCAACGCGGCGGCGAGGTCCGTCAACCCCACGCCCCGAGCATCGTGCCCAGGTCCACGCCGTTGACGAATCCGTCGTCGTTCAGGTCCGCCGGGCACGTGCCCGTGCATGCGCCCCATGCATTGAGCAGCATGCCGAGGTCGATGCCATCGACGTACCCGTCGTCGTTGAGGTCGCCGAGCCGGATCGGCACCAGGCGCACCAGCTCGGTGGTGCCGAACGCGGGGCCGCGCCGCGCCGACGCCAGGATCATGCGGGCATTGTTGATCTCGGATGCCCCCATCACGGCCCACGAACCCTGCGACGGGTCGACCAGCGGGCCGATCGGCATGTTCTCCTCGCCGACGTACGACACCCAGTTGCCTCCGCCCTGCACGTAGGCGACGACGTCGCCGCGGTCGTTGATCGAGGTGGCGGACGTCGTGGTCGCGCAGCCGCCGACGAACTCCCATCCGGTGCCGGGGCGCCAGCGCACCGGGAACGTGCTGCACCCGGAAAAGCCGCTGATGTACCCGCAGAATGCCCCGGTCCCGGCGAGGTCGGTCGACACGACGCCCTGCCAGTTCCCGGGGGGAAGCGGCACAGTCGTCGCCACCATGGTGTCGAGGTCAAGCATGGTGTTCCACGCGATCACGACCCGTTCGTCGTTGACTCCCGCGGGAAGCGCCAGGTCGGGCAGCAGCTGGGCACCGGCCTCGGTGAAGCGCACCGCCCGTGCGTACAGGCCGAGCCCGAGTCCCCCGGACCCGCCGACGATGTCGCCGTGGTCGTTGACGGCGGTCGCGGTGCTGAACTGGTCGCCCGGATACGGCGCGAGCAGGCGGAACTGGTAGCCGGACGGCGTCGGCAGCCAGGCCGCGGCGCGCGAACCGATGCTCGCGACGGCCGCGGTCGACACGGCACCGACGACGATGCCCGAGTCGCTGACGTGGTACGCGTCGGAACTCTGCCATTCTGCCGGGGTCGGCAGCAGCTCGACGCCGCCGCCTCGTCGTGCGAGGAAGGCGCGGCCGACGTTCTGCGTCGACACCTGGCGTCCCACCACGTCGCCGAGCTCGTTCATCGCGAAGCCCTGGAGATCGGTGCCGAGGGTCTCGACGCGGTACGTCGGCGGGGCGGCCATCACGGTGGCGGCGGCCGCAAGCCATGCGACCGCGCCCGCTCGCCCGGCCGCGGTCAGGGCATGTCCGGGGGTTCGCCTCATCCGGGTGAAGTATGGCACGTGCCCGGGCGCAGTTCGGGTCTTTCCGACAGCGTGCATCGTGGAATGCGGCACTATCGGTCGTTGTCGGCCTGTGCAGGCGGGTTCCTTGGCTGCCCGCGTGGATTGTGCTTGGCTTGTCCGGGATCGGGGATAGGGTCGATCATCGGGCCGCGGTCCCGGCCATCCGGCCGGGCGCGATCCCGGACAAGAGGGAAGGGACCATGCATCGAATCATCGTTGCGGCCGCTGTTGCCGCCTGCGCCGCCTCCAGTGCGGACGCCTCGATCTTCACGTTCACCAACCAGGTCATGCGCGCGGGCGTCTCCGCGGGGAGCATCGGCGACGAGGCCGTCTACACGGGCCTCGGGCCGTGGTACGGCTCCCGCGCCGCC
>Ga0075471_10003219_pt1 | contig 10614 bp, 3 predicted proteins | sample DEB19_08_DNA_2_FD_74787 | JGI IMG/M metagenome (GOLD analysis project Ga0075471, IMG submission 74787) | Aqueous microbial communities from the Delaware River and Bay under freshwater to marine salinity gradient to study organic matter... | ecosystem: Environmental > Aquatic > Marine > Coastal ... | reverse complement strand
TCGAACCGCCAAGTTCCAGCGTGCGGTCGGCAAGCACGCGGGCGGCCTCGATGAACTGCGGGTCGTTGAGCGTGACGAGGGCCTGCAGGGGCGTGTTGGTCCGCTCCCGTTTCACGCAGCAGCTTTCGCGGGACGGCGCGTTGAAGATTTCCATGGAAGTCGGCGGCGCCGACCGCTCCCAGAACCAATACATGCTGCGTCGGTAGAGGCCCACGCCCGAATCCCGCTTGTAGATCCGCGTGTTGCTGGTGTCCATTGCGACGGCCTCCCAGACACCTTCGGGCTGGTAGGGCTTCACGCTCGGGCCGCCGATCTGCCGGACGAGCAGGCCACTGGCTGCAAGCGCGTGGTCGCGAACCATCTCGGCATCCATCCGAAACCTCGGGCCGCGGGAGAGCAGCCGATCGGCGGCGTCCTTCACGAGCTTTTCGGGCGTCGTCGCCGCCGACTGGCGGTAGGCGGCGCTCGTCACCATGAGCGTAAAGAATTTCTTGACGTCCCAGCCCCCCTCGCGGAACTCGACCGCGAGCCAGTCGAGCAGTTCGGGGTGGCTCGGCAGCTCCCCGGTGATCCCGAAGTCGCCGCTGGTCCGCACGAGACCCGTGCCGAAGATCTCCTGCCAGAACCGGTTGACGGTCACCCGCGTGGTCAGCGGATGGTCCTGCATCAACAGCCACTGGGCGAGCCCCAGCCGGTTGTCGGGAAGCGCCTCGGGAAAGCCCGGCAGGAAGTCGGGCGTGTCGGGCTGCACCTCGTCCTTCCGCTTGTCGTATTCCCCGCGGTCGAGCACGTAGGCCTTCGCCATCCCGTCCTTCTCGCTCATCACGTGGGCGATCGTGCCTCGCTTCCGAATCGACGCCTGCTCCTTCTCGATGGCCTTCACCGTCGAGACAGCCGCCTGATAATCGGCGTCGTTCGTCGCGAGCCACCAGTCGTAGATCCGGCCGGCCGGCTTGAGCCGTTCGGCCGGAGGCAGTGTCACCAGGTGCGCGAGCAGCGGCCCCTTGGCGAGCCCCTCGACTTCGGCGGCGGTGAAGGCCCGGCCCCAGATTGCCAGGCCGGTAAGGCCGACGCCCCGCGACTCGGCGCCCTTCGACCGGCCCCCGATGACCAGGGGCACGGTGGTTCGAATCGTGCTCTTCTTGAAGGAGTTGTTCTCGACCTTCGGCTTCTGCGGCTTGCCGTCGAACGAAATCGTGATCCCCTCAGGGGTTGCGGAGCCATCGGAGGTGATGGTCACCAGGGTCCAGGTGTTGGGCTTGAGTTGTCCGGAACTCGCCACCTTGACTGCGTCGTCCGACCAGGAGTGACTCAGATGCATGGCGATCCGCCGATCCTGAACCCAGACGTCCCAGCCGCGGTGGTTGGCGTCCTTGTCCTCGTCCATCCGGGCGATGATCGCGTAGCTGCCGTCGATGGCCGGCACCCGGACCCGCATCGCAATCGTGAACGGCTGGTCGTACTCGAAGTCGCCGGCTGCGGGCAGCTCGGCGGCCGGGCCGTCGAGGAGGAGGGCTGAACCGCCGTCGGGGCCCGCCTGCCAGGTGGTGGAAGCCGAAAGTGAGAGATCGAGATCCTTGCCGAAGAGCCGTCCACGGGTCGTGGAGCCCTCTCCTTCGGTGAAGGGCAGTTCCAGCACCGGTGTGTCCTGCGGCAGGAGTTTCGCAACCATCTCGGCCGTCGCCGACCGCACCCAGGCATCGAACGCCGGACGGGCGGCCTTCTTCCGGTCGGCCAAGGTTTCCTTGGCGTCAGGCATTCGCTTCTCCAGTTCGGTGAAGCGGTCCCTGTCCTCTGGCTGGGGCACCGTGAGGATCGGCGGCGTGTCCTGCACGTTGTTGTCCTTGGCCTCCTGGGTCGTGTTGTTGAAGAACGCCGACAGTTCGTAGAACTCCCGCTGCGTCAGCGGGTCGAACTTGTGGTCGTGGCATACGGCACAGCCCGCCGTGAGGCCGAGCCAGACCGCCGCGGAGGTTTCGGTGCGGTCGCGGGCGTAGAGAACGAGGTATTCCTCGTCGATGATGCCGCCCTCGCTGGTGGTGATATTGCAGCGGTTGAATCCGCTGGCGACGCGATTGTCGAGGATCTCCGCCGGAGACGCCGTCGGGCCGTGGTCTTGCAGGAGGTCGCCGGCGAGCTGCAGGATCGTGAACCGGTCGAAGGGCATGTTGCGATTGAAGGCGTTGATCACCCACTGCCGGTAACTCCACATCTCGCGGTAGTTGTCGATGTGAATGCCGTGGGTGTCGGCGTAACGGGCGTAGTCGAGCCAATGACGGCCCCGATGCTCGCCCCATTCGAGGCTCGCGAGCAGCGACGCGACGAGCCGCTCGTAGGCATCGGGAGCCGGATCGACCAGGAAGGCTTCCACCACGGCCGGATCGGGAGGCAGGCCGGTGAGGTCGAGCGCGAGCCGCCTGGCAAGGGTGCGACGATCGGCCTCCGGGGCGGGCTCGAGCCCTTCGTGTTCGAGCCGGGCGAGGATGAAGCGATCGATCGGGTTGCGAACCCAGGCCTCGTTCGTGACGGCCGGCGGCTCGTGCCGCACGGCCGGCTTGAACGACCAGTGCGGCTCGTACTCGGCCCCCGCCGCGATCCAGCGCCGAAGGATCTCTTTGTGCTCTGCCGAGAGCACCTTCTTGGTGGCAGGAGGCGGCATCACCTCTTCGGGATCGTCGGAGAAGATGCGATCGAGCATCACGCTCGAATCGGGATCCCCCGGGGCGATTGCGGACGATTCGACGGCGGCATCGCGGTCGTCCAGCCGCAGATCGGCCTGCCGACCCGCGGAGTCGGCTCCATGGCACGAGAAGCAGTTTTCGACCAGGATCGGGCGGATGTCCCGATTGAAACTGGGCGGCTCGGGGAGAGCGGCCGCGTCGGCGGCCAGCGGCCCGGCGACGACGGCCAGCATGATGATCACAGGCCAACGCATACGAACTCCCGGTTGCAGACACGCCGGAACCAGACGTTTCCGGCACTCGGCAGTGCGATCCAAGGAATCGGCGTTGCGCTCCGCCGTCCATCTCGACCGGAGTGTCTCCGGTGACGAACCTCTGTAAACTTTATCACTCGATTGGGACCGCGGCAAGATTCCGCAGTTGATCCGGAACCGCTTGCAGCGGCGACTCTTACGGCGTTTTTCGGGCTGTCCGTATCCACCCGCCGAGCCCCGAGGAGGAAGCGATGGAATCGATCGTTCACGGCAGCCGTCGAATCCTGGTCGTGGCCTGCGGCGGGGCTTTGTTTCTGCTCGGAGGAGCCCTGATGACGCAACGCATGAGTGTCGCCGATGAGCTGCCGCAGGACCCGCGGGCCGAGGCTGCCAGGGCGATCGCGATGCGGATTCTGACCGAAACGGACGACCGTCCAGCCGACGATCCCGAGCCGCTGATCCGCCTGGCGGCCGCGATCGACGCGGCCCCGGCGGAGATCAGGCCGTTGCTGGAAGCCATTCAGGGCAACTGGACGTGGGGATTCTTCGAGGCCAATCGCTGGCGGTTCGCGCAGCGAACCAGCGGCGGCGTGAAGGCCGACGACCTCGCCACCATCACCTCCTGGGACCTCCCGGCCATCGTGGGCGAGATCCGGGCACGATTCGCCGCGGCGCTCGCCGGCGGTGAGGAACTCAAGAAGCTTCCCGTCGGTGCCTGGACGACGCTCATCACGAAGGGCACGATGCCCGACGCCTACCGCCCCACCGTCTATGACGTGGTCGTTCGGGATGCGATCGCGTTCGCCGCCTCCGGCGAACGTGGTCTGGCCGACCCCGAGGATGCCTTCGAGCTTGCGGTGACGAGCCCGGCCCTCGGCGATCCCGAAGAGTTTCGCGGCTGGAAGCCTGAGGCATCGTCAACCGATGCGGATTCACCGCTCGTGCAGGCGGCGGCGCTCTATCGCGACCTGCTCGACTTTCATGCCGCCGACGAAGACCAGACGGCGTTCTTGGCGGCCGACCTCGACCGCATTCTCTGGGCGGCCGGCAACGCCGTCGACTCAGGCGAGGTGACCGTCGCCGATCGCAAGGCCGACGCCCTCGAGTCGTTCATCAAGCGGGCCGGCGACCACGAGATCGCGACGCAGGCCCGTCACGCGCTCGCTCAGGTGGTGCGGGACGCAGACGATCTCGTCGAGGCTCGGGCCATCGCGGCCCAAGGCGTGGAGCAGCATCCGACAAGTCCGGGCGGAAAGCTCTGCAGCAATCTGATCACGGAGATCGATTCGCGGGAACTGTCGCTGGCCACCGAGCGGGCCTGGGCGGCGCCATGGCCCGTCGTGCGGGTGACCTACCGGAACATCGACCGGGTGCACCTCAGGTTGGCGAAGGCCGACTGGCCGGCGCGACTCGCGGCGGGCAAGCCCCACCCCGGCTGGCTCGACGAGGCTGAACGCGAGGCCATCCTCGCGCTGCCGGCCGTGAAGACGTTCACGGCCGACCTGCCCAAGACGGTCGATTACCGGTCGCATTCCCACGACCTTCCGGCGACCACCGCCTTCGATCCCCAGGGGCTCGAGCCGGGCCCCTACTGGGTGATCGCGAGTCATAAGGCCGACTTCACCGCGGCCGACAACGTCGTGGAGGCCACCCTCGTGTGGATCACGCGGCTGGCGGTCGTCAGCGGGCAGCGACAGCCGGCCTCGGGCAGCCTTCAGCCCCTCGCCGGCCACGTCGTCGACATCGCCTCCGGCGAGCCCGTGGCCGGTGCGACGGTGACCACGTTGGTGCGGGACGAGCGGGGCCGCGGGCCGGCGTTCGTCGAGAAGGCCGTCGCCACGACCGATGCGGGTGGCCGCTACGAGATTCCAGGGGAGCAGGGCCGGGAACTCCTGCTCGTCGCCTCGGCCACGATCGACGGTCGCACGCACCGGATTCCGACCCAGTCGATGCACGACTGGCAGCATGTCACCGACGACCGCCACGTCACGATCGTGCTCGTGACGGATCGCGGCATCCATCGGCCGGGACAGATGGTCTTCTACAAGGGGATCGCCTGCTCGGTCGACCGCGCGGCCCGCGATCCGAAGCCGCTCGTCAAGCGGGCGGTCACGGTCACGCTGCGGGATGCCAACGGCCGGGAGGTCGTGAAGGCGGAGCACGTCACGAACGACGTCGGCTCCTTCCACGGCAGCATGTCCATCGCCGCAGCCGGGCTGCCGGGCCAATGGGTGCTCGCCGCGGAGACGGCCGGCTTCTCGGGCGGCGTCGGGGTGCGGGTGGAGGAATACAAGCGGCCGAAGTACCGGGTGGAGTTGGAGGCTCCCCCGCAGGCCGTGACGCTCGATGCCGAGGTCGTCATGCCGGGCAGGGCCACGACCTACACCGGCCTGGCCGTGGCCGGTGCGAAGGTGACCTGGCGAGTCGAGCGGCAAGTGCGGTTTCCCGTCTGGTGCCGATGGCTCTTTCCCTGGCTGCCGTTCGACGACCGAGCCCGGAAGATCGCCCGCGGCACCGCCGTCACCGACGCCGAGGGCGGCTTCGCAATCCGGTTTCCGGCGCTTCCCGACCGGGGCCTGCCGAAGGAGTCCCTGCCCGTCTTCTCCTATCGCGTGGTTGCGGACGTCACCGATGCGGGAGGCGAGACGCGATCCGCCGACCGTACGGTCGCGGTCGGCTACGCGGAGGTGGAGGCAAAGCTCACATCCGGCGACTGGCAGGCGGTGGCGGCCGACGTGCGGGATGCGGAAGGGCGGCCGGCCGCGGCCGTCTCGCTCGCCCTCGAAACGGCGTCGCTCGACGGCGATCCCCGGGCCGCCTCGGGCCGGCTCACGATCCATCCGCTCGTGCAGCCCGTCGAGGTCGAGCGTGGCTCGGTCCTCGACGACGCACCGCGGCCGCGGCCATTCGGACGATCCCGCCGGCTGCGGGCGGGGGTCAACGAGGGCGGAAGACCGACTCCGACCCCCGATCCATCCGATCCAAACTCCTGGACCGATGGCGAGGCCATGGTCACCCGTGAGGCTTCGACCGACCCCGTGACGGGCAGGGCGACGATCGCGGTGAACCTTCCCGCGGGCATCTATCGCGCGGTCTTCGTGATCCCGGCCCGGGGGGACGTGCCCGAGGTGCGGGCGCAGACCGTGCTCGAGGTCATCGACCCCGCCGCCATGCGCTATCCGGTCAAGCGTGCCTTCACGATGCTGGCGGAGCAGGCCGCCGTTCCGCCGGGAAGCGCGTTCACCGCGGTGGTCGGCACCGGCTATGAGAGCGGTCGCGCGCTGATCGAGATCTCGCAGGCCGGCGAGGTGCTGAAACGGTTCTGGACCGAGCCCGGCCGAACCCAATGGCCGGTGACATTCACGCCCGACGCCACCAACCGGGGCGGCTTCTCCGTGACGGCCTGGATGGTCCGGGATGGGCGGCTGCACCTCGAGCAGAAGACGATCGACGTGCCCTGGACCGACAAGACGCTGGCGATTTCCTGGGAGCGGTTCACGAGGCGGATCGAGCCGGCGGCCCGTGAGGTCTGGCGGGCGCGGATCACGAGCGTGCCCGATCCGTTGGCCGGGCCGGTCGTCGCCGAGATGCTGGCCGTGCTCTACGACCAGTCGCTCGACGCCCTGGCGGAGCACCAGTGGCCGGCGGACGGCCTGCTCGGCCTCTTTCGCCGCGAGACGGAGGTCGCCGACCTGGGCTTCACGAACGCGGCCGAGCGGTTCGCCGGGATCGGCGGCGGCTGGCAGACGAACTTCGCCGACGTCGAAATCACCTATCGCGCGTTGGAGGACGAATTCGGTCCGCCCGGAGGCCGGCCGGGACATGGTCGCGGGGCCGGCCTGACCTTCATGCGGATGCGTCGGGGTGCCATGGCGATGGAGATGGCGGACGCGATGCCGATGGCGGCGGCGGCACCCGCGGAGGGCTCGGGCGGAGGGCGGAAGTTCAAGGGCTCCATTGCTCGCCCCGGCGAGGAGCGAACGGCCGATCAGGACGCCGTCGGACGGGATGGCGGGAATGCCGCACGAACGGCCGGGGCCCCGCCGCCGCGGCGGAATCTCGCCGAGACGGCCTTCTTCCTGCCCACCCTCGTGTCGGGTTCCGATGGCTCGGTGGCGATCGAGTTCACGCCCCCGGACACGCTGACCACATGGCAGTTCAAAGGACTGGCCCATGACGCGGCCCTGCGGAGCGGCACGATCACGGATCGATGCGTGGCCGCCAGAGATCTGATGATCGAGCCGCTGATGCCACGGTTTCTCCGCGAAGGGGACACGGTCGACATTCCGGTGAAGGTGAGCAACACCTCCGCAGGCCGGCTCACCGGCACCGTGCGGTTCGAACTGGCCGATGCCCGCACCGGCGATGCACGTGACGATCTCGTTGCCGGACCGCGGTCGCAGCCATTCGACGTCGCGGCGGGCGAGACGCAGGCCGTCGTGTTCACCGTGAAGATCGCCGACGGCATCGACACGATCCGCTACACCGTTACCGGGTCGGCCGCCGGATCTGCCCGCCCGGCAGCCGACGGCGAGGAGGCGATGCTGCCCGTGCTGCCCCGGCGGGTGCTCGTCACGGAGACGGTGCCGATCACGATCCGTGGCCCGGGAGAGCGGCGGATGACGATCCCCCGGCTGCTCGAGTCCGCCGGCTCGGAGATCCGCAGCCAGTCGCTCGTCGTGCAGGCGGCGTCGAATCCGGCCTGGTACGGCGTGCTCGCCCTCCCCTGCCTGATGGAAGACTCCGACGAGTGCGTCGAGAGCCTGTTCACCAGGCTCTCCGCCAACGCCTACGCCCGCCACATCGCGACCGCCGATCCACGGATCGAGCGGGTGTTCGCGGAGTGGAAGGGCACCGCCGCCCTGGAGAGCCCCCTCGAGAAGAACGCCGACCTCATGACGACGCTGCTTGCCGAGACGCCGTGGGTCCGCGACGCGGTGGACGAGCGGGAGTCGCGGGCACGGATCGTGTTGCTTTTCGACGCCACCCGCGCGACGAACGAACTGCAGGCGGGTCTGGCCAGGCTGGAGACGCTGCGGAACGGCGACGGCGGCTGGCCGTGGTTTCCCGGGGGCCAGTCCTGCGATCCCGTCACGCTCGCGATCATCGCGGGCTTCGGCCGGCTGCGGGCCAACGGCGTCAAAATCGACGTGCAGCCGGCGCTGGCCGCGCTCCCCTGGCTCGACGCCCGCCTGATCGAGGAGGAGCGGCGGGCCCGAGCGATCGAGAAGCCGGTGCTCACCCCATTCGGGGCCTTCGCCCTCTACGCGCGGAGTTTCTTCATGGACGACGCTCCGCCCGACGACGCCGCCGGAGCCGCGATCCGGTGGGGTCTCGACGTCGGCAGAAATTCGTGGACGAAGTTCGACGCCCGCCGGTCCCAGGGACAGCTCGCCCTCGCCCTGCATCGGGCCGGCGATCGGGAGGCCGCCCGCTCGATTCTCGACAGCCTGAAGCAGCGGGCCGTCGGTGCCGACGGCGGGCAGGAAGGGCGGACCGCCGCGAATCCACCGCCCGACAACTGGCAGGGCATGTGGTGGCGCGATCCTCATCCGGCCTGGTGGCACTGGGCTTCGGCGCCCATCGAGACGCAGTCGATCATGATCGAGGCGTTCGACGAGGCGGCCGGCGATGCCGCGGCGGTCGAGGGGCTGAAGGCATGGCTGCTGTCGCAGAAGCGGACCAGCCGCTGGCCCGGCAACGTGGCCACGGCCGATGCCGTCGGGGCGCTCCTGGGCCGGGGCAGGGACCTGCTCGCCTCCCGCCAACTCGTCACGGTGACGGTCGGCGGCCAGGCGATCGAGCCCGACAAGGTCGAGGCCGGCACCGGCTTCTTCGAGGAGCGGTTCGTGCGGCGGGAGATCCTCCCGGAGATGGGCGACGTGGTGATGGCCAAGCCCGACGAGGGCCTCGCCTGGGGCGGCGTGCACTGGCAGTATCTCGACGCCATCGAGAACGTGCCGGCCGCGGGCCGGGAGGAACTGGCCATCGACAAGCAACTGTTCGTGAAGCGGTTCACGAAGGCGGGGCCCGTGCTCCAGCCGGCGCGGGCGGAGGGCGGCACGCGGGTGGAGGTCGGCGACGAACTGGTGGTGCGGCTGGTCGTGACCAGCGACCGCGACTACGAGTTCCTCGAACTCACCGACCATCGGCCCTCCCTGACCGAGCCTATGGACGTGCTCTCGGGATGGAGGTGGGCCGACGGGGCGGGCTGGTATCTCGCGATTCGCGACGCGAGCACCCAGTTCTTCTTCGAGCGACTCCCGCGGGGCACGCACGTGTTCGAGTATTCGCTCCGGGCGGCCCATCGCGGCGCGGCCTCCAGCGGGTTCGCCGCCGTGCGGAGCCGCTATGCGCCGGAGTTCGCCGCCCACTCGGGGAGCGTTCCGGTGGAGGTGAAGTGATGGCCGGGCTGGTATCCTGCTCGGCATGAAGCCCTCCGCCGACGGCCCTTCGTCGCTCACCAACGAGCTCGCCCGCGAACGGAATCGCGAGGCGGCCGACCGCACGCTCTTGGCCTGGATCCGCACCAGCCTGGCGATGATCAGCTTCGGCTTCGGCATCGAGCGGCTCGGGCAGGCGGCGTTGAGCCTCGACGGCAAGCTCGCCGGCTTCTCGCTGTTTCGCACGCGGATCGCCGGGTCGGTGCTCATCATCCTCGGGATCGCGGCGACGCTGGCGGGCATGTGGGAGCACCGGCACATGCTGCGGGCGATCGCCAGCGACCACTATCGCTACGCAGAACGGCCCCCCATCGCCCGCTACATGGGCACGGCCCTCGTGGCGGTGGGGCTGGCGGCACTCGCCGTGATCCTGAGCGGCATCTGAGGAGACCCTCCATGGAAGAGACGACGGCATCGCCTGCCGAGGGCACGAAACCGATCAGGCCGCTCGACGCCTTCGAGCGCCGGGTGCTCGGCGTGCTCATCGAGAAGGCGAAGACCACGCCCGACCAGTATCCCCTCTCCCTCAACGGCGTCGTCGTGGGATGCAACCAGAAGAGCAACCGCGATCCGGTGATGACGGTCGACGAGGAGCAGGTGGCGCGGGCGCTCGAGGGCCTGCGGAAGTGCGGGGCCGCGGCGGAGGTCTTCGGCAGCGGAAGGCTGCCGCGGTATCGCCACCTGGCCTACGAGTGGCTGGGGGTCGGCAAGGAGGAACTGGCCATCATGGGCGAGCTCCTGCTCCGGGGCGAGCAGACCGAGGGGGATCTCCGCGGCCGCGCCAGCCGGATGGACCCGATCCCCGACCTCGACGCGCTTCGCGGCCACCTCGACAGGCTCGCCGAGAAGGGGCTCGTGATCTGGCTGTCGCCGCCGGGCCGTGGCCGGATGCTCACCCACGGCCTCCTGCCACAGGAAAAACTCGACAAGGTGCGGGCCGAACTCGGCATGGTGGCTGCGGCTGCGTCGGCTCCGGCAGCAGAGGCGGCGTCACCAGCGGAGGCTTCGCCGTGCCCCACGGCGACCGAGGCTCCGGTGGCCTCGCGGGACGACGGGCCCGTGCCGGCCCCGGGCGGCGCGAGGGCGGCCACGGAATCCGGAGTATCGCCGGAGGCTACCGTCGCCCTCGAGTTCCGGATCGCGGAACTAGAGCGGGACGTGACCGCCCTCCGCGACCGGCTCGCAGCGCTGGAAGACGCGCTGGGCGGATGACGTCCACCGGCATGCGCGACTCGA
>Ga0075471_10003217_pt1 | contig 10616 bp, 12 predicted proteins | sample DEB19_08_DNA_2_FD_74787 | JGI IMG/M metagenome (GOLD analysis project Ga0075471, IMG submission 74787) | Aqueous microbial communities from the Delaware River and Bay under freshwater to marine salinity gradient to study organic matter... | ecosystem: Environmental > Aquatic > Marine > Coastal ... | reverse complement strand
CCAGTTCGCCAAAGTACCGCGGCAATGATGAGCGTGAAGATCAAGGCCATAACAATGATCAACATGTAGATGCACTCCCAGGGAAAGTCCTACTTGTCGGAGAATGATACGGATAAATACTCCGTCAATAAACCAAACTCAAGAACGTCCAAATCAATCCGACTTCGGTTGCATGATAGCCGACTGGGTGTAAACCAATGGTGAGATTTGGCCGTAACCACTTTCATGTTCTGAAAGAGGTGTGTTGAGAGCCTGTAGCTGGTTTCGAAACGGGTACAAATCGCGGAGCGATCAAGGTGAGCGTCAGCCAAATTTCGACTTTGACAGCCTATCTAAGGCTTCCAAATAATGAGCAATTTCAGGTCGATGGAACTCAAATTGGACGCACGTCAATGGCATTAGGGGCGAAGCTCCCGCGCCCAGATCCGGCTGTCATCCTTCGGATTAGTCACATTCCGGAGACCATGCCATCAGTCACTGAATATTCAAAACGGTACCAGAGCCAAGCTAGCATGCTGGTTTAGCCTATTGCTAGGGACCGCTCTCGGTGTTGACAGCTTCACTATGCCCCGAGCGTTTTTCGCCTACTAACCCGTCAATGGCGAGCCCTTCACGTACCTTCGCAAATGTTTGCCTGGCAAGATCTAGAGAAGTTGTAGCCATGACTAGGCGACCTTGATTGACTACCACATACATCGACGATTGAACGGAAGCATCATAACGAACCCGCTCCCAATAAGTCGGCTTTCTAGTCTCTTTAGTGGTGCTCATAGTCTTAATGATAGCGAAATCTGTTGCCTCTCGGTGCTGCTGTACTCGCTAATTTGATTTCCTAAATCAAGCGAATGTAGAGGTCGAAAGATATCACTTTGTCACTTCACAGAGCAGGTGTTCGCCTAATTTGTTCAAGTGTTGCGGCAAACTCGCCAGGCTTCACCGGCGCAGAGGATTTTTTTGGTATGAACTGTGGTCTCGGCCGAGCTTGCACCGACGGTGCGGCGTGAAGAGCTCCGACAGCGGTTTGAATGCGAAATGCCAGCGCTAGGGCGTTGTCCACGAGTAAGGCCCTCCTGCGACCTTACAAGGACTTACGGTTAGGATGGCCTTAGGGTTTAGAAGATCGGCGCTTCATTAAGTCAGCCGAGCCTGCATGCTTATTCCCGAGAGCTTTATAAGCGCCTCCAGACTCAAGCCCTCGACTAGATCATCCACAAGTAGGCCTTGTGGCGTGATGTGGATGGTCGCAAGGTCGGTGTACACCCTCGATACACAGGCTAATCCGGTGAGCGGGTAGCTGCAACGTGTAACGATCTTGCTCTCGCCCTTCTTGGTGAGATGTTCCATCATCACAAAGACCTGTTTTGCGCCACTGGCTAGATCCATGGCGCCGCCAACAGCGGGGATCGCATCTGCGTCGCCGGTGTGCCAGTTTGCGAGGTCACCGTTGACAGCAACTTGAAAGGCCCCGAGCACACAGATATCCAAATGACCACCGCGCATCATGGCGAATGAATCGGCATGGTGAAAAAACGAAGCCCCTGGCATTAAGGTGACAGGCTGCTTGCCGGCATTGATTAAGTCGTAGTCCTCATCGCCTGCTTGAGGAGCTGGCCCCATACCTAAGAGTCCATTCTCACTTTGTAGAACGATTTCTCTGTCCTTCGGAATATGGTTTGCGACCAGCGTCGGCATCCCAATACCGAGGTTCACATAAGCACCTTCGGGAATATCACGCGCAACATGTTGCGCCATTTGATCACGACTGTAACGGTTCATTGCTTTTCTTCTCCACGCTTTGCTGGTGTCGGGTCATAGCGCACCCGCTCCACTTGCACGACCCGCTTGACAAAAATACCAGGGGTGATCACTTGCTCAGGGTCGATCGCACCGAGTTCGACGATCCGATGAACCTGCGCAATGGCTGTTTTGGCTGCCATGCACATAATGGGTCCAAAGTTTCTCGCGGTTTTTCGATAGGTGAGGTTTCCCCAGCGATCGCCGGTTTCGGCAGCGACGAGTGCGAAGTCGGCGTGAATCGGATACTCGAGCACATAATCACGACCATTGATTTGCCGGGTCTCTTTCCCCTTGGCCAGCTCCGTACCAAAACCGGTAGCGGTATAAAAAGCGCCAATACCTGCGCCGGCAGCCCTGATTCGCTCCGCTAGGTTGCCTTGAGGAACGAGCTCCAGTTCAATCTTCCCCGCACGCCATAGGTCGTCGAACACCCACGAATCGACCTGGCGCGGAAAGGAGCAAATCAGCTTACGCACGCATCCGGCTTTCATGAGCGCGGCTAGCCCATGCTCGCCGTTACCTGCGTTATTGTTAACAACCGTCAAATCGCGAGCGCCTTTTGCAATGAGCGCATCGGTGAGATGGGTGGGTAGTCCGGCGCTACCAAAACCACCGATTAAAATAGTTGCGCCGTCGTTTACATCGGCTAAGGCTTCTTCGGCAGAAGCGAGTATTTTGTTGATCATCCGCTAGTTCTCCAGGCCACGCTTAAAGAGGGCCTCATGCTTAAAGGTGCTTAACTTTGCAAGCATAGCGGCCCTTCTATAATTTCAAAGCGAATCCCGTGCTCATGCAAGCTTTCCCAAGTCCAACTTCTTCGCCAATGCCGCTTCCTGACATGCCATTTTCGGCAACTAGAGCGTCGGCCCCCTCTTTGGCAGGCGCTGATGCTGAACTTGAGCTCGACGTTGCAGTTGTCGGTGCATCAGTGGCCGGTCTGCTGACCGCCCAAGGCCTTGCTAGGCTTGGTTATCGTTGCGCGTTGATCGGGCCAGACCCTGTTTCAACCCGTAAAGCGCCGGGTTTTGATCCGCGTATTTTTGCGCTTTCGCCCGCAAGTTGGCGCTGGTTGCAACAACAGGGTCTCGCTGCAGCCATCGATGAATCGCGTCTTGGGCTAATCGAACGTATGCAACTCGAAGCACCTGGCCTAGCGGCTAAGTCCGGCATCGTACTCGATGCCTATAAGGCGGCGGTCGATCAACTTGCACTCACCCTTGAGCAATCCGAGCTGATCGCAGCCGGGCAGCAAGCGCTTGCTATGACGCAAGCCTTTCGATTCAAGGACGCCCTGATCAGTCTGGAGGCAGATGCTGGCGATGACCGCAGCCTACGGCGCCGTATTCAGCTTGAAAACGGGCGGCGCATCAGGGCAAAACTTTTGATCGGCTGCGATGGTGCCCAGTCTGCCATGAGGCAACTTGCTGGCATAAAGAGCCGCGAGATCGATTACCAATCGATCGCGGTCGTCGCTAATTTTTCCATTGATCATCATCATCGCCACACGGCATTTCAATGGTTTGGTGAACAAGGCATTCTTGCGCTTTTACCTTTGCCCGGAGCAGCGATGAGTATGGTCTGGTCTGCGCCTAGTCAGCTGGCGCAATCCTTAATGGCCCTTGATCCTGATGCGCTTTGCCATAGGGTGCAATCTCATATTGAATCATATTCAAGTGCTGCTCCTCGCTTGCTGAACTGCATAAGTAGGCCCGCATCATTTCCCTTGCTGGATCGCATAAGCGATCCTCCTTTCTCCCATCGATTGGTCTTGCTTGCTGATGCGGCACATGTGGTGCATCCAATGGCTGGCCAGGGCCTCAATCTTGGAATCGGTGACATCATCGAATTACTCGATGTACTTTCAAGTCCTGCCGCGCGACACGACCCTGGTGTTCGTTTTGTTTTAGAACGTTATGCTCGCCGCCGCGCTGAGCCTGTGCTTGCCATGTCGATCCTCACAAGGACTTTGCACCAGACATTTCGTGAGCCTTTGCCCCAATATGTGGGCGGTTTGGCTCGGTGGGTCTGGTCTCGGCTCGCGGGCAGTTCACTGCTGCAGTCTGCGATGATTCACCACGCTTCCCGTCACGGGCCAAGCCGTTGATGCGCGCTATGCTCCGATTATGCTGAAACGCTGGCATCCCTCGATCTACTCTGGACAAAGGTTTTTGAAATTCCATATGAATATTAGCCATAACAATTCACAAAGCCTGCGCTTGCTGACCGGTTCATTTGCCGGGCAACTTCTGTTGAGCGTCTTGCTCTTTTGCTTGGCGATGTCCCCCGCCCAATCTCAAACTGCCGCCGTGCCAAGCGCCGTTGAATCAAGCATCAAGCAAAGTATCGAGGCATGGCTCAAAGGTAAATATAAGGTTGATGCCGTAGCGCGTACGCCGATCACGGGTCTCTATGAGGTTCGACTCGGCACCGATCTTATTTATGTCGACGAGAAGGCCGCTTATGCATTTATTGAAGGCCAGTTAATTGATCTAAAAAACAATCGCAATATTACCCGTGAGCGAACCGAAGAGTTATCTGCGATTCAGTTCAAAGACCTGCCACTTCAACTTGCTTTCAAGCAAGTGCAAGGCAATGGCAGGCGGGTTATGGCGGTCTTTGAAGATCCGAATTGTGGTTATTGCCGAAAACTGCGCGCTGACCTTGTTGGTATTAAAGATGTAACGATCTACACCTTTGTTCTTCCGCTGCTTTCGCCGGATTCAGAGGTCAAGTCGCGAAATGCACTTTGTGCTGCAGACAAGTCAAAAGCATGGAACGACATGATGCTCTCAGGTAAAGCGCCTCCTACGGCATCACCTTCGTGCGACGCACCGATTGCCAAACTAAAAGACCTTGGTCGGAGCTTGGGTGTAACCGGGACGCCAACCATCTTCTTTCCGAACGGCAAACGGCTCACAGGCTATGCACCCATGGCGCAATTTGAAAAAATGCTCGAAGAAAACAATAAGTTATGAGCAGCTCTAGGTGGAGCGCTGCTGTGACTTTCTGCTTTGTCCGACCCTGGGGTGATGCGCCATGTGGGTGATTTATCTCGAAGCCTTCGGTATTCTGGCCCTCGTCTTATTCATCGTCTGGTGGACCATGCGCGGCAAACGTTAAGGAAACTAGGTACTCCGAAACGCTTAGTGCAAGGTTCGGGGAATACTCAGCACAAAGGGTGGAATTTCCTGCTCAAAGCGCTCGCCGTCCTCTGCGACAAAGAAGTAACTCCCCGTCATCGTGGCCGTTGGGGTGTTTACCTGTGAACCACTCGTGTATTCGAAGCCTTGCCCTGGTGCGATCAGTGGTTGTTGACCAACCACGCCAAGCCCCTTGACCTCATTAACCTCACCGTCGTCCGTCGTAATGACCCAGTGCCTGCTAATCAGTTGTGCAGGGATTGATCCGGTGTTGGCAATGGTGATGGTGTAGGCGAAGGTGTAGCGCTCCTGCTCAGGCGAGGATTGCTCGGGAAGATAAACCGTTTTCACGGTAATCTTGAACTGGTAGCTTGCTTTTCGGTGTTCAGCCATCGTGGAATCCAAGTCTTTTAGTGTGGGTCGAGACGCCTTGAAGCTCAGGGTAGACGATTACCTTCGGTAAATCAGGACAAGTCCATGCCCTATTACAATGAATGATGGACTCAAGCATACCGATGAAAAGCCGCTACTGCATTGCCCCTAGCCTTTTATCTGCCGACTTCGCAAGACTTGGTGATGAAGTGCGTGCGCTTGAGGCCAGCGGTGCCGATTGGGTACATGTTGATGTGATGGACAACCACTATGTACCCAATCTCAGTTTCGGCCCAATGGTTTGTAAAGCAATAAGACCACACACCCGATTGCCGCTCGATGTGCACTTAATGGTCAAGCCAGTCGATGCACTCATCAGTGGGTTTGCCCAGGCCGGTGCGGATTGGATCAGTTTTCACCCCGAAGCTTCCGAACATATTGATCGGTCTTTGCAATTAATCAGGGACCATGGCTGCAAGGCGGGCCTCGTACTGAATCCGGCAACACCGCTTCACCTGCTCGACTTCGTCATGCATCGGCTCGATTTGATTTTGCTGATGTCGGTTAATCCGGGGTTCGGTGGACAACAGTTTTTGCCCGCAACGATCGCAAAAATTCAAGCGCTTCGCAGCATGATTGATCAATATCAGGCTGAAGGTGGTCATCGGATTGTTCTGCAAGTCGATGGTGGGATAAAAATTGACAATATCCGCGAAATCGCCCTGGCAGGCGCAGATTGCTTTGTTGCGGGCTCCGCGGTGTTTTCATCGCCTGATCCCGATGGTCATTATCGGCAGGTTATTAAGCAATTGCGCCAGGCGATTGATGGGACGCACGAGCACAGCCCCAATGGCGGAAATGCTCCAAGCCCCGATGGCGTTCATGCCCTAAGCTCCAATGGTCGGGTTTGAAGCGTTCCCTAGTTGATAATGGCAAGCTTTGAAGCACTCCTTTTTGACCTTGACGGCACATTGCTTGATACAGCCAAGGATCTTGTGCAATCAGGCCATGCTGTTCGTGAGGCGATGGCCCTGGCACCACTAAGCGATGCGCGTGTGCTTAGTTTTGTTGGAAAAGGCGCTGAGCGTTTTGTACATCGACTACTGACCGATGATCTTGATGGCGATGCAAAGCCTGATGTACATGCCCAAGGGATGAATTGCTTTGATTCGGTTTATGAACAATATAACGGTTGCTGGGCGAAGCCCTTTGAAGGTGTGATCGAAGGCCTCGAGCGTTTGCACGTTGCAAACGTGCCAATGGCAGTAGTGACCAACAAAGCTCAAAGCTTTACTGAGGCCTTGCTTGAGCGCTCAAACCTGAATCAATATTTTCGATTTGCAATAGGCGGCGATGCAATCGCTCATAAAAAGCCACACCCGCAGCCGCTTTTGGAGGCTGCAAGAAGGTTAGGAGTTTCGGCAACCTCAGTCTGGATGCTAGGCGATTCCGCCAATGATGCGCAAGCAGCAAGGGCTGCCGGCATGAGGGTCTATTTGCTGCCGTATGGGTACAGGGAGGGGGTAGCGCTTGAACACATTCCCTGCGATGGTATAGTTCAAAGCATAGACGCCTTTGCACAATGGACATTGCAATCAAGCTACCGATCAAAAGCGCCGCATGGCGTTGGTGGTGCTGGCACTAACCCAGCACTTGGTAGCGACGCGTAGATCCAACCAGCCCTCCATCGCAACCAGTGCGCTCTCTCTGGCGCCTGCGTTAAGCTAGGCTAAACGGGGGAGATGATAAAACGAAGGCTGGTGGGAGCAAATCATCATGACTGAGTTTGAATTTAAAGCGATTGCGGCGCAGGGTTTCGACCGAATTGCACTTATAAGCGAGTGCCTCGCGGACCTGGAAACCCCTTTGTCGGTTTATTGCAAGCTCAACGAACCTGGTAAGCGGAAAAATAGCTTCCTACTCGAGTCGGTCGAGGGTGGAGAGCGCTTTGGACGATATTCTTTCATCGGATTGTCTGCCCGTACATCGATTCGCAGTCGCGACGATTTGATCGAAGTGCTGCGCGATGATTTGGTGGTCGAATCTCACCGTGGTGACCCCCTGGCCTTTGTGCGCGCCTATCGTCAACGCTTTAAAGTTTCTTTGCGGCCCGGATTGCCGCGATTTTGTGGCGGCCTGGCAGGCTACTTTGGATACGACCTCGTTCGCTTTATTGAACCGAAACTTGGCCCTTGCACCAAACCCGATCCTATCGGGACACCTGACATGTTGTTTCTGTTGGTCGACGAATTAGCTATTGTCGACAACCTCCGCGGCAAGCTTTACCTCGTGGTCTACGCTGATGCGCGAAGCCCAGATGCGTGGACTCAAACGCAAAAGCGGCTGCGCGAATTAAAAGCAAGACTAAAAAAAGCTGTTGATGAAACGGTTCCTGCGCCAGGGCCAGAAAGCATTGAAATCCGAGGCTTCGAAAAGCAGGACTATCTCAACGCTGCAAGAAAAGCACGCGAACTCATCATGGCTGGCGACTTAATGCAAGTGCAAATTGGACAGCTGATTCGCAAGCCTTTCTCACACCCCCCACTTGCGCTGTACCGAGCACTGCGCTCAATCAACCCATCGCCTTATATGTATTATTACGATTTTGGTGATTTCCAAGTGGTGGGTGCCTCACCAGAAATTCTCGTTCGACAAGAAATTCTTGAGACCGAAGATCCAGAAGGTGCAACCCGAATTACGATTCGACCCATCGCAGGGACAAGGCGGCGGGGCTTATCGCCTCAGCAAGATGAAGCACTGGCTCGCGAATTACTTGCTGATCCAAAAGAGTGCGCAGAGCATCTGATGCTGATTGACTTGGCGCGTAACGATCTCGGTCGAATCGCAAAAACAGGAACCGTTCGCGTGACCGAAAAAATGGTGATTGAAAAATATTCGCACGTTCAACATATTGTATCGAATGTGGAAGCTTTGCTCGAAGAAGGGCTTGATGATATCGATGTCTTAAAGGCAAGTTTCCCAGCGGGCACGCTGACAGGTGCGCCCAAGGTAAGGGCCATGGAGGTCATCGACGATATGGAAAAAACCCGCCGTGGTATTTACGGCGGCGCGGTCGGTTATCTGAGTTGGTCGGGCCACATGGATGTGGCTATAGCGATCCGCACCGGTATCGTGAAAGATAAGATGCTGAATGTCCAGGCGGCTGCAGGCATTGTTTACGACTCTTCACCTGAGGCCGAGTGGCAGGAAACAGAAATGAAGGCAAGGGCCGTGTTAAAGGCCGCAGAGCTTGTGGAAAACGGGCTTGAACACTGAGCTGATTTGTCCACTGAGCTTGTTCGTTTAGCCATCTGACCCGTCGATAGGATTACAGCTATGCTACTGATGATCGATAACTATGATTCCTTCACCTATAATTTGGTTCAGTATTTTCGGGCTTTAGGAGCGCAAGTTATAACGGTACGAAACGATGCCGCTAACTTGCAGGACTTAGAACAATTGCAGCCAAGCCACTTGGTCATTTCGCCGGGGCCTTGCACACCCAATGAAGCGGGTATTTCCATGCAAGCGATTAAGCACTTTTGCGGGAAAATTCCGATCCTGGGGGTCTGTCTTGGTCACCAGTCCATCGGACAGGTCTTCGGTGGAAAGATCGTCAGGGCTCAACAAGTCATGCATGGGAAGTCCAGCCTTGTTTCGCACCAAGATCAAGGTGTTTTTGCAGGCCTGCCGCGTCAATTCTCAGTCGTCCGATATCACTCTTTAGCTATCGAGCGCGCGAGCTTGCCCGAGAGTTTGTCGGTTACGGCGCAGACCGAAGATGGTGAAATTATGGGTGTGCGACATCGGGAGTTGCCAATCGAAGGCGTGCAATTTCATCCAGAATCTATCGATACGGAGCATGGTATGGCAATGCTCGATCGCTTTTTGAAACACTGATCAAGGTTAGAGCGATGACGATTACACCTCAGGAGGCACTAACACGTTGCATTGATCATCGTGAGATTTTTCATGACGAAATGCTTGCGCTGATGCGCATGATCATGCGTGGTGAGTTGTCACCTGCAATCACCGCCGCCCTTTTAATGGGCTTGAGGGTTAAAAAGGAAACCATTGGCGAAATCAGCGCTGCTGCCCAAGTGATGCGTGAGTTTGCAAATCACGTCGAGGTCGATGGTGGCCCGAACTTTGTCGATATTGTGGGTACGGGTGGCGATGGCTCTCATACTTTTAACATTTCGACAGCGTCGATGTTCGTGGTTGCCGCAGCAGGCGCAAAGGTCGCTAAGCACGGCAATCGCGGAGTATCTTCTAAGTCAGGAAGCGCCGACGTGCTCGAAGCCCTAGGGGCACAGATTAATCTTCAAGCGCAACAAGTCGCGCGTTGTATTGATGAAATCGGATTGGGCTTCATGTTTGCCCCGAATCACCATCCTGCAATGAAAAATGTAGCGCCGATTCGTCGCGAGCTTGGGGTGCGAACAATCTTTAATATTTTAGGGCCACTAACAAATCCTGCAGCTGCGCCTAATATCTTGATGGGCGTGTTTCATCCTGACCTTGTGGGGATTCAAATTCGCGTACTAAAGAATTTAGGTGCAAAGCATGCGCTGGTTGTTTGGGGTAAAGACGGCATGGACGAGATTTCCTTGGGAGCTGCCACCATGGTGGGCGAACTCAGGCATGGCGAAATCCTAGAGTACGAGATCCATCCCGAAGATTTTGGTATGCCAATGATGAGTCATCGAAGCTTACGTGTTGAAAACGCGCAACAGTCTCGGGCTATGTTGCTTCAAGCGATTGAGGGCAAGCCTGGCACAGCTTTTGAGATCGTTTCCTTAAATGCCGGTGCAGCGCTCTATGCAGCAGGACTTGCCGGCTCAATCGCAGAGGGTTTGGCCTTGGCGCGTGACACTGCAAGATCGGGCGCTGCTCGCCAAAAGCTCGAAAGCTTCGTTAGCCTAAGCCAGCAGCTTGCGGCAGGACCCCAGCATTGAGCATGTGATGAGCAAAATTCTAGAAAGTATTATGGCTGTCAAAGCAAAGGAGGTCGAGCAAGGCCTTTTGCAAACGCCTCTGTCACTGATGGAAGAGGCTGCCCAAAGACGTTTGCAGGTCGACCATCCACGGGGTTTTGCACGGGCTATGAGTGCTCGAGTGAAGGCCAAACAGCCAGCGGTAATTGCTGAGATCAAGCGCGCAAGTCCCAGTAAAGGATTATTGCGCGAAGATTTCGATCCACCTGCCATTGCAAAAAGTTATGAGCTCCATGGCGCATCCTGCTTATCAGTGCTGACTGATGAAGGCTTCTTTCAGGGCGAACTTGCTCACCTCGTTGCTGCCCGT
>Ga0075471_10003216_pt1 | contig 10619 bp, 12 predicted proteins | sample DEB19_08_DNA_2_FD_74787 | JGI IMG/M metagenome (GOLD analysis project Ga0075471, IMG submission 74787) | Aqueous microbial communities from the Delaware River and Bay under freshwater to marine salinity gradient to study organic matter... | ecosystem: Environmental > Aquatic > Marine > Coastal ... | reverse complement strand
ACCTCCGACTACGACCGCGAGAAGCTGCAGGAGCGGCTCGCCAAACTGGTGGGCGGCGTCGCGATCATCAAGGTCGGCGCAGCCACTGAAACCGAGATGAAGGAAAAGAAAGCACGCGTCGAAGACGCGATGCACGCGACCAAAGCCGCGGTCGAAGAAGGCATCGTGCCCGGAGGCGGTGTGGCGCTGCTGCGGGCCGCGAAGGTGCTTCGGACGCTGAAGCTCGAAGGCGAGGAACAGCTTGGCATCGCCATCGTCGCCAGAGCCATCGAGGAGCCGATGCGGCGGATCGCGATTAACGCGGGTCATGAGGGAGCGGTTGTCGTGCAGCGCGTCAAGGACATGAAAGACGACGAAGGCTTCAATGCCCAGACGGAGCAGTATGAAAACCTGGTCGCGGCGGGCGTGATCGATCCCGCGAAGGTCGTTCGGTCAGCACTGCAGAACGCCGCGTCGATCGCGTCCTTGCTGCTGACGATGGAAGCCGTCATCTCTGAGATTCCTGACCAAAGCAAGGCTGCTGCGGTACCGGTCGGTGGGATGGGCGACAGCATGTACTGACGTGGGGCCACCGACCGACCTACTCGCAGCGGGGGAACAGCAGACGCTTGAGTTTTTTGTTGAGCGTCTGCAGGCCGTGTCGGAACTAACCGTTGATCACCAGGAACTCTTCTACAACGCCAGCGTGCTCGCGCATCACGCTCGAGTTTCAACGCACACAGCGATCGATCTGACGACGCCCGGTACCCTCGGCGAGGTCTTCGACTACTTCGTGTTCGACAGGAGCTTACGAGACGACGGGGCGATGATGGAAGCGGCCGGTGCCCATTGCCTGCTGCTGACCGGATTCTTCGGGGACCAGCTACGCCGGCGGCACAACCTTCGCTGGTACGCGCACTTGGGAGAGGGTTTTTATCGCAGGGCGGCCAGTCTGGAGCGATCCCCACAGAGGGTTCGCGCGCTCGCCGCGATGGCCGCGGGCTTCGAGCCTTGGCGTCAACGGCTGGCTCGCTTGAGCAGAGAGCTCCGCGAGCAGCAGTACCTGCTGCGTCGGCCCCGGCCGCGCACATAGGTGGTTCGTGCATGACCACCACCCCCACACACATTGGTTCACGGATGCTCAGCGTTGTACTCCGCCAGCCACTGCTTGCTCATGCTTCCCAGGTCATTGGAGTTGAGCTGATTCCAATGGCGGATGGTCAGCCAAGAGATCACGAACACGGCGCCGGCAAAGCCGAGGAACATTGGTCAGACGGGCAAGGTGTTGCTCTCGCGAGCACTCATGGCTGCAGGATCCAGCGCATGAGTCCGATGACGAGTCCGACTGCCATCACGATTGGGGTACCGACCACAAGGATCGCCACCGGAATGCTCCAAATGACCAGGACGAACCCGATCGAATCGGTCAGAACGGTTTTCCATACCGGCGCTGCTACGGTCGCGGCGATCTCATTACCTCGCCATCGCCTTGCCGCTTCCGGTGCAGCGATGGCGACGGGACCGATGTACTCACCAACTCGTGCCGACATGATGTCTCCCTAAGTGACGTGTCGATTCGAGGGTAGTCAATTCGGGCCCCCGACGCTGTGTTCTATTGAACAGGGCGTGCGGAACAGAACAGACGGTGGCGCGCAAATGGCGCACCATTCTCATATGACCATTGATAACGCTGAATGCCTCTTGTGCCACGCAATCTAACACCGGCGCGTTTGGTGGAGACGGAGCCCGCTCGTGGCGTTGCAGCCGGTGTGGCCAGCACTGGGATGCCGCCCGAGTAACGACGGTGATGAACTATCAGCGATGGGCGAAAGCTGAGGCGGCTACGATCGCGCACGGCGGCGCTGCGTGATATGCCACACACTGTTCGCGAGGCGGCGGCCGCAGTCAGCAAGTACCCGATTGGGTGCCCCCATTGTCTGCAGGTGGCCGACATTGACCGAATGCTGAAACGTGCCAGGGGCCTTGACGGCGAGGTCTTGCAGCAACGGATGGTCGTAGCTGAGCCACTCGGTCAGCGTCATCGGGGTGACGTGCTCGAACAACCACTCGGTGACCGGCGCAAACGCCAGCATCAACCCTGGACCAAGCAACGCGCCGAGCATCGCGGCTCCGGTGTCCCCGATCGCCTGGCCCGGCGAGAGATGCGCGATCTCCCAGGCCCCCGTGAGCGTCAAAAGGCCCGCCACGAACGCCGCGCCGACGCCGACCCTCACGAAGTTCATGCGCTGCGGACTCACGCGCGCCACCAGCTCCGACACCACCAGACCGGTGAGCATCGCGACCAGAATGGTCCTCGGCGGCGCGCCGGCGACGCCGAGCATGACGCCAGTCAGCAGCACTTGCGCCGCCGCTGGCCAGCGGCCCATCGCCAAGCGCGCATACATCGAGGCGCCGACGACGGCGCAGCTCACCCCGACCAGGGCACTCAGCGAGCCCGGTGCCCACACCGCCAGGGGCAGCGCAGTACCGGCCACCGACACCAGCACAAGTCCGGCGTCGCGCCTCAAACCGCGAGGCAGATTGACATTGCGGGGCACAGACAATTCGCCCTCGATCATATGACGGACGGTGGATGCGATGGAGGCCCACGCACGTTGCAGTTGACGCCGTGCCACTCGAGCCCGGTCGGATCTGCCCCGTGTGATACCGTTCCATGCCAGATGACGGAGCCAGTGCCAGGCCAGATCGTGTCCGAAGTTGAGGAATTTTTCGGCGCCAGCCCCGAAGTGGCCTACGTCGTCCTGCTGTTCCTGCTGATCGTCGTTCCGAGGATCCTGGTCCGCTGGAAGGTTCCGACGGCAATCACCAGCCTGACGCTCGGCGCCGCGGCAGGCATGGGGCTCGGGATCTTCGTCGGCGACAACACCGTTCAACTGCTGGCCACGCTCGGCATCTCCGCGCTGTTTCTCTTCGCAGGGCTCGAGGTCGACGTCCACGAACTGGCCGCGCGCCGCCGCGTGCTCGTCCAGCACATCCTGATTCGCGTCGTCGCACTACCGCTCTCCGCGTGGGTGGTCGAGAGCCTGACTGGATTGTCGTGGAGGGCTTCGCTGCTGTTTGTGCTGGCACTGTTCACGCCGTCCGGCGGTTTCATTCTCGATTCGCTCGCCTCGTGGCCGCTCACCGGCGACCAGCGTGGGTGGGTGCGCTCGACGACGATTGCCACCGAACTCGTCTCGCTGATGGTGCTGTTCTTCGTGATGCAGTCAGGCTCGCTCGGACAGTTCGTCCTCGGCACCACCGCTCTGATCGCGCTGATTCTCACGTTGCCGTTGATGTTCCGACTCTTCGCCCAGCGCATCGCCCCCTACGCCAAGAACTCCGACTTCGCGTTCCTGCTGATGCTGGCCCTGGTGTCGGCCTTCGCCACTCGGAAACTTGGCGCCTACTACCTGATCGGCGCATTCGTGGTCGGCATGATGGCGCAACGCTTCCGCGAAGATCTGCCGACGATGTCTTCGGAACACACGCTGCACGCCGTCGAAGTGTTCGCGTCGTTCTTCATCCCGTTCTACTTCTTCAACGCCGGACTGCATCTGCAGACGCAACATTTCAGCTTTGCCGCGCTGGGCGTCGGTGTGCTCTGCCTCGTCACCGTTGCTGCTCGGGTTGCGCTGGTCGCCGTTCACCGTCGCTGGGCCCTGGCCGAGCCCCTGGCCACCGGAGCTCGAGTGGGAGTGTCGCTGGCGCCGACCTTGGTGTTCACATTGGTGATTGCCGAATTACTGCGCGACTCATTTGGGGCGTCGCCCGCGCTGTTCGGCGGCCTGGTTATCTACGCGCTGGCGAACACCATCCTGCCGACGGTCCTCCTCAGGACGCCGCCACCGTTGTTCGATCAGCCACTTGCCTCGACGGTCCCGCTCGAGCCGGCTCGCTCGGAGCCAACGGCCTGACACGGTGACACACTGCACTCTCAGGCTCGACGCCAGCACAACAGTCGTGTAACGCGCGGCCGTTGTGTGCGCGTTTGCGCCACAGTCGGATAGGATCGAGGCCATGGACGAAGCCGCCCTCAAAAAATTCGAGACCCTGCGCCTGCGCAATCTCGCCATCGACGACTTCGACGCGCTGGTCGAATTGCAACTGAAGAGCTTCCCCGGCATGAAGCCATGGGCGCGCGAACAAATCGAAAGCCAGCTCGCACACTTTCCGGAAGGTCAGCTCGTCATCGAGATCGAAGGACGCATCGTGGCAACGTCGAGCAGCCTGATTGTGGATTCGTCCACACACGGCGACTGGCACGACTGGAAGAGGAGTACCGACAACGGCTACATCCGCAACCACGATGCCAAGGGCGACATGCTGTACGGCATTGAAATCATGGTCGATCCCGCCTTTCGCGGCATGAAACTCTCCCGCCGGCTGTACGACGGGCGAAAGGAGCTGGCAAGGCGCTACAACCTAAAGGGCATCATTATCGGAGGCCGCGTTCCCGGCTATGGCAGCCACGCCGATCAAATGACCGCCCGAGAGTACGTCGAACGGGTGATCGCAAAGGTGCTGATTGATCCGGTGCTGACGCCACAGCTCTCCAACGGGTTCGTACTCAAGGGACTGATCCCCGGCTATTTTCCCAGCGATTTCGAATCCAAGGGCTACGCGACGTACCTGGAGTGGAACAACTTCGACTATTCGCTTCCCAACCGCAGGCAGGCACTACGGCCGTCCAGCCTTGTGCGCTTGTCTGCCGTGCAGTACCAGATGCGACGGATCGCAACGTTCGACGAGTTCGCCCGACAGTGCGAGTTCTTCGTCGACGTCGCCTCCGACTACAAGTCGGACTTCCTGCTGTTCCCGGAACTGTTTACAACCCAGTTGTTGTCGACGATCAAAGCCGATCGTCCGGGCCAGTCAGCCCGGATGCTTGCTGAATTCACCAAACCGTTCGTGGAACTGTTCCGCGATCTTGCCATCCGCTACCACATCAACATCGTCGGCGGCAGCCAGTTTGAACTCGAAGGCGAAGCGCTGTTCAATACGGCGTTCTTGTTCCGCCGCGATGGCTCGATCGAGAAACAGCGCAAGCTGCATATCACCGCCAACGAGCGGCGATGGTGGGGCGTGCAGCCGGGCGCCGCACTACGGACGTTCGACACCGACCGGGGCCGCATCGCCATCCTGATCGGCTACGACGTGGAGTTCCCGGAATTGTGCCGCGTGGCTTTCCACCAGGGAGCCGAAATCGTGTTCGCGCCCATCAACGTCGACGAGCGCCACGGCTACCTGCGGGCCCGGTACTGCGCCCAGGCCAGGTGCATCGAGAATCCGGTATTTGTCGTTTTATCAGGCTGTGTGGGCAACCTGCCAGAAGTCGAACATGCAGACATTCACTACGCCCAGTCGGCGATCCTGACGCCGTCTGACTTCTACTTCAGCCGCGATGGCGTGGCCGCTGAATGCGAAGCCAACATTGAAACCGTGATCTTTGCGGAACTGGATCTGGTCCTGCTCCAGCGCCTGCGGCGCAAGGGCACCGTCCAACACTGGGAGGACCGGAGGAAGGACCTGTATTCGATTCGCTACCACCACGACGGCGGCACCGACGAGGCGTGAACGCGCTGTCTGTGCTACAGGCGGCTGAGAAACGAGCCCAGGTCCGTCGGCCGCGGCGGCAACTCGAGCTTGAACAGTTGCATGGCGTTTTCGAACAGCATCAGGTCCTTGTCGCGAGGAGGCAGCTTCAGCTCCTCCATGAAGTCGAGATACGACTCCATCGACGCCAGCGGCCAGTCAGTGCCGTACAGCACCTTGCTGGGGTTGACGCCCCACAAGATCATCTCTTTCAACTGCTGACGCATGTAGGCTTCGAAGCGATCCGTGAAGTGGCCCAGCGTCAACCCCGAGATATCGGTGTAGACGTTCTCGTTCTTGTAGACCACTTCCATGCAATCGCGGAACCACGGGTTTCCGAGATGGCAAATCAGGAACTTCACGCGAGGAAAGTCGACGGCCACTTCGTCAACATTCAACGGGTGAGCGAACTTCACCTTCCCCGTCGGCGCGTAGGTGTCACCGGTATGGATCATGACCGGGACGTCAAATTCTTCCGCTAACAGATACGCAGGAGTGAGCTTCGGATCCGCTGGGTAAAACGGCTCATATCCCGGATAGAGCTTCAATCCGCTGATGGCCTTCGCCTCGAGGAGCGACCGCAGTTCGACGACGTCAGCGGCACAAAACGTCGTCCAGGAGATGCCGGCGATCACGCGAATGTTGGGGAGATGCCTGGTGGCATTCACGACCGCTCGGGCGGAGGGGCGTCCGGGCACCACCTTGTACGACGTCAGCACCAGCGCCATGTCGATGCGATGGCGACGCATCATGCCCTGGAGCCGGGCCAGATCCTCAGGAAGCGACTCCGCCGTCTCGTCGTGATAGTTGTTCAGGTGGGTATGGCAGTCGATGATCATGACGCTACTTGCGAGTGTAGCGGGAGATCACCTGTTGAGCCCAGTCCCGGCCGCCGAGGCCGAACGCCAGCGCCGCCGCGAGGCAGAAAGCCGCAAACGCAATCTGGAAGGCCGACACCAGGACTTCCGTCCGGATCGCAAGTTGTTCAGCGGCCATGAAGACCACGAACACCAGCAACGCATACCGGGCGAGTGCACCGATCGGGCCTGCGGCCGAACTGCCGATGTTGCTCAGGTAGCTGAAGACCAGGCCGCCAATCACGCGTGACAGCAGCGAGCCGAACACCAGAATGCCGATGGCCATGACCAGGTTCGGAACGAACACGGTGATCCGCTCGAGCAGAATGTCGGCGGTTCGCAGGCCGAGCGCGTCAAGCAAGGTGATGAAGACCGCCGCGAGCACCAGCCAGTACAACGCGCCGGCGATCAAGCTGACGGTGGTGATCTCGACGCCGCCCTGGACCAGGAAGTCGTCGATGCCTGACCGCTCAGCGATCTCGTCGACCCGAGCCGCCCGCAGGAGTCTGATGGCGATACGCCGCAACAGCCGGGCGAACAGCCAGCCGACGATCAGCAGGATCAGCGCCAGGATCAGGTCCGGCAGGACAGCGACCACTGAACTCCACGATTTGCCGAGCGAGTTCAGCAGCGTGCTCGATTCAAGCATCATCCACCTCTGGACGCATCGTACTGCAACGAGCCAGTGCCAGTGGAATGGGATCCACTCGCGACGATGCGTTCGATGTGGCGGAGCAAGGGCAGGCTCAGCAGTGACACCACGCACATCACCAGGAACGACGCGGGATACCCATAGCCGGCGACAATCGCGCCGGCCGTCCAGGCCGACCAGGATTCGCAGGCATTGGTGGCCGCCATGAACGCGGTGAACTGCGTTGCCGCTATGGCCGGACGCGTGAGATCCATGAAGATGGCGTACGACGATGCCGTGAAGAGCCCGACAAAGAAGTACATCACCGTCAGCAATCCCAGACGAAATGCGGTGCTTGTGAAACCGGCCAGGTCAGCGGCGGCGACAGCAGCAATGGCGATGACAAAGCCGTAGAGGGCCCAGCGAGCGACCGTCGTGCGACCGCGCCGGTCGGACAGCACGCCGCCGGCGAGTCCGCCAACCAGCATCGACGCCACGACGAACACCCCGAAGAACACGCCGATGCTCTCGCTGGAGACGCCGCGGTCGACCAGGAACGGTCCGGCCAATTGTCCGGTGGCCTCGAAGCCAGCCGCCGACACGAGCGCGAATGCCAGACCGACCCAGGTTCGCCGCTCGCGCACCGCTAACATCGCAGTACCGGCGAAGGATCGCGCACTGTCTCGGCCGGGCTCAGGACCATCGACACGCATGGCGGCCGCCAGCGCCACGAGGATCCAGCCGACCAGCGCACCAATCATGGCTTCCCGGCCGGCAAGGCCTGCGAACAGCAAGATGCCGCCACCGAACAGGCTTCGACCGACCAGCATGCCGGCCTGCATCGCGCCATTCAACCCGCCTCGCACCGCCGCGGGGACGGTGCCTATGGCGAGGGCGTCGATGGCAATGTCCTGGGTCGCCGCCGCGAACGCGTGCACAAGCAGCAAGGTGCGCCACCAATCGAAGTCATTAACGGGATCGAGCCAGATCAACGGCACCAGTGACAGTGCCATTGCGACCTGCATGGTGACGAGCCAGGCGCGGTAGCCCCATCGCGGACCACGGAACAGGTCGACGAGCGGCGCCCAGAGAAACTTGAAGATCCACGGAATCAGCAGCACCGCGGTGAGCGTTGTGATGCGATCGACAGCAACATCCGCAGACCGCAACAGTGTCGGCAACGCCCACCAAATGAAGCCGATCGGAGCGCCTTCGGAGGCATAGAGGACGGCGAACAGAACAGTGCGCCTGTTGAGCGCGGCCGCAGGACGGGCCGCGGATTGGTCGTCTACAGCGGCGCTCAATCCGAAAGGCCGCTGACCGTCGACACGGCGTCTGCCGTGATCTCGATTTCGACGACTTCTCCCTTGGCGCCGGGAACGCTCGCCGGCTCGTCATTGACCGACAGCTCCACTGCGCCCGCATCGCCGAGGCGTACCGCAATGAGGCGGTGGCCCTGGACGACGAGGTGTTGCCCGGATTCGATCAATCCGTACACCACGCGCTCACCATCACGTTCGACGCTGACCCAACATCGCCCGGTGGTGGTCAGCGCGATCTTGAGGGGACCGTCTTGTGCGGTGGCTACGCTGGCCACGTGCACGCCCTCTTTTTGCGGGTCGACGGTTGTCACGGCCCTGGGCACGGACACGGGAGGTGGCGGTACGGTCTGACCAGGCTGAAGCACAAGCCATGCTACGACCACGACCGCCGCGGCGACAACCAGCGAGCGGCGTCGAAACGACTCCTGCGCCGTTGCCGCCGCCTCGGCGGCTGCCTCTGCCACCGCCGGTGCAACGTCGGCAGGTGACTCCTGAGATTGCTCGTAGGCTGTTGCGACCTCATGCGGATCGAGACCAACTTCGGCGGCGAGTATCCGGAGATACGCCTTACGGTACATACCCGGAGGCAGGCGATCGAATTCGTTGCGCTCGATTGCCCGAAGCACGCCTGGCGTCAGTTTCGTCAATCGGGCGGCATCGCTCAACGACAGCCCGCGGTGCTCGCGGGCCTGTCGCATGCAGTTGCCAATGTCGTTGCCGTTCATCTCGTTACCTCAGGCAATCCGTTCGGAAGTCGATCCGGATACGGACGCCCGTTCGACAGGGTCGGACGCAAACGACGCCCGAATCCGTGGCAGGCTGTCCGGAAAGGTACGCTGAACGAACGCCACGAGTTGCTCGCGAACCTCGCAGCGCAGGTCCCAGGCCAACGACGCATCGGCGGCGCTCATCAATGCCCGCACTTCAACTGTGTGTTCGCGGGTGTCGGTCACCTGGAGCGCGTTGACGCGACCGTCCCACTCCTTCGACTGCTGAAGTATGCGCGTCAGTTCTTGTCGCAGCGCCCGGACGGGGATTGAATAATCCAGGCGAAGAACAACGGTGCCGAGGATTTCCGCCGACGTGCGGGTCCAATTCTCGAAGGGTCCCTCCAGAAAATGCGTCATCGGCACAATCAGCCGCCGCTGATCCCAGATCTTGACGACCACGTAAGTCAGCGTGATGTCCTCGATCCGTCCCCACTCCCTTCCACGATCACGACATCGTCGACGCGGATGGGTTGTGTCATCGCGATCTGGAACCCGGCTAGCAAGGTGGCGATACTGCGCTGTGCCGCCAGGCCGACCACGATGCCGGCAATGCCCGCCGAGGCCAGGATGCTCGCGCCAAACTGGCGGACCGACTCGAACACCATCAGCATCGACGCGAGCGTAAACACGCCAATCGCCGTCAGCGACACCTTCTTGAGCACCATCACCTGGGTGTGAATGCCTCTGGCCTGCAGGTTGTCCGTGGCGTCGAGCTTGTAGGGCTTGAGGACGAGCGTCGCGGCCGAATCGACGACCTGGCACAGGATGAACGCAACCACGCCGATCAGCAGCAGGCTCGTCGCGTTACGAACCACCTCGGCCAGCGGCGGAGAGACCGACAAGGCCGGCGCGCCGAGAATCAGAGCGAGCAACGGCAGCGCACGCCGAACGGTCTTGCCGGCGAGCGGCAACAGCACGTCGTCCCAGGAGGTTTCGGATCGAGCGGCCAGCGACACGAGAAACAGCTCGACGATGCCACCGATGCGCCAAAGCAGCCAGAAGAGACCGCCCAGCACGCTGAAACCGTACAACCAATCAAGCGCCACGCGTGCAGAGTCGCCGATGGTTGCTGCCAGGAAATCTCGAAGCAGCAGATCCAGGGCGATCGCGATGCCCTGCGTCCATACCAGCAGCGCGGCCGGAGGCAGCATCTCGTGCAGCGCGCGGGTCAGCCAACGCCGCCAGCGGGCTTCGTCGGGCGACACCCAGCCCGAGCCCACCTCGTAGCGGCGTGACAGCCGCTGCACCAGCCACCGCAACGCGAGATGTGCGATGCCGACGAAGATCAGCGCCAGCCCCACAAATGACAGTGTTGGGATGTTCCAATCCACGATCAGGCGCGACATACAACTCCCCTCTGGCGAGTATCTGGCCCAGAAAGGTCAGAGACCATCGGGTGAATACGGGAGGGTGCCTTTTTTTGGAGAGGCATACAGTACCTCCGGTATAGACAGGATGCCCAGGC
>Ga0075471_10003214_pt1 | contig 10620 bp, 10 predicted proteins | sample DEB19_08_DNA_2_FD_74787 | JGI IMG/M metagenome (GOLD analysis project Ga0075471, IMG submission 74787) | Aqueous microbial communities from the Delaware River and Bay under freshwater to marine salinity gradient to study organic matter... | ecosystem: Environmental > Aquatic > Marine > Coastal ... | reverse complement strand
CTCGAGTCCCGAGGGTGGTTCGCATCGGTACTTCCGCGTATCCCACACCCGCGCGCCGGCCGGCCTACTCCGCGCTCTCCCACCAGCGGTTCAGCGCGACCTTTGGGATAGTCCCTCCTTCGTGGCAAAGCCAACTCGAGGAATGCCTCGGGCAGGTGCCAGCTCGCTGAGAAAACCGGCGCTTTGCCCGAGCGGTGGAGGGACACCCCCTCGTCTATAATTTCGTGCTCATGTCCGCCCTGCCACAGCCTAGCGCTTCCCCCCGACTGGGCGAGATTCTCGTCGCCCGGGGCAAGCTCGATCCCGCGAACCTCGAACGCGCTCTGCGCCTGCAGGACGGGGAAAGTCGGGACCGGCTGGGCGTCATTCTTTCGCGCCTGGGGTTGGTGTCGGCGCGAGACCTGGCCGACGCGCTGAGCGAGGTGCTGGGCGTGGCAATCGCGGCGCCCTCGGACTATCCGGAACTGCCCGTGCTGGACGAGCAGGTGTCGTACCGCTTCCTGCGTGAGGCCAAGGCCGTGCCGCTTGCGGAAACGGAGGACGGGTTGGTGGTGGCGATGGCCGATCCCACGGACGCCTTCACCCTGCGCTCGCTCGCTTTGGTCGCCGGCCGGCCCATCGTGCCCAAGCTTGCGGTGGAGACCGAACTGGAGGCGGCGCTCGAGCGCCTCTACGGCGCCGGCAAGTCGTCCATGGGACAGATCGTGGACAACATTTCGTCCCGGGACGATGAGCAAGACCTGGGCGATGTCGAGCAGCTCAAGGACCTCGCCTCCGAGGCGCCGGTCATCCGCCTCGTAAACCTTCTCATCAGCCACGCGCTGGAAAGCCGCGCGTCGGACATTCATATCGAACCGTTCGAGAACCGCCTGATCGTGCGTTACCGCATCGACGGCGTGCTGAAGGAAGTCGAGAGCCCGCCCCGTCGACTGTCGGCGGCCGTGATCTCGCGGGTCAAGATCATGGCGAACCTGGACATCGCCGAACGGCGCCTGCCGCAGGATGGGCGCATCAAACTGCGAATCCAGGGCAAAGAAATCGACCTTCGCGTGTCGACGGTTCCCACCATGCACGGCGAGAGCGTCGTGCTGCGAATCCTCGACAAAGGGGGCGTCAACCTCGACTTTGCGGCCCTGGGGTTCGACGGCAAGGCCCTCGAGATTTTCCTCGAGGCGTTGAGCCAGCCCCACGGCGTGTTGCTGGTCACCGGCCCCACAGGCTCCGGCAAGACCACGACGCTCTACACCGCGCTCGACCGCCTGAACCAGCCCGATGTGAAGATCCTCACAGTCGAGGACCCGGTCGAGTACCAGATGCCTGGCATCAACCAGATCCAGGTCAAGCCGCAGATCAACCTCACGTTTGCCAACGCCCTTCGCTCGATCGTGCGCCAGGACCCCGACGTGATCATGATCGGGGAAATTCGCGACCTGGAAACGGCCGAGATCGCCGTCCAGTCGGCGCTCACCGGCCACCTGGTGCTCTCCACGGTTCACACGAACGATGCGCCCTCCACCGTCAACCGCCTGCTCGACATGGGCGTGGAGGACTATCTGCTCACGTCGACGGTCGTGGGCATCCTGGCGCAGCGCCTGGTGCGCAAGCTTTGCTCTCACTGCCGGGAGCCCTACGCTGCGCTGCCGGAAGTGGTGGAGCAAATGGGCCTTCGGCGGTTCGTGCCCGTGGGCGAGGTGCGCCTCTATCACCCCAAGGGGTGCAGCCACTGCAGCGGCACCGGGTACCGCGGGCGCCTGAGCATCATGGAAATGCTGCCGATGACGGACCGACTGCGTTCGTTGGTGATGCGACACGCCAACTCCGCCGATTTGAGAGCCGCGGCGATTGAGGAGGGCATGGAGCCCATGTTCGACAACGGCATTCGCAAGGCTGCCGCTGGCGTCACCACCGTCGAGGAAGTCCTGCGCGTGACCCGCGAGGACTGAGGCGGCTTGGCGCTCTACCAGTACAAGGCGGTAACGCCTGCCGGCGAGGTGCTCGAGGGGGCGATGGATGCCGCCTCCCAGAAGGGCGTGATCGAACGGCTGCGCGACATGGGCTATACGCCCCTCAGGGCCGCGCTGGCCGGGTCGGCCGACGTGTCGGGCCCCGCCCGTCGGGCCCCCTTTCGGCTTCCCTTTCGGGCGAAGGGGGTGACGCAGGACGAGGTGACGGTCTTTACCCGGGAGGTCGCCACGCTGCTCAATGCGGGCCTGCCGCTGGACCGCAGTCTCGAGATCCTGGTGGGGCTCGCCGAGACGGATCGCGTCGGGGCGGTACTGCGCGCCGTTCGCAACGACGTTCGCGGCGGCGCCGCCCTCTCGAAGGCGCTGGATAACCAGGCCGGCGTCTTCTCCCGCTTCTACGTGAACATGGTGCGCGCAGGCGAAGCGGGTGGCTCGTTGGGGGACGTGCTTCAACGCCTGGCCGAGTTCATGGAGCGCGCCAAGGAACTGCGCGAGAGCGTGAAATCAGCCCTCATCTATCCGGTCATCCTGCTGGCGGTCGCCTTCGTGTCCGTGGTCGTTCTTCTCGCGGTCGTGGTGCCGCAGTTTGAGCCGATCTTCGAGCAGAGCGGCAAGGCCTTGCCTTGGATCACGTCGGTGGTCCTTGGTGCGGGGGCCATCATGCGCGCGTACTGGTGGGCCCTGATCCTCGGCGCCGTGGCTGCGGCCTATCTCGTCGCCAAGCGCCTCGAATCGCCGTCGGCAAAGCTCGCTTGGGATCGACACGTCCTGCGGCTGCCGATCGTCGGCGATCTGGCGGGCAAGGTCGAGACCGCCCGCCTCGCCCGCACGCTGGGGACGCTGCTTCGCAATGGGGTGTCGCTCGTGAACGCGCTGCCCATTGCGCGAGAAACCATGAGCAACACGTACCTTGCCGCCGGCCTGTCGGACGCCGGCCGCGAGCTCAAGACGGGTCGCGGGTTTGCCCGGCCCCTGCAGGAAGCCCGGCGCTTTCCGCCGTTCGCGGTCCACATGATCCAGGTGGGCGAGGAGACCGGGCGGCTCGACCGCATGCTGCTGGATGTGGCGGAGGTTTACGACCGCGAGGTGGCGCGGGCGGTCAAGCGGGCGCTCGCGCTGCTCGAGCCCGTCATGATCCTGTTTCTCACGGCCGTCGTGGGCACGGTGATCCTGTCCATTTTGGCTGCCATGCTGTCGGTCTACGATCTGCCGCTCTGAACCGTTTCACCCAGGAGACGCCATGCCCTTCGCCCGCACGCCTTCCCCCTTTCGACCCCAGCGCGGATTCACGCTCCTTGAGTTGGTCATGGTGCTCGTGATCATCGGCGTCATCCTGGCGATGGTCGGGCCTCGCGTGTTCAACAGCCTCGGCCGCGCGAGCGGCGAGCGGGCCAAGGTCCAGATCGAGCAGATCGGCAGCGCCCTGGAGCTCTACAAACTCGACGTGGGCCGCTTTCCCAACACCCAGGAAGGCCTCAACGCCTTGCTGACCGCTCCTGGCGGGGCCGCCAACTGGAACGGGCCGTACCTGAAGGACGCCAAGACACTGAAGGATCCGTGGTCGCGCGACTTCATCTACCGCGCGCCCGCCGAGCGCGGCGGCTACGACCTTGTCTCGCTCGGCGCCGACGGGCGCGAGGGTGGCGACGGCGAGAATCGCGACATACGCAATTGATGAGGCTGCGCCCATTTCGCTCGGGGTTCACCCTGCTGGAGGTGTTGCTGGTCCTCGTCATCGCAGCGGGTGGCTACCTGCTGGTGCTGAGGCTTTCGGGGAGCGGCGTATCGGGGGCCCAGCTGAAGAGCGCCGCGCGCGCCGTCGCCGCCGGGCTGCGTGACGCCCGGGGCACGGCCATTGCCCGGCAGGAGCCCACAGCGCTCTTGGTCGATCTCGAGAGACGCCGGATCGAGGTGGAGGGGCGCGGCCGGCCCCATGCCCTTCCTGAGCGATTGAGCCTCAAGCTCTATACGGCGCAATCGGAGATCGTCGACGAGCAGCGCGGATCCATCCGCTTCTACCCCGATGGCAGCTCCACGGGAGGGCGGGTCACGCTGCAGGGTGCTGGCGACAGCCAACTGCTGGTCGACGTGGATTGGTTGACCGGGCGCGTGACCATCCGTGATGGCGCGTAGCGGGGCCTCGGGCCTGTGTGCACCAGGGCGCTCGGGGGGCTTCACCCTCCTCGAGGTGCTGACGGCCTTCGTGTTGTTCGCGGTGACCTTGGCGGCCCTGCTGCAGATTTTCTCGGCGGGGCTTCGGGACGCGCAGCTCGCCGATGAGTATGCGAGGGCGGTCATGATCGCCCAGTCCCGGCTGGACGACGCTACGGCCGTCGAGAAGCTCACTGAGGGCCGGTCGGGCGGCGATGCAGCCCCGTTTCAATGGGCGCTCGAAGTGACGCCCTACGATGAGCGGCAGGAATCCGATGAGGCGCGGGCGGCCCCCGAGTTTTTTACCCCCGTTCGCCTGGTGCGGCTGGAGTCCACCGTGAGCTGGCGGGCTGCGGACGGCAGGGACCGAAACGTCCGGCTCGTCACCCTTCAGTTCGCGCCCCGCCCATGAGGAAACGCGACCCCGCCGGGTTCACGCTCGTGGAGGTCACTCTCGCCCTGACGCTGCTTGCCGTGATGCTCGCGATGCTGTTCGCCGGGCTTCGGACGGCGGCGCGTGCTTGGGATGCGGGCTCGGCGCGCGGAGATCGCGCTGACCAAGTCTCCCTGACGGCGACGTTTCTGCGCCGCGAGCTGGCCTCTGCATTTCCCTGGCGGTTCAAGGACTCCACCGTGATGCGCCTGGCTTTCGAGGGTGACGCGGAAGGTGTTCGCTTCGTATCGATGCGTCCTGCCCATCTGGGTGGGGGTGGCCTCGCGTTCGTTTCATTTCTGTATGAGCGCGGCTCGGGGCGCGAGTTGGGCAGGGTAGTCATGCGCCGGACCCTTGCTGCCGCGGCGGAGGCTGACTTCGGCCCACTGGATGGATCCAAGCCTTTCACGGTGCTGGAGGGGGTGGAGTCTGTGCGATTCAGCTACTTTGGCGCAGAGAATGACGCGGCGGCCCCGGCGTGGGCGGACGTGTGGCGTTTCCCACAGCGCCTGCCGACCCACGTGCGCCTGTCGGCCACCTTGGACTCGATGGCCTTGCCCGACATGGTTGTGGCCTTGCGCATTGCCGAAGAGGGCGGCTGCATCGAGGCCAACTTTCAGCGCAACTGCGTCCCGAGGCGGTGAGCGTGGGCCTGCGCCGGCAATCGGGAATCGCCCTGGTCCTGGTGGTCTGGGTCGTCACCCTGCTTCTGGCAATCAGTGGCAGCTTTCTTTATTCGACGCGAACCGATGCCCGGGCCATGCGCAACGCGTCGGACCTTGCGCGAATCGAGGCCGTGGCGCGGGCTGCGGTCGTTCGCGCGCTCATTGACATCTTGAAGCCGCAGGGCCAGCCCGGCGTGTGGCGGCGCGGCGTGCAACAACAGGCCTGGTCGTTCGATGGCCACGACGTGAAGGTCAGCGTGGCGGACGAGTCTGCTAGGATTGACCTTAATGCGGGCAATGACGCGTTGATCCAAGGGCTTCTGCGCCGTGCGGGGCTTGAGGAGGCAGACGCAGCCCGGGTGCTCGACGCCATTCTGGATTGGCGTGACGCGGATGGCCTTCGCCGCCCCAATGGCGCCGAGGAGCCCGATTACGCGGCAGCGGGCCTGCCGGGGAGGCCGGCCAATCAACTGTTTCAGTCGGTCGAGGAGCTCCAACTGGTGCTGGGAATGCGCGCGGAAACTTATCAGCGTTTGGCGAACTTGATCACGGTTTACTCCCGCCAGCCTGGAGTCAACCCGCACTTCGCGTCGCGTGAGGCCTTGCTTGCGATCCCCTCGGTATCGGAGGAGGCGGTGGACGAGTACCTCTCCCAGCGGGACGCTGCGCTCAAAGAGAATCGCCCTCCTCCCCCGTTTGCGGCGGCTGGGGCTTTCGCCAACTACGCTCGCATGGCCGCCGTGACTGTCCGGGTGGATGTGACGAACCCCGAGGGGCTGACCGTCTCTCGTGAGGCCGTTGCCATCCCTACGCCACAGGCGCCCAGGCGGCCTTTCGCTGTCTTGGCTTGGCGAGAGGTGCCGCGTCGCACCGTGGCAGTTGCGCAGTCGCCCGCGAGTGCCGGAGCCGCCAGTGCCCGCTGAAGCAGTCATGTCGCCTGGGGCGAAGGTGCCGCCCGCAGTTCCGATCGCGACGGCTCGGGAGTTTTTTCGTTGGTGGCGTGAGGAGCTGCTCGGGATGCTCCCGGAGGGCTTGCGTGCTCGGATGCGCACCGGATTGGAAACACCGGTATCCCTGGTCGAAGGCCGGTGGAAAACATTCGCGATAACCCGGGACGGTTTGACAGCTTCCGGTGAGCTGGCTCCAGCGGTCGGCAAGCAAACCGGCACACCCCTTAACCACGCAAACCTGTGGGTCTTGCTCGGTCCGTCGGAGTCGGTCGTGCGAGAGGCGGTGCTACCGCTCGCCGCAGAGGAGTCGCTTGACGAAGCGGTCGGCTACGAGCTCGACCGCCTGACGCCCCTGACGGCCGAGAAGGCGTGGTTCGGATATCGCGTCACTGGCCGAGACGAAGCAGAGAAGCAGTTGAGGTTACGGCTCGCCGTTGCGCCGCGGGAGTTGGTCGAGGCGAGGGTGGCCGACCTGCGCGCCGGGGGCGCCCACGTGCTCGGGGTTGGCTTGCTGGACGAATTCGCTGGTGGCGCCAGCTCCTTGAATCTCATGCCCCGGGATCAGCGTGACCGGCCCGTGCTCAGCAGGGAGGTGCTCGCCACGCGCGCTTTGGCGGGGCTGGCAGCGTTCATGGCGGTCGCGGCACTGGTTTATCCCGTGTGGCTCAAGCGGGAATCGGTGAGCGCTCTGTTGCCGCGTGTCGAGAAGGCCAAGGCGGCAGCAGACGTGTCGTCTCGGGTAGCTGCCGAAATCGAGACGCTTGCCAAGGAGCACAACTTGCTTCTCGCCAAGAAGCTCGCGCAGACGCCGATGGCGCAACTTGTCGAGGAGCTCGCAAAGCAGCTTCCGGACAACACTTGGGTACAGCAACTGGACGTCAAGCCAGGCCCCAAGACTCGCGAGGTGCAGATTGCTGGTGAAACGGGGTCGTCGTCGGCGCTTGTCGAGGTTCTCGAGCGGTCGGGGCTGTTCGCCAATGCCACCTTCAAATCCCCGCTCACCAAGGGAGCAACACCCAACACTGAACGGTACCTGCTGGCGGCAGAACTGAAGCTGCGGGACCTGCCATCGCCAATTCCCGAGGAGTCGCTCGTTGCGCCTGCGACGGCCGCTCCGGGCCAGCAGCCGTCGCAGCAAGCCCCTGCACAACCACCAGCACCGGGGGCGCGTCAGTGACCGCTCTCGTATTCACGATTCCGGGTGGGGCGCGTCGACGGGTGGCGCTGAGCCTGTTGGCCGCGGCGGTGATCGGGGTTGCCCTGTTGATCATGGTGCCGCTTTGGGCGGCCCATCACCACTACGACACCGCCCTCGATGACTTGGGCCAGCGGCTGGAGCGATACGAACGCCTGTCGGAAGCGCGTCCGGCTCTGGAGCGCAAGCTGGAGGGGGTCAAGGCACAGGGCAGCCGAAAGTTTTATTTGAAGGCCACGGCGCCCTCGCTTGCGGCTGCCGAGGTTCAGGAGCAAGTGCGTCGCATCATCGAGGCGGGAGGTGCTCGCGTGACGAGCGTTCAGGTTGCGCAGCCCAAGGACGATGGCGCCGTTCGGCAACTTGCTGTCTCGGCGCAGCTCAGCGCCAACGCCAACGCGCTGCGCCGGGTGTTGTTGGCGATAGACTCGGCCGAACCCTTCCTGCTGGTGGATACCCTCAGCATTCGGTCTCAGGTTCCGCCGAACTTCAAGGCGCCCCCGGGTTTCGAGCCGGAGATGTATGTTCAGCTGGATGTCGTGGGATTCGCGGTCAAGGGGGCTGCGGCGCAATGACGGCAACGATTGCGAAACCGGTGGGTTTGTGGGTTGCCGCTGGCGCGAGCGCCCTGTTCGGCGCGGTGCTCTTTCTTGAGCATCGGTACGGGCGCGTCGAGGCGCCGGAAGGGCCGTGGCCGCCCGCGAAGGTGGCCGAGGCCAATTTGCTTCCCACCCCGGCCGCGGCACCCGCAGCGGAATCCGAGACTGTTGGCCGCCCGCTCTTCGTGCCCTCCAGGCGCCCCCCGCCCCCGGCGCCTGTAGCGCCCCCCGTTCGCGTGGCGAAGGACCAGTTCCAGTTGCAGGGAACGATCGTGGTGAAGGGGCTGGACATCGCGCTGTTGAGGGAGAAACAGTCTGGCAAGGTTGTCCGGGTCGAGAAGGGCGCGCCAGTTTCCGACATGAACCTCGCGGAGGTCTACCCGGATCGGGTGGTGCTGCGCGCCGGGGATGATTCGGAGACGCTGATGTTGTCGGTGTCGACTGGGCCGACGGCCGGCCCCGCAACGCCTGTATCCGCCCCGGCTACGGCACCTCGGCCGGCGGCTGTTGCGCCACCGGTGGCCGCCCCCCCGGCAGCGGCCACCTCCCCGCCACAGTCTGCCTCCATCCCCAATCTTTCGCCCTCGGCCCAGGAAGCCCGACGAGAGGCGCTTCGGAGGCTGGTCACTTGGTAGAGAAAGCCGACGCCCCCAGGCCAAGCGCCTAGGTTGGTGACTTACAATCTAGCCCGTAATGTCCATGAAACGCCTTATCTCTGCTCGCCTCCCGGCGCTTGTTGCCCTCGCGCTCCTCGTTGGCGGGTGCGCCGGTACGGTTTGGCAGAGGGGGGCCGAGCAAAAACAGCCCGGTAATGTCGAGCCGGTGCCCACTGCCCCAGCAGCACCGGTGGCAGCTCCGACCGCTGCACCCGAAAAGCCGTCGGCGACCGCAGTAGCGCCCGTTGAAAAGCCACGGATCTTTACAGGTACCGGAAATTTCGTCGGTGCCAAGCCACCGGCGCCGCCTGCGACTGCACCTCCGGAAGAGGCAAGCCTCAATTTCGAGGCCTTGGACGTTCGCTCGGTGGCCAAGGTGATCTTGGGTGACTACCTGCGAGAGTCGTACACCGTGCACCCGGCAGTTAGCGGCTCGGTCACCTTCCGTACGGTTCGCCCGATACCCCGGGCGGCCCTCCTGCCCACGCTTGAGATGCTGCTGCGCCAGAACAACGCCGCGCTGGTCAGCGAAAACAGCGTGTATAAGATAGTGCCCTCATCTGCAGTCCGTGGTTCTGTGGCGCCGCAGCTGGGCGGTTCCGGCCGTCCCCTTCCGAGCGGTTACTCTGTGCTCGTGGTTCCGGTGCGCTTCGTGGGCGCGCGCGAGATGGCCAAGCTTCTGGAGCCCTTTGCTGCGGCCGATGCAGTGAGGGTGGATGACATTCGAAACCTTGTCATTCTTTCTGGTAGTCAGTACGAGCTTCGACATCTGCTCGACACCGTCGACCTCTTCGACGTGGACTGGCTTTCCGGTTACTCGGTTGGCATGTTTCCCATTCGCAGCGTCGACGTGAAGACGCTGGTCGCGGAATTCGACAAGGTTTTCGGGGCTGCGGCAGCCGGGCCGCTCGCGGGGGTTGTTCGGGTTGTTCCCATCGAGCGCCTCAATGCCCTGATGATCGTAACTACTCAGCCGAAGTATCTTGAGACAGCGCGGTCCTGGCTCGAGAGGTTGGATCAGGTTGGCGGCATGGCGGGGGGTGCTCGGCTCTTCGTCTACCCCGTGCGTAACGGCAAGGCGGAGAATCTCGCGTCCCTCCTCGGCGAGCTTTTTTCGCGCCGGGGCGCGTCGCCCGCGCCGCCCCAACTTGCCCCGGGTGCTCGGCCCGCCCAGATTTCATCTCCGCCCGCTAGCCCCGCGCCAGGCACGGCCGCCTCGATGGCGCCTCCCGCTGTCCAGCCAGCAGCCGCGATGCCCGCCGGCGCCGTGGCGATCGCTGGTGGCGGGGTCTCCAGCGAAGTGCGCGTGATCGCCGACAAGGACAACAATGCGTTGCTGGTACTGGGAACGGCGGCGGATTACGAGGTGATCGAGGCGGCTTTGCTCAAGCTCGATGTGTTGCCGCGCCAGGTGTTGGTGGCTGTGACGGTGGCCGAGGTGACGCTCACGGACGACCTCAAGTTTGGGGTGGACTGGTTCCTCACCGGGCGCAGCGTGGGCGAGTCCAGCGTGACGTCAGGGGCGCTGAACCTTGGTAGTCTGCCCGCGACCCCGTCAGGTGCTGTGCCTGCATTCTCTGGTCTGCAGCTCATCAATCGATTGGGTGGCGATGTCCGAGGAGTCTTGAACGCGCTGGGCAAGGATGGTCGCCTGCAGGTGTTGGCCACGCCGCAATTGATGGTGCTAGACAACCAGAAGGCCCAAATAAAGATCGGCGACCGAATTTCCGTACAAACGCAACAGCAGACGGTTGCGGGCACCTCTTCAGGAATCATCAACAGCTTCCAGTACCTCGAGACGGGAATTCTGCTTTCCGTAACGCCCCGCATTAACTCGGGCGGTCAGGTCACCCTGGAGGTCAGCCAGGAAGTAAGCGTGCCCATTTCCTCCTCGGTGCCGGGGGCCAACCCGGATATCAGTCAAAGGACTGCGAACACGAGTGTGGTGGTGGCCTCGGGCGAGACCATTGTGCTCGGGGGGCTCATTCGCGAGGACAACACCCGATCAAC
>Ga0075471_10003209_pt1 | contig 10629 bp, 5 predicted proteins | sample DEB19_08_DNA_2_FD_74787 | JGI IMG/M metagenome (GOLD analysis project Ga0075471, IMG submission 74787) | Aqueous microbial communities from the Delaware River and Bay under freshwater to marine salinity gradient to study organic matter... | ecosystem: Environmental > Aquatic > Marine > Coastal ... | reverse complement strand
CTCGAAATACTCATGGATGGAAAAATCCGACGCCGTGCGATTTTTTGAAAAATCCCGCAACGAGGCGACCCGCTACCGCAACCAATTTGATGACGACACGGTGGATTTGATTCTCAAAGGCCAACTTTCAACGCCCGAGGAAGTCCGCGAACACGCGAAGGATGTTTTGCCAGAAAACAAAATCCAATCCCTGCTCGGCATTTTTGCAAAGACCCCAGCGCAGATTGAGCAAGGGTTGAAAATGCGACCGATGGCATATGCGTTGGCCGATTCCTACGACCCGGCAGGCGACACAGACCGGAAGGATTATTTGCAAATCCGCGACACGATCCTCCGACTGCCCGAGGGCGAGCGGGAGGAACCCTTGTCGATCCTACGCAAGCGGGCAAACGAATCCGGTGAAACCACGCCGGTCAAAGAAGCAGTCGCGCAAGCCAAGCAAATGTTTGACCAAGGGCAATTCGGCACATTTCAAAAAGGCACAAGCGCACTTCCAGCATCGCAAGAGGAAGTCGATAAATACATCGAGGCCGGGAAGAAATTTGCAGGCGTGAAAACCGCGCTAGAGACATGGGCGAAAAACAACCCAAAAGATGCCGCCGACCAAAACAAGGTCTATGAGCATTTCAATGCGTTGATTTCCTACGACCGCCAAATGCAAAAGTTCCAAAAAGAAAAAACCCGCTGGCGTTGGCCGTGGGAAGAACCGGCTCCGACCGCCGAACCTCCCGCCCCGGTGACCCCGGCGGATGTCCGCCAAAAACTCAAGACCCCAAAAAAGGAAACATCCACCAAGGTCAACCTCATGGATGAAATCCAGAAGATCGACTTTGAAACTCCGCTGCCGGAGATGCCTTCCTAAACCATGCTCAACATCATCGACGACGAGACGGCGACACGCTTTTACAACGAAATCGACACCAGCACCGGGGAGGACTACGACGCCAAGGCAAAGGCGCTGGAAGCATGGGCGGATGCGAAGGATGCCGAGCGTAACAAGCAAGAATGGGATCACATCACCCGGGTTTACACCGATTTTGACAACTACATTTCGGACGAAGGATATTCCGATCTGGACGAGGAATCCCGATACCAGATTGCCAATCGGCAGTTCATTGCCAACCAACTTGGAGAGACGGTCGAAGACCAAGGGCTGATTTACCCGGCCAAGCGCGACATCTGGACGCAGCAGGCATTTGGCAAAAAGGGTCTTTCGGAAAAGGAGACCTTTGGCCTCATCCAGCAGGGAGTGCAGTCCAGAAATGAGGTGATGCAATCGGCCAACGAAATCCCCGGGGACATTGCATTGGGATTGTTCGACAGCATCGGCCAAGGCACGGCGGTCGAAGTGCCGAAACTCGTCAGCATCTGGAAAGAACGCAACGCCGAGAAACTCAAAAAATTGCCAGCGGGCTGGGAGTCCGGGTTGCTCCAAGCCGCATCGGATTACGCCACCGAGACCGAGGGAATGCTTCGCAATTACTCCGAACCGCTAAAGAAGGTATACGACCACCTTGCTGCGGTAACCGGGCGGGACACCAATAGGGCTGGCGAGGAGAATCCCAAATCCGTGCAAGAAATCGAGGCGCTCGCTGACACGCTGGCAACCATGCCGCCCGAGGTTCGCGACCGCGCCTATGCCGCCGTGGTTCTCGGAGCCAAGCAGGCAGGGCAGGAACCCAAGGAATTTTTGGAGCAATGGGGAGAATCATGGAGTCGGACGCTCAATATGTTCCGATCCGGTTCGATGGTCATGCAGGAGGATTCCGCTTATTCTGAACTGCAACTTCTCAAGGAAGCTCCAAAGGTTTGGAAAGAAAACAACACCGGCAAGCTGACCGTCTACCCCGGATTTGATCAGTCCAACTTTCAAGAGATCACCCCCGAGGAACGCACCGAACTGACCGCCGAGGCGCAAAAGAAATTCGACAGGCTGCAAGTATACCGGGAACTTTTCAACATCGCGGACAATCAGTTCGACCCGATCAAAAAGATCAACGAGGGAGGATTCGGCGGGTTCATGGAGGCGATGGCATACGGATCGCCGCAGGCGCTTGCCTACACCGGCATGGCGCTTGTCCCCGGGGTCGGACCTTGGATGACAGGGGCGGCGATCTATGCTGACGAATACAACAACCTCCGCCTCGATGGAGTCGATCCCGGGACTGCCCGAGCGATTGCTGCGCCAAGTGCGATCCTGCAATCCGGGCTGGAGCGTGTCGGTGCCAAAATGATCTTCGGCAAGCTCCCGGCGTTTGAAAAGCTGATGACCAAAATCGGCAATCCGGCGCGAGTCGGTCGTGCTGGCAGCGCAGGCATCCGTTTTGGGACTGCTGTTGTTGGCGAAAACATCGTGGAGGGAACACAGGACTTGGTCACCCCGGTCGTGCAAGATGTCGCCGAAGCATTAGGCGCGGATGTGCCGGATGTGAATTGGCAGGAAACGCTCGGGCAATGGGGAACCTCCCGCCTCGATGTCCTTGCCGCAACGATCCCCGGCATCCTCATCGGAACCGGCGTTGCCACCATGGCCGATGGGAAGCGGTTCGACGATTTCAATGAGCGCCTCGATCTCTACCGGACCTTCGGCATGGACGAAGCCGCGATCAAGCGGGTGGAGGACAACCAGACTCCGCAGGACCGACAGGCGGCATTGCAAGCCGAATACAAAAAACTCACTCCAGACAACATCAAAGCGGGCATCTCCTACATGGAGACGAAGATTGATGAGGCCAAGTCCATGCAGGAAGACCCGAACCTGCCGACCATAACCCGGGAGCAGGGAGAAAACGGCAAGCCGGTCTTCGTCGTGCGTGACGAGAAAGGCGCGGTCGCCTACCGCAGCGAGGAGGAGCAGGCGGCTATGTCGGCAATTACCCAACTTTTCAAAGGGCAACTCCTCAACGAGCGCAATGTGGTTTTGGACTTGCGCGACCAATGGCTTTCGGAAGACCCAAACAATGTCGCCATCGAGTCCGATGGGATCACCGCCCAGCAAAAGCTCGAAAAGCTCCAAGCCGCCGGGAATGTCGCGCAGATCGAGGAACTCCACCGCCGCATCGCCACTTCCCCATACAGGGACACACCATACGACCAGATTAACATCCTCGGCGAAGCCACCGTCGAAGACCTCGGAGAAATGGTTTTCCGTGGAGTCATCACGCTTAACCAAAATAGCCGCCCCGAAGATGCCCGCGAAGAGATTCACCATGTCGCCGTCCGCAAGGCGCTGATGAGAGGATCGGTCACGCTCGACACCCTGCGCGGCTGGCTCGACGCCACCGAGACCGCTTTGCCCGACAAGTTCCCCGGCCTCGTTCGCGAAAACGAAAACGACATTGTCGAATCCCTTGCGCGTGTCCAACGCGCCTACGAGGACGGCAAAATCAACGCCGATGAAGAAATGGTGTTACCTGCATCCTTCGTGGACTACATCAAGCGAATGCTGAAAGCCTTCAAAGAAGTCCTCCAGCGGGCCGTGGCTTTGCGAGGTGCTTTCAAGCAAGGAATCCTTCCCGGCGATTACGAAGCCTTCCTCGCCGAATCCGTGGGCCTCAACCAGCAGACGATGGTCGATACCGCCCGCGAGCGAGCGAGTGGCGAACTGACACAAGGCACCTTCAACTACTCGGTTGGTCAACGAGGGATACCTGTTTATACCGCTGATCAAAAATACAACCAAATCATCCCCGAAATAAAAAGCGTCGATCCTTTGAAAGTATCACGCCGAGATATGTGGGAAGTCGCAGAAGTTCCGTCAAATGTGGCGAAAGCCATGAAATTTGACCAACCAATTGAGGTTAGTATTTTTGCGGATGGCACCATGATGTTGAGCGATGGGCATCATAGGCTTGCCGCAGCAAAGCAGCTTGGGATGAGCAGAATCCCTGCCGTTGTCAGATCAATTAACGCCAAAGGGAGAGACATCAATGCGTTAATTGAAGAGCAAGTTTCTGATCCAGTTTCGACTGATACCAACTACAGCATTGGGAAAAAACAGGACGCCGACTACCTCGCAGCCGTTGAGCGTGGTGACATGGAGACCGCGCAGAGGATGGTGGATCAGGCAGAAAGAATAGAGGCAGAAAGTAATTTTGAAAAAGAATATGGTTCAAAGATATTCGGAGAATACCCGCAGGCATCTAAAGTATTTAAAAAATTAGATGGCACATTAAAAAACAGCATTCCTCTTCCTGTTGCAATGCTACAGACAAGCGCAAATGGGAATAAATATTATGTGCGAGCTTTAATGGTTACAGACGATAATGGAGTGAATTATGGTTTTTATAATGACAGGAAAATGAGAACACAAGTTATACGCAACTCGCGTGAAAACTTTGGCGTTTGGAATGATCCTGCGGCGAGAAATTCGTATCTTAATATTTCTGAACTTATTGCAAAAAAAGCAAAATACCCAGCAAACAACGCAAAACTTACAGATTTTGCAATAGATTGGTGGTCAACGCAGGGGGACATACGACCAACCGCCAAACTAAAAGATTTTATAGATTGGAAATTCTTGGATGATGAGACAGGTGAAGTTCAAGTTAGAAGAGGAACACCAACAACGGGATGGAATAAAGCCGCAACAAAAGCAGGATATCAACATTTACCTGTAGCAAAATTCAAAGATGGAACAGAAATTATCATTAACACGGGAGACAAAGAATTATATAAGAATCCTTCAGATTTATTTGCAAGTTTAATACACGAAGCAGTTCACCTAATTCAAGCAAAAGAAGGAAGATTCTATAAATCGCTTCAAGGGGACGCTAATTACTATTCAAACGACATTGAAAAAGAAGCAAGAGATGCCGCCGCAACAATACCATTGTTAGATTGGGCAGAAAATAATCTTGGTGATTATATTGCAGGCAAATCAGATATCAACCATCCCCATTCGTTGCCTCCAGCCGCAACCCCAATCACCTACGACGATGCAGGCAATCTAATCCCGCTATCGCAGAGGTTCAATCCAAGAAGCGCGACCAACTACAGCATTGGGAAAAAGGACAAAGAAGTTGTCGTTAATCCAGACGAGACAACAGAACCCGGCACCCCTGCTCCAGATACTGGCATTGAAATCCTTGATCCAGATCAAGAAGGAGAGGATATTCCGTGGGGTCCGACCAATTATTCAATTGGGCCACGATCATTGCCGGAAGTTTTTCCGACAATAGACAAAAAACTTTTTAACAAGATCAAGAAGGAGACATCGACAATTGCGGCAATCCACATCGACCGCATGAAGGTCGGTGAACTTATGGGGATACCATTGCAAGGCGGAATGTTTTACCCGTCCATTGTTGAGAATTTAAAAGCCGGAGTGGTGTGGGCGTTTAATGCTCCAAATGTGGCAAGGACGGTCGCCCGACGAGCCGCAGCAAACGGCGGATATGTAAAACTAGTCCTCATGCAAGAAGGCAATGTGATTGGGAATAAAACATTCACCCATGTATGGTTTGCAAACCTTGAAAAAAATATATCCGAGGGAGCGATCACCAAAGCAACCGCACTTGGAGAACTTAATCGTGTGCGTGAGTTGTTTTCTAATCATTCAGATTCAAAACTTTCAACTGGTCACAAGAAAAAATGGAAGTCTTTAGAAGAAGCTAAAGACGCAATTATTTCTTTGCCACAACAAAAACGCGCATCGACATATTTTAAAAAAACGAAGGTCGAAACAAAAGGCGAAGGGGTAAAAATCGCCTACCAGCAATTGCTTTCCAAGAAAAACACAAAACTTGGAATGCCAGACCCAATCACTCTGGTTGAGCAAATGGAAGAACCGGCATTCAAAGGAATGCCAACCGGGGCGATTGTTGGAATAATAAAAATCGATCCGATTAAAGATAGTGATCCTATTTTAACAGGTCAACAAGCAGGGGTTCCAACACACTTGTCCTACGACTATGTTTTGAAAGGGAAGCCTGTTGCCAAGATGAAAAAAATCACCATTTTGGATGAGGCTTTTCCAGAAACAAAAAATCAAATACTGACGCAACAGCACACCGATTTCCCTCTTGCGGATGCAATCAACTACTCCATAGCTTCGCAGTCCGAGATCGACCGAGTAAACGCCGCGCTCGGCGGCATGAACCGAGGACCGGACGAGCGGCTTAAAGTCTACGAGCGGGCGCGGGCAAAGTTCCAAGGAGTGATGGAGCGCAACCGGGAGGCGCTGGAATCTCTCAACAAAGACACCGCGAAATTCCGCCGCACACAGCTTCTGCAAGGTCTCGGAGAACTCGACGCAATCCTGTCGGTATTTCCGCCGGACATCCGTGGTCGCGTTGGTGGCTACACCAAACTGGCAAACATCGCGCCGATGGATGTCTTCAAAGATGGCGAGAAGGTGAGCGAGGTCAGCGGCATGAATGGCGCTCTCATCTCCTCATGGATGCGCCAAGGCATGAGCATCGGGCAGGCTAGAAAACAGACCGAACTCCCGCCCGGATACACGACCAAAGAAAACCTCGCCACGGCCCGCGCCGACCGGGCGCTTGCTGACTTTTTCAAACAACGCATCGGGATGATCGACCGCGAAGTCGAAAAATCACTCCGCAAAGAATACGATGCCGCATTCCGAAAACTCCTCGACCGCACCAAGCCGAAGAAATCCGCGCCCGGAGAAAAACCCAAGGGCATCGGAGCCGACATCCAAGACCTGTTCACCGTGGTCCGCAGCGCCGTGGACATGGATGCCGTATCGGTCGCCGCACACATTGCAGGACTCGATGCGAAAATAGCCAGCGGTGAACTCACCGCCGAGCAGGAAGCCCGGGCGCAGGTCGAGGCCGCGCTCGTTTCGTTGGTCGGAGATTGGCGCAATGCCGATGCGGATCGCCGCAAATCGGCGCTGGATGAGGCGACAAGGATTTGGGAGGGCGCTTATGCGGCACACGCACAAAAAGTGATCCAACTCCGCGAGCAACGCGAGGTCGCCCGGTTGGAGGCGATCCAAGCCACCGGCAAGGCCGGTCAACTTGCTGGTAGAAAATCCAAGGCGATTGCCGACTCGGGCCTCAAAGGAAGCTGGAAAGACTACATCCTCAACCTGCTCAACTTTGACCAAGTGGCAGGCATCCTTTTCGGAGAAAATAGCGACACGGCAAACACGCTCATCGACCGCCAGCGGGCTGCGGAGAACATTAAAGAGGATGGGCAGCAAGCAAAGATGCAGGCGCTGGAGGATTACTTCACGGACCTTGCCGAGGGAAACCTGCTCGCAGGCGAGCAACTCCGATACAATCTGGCTCAACCAAGCATGGAGGTGCAGGGCATCAAATTGTCCGAACTGGAAGGTCTGTCCGCCGTGATGATGTGGGAGCAAGAGGATGGGCGCAGGCACATGACCGGCGAACTCGATGAGACCGGCAAACCCTCCGGCGCTTGGCACTACGATCAAGATTTTGTGGATGAAATCATGGCGAACCTCTCGCCCGAGGCGCTCCAATTGCGCGATTGGTTGCTCAAGCAATACGCCGACGAATACTCCAACATCAATGCCGTCTACTCCGAACTCAATGGAGTCAACCTCCCGCAGATTCGCAACTACTCGCCGGTTACCGTTCAACCGATCTCCGCGCCGACCGGGCAGGTTCTTGATCCGGTGAGCGGGGCAGCCATGTCCGGGGCCAGCACATCCCCGGGGGCGTTACGCACTCGCGGGACCGCCATCGCGGAACCTCGCTTCCAAGATGTGCTGCAAACATACATCGCGCACACGCTCCAGATGGAGCATTGGAAAGCCTTCGCCCCATACATCGCCGAGGCAAATGCGGTCCTCCGGAATCGTGATGTGCAGAACTCGGTCGAGGAAAAGGGCGGAGCCGAAGCAAAAAAAATCCTTAACGCATGGCTCGACTATTTCGCGCAGGGCGGAACCCGCGATGCCGGGGCGCATCTGGCGCTCAACCAAGGCATCAGCAATGTGCTTGGCCGCGCCTCGCAGGTCGCACTCATCGGTCGCGCATCGACCCTGCTTGTGCAGTCCACCCAACTTGGCGCAGCAATCGCCGAAATGCCGGTCAAGGCATACCTCAAGCGGATGGGAAAACTTCTCACCGGGCAACTCGGGTGGGATGCTGCGATCAACTCGCCCTACATCCAGCGCCGGATTGCGCAGATGCCGCCGGTCGTGCAGATGGCAATGCAGGGACTCAAGGGAGCGAAACCGACCGCGATCCAGCAAGCAGGCAAGCGCCTTGGCAATCTGCTCTCCGGGGCGGACGGTCTGTTCACGGCAGGCACCTACGCGATCACCTACGATTATCACCTCACCAAAGCGCAGGAACTTGGACTGACCGGCGTGGAGGCGGAAACCTATGCCCGAAACATTGCCGAGCGGGTCACCGACCGGATCGCTCAACCGACACGCCCGGGGGCGCGTTCTCTTTACGAGAACACCTCCACCAACCCGCTGGCACGGGCTGGATGGGCGTTTGCCTCGGAAGCTCGCAAAAACCTTGCGTTGGTCGCCTATTCCTTCGCCGAGCGCCCGATGGCAACAAGGATGAGGACGCTTGCCTATGTGGTGGCGCTCAACTCAATCGCCTCGGCGATCCTGCGATCCATCTGGCGCGACATCCTAGATGACGAGGACGATGAACTCTTCGATGACAAATACTGGTCGCCGAAACGCATCGCTCTCGCAGTCGCCACCGAACCACTCTACGGGTTCCCGGTCCTCGGATCGACCGCGCAGAATGCCATCTATGCAGCATTCGGCGAGTATCGCCCAAGCGGGTCCATGTTCGATGTGGATCGCGCAATCAACCCGGTCAAACGGATTCCAGAATACCTGTCCGGCGATTTTGAAATGCGAGATGTCATGCGAGACATCGACATGATCGTCTCTGCGATGGGCATTGCCCACCCCAACATCGCCGCCGCCGCATCCATCACCCACCTCGCCAAAGACCTATTCAACCTCGGCGACTCTGCCGTCGATGCCGCAACAGAGAAATGATTTTTGACTCGCCTGTTTTGACTGATACCATGCCCGCGATTCCATGACCGACGACCTCCTGTCCTTTGCCAATCACGCCTCGGCGCAAAACGACCGATGGTTGTTCGTTTGTCTACTTCTCATCTGTCTTGTTTTTGCATGGGTCTTGTTTCGTTACCTCATCCGGCAAATCGATCAGTTGAGATCACGCATGGACGAGCAGTCCGCCGAATTTGTGGCCCACCTCAAGCAGGCCAACAAAGAAATGCTGGAGGTCGTCGCCACCAGCGCAAAAACCATCGCGCAAAACTCGGCCATTATGGAGCGAGTCGAGCGCAAACTCGACCACCAACCATGAAAAACCTCATCACCTACATTTTAAACCGAGCGCAGGAGCAAAGTTCTTGGAGGGGCTTAATTTTAATTTTGACCAGTCTTGGGGTCTCCGTGGAACCGGCTCTCCAGAACCATATCGTGGCGCTGGGGCTGGGCCTCGTCGGCTTAATCAATTTCCTTCGCAAAGAGAAAAAATGACCCCGGGACGGATCGCCGCTGCGATGGTCATGCTGGGCTGGATTTTCCTCGCCCTCGCTTTTCTCACTTCATGCGTGAGCATCCCGGTTCCGCCATTCGGCGACCGAGTCGGCGAACTTGGCAAGCTCGATGTCAAAGTCGATGTCCGATATGTCCCCGCCAGCATCGCAGGACCAACGACCGCCGCACAGGATTTCGCGTGGAACGAGTTTGTGAATAGCCGAACCCTCCGCGACAAATGACCAAGTTCCTCGCGCAGATCGCCGCCCGCGAAGTCGGAGTCCGTGAGGAAGGCGGGAACAACAACGGGGAGCGGATTCGTGATTACCAAGAAGCCACCGACCTCACTCCGTCCGCTTGGCCGTGGTGCGCGGCCTTCGTCGATTGGTGCATCCGCGAGTGGCTGCGGACACCGGAAGTTGCCGAGTGGCTGAACCTGCAAGTCTCCACGCCCGAGGAGTGGCGACCAAAAACCGCCCTCGCCTACGGGTTCCTCGGATGGGCGAAATCCCGCCCAAAGACCACGGTCATCCTTCACGACCGCGACATGGCGCGGCCCGGCGACATCGTCGTCTTCGACTTCTCCCATGTCGGCATCGTGGAGTCCGAAAGCGGATCACAAATCGTCACCCTTGAGGGGAACACCAATGGGCGCGGTGACCGCGACTCCGAGTCTGGTGATGGGGTGTGGAGAAAGACCCGCGCCAAGAGCATTGCCCGGAATTTCATCCGCATCCGACCTGTCGCGTAGGACAACAACGGACAACGCTTGTGCAAGGCGTTGATTGGCAGTCCTAGTTTCTCGACTCGAAATCGAACGCAGGGCAACCTGCCGAGGGTTCAAATCCCTCCCCTTCCGCTCCTCCAGTAAAGCCTCTGGAGCCTCTTCTAGACTGAATCTGCGGGGCTTTCTTTGTTGTTGCTTTCTGTTGATTCTCGTTGAGTGTTGTTGGTGTCCAAGTGCAGTTTTTGGACAACACGGACAACAAGCACCAACATGAACCAACACTACATCGTTCGCCCCTACCCCTCGCGGCCCCGGTCACCGTGGAAATTGGAGATCAAATCTTCGTTCGCTGGAGAAAAAATTCGCCGGTTTTTTCCGACCGAGGCGGAGGCATACGAGGAAGGCGAGCGCATGGTCG
>Ga0075471_10003208_pt1 | contig 10631 bp, 6 predicted proteins | sample DEB19_08_DNA_2_FD_74787 | JGI IMG/M metagenome (GOLD analysis project Ga0075471, IMG submission 74787) | Aqueous microbial communities from the Delaware River and Bay under freshwater to marine salinity gradient to study organic matter... | ecosystem: Environmental > Aquatic > Marine > Coastal ... | reverse complement strand
GTCACCACCACGGAGAAGGGCGCACGTCCGCGTGCCCCCTTCACCACGAGCACCCTCCAGCAGGAGGCGAGCCGCAAGCTCGGCTTCAACCCCAAGCGCACGATGACGATCGCCCAGCGGCTCTACGAGGGGATCGAGATCGACGGCGAGCCGGTCGGCCTCACGACGTACATGCGGACCGACTCCGTCTCGATGGCCGGCGTCGCGATGGGCGAGGCCCGGGATGTCATCCGGGCGCGCTTCGGCGAGGCGTACACGATGCCCAAGGGGCGGCCCTTCCGGACGAAGACGAAGGGAGCCCAGGAGGCCCACGAGGCGATCCGTCCCACGAGCTTCGAGCGGGACCCCGATTCCCTCGCCCGCTGGCTGAAGCCCGAGGAGCTGAAGCTCTACCGCCTCATCTGGCAGCGCGCGATCGCCTCCCAGATGGCCGAGAAGCGGATCGAGACGCGGACGGTGGAGCTGACCGGCGGGCGCTACACGCTCCGGGCATCCGCGTCGCGGACGCTCTTCGATGGCTTCACCCGTGTCTATACCGCGAGCCGCGAGGAAGGGGACGAGGAGGAGGCGCCGGAGGGCCGCCTCCCGGAGCTCGCGGACGGGGACGGCGCATCCGCCCTGGACGTCGTGCCGGATCGCCACTTCACGCAGCCTCCCGGGCGCTACTCCGAGGCGTCCCTGATCAAGGCGCTGGAGGAGCACGGGATCGGCCGCCCCTCGACCTACGCGGCCACGATCGGCACGATCCTCGATCGCGGCTACGTCGTGGTGGAGGAGAAGGTCCTCCGTCCTGCTCCGGTCGGCGAGATCGTCACCGACCTCCTCGTCGGCCACTTCGCGGAGTTCGTGGACCCCGAGTTCACCGCGCGGATGGAGGAACGCCTGGATGAGGTCGCGCGCGGCGAGCGTGACTGGGTCCCGCTCCTGCGTGCCTTCTATGACCCGCTGCGCGATCTCGTCGCGATCAAGCGCAAGGAGCTGAAGCGAGCCGACTTCACCACGGAGGCCACGGACGAGCTCTGCTCGCTCGGCCACCCGATGGTCATCCGGCTCGGCCGCAACGGGCGCTTCCTCTCCTGCTCGCTCTACCCGGAGCACACGGAGAACCGCCCGCTCCCCGGCGAGGAGGAGGATCTCGGCCCCGTCGAGGGCGCCGGTCTCCCGTGCCCCGAGTGCGGGGAGGGGAGCCTCGTCCCCAAGCGGGGGCGCTTCGGCGCGTTCGCGGGCTGCTCGCGCTACCCGGACTGCCGCTACATCCACCGTTCCGGCCCGCCTCCGCCGGAGCAGCTGCCCTACGAGGTCACCTGCCCCGGCTGCGGGAAGGGGCATCTCGTGGCACGCCGCGCGCGGCGGGACGGCTCGGTCTTCTGGGGCTGCTCGGGCTACCCGAGCTGCCGGGTGACCACGAGCCACCGGCCGCTCTCGCAGCGCCACGGCGGCCGGATCGACGACCCCTCGGTCGAGTCGTGCGGCGGACCGCTCGTGGAGCTTCCCGAGACGTGGCGCTGCCTGAAGTGCGGTGCTCCGGTCGTGCCCGCCCCGGATGCAGCGGAGGGGGCGCTCCTCGACGGCGGGGCACCGGAGCCGGCAGCGGCCGGACGCTCCGGGGGCTCCGGGCGTGGGCGCCGTCCGGCCGCGGCCGCCGGCCGTGCCGGCACGGGTGGTCGCCGGGCCGCGGGGAGTGGCGGGCGGACAGGAGCCCGCCGGTCCCGGTGACGGGCGAGGACGCCCTCGACCGATGGCACGTCGCTCTCGAGGCGGCGGGTCGCTCTCCCCACACGCAACGTGCCTACCTGCTCGCCGTCGGAGACCTGATCGGCTTCCTCGGGACGCTGCCCGGGGAACGTTGGGATGAGCCGAGCCGGGGCGCGCTCCGCGGCTGGCTCGCCCGGCTCGCCGACCGGCCGCTCGCTCCGCGCTCGATCGCCGCACGGCGAGCCGCCGCACGCTCCTTCTATCGTTACGCCGCCCGGGAGGGATGGGTCCGCCGCGACCCGTGGGAGACGATCCGCTCGCCCCGCCGCCCCGTCCGTCTCCCGCTCGCTCTCGAGGTCGGCCAGGTCGAGGCCCTGCTCGACGGGGTCGCCGGATCCTCGCCCCGCGAGGGGGATCCGGTGGAGCTGCGCGATCGGGCGATCGTGGAGCTCGCCTACGCCGCCGGCCTCCGCGTGAGCGAGATCGCCGAGCTCCGGCTCGGGGATCTCGACCTGCGCCGCGGTGAGGTCCGCGTCCGGGCCGTCCGTCCGGACGAGGCCTCGGGTGGCTACCGGACCACGAAGACGCGGAAGGGGCGGATCGGGCTCCTCGGCGGCCCCGCGATCGAGGCCCTCTCCGCCTGGCTTGCCGAGGGGCGGCCTCCGCTCGCGGCGCGGGCCGGGGCGAGCGCCGGGGACCGGCTCTTCCTCAACCGCTACGGGGCGCCGATCGGGGTGCGCGGGATCCGCGGCCGCCTCGATGCGCTCGGCACCCGGGCCGGCCTGCCGGATGCCTTCCGCCCCCATTCGCTGCGCCATTCCTTCGCCACGCATCTCCTGGAAGGGGGTGCGGATCTGCGCGTCGTCCAGGAGCTGCTCGACCACGAGAGCCTCGCCCAGACGCAGATCTACACGAGCGTCTCCCAGGGACGGCGGGAGAGCGTCTACCGGGCGGCGCATCCGCGGGCCCGTGCGGCCGCCGCGCCGGGCACGGACCGGGACGGAGAGGGGACCCCCGGGCGATGAGCGACGCCGCCCGGCTGCAGACGGACGACGCCGCATGGGACGCCTGGGTCGCGTCGACGCCACCCTCCTTCCACCTTCAGCAGACGGGATGGGCGGAGGTGAAGGCGGCCAACGGCTGGCGCGCGGAGCGGATCGTCGTGGATGCCGGGAGCGGCCCGGCGGGGCTCCAGCTCCTCGTCCGGCGGCTCGGTCCCGGGCCCTTCTCGGTGGGATACGCGCCGCGCGGTCCGGTCATGACCCGCTGGGATCCCGTCTCCGTCGCCGCGCTCACCGCCGCGCTCCGTACCCGCGCCCGGGCCCTGCGCCTGACCCACGTGACGATCGACCCCGGGGAGAGCGATCCGGCGATCGACACGCTCCTCCGGGAGGCGGGCTGGCGGTCCACGGACCTCGTCCAGCACGACCGGAGCCGGATCGTCGCCCTCGGGGGAGGGGAGGCGGAGGTCTGGGGCGGCCTGCGCTCCAAGTGGCGGCAGTACGTCGGGAAGGCCGAGCGGAGCGGGGTCGTCGTGACGGAGGGGAGCCGGGATGACCTCGGCACCTTCCATGCGATCCTCACCGACACCGCGCGCCGGACCGGGTTCTTCGCCCGTGATGCCTCGGCGTACCGGGCCACCTGGGACGTCTTCGCGCGCCGGGGGGCCGCGCGTCTGCTCATCGCGCGCCTGCCCGGGGGTGAGCCGGTGGCCGCCCTCTTCCTCATCCGCTGCGGGGGGCGGATGGCCGAGCCCTACGGCGGGATGACGGAGGCCGGCGCGGCGAGCCGCGCGAACTACCTCCTGAAGTGGGAATCGATCCGGCGCGCGATCGCGGAGGGAGCGGATCGCTACGACATGTGGGGGATCGCCCATCCGGGCATCGAGCAGTTCAAGGAGGGGTTCGGGGGCGAGGAGCTGCGCTACGTCGGGGCGTACGACCTCGTCACCCTCCCGGTCGCCCGGGAGATCCTCGTCGCGGGACGCCGCACCTGGGTCGCGCTTGCCCGGCGCCGCCTGGAGCGGGGACGCACGTCCGGCCGCACGGCCGCCGGGCCGGGAACGGACGCCGAGGCGCGCGAGGGGCAGTCGTGAGCCGGCCGCTCGCGGAGCTCATCGCGCGCCTGGACGCGCTCGGCCTCCTCGCCGCGCGCCCGGAGCTGCAGGGCACTCTCCCGATCGGCCGCGTCGTCATGGATTCCCGGCGCGTCGAGCCCGGCGTCCTCTTCGCCGCCGTGCCCGGACAGCACGCGGACGGGCACGATCACGCCGCGGAGGCCGCCGCGCATGGTGCCGTCGCGCTGCTCGTGGAACGACCGCTCCCCGCGATCGCGCTCCCCCAGGTCGTCGTCACCGCCGCCCGTCCTGCCCTCGCCGTTGCGGCGGCCTGGGCGGCCGGGGATCCCGCGACGCAGCTCGGGGTCGTGGGGATCACCGGGACGGACGGCAAGACGACGACCGCGTGGCTGACCCGCTCGGTCCTCGAGGCGGCCGGTGAGCCGACGGGCCTGATCGGCACGATCGATGTCATCGCGGGTGGCCGGAGCGCGGGCAACGCGGCGCGGACGACGACCCCGGAGGCGCCGGAGCTCCAGGAGCACCTCGCGGCGATGCTCGCGGGGGGTGATCGATGGGCGGTCATCGAGGCGACCTCGCACGGGCTGGCCCAGGACCGCTGCGGGGCGATCCCCTGGGATGTGGTCATCCACACGAACATCACCTCGGAGCACCTCGAGTTCCACGGCACGCTCGCCGCCTACCGGGCAGCGAAGCGGCGGCTCTTCGAGTGGCCCGGGGCCGCCGGCCTCCCGACGACGAAGCGATGGGGTCGGCACGCGATCGTCAACCGCGACGACGGGGCAGCGGATGAGCTCGCCGCCGCGGCCTCGGCGGCCGGGGCCCGGGTCATCGGCTACGGCTCGGACCCGGGCTGCGAGGTCGTCGCGCTCGCCATCCGCGACCTTCCCGGGGGGATGCGTGTGCGGGTCCGGACCCCCCGCTGGGAGGACGAGGTGGAGATCCGGCTGGCGGGCCGCTTCAACGTCTGGAACGCGCTCGCCGCGATCTCCGCGGGCGAGGCGCTCGCGCTCGATCCGGGCGCGATCCGGCGCGGGATCGCGGGGCTCCGGGCCGTCCCCGGGCGGATGGAGCGGATCGATGCCGGACAACCGTTCGGAGTGATCGTGGATTACGCGCACACCGCCGAGTCGCTCGCGACCGTCCTGGACGGGCTCGCGGCGGAGGCGGCGGCGAACGGCGGCGCGCTGATCGCCTGCTTCGGATCGGCCGGGGACCGCGACCGGACGAAGCGGCCGGTGATGGGGGCCGTGGCGGCGCGACGCTGCCGGGCCGTCGTGCTCACGGACGAGGACGCGCGGAGCGAGGATCCGGAGGCGATCCTCGCCGAGATCGCGGCGGGCGCGGAGAGCGCGGGGATGCGGCGCGGCGATGGCCTCCACCTGGTGCCCGACCGGCGCCAGGCGATCGCGACCGCCTTCCGGATCGCCCGGCCGGGAGAGATCGTCCTGCTGGCCGGCAAGGGGCACGAGCGGTCGATCGAGGTGGCGGGGGAGCGGATCCCGTGGGACGAGGCGGCCGTCGCGCGCGAGGAGCTCGCGGCGCTCGGGTGGGGTGCCGGCCCGGCGCGCTGAGACCCTCCGTCAGGAAGCCGGGGAGGGAGCGGGCGAGGCGGTCGGGGACGGGTCCTCTGTGCCGCCGGTGTAGCCCCAGCGCTCGAAGACCGCCTTGGCGACCAGCTTGACGGTGGGCTCCGTGGAGGCGATCCCGCGGTTCACGAGCACGACGATCGAGATCCCGCTCTCCGGGAAGTACCACATCGCGAGGACGAACCCGCGGATCCCGCCGAGGTGGCCCACCGCCCGGCGATCGGCGAAGCGGTCGACGCGCGTGCCGAGACCGTAGCCATCGCCGTCACGGGCATCGGTCATCGCCGCCCGCGATCCCGCGCCGAGAAGGTCGCCGCCGTAGAGGAGAGCGGCCCAGCGCGCGAGGTCCGGGGCGGAGGCGGCCATCGCGCCCGCCGCCCAGGCAGCGGTGACCGCGGAGCGGTGGGGGACGACCGGTCCGTTCCCGCTCTGGTCGTAGAAGCTGCGCCCGCCCGCCCAGAGATGCCCGTGGGCGGCGTCCCGGGGGGTGGGGTCGTCCGGCTGGAAGATGATCCCGTCCAGCCCGGCGGGCTCGAGGAGCGACTGGCGGATCTCCCGGGCGAGCGGCCGACCCGTCACCTCCTCGATGAGCAGCCCGAGGATGACGAAGTTCGAGTTGCTGTAGTGGAAGCAGGCATCGGGCTCGCAGACGGGGTCGCCGACCCAGGCGAGGATCTCGTCCGGGGTCCAGGTCCGGTCCCGATCGTCGAAGACGCTCTCGAGGTAGCCGTCCGAGACGAAGTAGTCCGCGATGCCGCTGCGATGGGCAAGGAGCTGGCGAACGGTGACGGAGCGTTCGGCGGGCATGCCGGGCAGGTAGCGCCCCACGCGCTCGTCGAGCTCGATCCGCCCTTCCTCGACGAGCTGGAGGACGCGCGCGGCGATGAAGGTCTTCGTGATGCTCGCGATCGCGAAGACGGTCCCGGGCTCCATCGGGCGCTCCGGCGAGAGGCGGCGCGAGCCGGCGGCACCGGACCAGATCCGGCCGTCCGGGAACCGGACGGCGACCGCGAGACCGGGCGCCGGGATCCGTTCCGGGCTCCGCTCCACGAGCTTCTCCAGCATCTCGGCGAGCCCCGGGTCGATGCCGTCCGGGCGCGGTGTGGCGGCGAGACCGGATCCCGGGACGGGGCTCGCTGCGGGATCCGCCGGGGGCTCGGTGGCCGCGGCGGGGAGCGCGAGGACGGGGGCACGGGGCGCGGGGGCAGCCGGGCCGAGGGGCCCGTCCATCGAGACGGGCATCCGGGCGTCCGCGGCCCGTGGGGGCGGCGTGGCGGAGACCCGGGGAGGCTCCGTGACCGGAGAGGCGAGCGCCACCGGCGACGGGAGCGCGGCGGCCGCCGGCACGGAGGGCGGAACGGGCGTCCCGGGTGCGGGCGCGGCACAGCCGGTCGCCGTGAGGGCAAGGACGAGGGCGAGCGCGAGCCCGCTCCGGGCGCGGTGCTGGGGACGGGGAGGGGAGGCAGGTCGCACGCAGCCCAGACGGTACACTCTCCCCGCGATGTCCAGCAGCGAGGCCGCCGCCGAACTCCTCGAGCAGCCCTCCGCCGGTGCGGGGGGACCCGCCGCCGCCGCGCTCTCGCCGGCCGCGCTCGATGCCGCCGAGCGGCGCCTGGAGGCGGAGCTCCATCAGCGCTACCCGCAGTCCGACCTTGCGGACGTGGAGCGGGCCTACCGCTATGCCCTGGCCGCGCACGGTGACCAACGGCGGGTGAGCGGGGAGCCGTACATCACCCACCCGCTCGCGGTCGCCCAGATCCTCGCCGAGCTGGGGCTCGACCCGGTCGCCATCCAGGCCGCGATCCTCCACGACATCCCCGAGGACACGGACCGCTCGATCCACGAGATCGAGGAGGCGTTCGGGAGCGAGGTGGCGCTCCTCGTGGATGGCGTGACGAAGCTCTCCAAGTTCAGCGCCCGAAGCCACGAGGAGCAGCAGGCGGAGAACATCCGGAAGATGTTCCTGGCCATGGCCGAGGACATCCGGGTCGTCCTCATCAAGCTCGCCGACCGGCTCCACAACATGCGTACCCTCGGGGTCCTGCCCCCCGCGAAGCAGCAGCGGATCGCCCGTCAGACGGCCGAGATCTACGCCCCGCTCGCGGAGCGGCTCGGGATCTGGCAGATCAAGTGGGAGCTCGAGGACCTCGCCTTCAAGGCGCTCGAGCCGGAGGCCTACCGGAACCTCGCCACCCAGCTGGAGAGCCGGCGGCGCTCCCGGGAGGCCTATGTCCGGCGGGCGATGAAGGTCCTCCGGGATGCGCTCACGGAAGCGGGGATCGAGCCGGACATCTCCGGCCGGCCCAAGCACATCCACAGCATCCACCGGAAGATGCAGCGCAAGAACGCGCAGCTCGCGGAGATCTACGACCTCCACGCGATCCGCGTCCTCGTGGATGACGTCCGGGAGTGCTACGCGGCGCTCGGCGTGGTGCACGCGCTCTGGCGTCCGATCCCCGGGCAGTTCGACGACTACATCGCGGTCCCCAAGAACAACGGCTACCAGAGCCTCCACACCGCGGTCATCGCCCTGGACGGGAAGCCGCTCGAGGTCCAGATCCGGACCCACGAGATGCATCGCGTCTCGGAGATGGGGATCGCCGCGCACTGGCGCTACAAGGAAGGCTCGCGCGCGGACCGCGCCTATGACGCGAAGCTCGCCTGGCTGCGGCAGCTGATGGACTGGCAGCGCGATGTCGCGGACGCCACCGAGTTCGTCGAAGGCGTGAAGCTGGACATCTTCCAGGATCAGGTCTTCGTCTTCACGCCCAAGGGGGACGTCAAGGACCTCCCCGCGGGATCGACGCCGCTCGACTTCGCCTACCGGATCCACACGGATATCGGTCACGCCTGCATCGGCGCCAAGGTGAACCACCGGCTCGTCCCGCTCGACTACCGGCTGAAGAACGGCGACATCGTGGAGATCGTGACCACGAAGGCGGCCCACGGACCGTCCCGTGACTGGCTGAACCTCGTCACCACGAGCCAGGCCAAGGAGAAGATCCGCTCCTGGTTCAAGCGCCAGCAGCGGGACGAGAACATCGTCCACGGCCGCGAAGCGCTCGACCGGGAGCTCCACCGCCTCGCCCGGACCTCGATCGAGAAGCTCCCTCATGGCCTCCTCGAGGAGCAGGCCGAGCACGCGCATTACGCGTCGCTGGACGATTTCTTCGCGGCCATCGGCTACGGCGCGGTGAGCGCCCAGTCCGTGGTCACGAAGCTCGGCGTCTCCGTCGATTCCGCGGGGACCGTCCTTCCCCAGGTGGCGCCGCCACCGGCGGCCGAGACGGGCGGGATCCGGGTCAAGGGCGTCGGCGACCTGCTCGTCCGGTTCGCGCGCTGCTGTCACCCGATCCCCGGCGACGCGATCGCGGGCTACATCTCGCGGGGTCGCGGCGTCACCGTCCACCTCTCCACCTGCGCGACGGTGGTCAACGAGAAGGACCGCGCCCGGCTCATCGAGGTGGAGTGGGAGAGCGCCGTCCAGCAGACCTATCCGATCGCGATCCGCCTGGAAGCGTACGACCGGACCGGGCTGCTCGCGGATATCAGCAACGTGGTGGCAGATAGCCGGATCAGCATCCTCGCCGCCCACGTCACCGTCCACTCCGACCAGCGCGCCACGATCGAGGTCACCCTGCAGGTCACCTCCGTCGCCCAGCTCGCGCGCGTGATGTCCCGCCTCGAGCAGCTCCACGACGTCCTCTCCGTCCAGCGGGACGTGGGCTGACGACCGCGCGGCCCGGGGGCCGCGGCGTGCCGCGGGACGCCGGCGGTGGCGGGTGGGCCGGAGCGGTCGGATAGACTGCGCGCCATGCCCAGGTACCAGGCCCCTCGGGGCACCCGCGACCTCCTGCCCGCCGACCGGGCCGTCTTCCTCCGCCTCGAGGGGATCGCCCGCTCGCTCGCGGTCCGCTACGGGTTCTCCCCGATCGAGACCCCGCTCTTCGAGCAGAGCGAGGTCTTCGAGCGCGGCGTGGGTGCGGTCACGGATGTCGTGGAGAAGGAGCTCTTCCGGGTCCAGGCGGGCCGCGGGGACCAGGAGCGGGAGCGCTGGGCGCTCCGGCCGGAGCCGACGGCAGGGATCGTCCGCGCCTATGTCCAGCACGGGATGCAGACGCTCCCCCAGCCGGTCCGGCTCACGCTCACCGGTCCGATGTTCCGCTACGACCGCCCGCAGGCCGGGCGCTACCGCCAGTTCTGGCAGTTCGACGTGGAGGCGATCGGCGACGCGGGACCGGCGATCGACGCGGAGATCGTGGAGCTCGGGCTCCGCTTCTACCGCGAGGCGGGCCTGGATGGGGTCGAGGTCATCCTGAACTCGATCGGGGACGCGGCCTGCCGCCCCGCCTACGTGGAACGCCTGCGCGCCTGGTTCATGGAGCGGGAGGACCGGCTTCCCGAGCTGGAGCGCGAACGGCTGGGCACGAACCCGCTCCGGCTCCTCGATTCCAAGGACGAGCGGATGGCGGAGCTGATCGCTGCTGCGCCCACGATCGCGGACCACCTGTGCGCGGAGTGCGCGACGCATTTCGCGGCGGTCCGCCGCCACCTCGAGGTCCTCGGGGTGACGCCGCGGCTCGATCCCCGGCTCGTCCGCGGCCTGGACTACTACACCCGGACCACCTTCGAGTTCTACCGCAGCGGGGCGGAGGGCCAGCAGCAGGCGCTCGGTGGCGGCGGCCGCTACGACGGCCTCGTGGAGCTCCTCGGCGGGAAGCCGACGCCGGGGATCGGCTTCGGGATCGGTCTCGACCGGGTGGCCCTCGCGCTCTCGGCCGCCGGCGGCAGCGAGCCGGTCGCGCCGCGCGTCCCGGTCGTCGTGGCCGGTGCCGACCCGGAGGACACGGTCACCCGGCTCGCGATCGCGACCCGGCTCCGGGCAGCGGGGATCACCGCCCGCGCCGACCTCGCGGTGCGCAAGCTCGGACGCCAGCTGGAGGCCGCCGCGCGGGAAGGGGCGCATCTCGTCGTCATCTGCGGCGACGAGATGGCCGCCGGCCAGGTCCAGGTGAAGGACCTGGAGGCGGGGACCCAGCGACGGGTCGAGCTCGCCGACCTTGCCCGGGAGATCGAGCGCACGCTCGCCCAGCACCGGCACGGCGCAGGCGAGGCATGACCGGGGCGGCGCCCGCGCCGGACCCGGAGCGGCTGGAGCAGGACGACGCGGCCTGGGACGCCTTCGTTGCGGCCGGGAACCCGCCTTCCCATCTCCAGTCCGCCGCCTGGGCCGCGGTCAAGCGCCCGAACGGATGGCGCGCGCTCCGCGT
>Ga0075471_10003205_pt1 | contig 10636 bp, 9 predicted proteins | sample DEB19_08_DNA_2_FD_74787 | JGI IMG/M metagenome (GOLD analysis project Ga0075471, IMG submission 74787) | Aqueous microbial communities from the Delaware River and Bay under freshwater to marine salinity gradient to study organic matter... | ecosystem: Environmental > Aquatic > Marine > Coastal ... | reverse complement strand
CCGATTTCCAGCGACTAGTCGCCCCCGCATTTTCCGTCCAGCCTCTTGGAGGCCGACGATTCTTTCGCAGAGGGGATCGCCCTGACACTTGGCCGGTGATTCTTGAGACGATGGAGGAGTGCTGGAGACGCGAGTTCGACGAGGACGTGCTGCTGGTCTATTTCGAGCCGCAGACTCAGACAGTTTATGCTTCCTACCACTATGCCTCATGGTAGTATCCAATCGATATTTCCATGAAGCTCACCAGAGACAAAACGAAGGCGAACAAAACGGATGCAGGCAACGGCTCGAATGGCATTTGTCGTGTCATCGACGCTCCCCGCTCGCCGTCGCCTGATCCGGGACGTTAGCCGTCCCCATCACGCCCCCTTCTTCTTCTCCAGCCCGCGATAGACGCCGAAGTCGTTGAAGAAGAACTTTTTGGCGAGGTAGTACATCCAGTGCTTTTCGGGGATCTCCTCGCCTTCGCGCCATTGGCTGGTGCGCGGGGTCATGCTCTCGATCTCGGCCATGGCGGTCTGGCGGATGGTGCTGTCCTTGGCGGTGTGCTTGGTGACGACGGCCTTCACGAGGTCAGGGCGCTCCAGAACGATGCAGCCGCGGGTGTTCTGGGAGGCGATGGTGCGGAAGTCGCGCAGGAACTCGCTCTTGGTGAAGACATCGAAGAGGTCGTCGCGGGTGCGGACGCTTTCCTTGGCGAACTGGATGATGGGGCAGGGCTCGATGGCGCCGGTGGGGCTGATGTGGTGGCTGATGCCATTGGCCATGGGGCAGAGCGCCTGGCCCTGGTGGTCGTAGTAGGCATCGACGATGGCGATGGGCAGCTTGGCCCGCATGTTGACGACGAAGCGGCGCACCTGGGTGATCTGATCCGGCGTGAGGGCGAGCTCGGCGCTGATTTTAGGCCCGACGGGCCGGTAGGTGTGATACCAGGCATAGTGGACGCCCATGTCAATGAGGCGACGCAGCCAGGTCTCGTTGAGGAGGTCGTCGATGTTCGTCTTGCAGAGGCTGGTGGCCACGCCGGTGAGCACGCGGGCGTCGAGGCAGTTTTGCAGGCCGCGGAGGGTGCGGGTGAGCACGTCGGTCTTGCCGCGGCGCTCGTTGCTGACGACCTCGGTGCCCTCGATGCTGACGAGCGGGGTGATGTTCCCGAGCTGGCGCATGGCGGTGGCGGCTTTCTCGGTGATCATCTGGCCGTTCGTGAAGACCTGGAAGTAGGCATCCGGGTGCATCGCGAGGAAGTCGAAGAGTTCCGGGTGCATGAAGGGCTCGCCCCCGAGGATGCCGAAGAAGGCATTGCCCCGCCGCTTGGCGTCGTTCACGATCTTGTTCAGCTCGTCGAGGTTCAGGGACTCGCGCGGCTTATCGACATCGACCCAGCAGCCCTGGCAGCGGAGGTTGCAGGAGTTCAGGATGGAAATGTAAAAGAAGGGCGGGAAGAACTGGCCCTGCTTCATGCGCTGCTTGTGCAGCATCACCGAGCGCGCCCCCTTGTAGCCGAAATTCCAGCCGATCTTGGCCAGGCAAAGCGGATCGACGGTGCGCAGGATGCGGGAGGTGAGGGAGAGGAGCATGGAAAAATGACGAATGAGAAATGCAGAATGACGAAAGCAAGCGCCAGCGCGGAAGCCTAGGAGTCAATCTGTTTGGGAAGGGGGCATCTTGCAGGGGAAAATCAAGGAAGCAGGTGGGACGTGCAAACTTCTGTTGGCGTCCTGTGGGGGCTTCGCTAGGACTGGCAGGGTGAGCTACCAAGTTTTTGCCCGCAAGTACCGCCCTCGAACCTTTGCCGATGTGCTCGGCCAAGAGCACGTCGTGCGCACCTTGCGCAACGCCATCGCCCAAAGCCGTTTGGCGCATGCCTATCTATTCGTTGGACCTCGCGGCACGGGAAAGACCTCCACGGCGCGCATCTTTGCTAAGGCGTTGTGCGCCAAGGGCGGCCCGAACATTGACTTTGACCCCGATGACGAACTCAGCATCGAGATCGCCGAGGGCCGTTGCATGGACGTGCTGGAGATCGATGGTGCCAGTAACAATGGTGTGGAGCAGGTCCGCGAGTTGCGTGATAACGTCAAATTCGCTCCCACGCGTTGTCCCTTCAAAATTTACTACATCGACGAGGTCCACATGCTGACCGCCGGGGCCTTCAACGCCCTGCTCAAGACGCTCGAGGAGCCGCCGCCGCATGTGAAATTCATTTTTGCCACCACGGAGGCGAACAAAATCCTGCCTACCATCATCAGTCGTTGCCAGCGCTTTGATCTGCGCCGCATTCCGAATGCCATCATTGCGAAGCACCTGCTGCACATTGCCGAGTTGGAAGGTTTGCAGCTCGATGAAAAGGCGGCTTATGCCATCGGCAAAGGCGCAGAGGGTGGCATGCGTGATGCGCAGTCGATGCTCGACCAGTTGGTGGCCTTTTGTGGGGCACACATCACCGAGCAGGATGTGCTCGACATCTTCGGCTTCACCGCCGGTGAGACTGTGGCGCATCTGGCGCGATGCATTCTGGAAAGCGATACCGTGAACGCGCTGCGTGCCGTGCATGATCAAAGTGAGGCTGGCAAAGACCTCTCTCGCCTGTTGGGTGATCTCATTCAGCACTTTCGTACGTTGCTGGTGCAGCAGGCAGATCCTGAAGCCGCCTCAGAGGACTTGAGCCCCGAGTTGGTCAATGAAATTGCTGCCCAGGCTCAGATGGGTAGCACCGAACAGTTGCTGCGCGTGGTGGATGGCCTCGCTGATGTCGATGCCCGCATGCGCTGGGCCAGCAACAAGCGCCTTCACTTTGAACTCGGTGTCATCGCTGCTGTGCAGAGCCTCAACGAGGTTTCCATCAGCGATGTGATTGAGGCCCTTGATGGGGGTTCGTTACCTCCTTCCGCTCCGCGTGTGGCACCTGCGCCTACGCGTTCCGCGCCTGCTCCACGTCCGGCCCCAAGACCCATCGAGAGCACCGTGCGTGAAGAACGTCCTTACGTTCCCGCGCCCGCTCCAACCCCGCTTGCGACGCCTGCTCCGGCTCTGATCGCCAAAGCCGAGCCGCCTCCGCCAGCTCCCGAGCCCGCTCCAGTGGAATCGCTTGATGACATCGACCTGTGGCCGCGTTTTCTTTCGCTCGTGCAGGAACGCCGTCCGCTCGTCCTTTCGTGGGTGCAGGCTGGCACGATGCTTGGCATTCAGCGTCATACGATCAAGGTAGGGTTCCCGACTTCTGAAGGCTTCGCTCGCGACAGCTTGATACGGCCTGCTCAACTGAGCTATCTGGAAGGTCTTGTTTCTGAACTCACCGGCAAAGCGATGAAATTCGAGTTCGTGCTCGATTCTAGCCTCAAAGCTCCCGAGTTCTCTGAAATGGGCCTTGGCCTTCTCGATGTGTCTCCGCCGCCTCAGGCATCCGCTAAGTCCGAAAAGTCCAAGGTTGAAGCCAAAAAGGAGGAGCCGAAAACCGAAGCTACCGCAGCGCCTGAAAAGCCTCAGGTCGATGAGAGTTTTTATCAAGATCCCCTGATTCAAAAGGCCATGGAAAAGTTCAAAGCTCGTCTCGTCACCGCCTGAGATGACTGAGAAAGCGTATCAGATCCTCTTCGTGTGTCTGGGCAACATCTGCCGCTCTCCGGCTGCAGAAGGCGTGATGCATTCCATGGTTGAGCAGGCTGGTTTGAGTTCCATGATTCACATTGACTCCGCCGGGACCGAAGGCTGGCATCGTGGCAAGTTGCCAGATGCCCGCATGCGCGAGGCGGCGAAGGCTCGGGGTTACACGCTGCAAAGTCGGGCCCGGCAGGTGAGACTCGCGGACTTGGAGACCTTCGACCTTATTCTGGCCATGGACGCGGATAACCTGCGCAACCTTCGCGCCCTCGACCCCGAAGGTCTGCATACGAAGAAGATTCAAGCCTTTTGCGATTTCTGCACGGATCACGATGAGAAAGAAGTCCCCGATCCATACTATGGCGGCTCCGAAGGTTTCGAAAAAGTTCTCGATCTGCTTGAAGACGGTTGCGCCAATGTGTTGCGCCAGATCGCGAAGGCGTGATGCAGCCGTTGAGGGCTGAGAAGCACGAGGCAAGTCTCTGACTTCTCATAGACACCCGCTGCGTCCTCAGAATCGGCCCAAGCCGCTCTTGCATCCCGGCAGCTTGCTTTTACCATCGCGCCCTTTTTCACACCAATCCTGAAACAGACACCATGAGTACTCCCAAGCACGTCGCCATCGTCGGAGCCACCGGCGCCGTCGGCGTGGAAATGATCCGCTGCCTCGAACAACGCGCCTTTCCGGTCGCTAGCCTCACCCTCCTCGCCTCCGCTCGCAGTGCGGGAAAAAAGCTGAAGTTCAAAGGTCAGGAGCTCACCATCCAGGAGCTTACGCCGGATTCTTTCAAGGGCATCGACATCGCGCTGTTCAGCGCTGGGGGTAGCATCTCACGTGATTTTGCCCCGCATGCGGTCAAGGCTGGTGCCGTGGTGGTGGACAATTCTTCCTACTTTCGACAAGATCCAAACACTCCTCTCGTCGTGCCGGAGATCAACGCCGCCGATGTGAAGTCTCATCAGGGCATCATCGCGAATCCAAACTGCACCACCGCCATTTCGCTCATGGCGCTGTATCCGTTGCATCAGGCTTTTGGTGTGAAGCGCATCTTTGCCTCCAGTTACCAAGCTGTTTCCGGGACAGGTGCGCAGGCCATTGAAGAGTTGGCGAACCAGTCCCGCGAATGGGCTGGTCAGAACCGTGCGTGGGATGCTGCGAAGTTGGAAAGCAAGCCGCAGGTCTATCCTCATCAGATCGCCTTCAACGCCATCCCGCATGTGGATAGCTTTCTTGAAAGCGGATACACGAAGGAAGAGATGAAGATGGAGAATGAGGGTCGCAAGATCATGCATCACCCAGGTTTCCGTGCCTCTGTGACCTGCGTTCGCATCCCCGTCTTCCGTGCTCACAGCATCGCCATCAGTGCCGAGTTTGAAAAGCCAGTTACTGTCGAAGCCGCCCGGGAAGTGTTATCGAAGGCTCGAGGGCTTGATGTGATCGATGATCCTGCCACCAAGCAGTATCCGCTCGCGCTCGACATTGCCGGCCGTGATAACTGCGCCGTGGGCCGTTTGCGTAGCGATTGCGCCTTGGATAACGGTCTTGCCTTCTGGGTCGTTGGTGATCAGCTCCTCAAAGGTGCAGCACTGAATGCTGTGCAGATCGCTGAGTGTCTATTGTGAGAAGTCCTTCGTACGGGACGCGAAGTTTGCGGGCATGTGCAGCTGACCGTTCGTTTTCATGGCGAATCTTGCCTCATGCTGAAATGGCTCAGCCCTGAGCTCTGCGCTTGCCGCAACCGATGAAGGCATCCGGTTTCAGTGCAGAGGATGTTGATTTTTAGGAGCCTGCATGATGGAAAGCCTTAACTCGCGCTGTACTGTGGGTTGAGCATCTGCTTTTGATTTCCTCTATCATCCCATGCAAACAGTCATCCATCGCCGCACCTGCCTTCGGGGCCTTGGGGCCTCATTAGGGCTTCCTTTGCTTGAAGCCATGGGCTGGGCGGATGGCACCAAACTCAAATCCGCCTACAAGCCACCCGTGCGGCTCGGATTCATGTACATGCCGCATGGAGTGATCATGGACCAGTTTTGGCCGAAGTCACCCGAGAGCTTTCTTAAGTCGCCACCACCCGCGTTGCGTTCCCTGCGGCCAGTTTTGGAACAATGTCTCATGGTGAAGGGCATCTCTGGAGTGCCGATTGCACCCTTCGGCAGCGCGCCGCACGCGCTGGAGCTTTCTACCTGGCTCACGGCCACGTTGCCTGATGCTGCGAAGCGGAACCAGATCCACATAGCCATTTCTGCAGACCAAATTTTTGCCAACTACCACGGTTCGCTCACCGCTCTGCCGTCGCTTGAACTCGCCACCATGCCTCAGACGCATAAGGAGAATCAAGAAGGTCTCAATGAGGGGTACTACTCTCATTGCAGCTTCCGCTCTCCCACTCAAGCGATGCCCGCAGAGATCAATCCACGCAGTGTGCTGAAACGCTTGTTCGGCAAAACCAACCTGGGTGGACCATCCGCAGCGACCGACCCGCTCGATCGTCAAATGCTCGATTTGGTCATTGGTGGTGCAAAGGATCTGCGGCGCAAGCTGCCACACGCTGACCAACAGAAATTGGATGAATATCTGGACAGCGTCCGCTCGGTCGAACGCCGCATCGCTGCCATCGAGCAACGGCAGAAGGAGGCAGCCCTGGAAAAGTCAGGCTTGGCCCCGAGCAAACGCAAGGCCAGTGACTCTCCTCCCATCGAGATCAAAATTCCGGAGGGTGATAAGCGTAGCGAATACATGCAGATCATGTGCGATCTGACTGTGCTTGCCTTCCAGACTGATACCACCCGTGTCAGTACTTACATTGGGTCCACGCCGAATGGTGTCTCGTATCCGGAATTGGGCTTCAGTGATACACACCACGGCCCCACTCATCACAACAACGAAGCGGAAAAGGTTCGCAAAGTCGCTGCGATCACCCAATTCAACATTGATCAGTTCGCCTACATGGTGAAAAAAATGGCCTCGCTACGTGAGGGTGATGGCACGCTCCTCGATAACTGCATCATGATGTGGGGGAGTGGCCTCGAAGACGGCAACAAGCACACACGCGAAAATCTACCCTTCATCATCGCAGGCAAGGGTGGTGGAAGTCTTCAGACCGGTCGATTTATTGACAGCGTGAAAGGCAATCAAGGGGATCTGCTCAGCACTTTGCTCAGTTGCAGTGGTGTGCCTCTCGACCGACCCATCGGCATTGCGACAAAGGAGATCAAGGAAATGATGAGAAGTTAGTGCTTCATGAAGGCTGTTCTAAAGGTGGATTCAGGCTGTCGTTAGACTGGGTGAATGTCGTTTTGGCCGTTGAGAAGGCATGCGTGTAGGGGTAGGCGAATCTTCTGAAACGAATGCTGGATTTTGGGGGGAGCGTGCCATCATGATCATACCCCCAACCCACCATGCAATTTCGCCACCCCAAGCACGACATTTTCATCCCCGACAACACCGATCCTATCGCCGCGCTGCGGCGTGTGACGCATCTGGGTATCGTTTCCCATCAAGACGACTTGGAGATTGCAGCTTATCACGGCATCACAGAGTGTTTCCATGAGAAGGACAAGTGGTTTGGCGGTGTGGTGGTCACTGATGGAGCGGGTAGCCCACGCAAAGGGGCCTATGCGAATTACACAGACGAGGAGATGCAGAAGGTACGCCTGCATGAGCAACGCAAGGCGGCGTTCGTGGGTGAGTACAGCATTCAGATCCAACTGGGCTACCCTAGTGATGACGTGAAAAAGCCGGGCTTTGAACCGTGTGTTACCGACCTGAAATACATCTTGGAGCATGCTCAGCCGGAGTTTTTGTATCTGCATAATCCCTGTGATCGTCATGACACGCACGTGGCCACCCTAGTGCGTTGCATCGAGGCCATTCGCTCCATGCCGCACAAGATGCGTCCGAAGAAAGTCTATGGCTGCGAAGTTTGGCGGAAGCTGGACTGGCTGATGACTGCCGACAAGGTGATGATGAGTGTGGACAAGCATCCGCATCTGCTGCGCCCTCTGCTGGGGGTTTTTGACAGCCAAATCGCGGGCGGCAAGCGCTACGACTTGGCTGAGGAGGGCCTGCGCCATGCTAACGCCACCTACTTCGACTCCCACACAACGGACAAGGCGACCCTGCTAAACTTTGCCATGGATCTCTCACCGTTGGTCGAGGATGATCAATTGGACATCGAACAGTTCTCCACCGCTTTTGTCCGTCGCTTGGAGGCTGATGTGAGCGAGCGTGTGCGTCGCTTCATCTGAGAAACAGCCTAGAGGGCATGTCTGGAAAGGATCTCGTTCGTCCTAGGGATTGAGGGATGAATCTAAATTCAATAACCGTGAAAATTGGCTCGATCTTCATCGTTAGAGCAGCGCATGAAATTTCCTGTCTTGCTCGCAGCCTCATGGCTTTCGCTATCTTCTTTGATACACGCTGCCAATGCCGGTTATCAATCGGAGCTCTTCAAAAGCCTCAAACTCGTTTATGAAGACACTTTTGATGCCGAAACCATCAATGACGAATTTTGGGAGGTTCGGCAAAAAACCACATGGGTTGCTAGAGACGGCATGTTAAACGGCAGCCAGTCGTCGAAAGAGTATCAGTCTATGAAAAAGGTAAGTAACGATCCCTCGCATGCGGGTCTGAAGCCGGTCATCTGGCTCAAAAAAGTGCCGGAGAACTTTGTTTGTGCCATGCGTGTGCGCTATGACGCCAAAGCTCATCAAAAAGGATTCCCGCTCCTAGATCTTGGCCATCACATCCACACCATCAGCTTTGGCGAAAAGGTCACCACGCTGACGATCAAGAAGGATGTGGAGAAAATCGCCGTCGAAGCACCGATCTTTGCGCTCAACCAATGGCACGATATCAACATCGAGCTCAAGAAGGGGGCCATCCTTCTTCAAATAGATGGCGTAAAGCACCTTTTCGAAAGCAAGAACATCGATATGACCGGTCACGCACAGATCGACTTCAAAGCCATCGACTTTGGCACCTGCCAGATTGATTCGATCAAGTTGTGGGAAGGGCTTAATGAATGATGGGCGTTTCAGGAATCTTCACATTTTAATCCATCCTGCTATGAGATGTATTGTTTTCCTTATTTGTCTTACTCCCGGCTTCCTGTTCGCGGAGTTGACAGTGCCGCACTTCTTCTCGGATCACATGATTCTGCAGCGTGAACGTGCCGCAGCGATTTGGGGTAAGGCGGATGCGAGCGTGGAGGTTATGGTTTCCTTCAAAGGAAAGTCGTCGACAGCTAAAGCAGCAGCGGACGGCAGGTGGCGTGCTTACATTGAGACGGGTGCGGCGGATGCAAAGGGCGCTGTATTGACGATCTCGACGAGCGCGGACAAGATCGAAATTCAGGATGTTTTGGTTGGTGAGGTTTGGTTCGCGTCAGGGCAATCGAATATGTTTTACACGATGAACCGTTCGCCGGAGTATGCCCGGCTCATCGCAGAGTCGAATCATCCGGCGCTACGCATGTTCAACGCGCCGCTGGTGACCGCGGATCAGAATCAGGATGATATCACCGGTGCATGGTTGTCAGCGATGCCGGAGACGGTGGCGGATTATTCGGCAGTGGCGTTCTTTTTTGCGCGAAAGCTACATTTGGAGCTTGGTGTGCCCGTCGGTGTGATCAAATCCGCGTGGGGTGGCAAGCCTGTGGAGACATTCACGAGTCGTGAGGCGCTAAATACGCTGCCGGGAACGAAGGCACTCGTCGATCAGATGTTAAAGGAAGAAGCTGGCTTTGATCAGGCCAAGGCGGATGCGGCATACAGGATAAAAATGGAACAGTGGAAGGCTGAGACGGCTGCTGCGAAAGGTAAAACGGTTGGCAATCGCAAGCGGCTACCCAAGAAGCCGGATGCGCCGAAACGCCCGCTGCTTACCGAGGGCAAGCCGGGTGTGCTTTATGCTTCAATGATTCACCCGTTTGTCGGTTACACCATGCGCGGGGCGATTTGGTATCAGGGTGAAGGCAATGCAAAGCCCGGCGCGGTGCCATACGACCAAACGCTGCCATTGATGATCAACGACTGGCGCAAGCGTTGGGGTGATGATTTTTCCTTTTACTACGTGCAGCTCGCAAGTTTCCGAGCGCCATCGACGGAGCCGGGCACGCCGGATGCGTGGGCGCTTTGCCAAGATCGCATGCGTCGCGTGCTCGCGACGACGCCCAAGACCGGCATGGCGATCACGAACGATGTCGGCGAAGCGAATGACATCCATCCGAAGAACAAAAAAGACCCCGGCGAGCGTCTCGCACGCTGGGCGTTGGCGAAGGATTACGGCAAAGAGCTGATCTATTCCGGGCCGCTCTTCAAATCGAGCGAGGTAAAGGGTGGTGCGATCCGTGTGACCTTCGATCAGGCCGGTGATGGCCTCAAATCACGCGATGGCGGCGCGTTGAAGCGTTTCGAGATCGCTGGAGGCGACAAGAAGTGGAACTGGGCCGATGCGAAGATCGACGGCAAGGACGCCGTGCTGGTGAGCAGCGCTGAGGTAAAGCAACCTATGGCCGTTCGCTATGCCTGGGCTGCGAATCCCGAAGGCGCGAACCTCATGAACAGCGACGGTTTGCCTGCCTCCGTCTTCCGCACAGACGATTGGGATGATGTGGAGATTCAAGTGGATTCATCCACGAATGAGCGTCGTGCGCTGGCGGATGAAATCAAAACCATCGCCGCTGAGCGGAACAAACATGACAAAAAGAGCGTGGAATACCAGGTGCTGCAAAAGAAGCTCCAACCGCTAATGGAGAAGTTTAAGGCGACCGCGCCGAAGAAGTAAGCAGTAGCATAGGTTTTCTAGCCTGTGCTCATAAGAGACTAGAAGAAGCACAGGCTAGAAAGCCCATGCTACTTACCGCCGCCACTCTTTGAACTCGACGCGGAGTTTTTGAGCAAGCGCGTTGAGCTGGGGCTTCTCCTGAGGTTCGATCAAGGCTAGGGACATGCCCTTGTTGCCGGCGCGGGCGGTGCGGCCGCTGCGGTGGGTGTAGTATTCGAGCTGGTCGGGGAGCTGATGATGCAGCAC
>Ga0075471_10003204_pt1 | contig 10637 bp, 8 predicted proteins | sample DEB19_08_DNA_2_FD_74787 | JGI IMG/M metagenome (GOLD analysis project Ga0075471, IMG submission 74787) | Aqueous microbial communities from the Delaware River and Bay under freshwater to marine salinity gradient to study organic matter... | ecosystem: Environmental > Aquatic > Marine > Coastal ... | reverse complement strand
CATGTCGAAGCCTCTCACCCAGACCACCGGCCGTCGTAAGGCCGCTGTCGCCCGCGTGCGTGTTCGTCCCGGTTCGGGCAAGGTCACGATCAACGGCAAGCCGATCGATCAGTACTTCGGTACCGCAACTCAGCGCAACTCGGCCATCGAGGCACTGCGCGTCACGAACACCGCCGAGCAGTACGACGTCGACGCCACGATCATCGGCGGTGGAGTCACCGGTCAGTCGGGTGCGATGCGCATGGGTCTGGCCCGCTCGCTCGCCGAACTCGATCCGGAAGCCCGCCCGGCCCTGAAGAAGGCCGGTCTTCTCACTCGCGATTCGCGTCGCAAGGAGAGCAAGAAGTACGGCCTCAAGAAGGCCCGTAAGGCTCCCCAGTACACCAAGCGCTGATCGGTCGGCGCATGCCGGAGCCGTTGCAACATCCTCGGTTCGGAACCGACGGTGTCCGCGGCGTCGCGATTCACGAAATCACTCCCGAGTTCACGCTCGCGCTCGGTCGCGCCGTCGGACGCGTGCTCGGGGCTTCCAGCCTGTGCATCGGTCGCGACACGCGGGCGTCGGGCCCGGTGCTGCAATCGGCCTTCGCGGCTGGGGTGGCCGCCGAGGGCGTGAACGTGATCGATCTCGGTGTGGTGCCCACACCGGCGGTGGCCGCGGTGGCCGCGCGCGAGTCGATGCCCGGTGTGGTGATCACCGCTTCGCACAACCCCTGGACCGACAACGGCATCAAGGTCTTCGCGGCCGGCGGACGCAAGCTCGGGGACGATGCGCAGGCGCGTATCGAAGAGGAACTCGAGTCGATCCTCGCTCGCGATCCGAGTGGCTCGACACCGCGAGTGGTGGGGATCGTGACGCAACGCCGCGAAGCAACCGCCGACTATGTCGACCGGATCGTCGCTCTCTTCGCTGACGTTTCGCTGCATGGGATGCGCGTCGTACTCGACACCGCCAACGGCGCGATGAGCGAAGCGGCACCAACCGCGTTCCGACGACTCGGCGCCGAGGTGATCGTTCTGAACGATGCTCCGAACGGCGAGAACATCAACTTCGAATCAGGCGCCACGCACACGACCGGTCTGTGCGACTTCGTTCGACAGGCCGCTCACGTCGACATCGCGTTCGCCTTCGACGGCGACGGCGATCGCGTGATCGCCATCGACGAAACCGGCACTCCGGTCGACGGTGATCGCCTCATCGCATTGGCGGCCATCGACCGCTTCGCCGCGCGTCGACTCAACGGCGGCGCGGTCGTCACGACCGTCATGGCCAATCTCGGTTTCCATCGAGCCATGAGCGATGTCGGCATTCAGGTGGTCACCACTGCAGTGGGAGATCGGTTCGTGCTCGACGCCATGGAGGACGGGGGATTCGTCCTCGGTGGTGAACAGAGTGGCCACATCATCCATCGCGACATGGCCACGACGGGTGATGGACTTCTCGCGGCCATCGTGACCGCGGCACTTCTTCGTGCGCGGGGCGGAAACTTCAGCGCGCTCGCTTCATCGGTGATGCGCCAATATCCGCAGGTGCTCAAGAACGTTCGCGTCCGTCGACGTCCGGTCGACCCGACGTCGGCGATCGCCGAGGCCATCTCGCGCGAGGAAACCGCACTCGGTGATGAAGGTCGAGTTCTCATCCGCACGAGTGGCACCGAACCGGTGGTGCGGGTGATGGTCGAGGCGGCATCGCACGAGGCTGCCGAATCCGCAGTCGACCGACTGTGCGTGGCCGTTCGCGATGCCTTCGGCACCGAATGACCACGTTCGACCTGCCCTGATGGCCCGTCGAGCGCTTCGGTAACCTGTTCGTCATGTGCGGGATCGTCGCTCTCGTGAGTCGCCCGTCGACTCGGGCGGTACCGACCCCCGACGAAATCCTCGCTCTCATCGATGGTGCTGTGCGTGCCGACGATATTTCGGCCATGGCCGATCGTCTCCAGCGGGCGAATTCGCTTCTGAAAGGTGTTCCCGGCGTCCGGGCTCTGCTCGATCATCGTGAACTTGCGCTCGGCATCACGGCGCGTCTCGATCGGGTCGATGCCGTCGTGGCCGAGGAGGACTCCATCCTCGAATCCGGAGTCGTTTCGGGTGACGAACTCGAATCTCGTGCGACGGCTCTGATCGCCCTTCGTGACGCGACATGGGCGATTCGCAATGATCGACTGAGAACCGCCAACGCGGTGCTCGAACTCAGCGGGCGGGATGCCAATCCTGGTTCGATCGCCGCCTACTTGATGCTCCAACAGAGTTTCTCGGTGCTGGATCGAATCGAAGTTCGTGGCCGCGACTCGGCCGGCATCCATGTGTACGTCTGGAACCACGGACTCGACCGCACCGATGCGACGATCGCCTCCCTTCTCGCCGAACGCTCGGGTGATGTTCTCTTCCAGAACCGCGCGGTTCGCTGGATCGACGGTGAGTCGCCCGTGTTGTCGTTCGTCTACAAAGCGGCTTTCGAGATCGGCGAACTGGGTGACAACACCCGCGCCCTGCGACAGGCGATCGTCGATGACGAACTGCTTCGGCGGGCGTTGGCCGATCCGGCCGTCCGCGTCTCCTTGGTGGCCCACACGCGCTGGGCGAGCGTGGGCATCATCTCCGAACCCAATGCGCATCCGGTCAACAACGAGATGAGCGGGGTCTCCGATGGCCCGTACGTCGTCGCCGCACTCAACGGTGACGTCGACAACCACGCCGACCTGCGCATCGAACACGGGCTCCGTTTCGCGAATCAGATCACCACCGATGCCAAGGTCATCCCGGCCATGGTGAACCGTTTCGCGGCAACCGGCCTCGACACCGTCGAAGCGTTTCGGCGAACCGTGTCGACCTTCGAGGGTTCGGTGGCCATCGCCGCCCAAGCGACCGACGATCCCGAACGCTTGCTCATCGCATTGCGCGGAAGCGGTCAGGGGCTCATGGTGGGCGTGGCCGACGATCTGTTCATCGTGGCGAGCGAGCCCTACGGCGTGGTGGAGGAGACGACCGACTACCTCCGCCTCGATGGTGAGGGAGCCGGCACCAACGGTCTCACCGACTCGAAAGGTCAGATCGTCGTCCTCGACGGTCGCCGAGCCGGATTGCTCGAGGGTCTGCGCCGGATGGCCTACGACGGCACGGATCTTCCGGTGAGCGCGACCGATTTGGTTCGTGCCGAAGTCACCACGCGCGACATCGACCGTGGCGAGTATCCGCACTTCTTGCTCAAGGAGATCTCGGAGGCGCCGACCAGTTTCCGCAAGACGCTTCGTGGCCGAATCTCCGAAGTGAACGGTCGCCTACGAGCCACGCCCGGATCGCGCGCGTTGCCGGCCGACCTCGTGGCGCGATTGCGTGCCGGATCGTTCACCAAGGTTCGGGTGATCGGCCAGGGAACCGCGGCGGTCGCCGGTCGGAGTTGTGCGCTGGTGTTCGACCAACTCACCGACGGGCGCCTCGATGTCGACGCCCTCACCGCGACCGAGTTGTCGGGTTTCGGCCTCCACCTCGACATGTCCGACACCCTCGTGATCGCAGTGAGCCAGAGTGGAACCACCACCGACACCAATCGGACGGTCGACCTCGTACGCGCCCGTGGTGCATCGGTGATCGCCATCGTCAACCGACGAGGTAGCGACCTGTGCGACAAGGCCGATGGCGTTCTGTTCACCAGCGATGGACGCGACGTGGAGATGAGCGTCGCTTCCACCAAGGCGTTCTATGCGCAGGTCGCCGCCGGCGTTCTGTTGGCCAGCGCGTTGAGCGAGATCATGGGGCTCGGGAGCGACGAGCGCCGTCACGAACTCCTCGACGGTCTGCGGCGACTTCCGCAGGCGATGACCGAGACTCTCGCCCTGCGTCCCCAGATCGCCGACGTCGCGGCACGGTTGGCGCCTCCCAAGCGGTATTGGGCCGTGGTCGGTAATGGAGCCAACACCATCGCCGCGCAAGAGGTACGGATCAAACTCAGCGAGCTCTGTTACAAGAGCATCTCCTCGGACGTCACCGAGGACAAGAAACACATCGATCTCTCGTGTGAGCCGCTCATTCTCGTGTGCGCGGCCGGTCTGTTGGGAAGCAACGCCGACGATGTCGCCAAGGAAATCGCGATCTATCGGGCTCACAAGGCCTCGCCGATCGTGATCGCCAACAACGACGAGAATCGGTTCGACGCGGCCATGGCCGTGATCAAGGTGCCGGTCACCGATCCGTCGTTGGCTTTCGTCCTGAGCGCGGTGGTCGGCCATCTGTTCGGATACGAGGCGGCGCGGGCCATCGACGATCTCGCGCGTTCGTTGCGAGAAGCCCGCGAGGTCGTGGAGCACACGGTCCTCATGGTCGACGACGGAGAATCGGTGCTCGGCCGACTGCGTGGAGCGCTCCGAGCGGCATCCGACAAGTTCCGCGAGACCCTTCGCGTCGGTTCGTACGACGGCCACCTCGAAGCGAGTACGGCAGTGCGCCTGTCGACGATGTTCCGAGTGGTGCTCGATGCCAATCCGGTCGAGGCCTATCAGTCGGAAACCGGCAAGGTCGGTACACCGGCGGCTCTGGTCGACGATCTCACTCTCGCCCTCACGCGGGCGATCGAAGAACTCACCCGGCCCATCGATGCGATCAAACATCAGGCCAAGACGGTCACGGTGGGGATCTCCCGGAGCGACGAAGGTGTTCTCGATCGTGCGCTCGTGCAAGAGGTCATCAACGCCGGCACCGGACGCGATGCATTGTCGTATCGCACCCTCAAGGTTCTGGCCGATCTCGACCCGGCCGTCGAAGCCGTGGTCGGCTACACCCGATACCGCATCGAAGGTGAAGCATCGGCGGCCACCATTTCGATCGTCGATCGATCGGGACTGTCGCGCGATGTGCCGAGTCGGGTCGAGCGCAATCCGATCCTCGTCGGAACGAAGCGCCGCGTCGCGCTCGAACAGGCGGTGCTGGTCGCACGGGGCAGGTCCGATGGTAGAACGGTGATCTTCGTGCCCGAGGTGAAGGCCGGGACCACCACCGGCATCCTGTTGCTGCACGTGAAGTTCCATGACTTCCGTCCGGCTTCGGTGATGCGAGGAGTGCTGCAGGGCTACGACCGGCGCTACGAACGCCTCGTCGACTGGGTGTCGGAAACCGAAGGCGAACTCCGCGACGATCTGCTGGCGACGATTCCGGTGGCCGACCTTCTGATCCAACCGATCAGCGAAGTCGCCGACCGCTGGCGCCGATAGGACGGGCGATGATCGTCGGAGTCGGTGTGGACGCGGTGGAGATCGATCGCTTTCGCGTCAGTCTCGATCGAACACCCACGATGCGCGAGCGCATCTTCACCGCCGACGAACTCGGTGACGTCGACTCACAAGTCGACCCGGTGCCGTCGTTGGCCGCTCGATTCGCGGCTCGGGAGGCCGTGATGAAGGCCATGGGCCTCGGTCTCGGGGCGTTCGAGTTCCACGACGTGAGCATTCGTCGTGCCGATTCGGGTCGACCATTGCTCGTCGTGGGTGGACGAGCCGCCGAACTCGCGAGTGCGCAGGGAATCGGGGAGTGGCATGTGTCCCTCACCCACACCGATTCGATGGCAATTGCCTATGTCGTGGCCGCCCGTGGATCGAATTCGTGAGCGTACGCTGACACCATGCAACCGGTGCTGACCCCGCAGGAGATGCGTGCGGTCGATCGGGAATTCGCCGAACGCGGTGGTTCCGTCGATGCGCTCATCGAGCGCGCCGGATGGGCCGTGGCACGCGAGGCGCGTCGCATCATGGGCGGTGTGTACGGCCGACGGGTCGTCGTCGTGGCCGGCAAGGGCAACAACGGCGCCGATGGTCGGGTCGCGGCACGACTCCTGAAGCGAGCCGGCGTTCACGTCACCGAGTTCGCGGCCGAGTCGATGCCCGAAGAAATGCCGTCGGCCGATCTGTTGATCGACGCGGCGTACGGAACCGGCTTTCGCGGACATTGGTCCCCACCGCGCGCGTCGTGCCCGGTTCTCGCCGTCGATGTTCCGTCCGGCCTCGACGGACTCACCGGATGCGCGCACGGCGAGCCGTGGCCGGCCGTCGCCACCGTCACCTTCGCATCGTGGAAACCCGGCCTGTTGGTTGCCGATGGTCCGCGGCTGAGTGGTCGAGTCGTCGTTGCCGACATCGGGCTCGACGTGGAAACGGCTGAACTGCGTTCGGTGCAGGTGGTGGAGGCTTCCGATGTCGCGTCGTGGATCGAACCTCGATCAATCGATGCTCACAAGTGGAGGTCCGGCGTATTCGTTCTCGCCGGTGGGCCGGGCATGGTCGGCGCGGCCGGACTCGCCTCACTCGGCGCACTTCGTTGCGGTGCCGGCATGGTGCACCTCGCGATTCCGGGCACCACGTCGGAACGGGCCGTTCCGACCGAAGTCGTTCGGCGATCACTTCCTCTTCTCGGCTGGGCCGGCGACGTCGAGTCGATGGTCGCCGAACGTTTTCGGGCGATCGTGATCGGCCCCGGCCTCGGCCGCGAGATGAGCACGATGCGAGAAGTCGTTTCGGTGATTGCCAACACAGCCTTGCCGGCCGTGATCGACGGTGACGGTCTCTGGGCGCTCGGCGAGGGCGAGTCGGCCACGCGCGCGTTGGCATCTCGGCGGGCCGCCACGGTGGTCACGCCGCACGACGGTGAGTTCGCGCGACTCAACGGGGACCTGCCAAGTCCCGACCGCATCGAGAACGTTCGCTCCTGGGCCGCTCGCGCGCGAACCGTGTGTTTGTTGAAGGGACCGCGCACGATCGTGGCCGCTCCCGACGGTCGAGTCGGTATCACGACCAATGCCGATGCGCGCTTGGCCACCGCCGGTACGGGCGATGTTCTGTCGGGTCTCGTCGGTGCGCTGCTCGCGCGGGGAATCGAACCGTTCCGCGCCGCGCTGGCCGGTGCTTGGATCCACGCCGAAGCCGCCATGCACGGTTCGCGTCACGGCTTGATCGCCGGTGACCTTCCCGATCTGGTGCCGACGGCGCTCGATGCACTGCAAGGACTGCGCTCATGAACACGCGCCGTGCATCGTGGGTCGAGGTGAGCACCTCGGCGATTCGCCACAACACGCGCGTGCTGAAGCGAGCGGTCGGTGACTCGAAACTCCTCGCGGTCGTCAAAGCCAACGGATACGGCCACGGTGCAGTCACGGCGGCCGAGGCGGCTCTCGCCGCGGGAGCCGATGGGTTGTGCGTCGCGCTCGTTCAAGAAGGCGTCGAACTCCGCCGAGCCGGTATCGAGAACCCGATTCTCGTGTTGTCGGAACAGCCGTTGGACCAGCTCGACGAATTGTTGGCCCACGGACTCATTCCCACTGCGTACTCGGTGCGCTACATCGATGCTCTCGCCGACGTGGCCCGCCGACACGACATCGCGTCGCACGAGGTGCATCTCAAGATCGATACGGGCATGCATCGCGTGGGGTGCGCACCATCGGCGATCGTCGAGCTCGCCGGGAGGGTCGTCGCCCGATCTCCTCATCTCGCTCTCGCCGGTGTGTTCACCCATCTCGCCACGGCCGATCAGCTCGACCCGGCTTTCACCAATCAGCAGATCGACGTTTTCGATCGGGCGCTCGACGACCTACGTCGTTCCGGAATCGATCCTGGGTGGGTGCACATCGCGAACTCGGCCGGCGCCATCGCGCATCCGCGAGCGCGGCGCGATGTGGTTCGCGTGGGTATCGCGCTCTACGGAATCGCCCCCGATGTGTCGATGAACGAGAAGTGCGCCGATCTTCGTCCGGCCATGTCGTTGCGCAGCCGGGTCTCATTCGTGAAGCGCGTGGCCGCCGGCGAGGGTGTCTCGTACGGCCTGCGTCACCGATTCGAACGGTCGACCACGGTGGCGACGATTCCGATCGGCTACGCCGACGGTGTTCCTCGCCAAATGGGTCTCGTCGGCGGTGAAGTGTTGATCGGCGGACGACGACGACCGATCGTGGGTGTGGTCACGATGGATCAACTCATGGTCGATTGTGGTGACGATTCCGTATCGGTCGACGATGACGTCGTGTTGATCGGGAGGCAAGGCGACCACGAGATCACCGCCAACGAGTGGGGTGAACTGCTCGGGACGATCGGCTACGAGGTTGCGTGCGGGCTCAGCGCCCGACTACCACGGTTGGTCGTCGACTGATCAGTTGATGTCGGACATCTTCGTCCGCGGCGTCGCGCGGGCGAGGAGCGGACGAATCGCCGCGTCCATCTCGTGCGGATCGAGCGGCGGGTTGGTGATGTGTGGTCCGCGGATCCAGCCCTGCGCGATGCCGAGCAGTTGACCGTTCGATTCGATCACCTGACCAGTGACATCGGCCGACTGCGACGAGGCGAGCCATGTGATCACTGGCGCGACCCACTCGGGTCCGAAGCGCTCGAGCATCTCGGGCGGCATGCCGAGGTCTTCGGTGAGGCGAGTGAGAGCGCCCGGTGCGACCGCGTTGCACGTGACTCCGTAACGGCCGAGTTCTTCGGCGGCGATGAGAGTGAAGGTCGCGATACCGGCCTTGGCCGCGCCGTAGTTGGTCTGACCCGGATTGCCGTAGATGCCCGACACCGAAGTGGTGTTGATGAGTCGCGCATTGTTTTTGAGGCCTTCCTTCGAACGGTTGCGCCAGTATTCGGCGGCCACGCGACTCGACGCCCACGTGCCCTTGAGGTGAACCTTGATGACGGCATCCCATTCTTCTTCGGCCATCGAGAACAGCATGCGGTCACGGAGGATGCCGGCGTTGTTGACGACGACGTCGAGTCCACCGAACGTGTCGATGGCCATGGCGATCATCGCCTTGGCGTCGTCGAGTGAACTCGCGTCGCCGAGGTGCGCGACGGCCTGCCCGCCGGCGGCCTTGATTTCGTCGACGACGTCCTGCGCGGGGTTGCTTCCACCGGCACCCGAGCCGTCACGCGAACCGCCGAAGTCGTTCACCACGACCTTGGCGCCTTCGTGCGCCAACATGAGGGCGTACTCGCGACCGATGCCGCGTCCGGCACCCGTGATCACACAAACTCGGTCTTGACACATCTTGTTGCTCATGCGTCCGACCTTAGTACCCGACTCCGGCCGGGCCACAGGGCCGGAAACCCACCGTCGGTAGCATTTCCGTGTGATTTCGCGAACCGTGCGCTCGTTGGACGACACGCACGCCGTGGCGGCGGCAATCGCCGCTCTCGTCAAAGCCGGCGATGTCATCGTGTTGGCGGGTGACATGGGCGCCGGCAAGACCGCGTTCGCGCAGGGTTTCGGACGAGCACTCGGGGTCACCGAGCCCATCACCTCGCCGACGTTCACGGTCGTCCACACCTACGACACGGGCCGGATCGTGATGCACCACGCCGATCTGTATCGCCTCGATCGTCGCAGTGAAGTCGAAGATCTCGGGCTCGACGAGATGATCGATGGTCGCGGAGTCCTCCTCGTCGAGTGGGGTGACGTCGTCGCCGATTCGTTCGGCGACCATCTCGAAGTCCTGCTCGAGCGGGTCGATGATTCGGATGAGGCACGACGCATCACGATTCGATCGATTGGTCGTCGGTGGGACACGCGGTGGTCGAAGCTCGAAGCCACGGTCGGAGTCTGACGGCATGTTGATCCTCGGCATCGAAACCGCCACCGAGCGAGTCGGTGTGTCCATCGGGGGCCACGAAGGTGTCATCGCATCGTTCCAAGTCACGCGTGGACGGCGTCACGCCGAAACCCTGGTGCCGGCCGTCGAGTTCACGTGTCGGGAAGCCGATGTGACCTTGCCCGAGATCGGCGCCGTCGCGGTCGACCTCGGCCCCGGACTCTTCACCGGAATGCGCGTTGGGATCGCCACCGCCAAGGCGATGGCCTCGGCGCTCGAGATTCCCGTCATCACGTCGACGAGCCTCGAGCTGCTCGCCCTTCCGTTCGTCACCGAGGAGCGAGTGATCGTCTCGATCGTCGACGCGCGCAAGGGCGAGGTCTTCTTCGCGATGTATCGAGGTGAAGGCCGTGAAGTGCGCGAGGTACTACCTCCCTCGTGTGGACCGATCGATGCGGTGGTGGCCGCCGTGCAGGATCGCGGTCAGTCGGTGCTGGTGGTGGGCGATGGGGCGCGCCGGTATCACGACGCACTGATGGCCGATCATCGTGTGGAGGTCGCTGGTGAATCCTTCGATCACCCGTCGGCCGACACGTTGGTGGGGCTCGCGCATCGACGCAGCCTGGTCGAGGCGTGGGTGACGGCCGAGTCCGTCGAGGCGATGTACCTCCGCCAACCCGACGCCGAGATCAACTGGACCACGAGGGCGGACAAGTCGTGACCGATCGTCTGACCATCGAACCCATGCGTCGGCGCCACGTGAAGTGGGTGATGCCCATCGAGCGCGCAGTGCACCCGAAGCCGTGGACCCCGGGGGTGCTGCAAAGCGAGATCGATCTCGTCGGCAAGGGCGAGCGGTACTACGTGGTTCTGAAGTTCGACTCGACGATCATCGGGTACGCGGGACTCATGTTCGTCGCCGACGAAGCACACCTGACCAACATCGCCGTGGATCCGGAGTTCCAGCGACGCGGACTGGCTCGGTTGCTCCTCGTGCACCTGGCCAACGAGGCCATCGAACGAGGAAGCGAGGCACTCACCCTCGAGGTACGGGTGAGCAACTCGGCTGCCCAGGGTTTGTACC
>Ga0075471_10003201_pt1 | contig 10639 bp, 19 predicted proteins | sample DEB19_08_DNA_2_FD_74787 | JGI IMG/M metagenome (GOLD analysis project Ga0075471, IMG submission 74787) | Aqueous microbial communities from the Delaware River and Bay under freshwater to marine salinity gradient to study organic matter... | ecosystem: Environmental > Aquatic > Marine > Coastal ... | reverse complement strand
GACCAACTACCCATGGATTATATGGAACCATTGCAACACCTAATTGACTTGGACCAACTTGTTGCAGTTGAATAGAAGCTGGTTTATCAATAGTAATTGAAGCATCATCGTGCTCAACCACTTCACCAAGCAAAACCTCACCATTAATTAAACGAACTGCTTTAATCATTCTTACTCCAATCGCACAAAAACTAATAACACGACTAGTTTTAAATACGTTCGAAATAATAAGAAAACAACAGTTAAAAAATGAGGCCGCCCCACTCGTGCATGTCCAGGTGCACTCCCACTTAGTTCTATGTGACCTCGCGGGCAGGTAGCCGTAGCAGTATTACTCTTTAGTAGGAACTGTCACCAGAAATCAACAGCTTGCAATCTATCAATTCTGATGGGCGGAACTCATTAGCCTCTCGGCCAATCAATTGTTTCTAAAGCAACAAGATCGTTAATCAGAATTATCATTCTTCTTATCAACAATATCTCTCTGAACTAAACGTGCTTCTGATATATCTAAACGTTCTTTACGTCCTTCATCAGATACAAGTTCTAAACGAGTACACCCACAATCAGGACATCGTGGTTTTGTGCGTCTAGAGAATTCTATTCTTGAATACATGCGACGACTACCACAGCCATCGCATTTATACATTCGCTTATTTTTGTTCATCATCAATCTTGAGCTTCCGCTTTAGCGATTCGCCTTTCGATATCAGCATCATCATCAACCATATTGAACCCATCCCATCGATTCTTACGAACAGCAGTCGGACCAACTGGCTTCATATTCTTAATATAAGCATCAACTTCATTTAAAGTTGCTGGTTCAACACACGTTAACGGGATTCGACAATCCTGAATCGGTCGTAAACGACCACCATTGCCATAAATTGGCTGCAAAAACGAAAGACTCACAGTGGATTGATTAACTTTATTAACTTTGGCAATATGTCCAACAAGATAAACTGGTCTAATATTACCAACAATTTTAACATGCGATTCTGGCACAATTGTTGTAGCATTCAATTGGGCCAGTTTTAAACGACGATTTTCAACTAAATCTTTAACTTGTGCTAAATTATCGTCAAATTCACCGGCACGGAGGTCTTGCATAAATTTCTGAAAAACTACTTGGCTCATGGTTTTCTCTTATTTAATTGTTTTCGTTGGATAAAATCACCTAACATAACAAAACCAAGCTCATAACTTCGAGCTTTAGCGTCTCCTAATTGACATTGTGTGGCTCCACGTTTCATTGCTTCAATAATTGAAGTTTCAAATTCAATCATACGTTTAGTTCGAGCAGTTTTTGATAACAATTTTACTCGTGCTTGAGCATTTTTGATAATTTCACCACGTGACTTAGACATAATTATCATTCAAAATTGTAATTAGGGGAGCATATGAAATTGTGGCGAGAGCGGTGAGAAAGTAAATACACTGCTTCTGACCAGATCTAAGGTATTCATCGGTGGCTATCCACTTATCGCAACCTCCCTGATCATTAGCTTTATCGTCCAACTATAGTACTTTCATTGGATCAAATGGCGTGTGCAACACCAGTTCTCCCATACCGGTGGAGCAGACACTCGCAACGGCTTGCTAGTTAGGCACTAGTGGGATACTAGTCAGTGGGGTATACTACTCCCCATCGGACTCATTGGAAGAAACTCGATATTTTTCAAGAGTCTCTTCACAAAATTTCAAAACTGCGATTGCCGCATTTCGTTCATCATCAGACATAGACCCACAATGATGTGTAATAGCTTCTCGGTATCCTGGTACCAGAGTCTCTAAAGCAGCAAGAACTTCACAATATTGTTGAAATAAAGCACCATCATCATATTGTAATACTACTTCAGATATTCTAGCTAAAAAATAATGACCAGAATCAAGAATAACATCTAATAATGGATCTCCGTCTCCATCATAATAATATTTATCTACTGTTCCAATTTCTTGTATTGGTTTAACTAAAACCCTATTTTTTAAAAGATTGGCTGGGTGAACATCTGGGACCATTTTTAACTCCTTAAGTGAAAATAGGATAAGGTGGAGTTGAACCACCCCTAGGACTTTATAAGAATCCCGTCCGCAACCGCTCGGTTATCCCGTTTCAAAAATTGGCACTTTAATTAAATGTGTTTCATTAATCTTGTTCGCCCACTCTTCGTAAGCGTGAACCTTCCTGTGACAATTAGAACACAAAGGAACACATTTTTCAAACTCTTTCACAACATTAGACCAACTTTGACCATTGGCTGCTTTAACACGAACCAAAGTTTCTTTAATAGATGGATCTAAATGGTGTAAATCTATAACTACTGGATCATTCTCACCGCAAATAGAACAAATTAAAGAATTTTTAACAATATTGAATTTCTCAAGATTTAATCTTTGACGAATTTCTCTTTTGTTCGCATAATATTCCCTATTTTTCTTGTAATGATCGTTCTGATATTTAGCTTGTTTAGTCTTATCTTTACTTGGCATATTCATAACCTAAAACTTCAGCTATGAGTATTTAAGTGGTCGGTGAAGTGCTCGCACCTTCCTCTGCAGGTTAGTCCCTGCTGCTAGTCTATCTCAGCTACCCGACCTTTTGTTCGCTCCCACCCAGTTGTTTCCGGCGTTGACCCCACGTTAATGAGATCAATGGGACGCAATGCCCACCTGTTAATTCAGACCATCGCCCTTACCAGACAATTATGGGATTTTGGATCATTCCTCACAAACAACACGAGACTCACAATTCTCAGTACCAGTCGTTGACACATGAATCTTCAACGTCCCAGGAAATAACACATTATAAAGTCTTGGATGATTAATCATCAACAAATTACGTTGTTCAAACTGCATAGTATACAACATAAATTCCAACAACATCTTCTGTTCAGTCGGAGTGAGCAGACTTACCTCTGGTTTAGATCCTGAAACATTAGCTGATCTAGTAACTAAAGAACTCTTACTCATCGCTATATCTCCAAAAACCATCAACTATTTTAATCATCACCAAATCTTGTTGCAAGTGGTGGCAAAACAGTTAATAGCTCTTATGACCAGACTTCATATCTATAACACTCAAAATTTCTCGCACAGCCAAAATAAATTCTTTAGAATACATAACCTGTTCTTTAGAATAACACGGCATTACTATCCTCTTACCACTCGTCAATGATCCAATATTCAACTCAACTTTAAAACCTGGATAATTATCTGGCGGAGTTTTTTTAATAATCCTAGATCTATGATTCTGATATGCTACATTATTAGAAAAATCCTTTGACTTTATTAACTCATCAATTGATAATAATGATATTGTTATTTTTAATTGCCAAACACCATCCTCCATCCTTTGTTTCTCTTCACGTTCGCTCATTAAATACTCAAGCGGAGCGGTGGCAGGAAATCTTGGCGGGTTCAAAGACGGCTCTTCTTTAATCGGAGGCGGTCTTGTAACAGCTCCCAGTGTTGGGGGCGGCGAAATTTTTGGTGGCTTTTCTAGCGGTTCTTCTTGATTAAAATCTAATATGTCTGATATGTCATATTCTTCTAGTTTTTCAATTTCTGAATCTATGCGATCATATGTTGATTCTTGATCATGTCGTTTATTTAGATTGATCGGTCTTCCTGCTTGGATGTCGTCTAATATTCCCATTGATGTTCCTTAATAAGCTCATCCCCACGGATAGTTTGACCGTCCGTGGGGATATTTTGTTTTTCGTATGTTTATCGTGCGGTTGATGCTACTTCATGTTACACCTTTTGTGTTTTATTATGCCCATGAACCACAAGTGATCAGCTTGTTTTGCGAACTCCAGATTATGACAATTTACTATCAAATTCTTCATGGTCGTTACGTCCCAATCCCAATTATCCATATGCCATTGAAGCTACTTCTTCAAACCCTTTACCTGGTCGGATGACTTGTTTGTTCGCTCACTAACTCATTTTTATATTATTATATTATTATATTTAACTAATAACTCAAGAGAATCCTGATCTAATCTTAACTTATGTTTTGATTAGATTTTTATTAATATAAACAGTTCTCTCCGTCAATTTGTTTTTCATTAAGTCGTAACACTTAACTATTCGTTCCGGACGAATGATCAATTGAAAATCAATCCGGTTTTTTCAGGAGTTTTCTCTCCTGCCTCCAACTATGCCAGCTTCGGCTTTACTATCCCCGAAACCCAGAGACTTGCATCATCAGCCCATTCAGGAACAATGAGTTTCCTTTTTCGAGTAAAACCAAGTATGAACTTAGTGATAGAATCCAAGGAAAGTGGCCTACTTTTCTTAGAATTATCACGATTACCAATTTCTGACCTCATCCCATTCAAGACTCCAACTTGAAGAGGATTGGCAAAATTAGTACTCAGAAGAACTCTTGGTTCAACTTTCAAAACGTCCTTCACGTCCTTATCAAACTGAGTCCGCCCATCAACATTCAAGAACCCGTCACGAAACATGCACAAATAAGCTTGTGACTTATCTGTTTTAGCCAATGACTGTTCGAGAAATCTTCTCAATTGTCCAAGATCACCAATACTAACTAAATTTGCATAATTAGTAGCAGCATCAAGTTGCAACTGAGAAGTCGTAACATGATTAACATATCGTCCATTACTCATCGCACCATCTTTAACAACAGCACGATTCCACCAATGAGCTTCATACAATCGCAAGACATTATCATAACGAAACATAAGCCCATTGGATCTCTCACCAATAGTCTCAGAATGACCCTTGCCCAACATTGACAAATGCATCCATCCCTTAACTTTTTTGGCCCATTGTCCCAAACCAGCCAAAAGCCCATCACGAACATACTGACCAGATTGAGCACTCATACCACCATCAAAATCATCATTATCACGTTCTGGTGGATCATATTGAATAATTGAATGACTAGGTTCACACATTTCAAAACTCCTTAATCAATCTTGTATTACTCATAAAAAATACCCTCAGACTCAAGAGCATCAACTAATTTCTCAACACCAGACTGATCATTAATAAAATCAGTCCAATCATCTCTCACTCTATCATGTTGCCGAGATTCACAACTTGTTAATAAAATATGATCAATATTTCCAAGTAACTTCTCTTCAACCAATTCTTCAAGACCAGTATCAGTATCAATAATAGGCACCAAAAACTTAGTCGGTTCTGAAGAATCTATTTGGACATATTTATCACACTCGGCCTTTAAAATTAAAGCCATTTCAAATTGATTTTCACATACTACAACCGGCATTCTGCTTCTAGATTTAACAAAACTTAAAGCAACACTAACATGTTTCAAACAAAAATCTTTTGTTAATTCTTGTTCCAAAGAAATAGTAGCAACAGCAAAAGTCATATTATGATCCCACAAGACTCAATACAAAATGAACTAATAATAATCAGCCATCATGTAGAAGATATAGAAGAAGGACTCAAAGACAAAGACATTGGTTATGCTCTAAAAGGACTGAAAGACATCAAAGAATCAATACAAAGACTCTCCAAATTCTTAAAGCCAAAAGAAAAAACAGAAATCGAAAGAATTGCTGACACTATCGATGCATAGGACCAACAGCATTCTTAACACAAGGATAAAACTGGACTTTGCATTGACGTCCACTAGGTATTAAATGAATCTCTAAACTTTTATTATTGAAATCAGGTTTAACAGCACAGCCCATCGCATATTTCTTAGCAGCAATCAATGCTTGTTTAGAAGTTGGAACACCATCAAAAATCAAAGTCATAGAATCAAGATAATACTTATTACGTTCTACAGTAATACCATTAACAACACAATTCATAATTTAAACTCCGAGTAAAATAACTATGCGATAATTTTACTCGGAAGGTGGAGTTTTAGGCACATCCTTAGCTTGACGACGCTCACGCCAAACATTACGCTTAACACGCGGAGGCGGAGAATTAGCAATCTTAGCTTCTTCAGAGATAAGCCGATAAGACCACTTAACACCATCCCAAATATAAATATTAGGATGAACACACGACAACAAAGCCTCATCTAAAGAATCATAATCAATATTAGCATGTTTATGAACATCAAGATCCTTATAATCATGGTATTCAAGAACCAAACGATATGAATCCTTATCAAATGTAGACACGCCAGTTGTACAATACTTAACCTGTCTTACACAATCATCAGGCTGAGATTCAATGATGGGCCAAGTGAAATCGTAATTAGCATTATATGCTATATAATACTTAGTCCACTTGACCACACCATCATCATCAAGATTCTTTAAAATTACATGTCCGCGATTAGCCATAATTTATCCAATTACGCAGCAACCACTTCGTACACAACACCATCAAGCTTAATCTCACGAATATTCTCAATAGCATAATCAGTAGGATAAATGTTCTTCTCAGTCTCAGCACGTTCATTAACACGCTTTACAGGCAAGAACATCACAATCTCATCATACGTAACCAAAGAACCATCAGCGGCACGAACATACGACACATCAAGAATTCGTTCAACCTTCACTTCAAGATAATACTTACCATTATGTTCAACTAACGGAGTACCACTAATTCGCTCACCCCAAGGACGCGGAAGTGCTTCGAAATGTTCATCATGACCTTCACGAGCACGCTGATTATTGACCGAATTTGAATAATTCCAGCCAATCATTCCAACCAAAGAAGCAACCTTCCAACATGCCCCAACCCGATTACCCGTCTTACGCAACCGAGCGTCCGTACAAGCTTTCAATGAAACAACCGTAGCTCCCTTACGCTTCATAAGAATCTGAACCAATTCATCAGTCGTTACTTTAGCCATCATGTCTCTCCAAAATTGTTGTGGTGAATCTTACACTAACATGTCACAAAAGAAAAAAGACCGTTAATAATCATCCAATAATTGTTTCGGAAGCAAAGACACAAGAAAATCTCTAACTAAAGACAATTTGCCATCAACACCATCAGCGACTAACTTATCAATAATATCAACATGATCAACAATTGAATTTAAACTATCGTCACAATCATTCATAACAGCCTGACTCACAACCAAAGCATCTTGAGGACGTGATGACATACCCAATGACTCAGAAAAACCATACGTACGAACATTGTAACCATTTATCTCAACAAAACCAGCAGAAACAACAACTAACCTACCAGCCCTATGGCACTTAGCTATATGAGCATGAACCAAATCCATGTCAAATAAAATGGCTTTCTCAACACCTGCACAATATTCATTACGAACAATAATGTATTTCAATATCATTAAAATCTCCTTACAATCATGTTGCTGTAGTAAAATAGCTGTTAATTCAGATTAACCATCATTTTACTACAGCAACACGTATACATAATCTCCTCCCCCACACCATCTAAAGGAAATATTAAATGATCAAACCATTAAGACCAGCATACACTCAAAGTTGCACACTTCCCAACGGTAAAGAAATAACAGCAATTGTCGTGGACAAAGATGAATTCGACGAAAACATTGACAGTCTCATAGACGTTTTAAATTTTAACACTGAAACTGGAAAACCAGAAAGATCCAAATTAGACCAATTAAAATTGTTAAAAGAAGCTGGACATTTACCATTGTGTTTTAAAGGCACAAAAACTCAACATCTTTTTGAAAAATACAATATCAAAACCGAATATCTTGCCATGATTGTACGTGGTAAAGGACAAGAGCTAGCCAAAAAATTATTTCAATGACATACTACGATAAAATAAAGCATTTCGAACAACCAATTCTTGAAATGCTTATCGCAGAAGCACCACACACCAGTTTCACTTCAGTACCAGAACAATATAAATTCTTAACTGGTGGTCTAGTCGATTTAGGATTTGAAAATATACCAGATAAAAATCTGGCTAGAGAAATCTATGTTGCATTCACTAAAAATGGAATAGCAATCCCAAACTCCAATTATAAAATAAGAGCAATTTGGGGAATGAATGCAAAAATAGAACCAATATTACAAAATGAACAAATCCCAACCTTACCAGAAGATTGGACAGAATTCATACATGTAATAAATCCAAGCGATGGACAAACAATGTACAAAGGATCTAAATTAGGTCCACATCAATATCCAAATGAACTATAGGTTCACACCACAGAACCATCAGTGGCAAAATGTCTTAGTACAAACATTTTAGCACATAAACCACAAGTTGCATCAACAGTACAATTAAACTTGTTGTTGATTATCTCACCTTGAGCACCAAGACCAGTTAAAAATTCTGGTTTTAATTGATTCAGATCTACATCAAAATCACAAATTAATAGAATATACTCAAGATTATCATTATTAGCTTTCACTTTAGCTGTGATGCCTAATGATTCGTGTAAATACAACATTTCTAATTCAGAATCAACAATTAATTGATATCCTTCATTAATCATCAATTGTTTAGTTTCATCAATTGGTTGTTCTTCATATGTGTCACCAAAAATGAATGCTGATGCTCTTAAGTTAAATATGTGCTGTTTCGAGAGTTCTATTGCCAGAGTACGGGTTTTAGCGTGATCGATGCCCAAACCCGTTTTTTGAGAAGCAATTAACCATGGGTTGATTTGCATTTCAGAAACCATTTCTTTAACAATGGCTCTTTGCAATGGTTCTTTCATTGTAACACTCCTGTTATTAATTGTAACCAATTGTTACAATGATTAGAATGCTGTTAATTCTAGTCGTCGTTAACTATTTCATCCTCATCGTCACCAACTTCTTCCCAATCAGTATATTGCCAATCCTCATCGTCGTCGTCTTCATCCTCTTCTTCATCATCGTCAAAATCATCGTCTTCATCATCAATGTCATCGTCATCGTCGTCAACAATGTCTTCTTCGTCCCAATCATCATCACACCACGAAGAAAAAACATTATAATCATGTATTCTTAATGAACGTCCCATTTATGACTCCCCATTAATAGTGTTAATAATTCTGAAACGTTGTTGCAAACATTAAATCAGTATTAATATAACTAAGCAGCTTTTTTAATACCACCAATTACTTCATATTTACGCGGAATACTCTTCCGCAACATCAGAATACGAAATTCACCACTTCCCCAATACGGAGATAACATGAGTAACCGCCGACCATACCAAGACCGAATTATTAACCAAACACTAAAGCACTTCTATCAAGATCAACTCAACTCGATCATGATTGAATCGCCAACAGGAAGCGGAAAAACCTTCATCGGTCTAGAAGTAGCCAAAGAAATGACTAACGAAGATCAAGAATTGACTACCGTATGGGTAGCAATGCGACGATTCTTACTAAGTCAAGTCAACGACGAAATGCGAAAACACAACATTAACGCTAACGTTGTACCAATGAGCATGTTCGACCTAGACGGAGCAAAACAACTACGAGCCAAACTAGGCGACAAACCAGTATTAATCGTCCTAGACGAAGCACATCACGACGCAGCAGGATCAATGACCGATCTGTACCAAGCACTAGAACCAGACTACATTCTGGGACTCAGTGCCACACCATACAGAGCAGACAAAGCCAAATTGTGCTTTGAAAAACAAATCCGCGACGCTGGAATTCACAGACTCATTCAAGAAGGATGGCTGAGCAAATTCAACATGCATATGATTGACGATTGGAAAATACAAACCATCCTAGACCATTATTTCGCAGACCCAGATAAATGGGGACAATCAGTGTTCTACTTCTTAACGACAAAAGAAGCAGAACAATGTTATCGCGGCCTAGTCACAGGTGGAATCCCATGTCATTGGGTCCAAGGAAGCGACAATGAAGAAACACGATTGGCACAGTTGGCCGATTTTAAAAGCGGCAAAGTGCGTTGCCTAGTAAATTGTATGGTTCTGACTGAAGGTTTCGATTGTCCAGAATTAGAAACAGCTTGGGTGCGTCCAAGTTCACGAGGACCAACTATGCAAATGGCCGGTAGAGTTTACAGATTGTGTCCAGGAAAGATCAAACGAGTTGTCCAATCCAAGGATACGCATTGGCCAATTAACCGAACCGCCAGCCCAGAGCGTCAGTTGGTATGGAAGGATGATCGATGGTTGGATGCAAAGCCGAATACAAGATTGGCTGAAATTGCTATAGCTACCATCAAGAAGACCATCGAGAATTATCAACCATTACCAGAATTCTTGACTAAGCAAGCCAAGAAACCAAAGTCGAATCGGTTCCCTACCCCTCCGATTCATCCTAATTAACACTATCCCATCTTCCGCAACAAGTAAATATAAGGGACTGGGAAACACTTCCCAGTCCTATTGAAGAGACGATTAGATAATACTCCACGTGTTTTGAAAAATACGGTCCAATCCCCTGATTAACAGGGTCCACTCTTCAGAAACAAGATCGTACAGTTTTTCACCCAAGTTCTCGAAAGGAACACCAGTTATGACAGAGCAAACAAACGAAGGCCGAACCATCAAGACTCCAACCTCAACCATCGAATATAATGTGCAATCGATGCGAGACATACGAGCCGAAGTGGTCGTTGATCAAAAAACAGGCAAAAAGAAAATCGAATCAGTAATGATCGGTGATCGACCAGTCAAAACCAGCCAACGATTCTGGAACTCACTCTACTCCAAATTCGGATTCAACTCCACCTTCTTCAACTAC
>Ga0075471_10003200_pt1 | contig 10640 bp, 10 predicted proteins | sample DEB19_08_DNA_2_FD_74787 | JGI IMG/M metagenome (GOLD analysis project Ga0075471, IMG submission 74787) | Aqueous microbial communities from the Delaware River and Bay under freshwater to marine salinity gradient to study organic matter... | ecosystem: Environmental > Aquatic > Marine > Coastal ... | reverse complement strand
TGATGCGTCCCTGCCCGGTGAACTTGACTGCATTCGCGGCCAGGTTGAACAGGATCTGCCGGAGCCGGGCACGGTCCGCATGACACCGCAGTGCCACGCCGCTGACGTCGGCGGAGACGAGCAGACCCTTCTGCCTGGCGGATTCGGCAATCAAGTCGACGATCTCCTCAATCAACGGGTTCAGGTCAAAGTCGACGGGCTCGAGTTCGACGCGGCCCGCATCGAGACGCGCGAAGTCGAGAATATCGTTCAACAGTTGCAGCAACGTGTCGGCGGATCGCCGCGCCAGCTTGAGCCTGTCGGATCGGGTGGCGTCGGCGGGGGAGTCGATGAGGAGATCCAGCATGCCCATGATGCCGTTCAACGGCGTCCGGATCTCGTGGCTCATCGTTGCGAGAAACTCGGTCTTGGCGCGCGCCGCTACCTGGGCGGCGGTCACGGCGTCGCGCAGCTCCTGCTCGCTCTTGGCCCGTTCGGTGATATCGCGAATTAACCCAACGCCGAAAAACTGCCCGCCCACGTGTGTCGTGGACACGACCAGCTCTGCCGGAAACGTCGTCCCGTCGGCCCGGCGCACCGGCAGTTCAACGTGACGTCCGTTCAGGTCATGTCCAGAGGCGTGACGTTGAACGAACGCGGCTTGATGCGCGGCGCGATACTCGGACGGCACAACTGTGTCTGCGAGACGACGGCCAAGCAGCTCGTCGCGTGAGAAGCCGAGCACCTGTTGCACGCCGCTGTTCGTGGCCACGATGATGCCGCCTGCATCCACGACCAGCAGCGCGTCATGCGCGGTTTCCATGACCGCCTCCGTGAAGCGTTCGGCACGGCGTGCCTTGGCGACGCCGGCCCCGACGAGTTGGCGCAGGTGCTGATTCGACGCTTCCAATTGAAGCTCGGCGGCCTTCCGCAGGTCGAATGCCTCTCGGAACGCGGCCACCAGGCGGTCGAACTCGATCGGGAAGCCTCGCGTCGGCAACAGGTTGCCTGTTTTGGCCGCAGTGGCAACGTACCTGCCCATCGAATTCAGCTGGAGCCCGACACTTGCCAGCATCCACAAGATGAGAACCAATAAGCCGAACGTGGCGGCGTTCTCGCGAACCACTCTTCGAATCCAGGAACCCAGCGTCGGCAATTCGAGCACGCGGCCCGCGAACATCACCCAGGGCATCGGCGACAGTTCTCGCCCCGCCCACATTCGCATGATCCCGGCAGCGTCTGGTGAAATCACGGGCTCCGGTTGAGTCACCGTCAGCGTGCCGTCCGGCCTCTTCAATACGGGGAAACCGAACGCCGATCGACTGACGCCTTCCACTTGAGACTGCAACGGAATGGGACGCCCGACGCGCTCGCTGAAGCCCTCCGAGCGCAGCATGGTACGGCCATCGGCGTCGGTGATGGTCACGAGGGTCCGATTACTGACCACAAGCTTCTCGAACACCAGTTCGTTCAAGCGTGACAGCGAGAGCGACGCCACGATCATGCCGCGCGAACCCGGCAGATGCTTGGCCACCACCACCACCCATTCGCGTGAGATCGCGCCATAGATGGGTTCACCCGAAGCCAGAGGCGCGCCCGAAGGGACGGCCCACTGCAGCCGCGCGCCCGTCGGGCCGAACACGCTGAAGGTTCCTGGCGACACCTGGCAAATTGCCGTGTCGCCTCTCACGATGAAGACCTGCTTGATCAGTCCCAGCACAGCCTTCTTGGGTTCCGACGCTTGCAGCGCGGTTTGACAGGTGGACGCATCCGGCGATTCAGTCAGCGGAGCAAGTTGATCCAGGTACGCGGTGACTTCTTTGATCGCAAGGTTGAGCCCCCCGCTCGTTGAGGCCAACGTCGCTATTACTTCGGTGCCTTCGCGCAGGCGGATGGCGGCGGTCTCGTCCTCAAAGGACTGAAACGAGATCGCAAGCGACAGGACCGTCACCAACGTGGCAATCAGCAGCGCGCGCACGCGCAGGGAATTCATGGTGTCCGTTTGAGGATCAAGAATAGCGCGGAAATAGGAATGATAAGCTAAAGACCCATATGGGCTTTCGGGTGCTCGTCGTCGACGATATGGAGGTCAATCGCTCTGTCCTGACTGACCTTCTGCGCATCGACGGTTATGAGGTCACCGCCGTGGGCGGCGGTGAGGCCGCGTTACGCGCAATCGCTGCCGAATGCCCTGATCTAGTGCTGCTCGATGTCATGATGCCAGACTTGAGCGGCATCGAGGTGTGCCGCAGAATTCGCGCCAATGCCGCGACCAGGGAAATTGCGGTCATCATGGTAACGGCGCTGGCGGACCGGGAGTCGCGTCTTGCCGGCTTCGAGGCGGAAGCCGACGATTTCATTTCCAAGCCTGTAGACGGGACGGAGTTGCGCCTGCGGGTACGCGCGATGGCCCGTCTTTCGCGTTTCCGGACTCTGCTCGAAGAGCGCAGTCGGGGCGCCCTGCTGGCCGAACAATCGCCGGACGCCATTCTGCTCTGTGGCCACGACGGGACGGTCATTGAGGCGAATCTGGCGGCTGTCAGGCTGCTCGGTGGTGGTGCGGCCGTTGTCGGGCTGACGCTGACCGCGTTGTTTCCGAACGTGAACCACTCGGACCTGGCGTGGCTGGTCGGAGGGGAGCCTACCACAGCCGGTTCGCCGAAGGTCGTGGCCACAGGCACTAGGGGACACCAGCGCGTCGTTGAGGTGTCGCGGTCATGGCATGAATTGCGCGGACAGACGGCTGCAATCCTATTGATTAAGGATGTCACCGAACTGGCCAAGTTGAGAATCACCAACGAACGTCTGCGGCGTCAGGAAGCGATTGGGCGGGCCGCTACCGGCATCGCTCACGATTTCCGTAATTACCTCACGGCGATTCAGATGGGCCTCGAGTTGCTCGACCACGAACTGCCCCCGGACGTCACAGCCGGGCGCGACACCATTCGAGAAATGCAGGCACAGATCGACGCCGGAATCGGCCTGACACATCGAATTACGGCGACGAGTCACGGTAACGCGCAACCGGCCGCGGGCACGCCGCTCGACCTTCAGGCGACGTTGCGGGGCCTGGAACCGCTGATGCGCCACTGGGCGGCAGAGGCCGGTTTGTTGGTGGACCTTGGCCCAGTCCCCAGGATCCAAGCGTCTGCTGAGGATGTGCTGCAGATCGTCAGCAACCTAGTCGTCAACGCGAGTCAGGCCGTCGGGGCGAATGGCCTTATCAGCGTATCCGCCCGGCCGGTTGCTGCGGCGGGGGCGCTTGGCGCCGTGCTGGAAGTGTCGGATAATGGTTGTGGCATGGACGACGAAGTCCTCGATCGGATCTTCGATGCCTACTTCTCAACGAGGGGCGAGCGCGGAGGCACCGGCCTTGGTCTCGCGACCGTGCATGAAACCGCGACCCGAACCGGAGCGACTATTGAAGTCGAGAGCGTCCCAGGTTCCGGCAGCACCTTTCGCGTGACGTGGCCGGCGGCAGTGTGACCTGCGTATGCGCAAAATTCGCGTCGTCGTAGTTGAGGATCAAGACCTGATCCGTCAGGCAGTCGAATCGCTCTTGCGGCAGCTGGCTGGCATCGACGTCGTTGCCACTGTGCGCTCGATGAGCGATGCTGCAATCGCCATCGATGACCTCGTGTCGGGCGCGAGCATTGGGCTTTCGTTCGACGCGTGCTTGAGAGCACTCGGGTTTCCGTTCTTGAGCGCGATCTTTGCAGCTCGCGTCAATTCAAGGTTCTAGTCTAGTGAGTTAATGCGTGGTGATGGCGAAAGGTGTCATGGCTGTGTCGCAAACGGTCCGAGAGATCCCCGGTCCCATCCTGATTGTCGAGGACCAGGAAACGATTCGGCGAGCATTGGTCAAGTGGGTCGTCGAGAGCGGACGGTTAGCCGTTGAGGCCGCGACTGCCGACGAAGCCATTAACGCTGTGGCGCAGCACCGGCCGACGGTGGCCATTTGCGACGTGAGCCTCGGCGCCGGCAAGTCGGGCGTGTGGCTGGGCGAGCAATTGACCGCTGGCCCCAATCCCATGCAGGTCATTTACGCCACGTCGCACGACATGTTGCCCGTCGACGCGACGCTGCGCGAAGGCGTCTCAGGCTACCTGCTGAAACCGTTCGACAAGCGCAAGTTGTACGCCGCGCTCGACGTGGCTGAATCCGAGTTGCTGGCCCGTCGGCGTCGTGCGAGCGCCGAGCTGGCCGTCCGCACTGAGATGGCCAAACGAAGGGCTTACTTGTATTCGCGCATCGACGGCCTCGAGGCCTGGGAGCGCACGGATGCGACGACCATTGTCGCGCGGCTGTGTCCACTGGGTGTGCCGATGCGGGAGGCGGTCGTCGCCGCCTTCGCAAACCGTTGCGGCGCGCGGCTGGGGATGACGATGGGCGAGCAGCTTGACTTGATGCGGGCGGTCGAACTGCGCAACATCGGCAAGCTGGTCATGCCCGCCTTCCTGCTCGAAGCGGATCGTCCCTTGACCTCTGATGAGCGCAAGACTCTGGCGACGTATGTTTCCGAGGGGGAGGCCGCCGTGGCGCGGTGTGGACTTGCCACCGCCGCCGCCTGGATCGGCGCCATGGGCGAGCCGTCCGGATGGCTGTCGCTGGATGCGTCGCCCTCGTCTGGCGGCCATGGGCCCGGCCTGACCCGCGTCATTGCTGTTTTTCTCGCCATGACAGAGGCGCGTCCCTATCGGGAGCCGCTCAGTATCTTGGATGCCGTCGAGCAATTACGCCGCGGCGCAGGCTCGCTCTACCACCCTGCGGCGGTCGAGGCGCTCGTGTCAGCGCTGGCGGCGCAGCCTCTCTGACTCCGCAACGTGCAACACGTGGAGGCAGGGCTGGGATGGCCACGGATACCGGCCGTTGGGGGACTGTCGGTGTTCGGGCCAGCCCAGTCAATCGTCGGGCTCCACTCAAGATGTCGGCGGCTTGGTTGGCGGTTCTCGCGACTGCTCTGTTGAGCGACGTGCCGTTGGCTCCCGCGCTTGATGTTGCGGTGCCGTCTGTGATGGCTGGTTCGTCAGGACAGTTCGGCTCAGACCTGGATCTCACAGCAGATGGGCACTGCGGAGATGGCTGCCAAGCTGTCCGCCGGCCACAGCGCCTCCGGTGAGTTGTTCCTCGCAGGGCTGCTGCACGATGTCGGCAAGCTGCTGGTGCTGAAGCTGGCGCACGAGCACGAACGCGAGACGGGTGTGCGTCCGACACCCGAGGAAGTCGCCGAGACGACGCGTGTGCGGCACGCGCAGCTGGGTGGCTGGCTGGTGGCACGCTGAGACGTACCGGAAAAGATCACCGACAGCATCGCCTGGCACCACGACCCCGATTGGGCGCACGACCGGAAGTCAGCGGTGATTATCTGCGCGGCGAACCGGCTCGCGCATCGCTACGGCTTTGCCGGCAGCGAACGCGACCTGTCCAACCTGCCGGACGATCCGATCATGCTCGAAGCGGGCGTCGACGCGCCGCGGCTCGCGGATCTCGATATGTGCGCACCGATGTTGTTCGACGAGACCCGTCGCACACTGCCACCGAGGCCGCCCCCAAGCGGCTTCAGTTCGACGGCGGCGTAAGCCACGCCACGGCTTCGTCGATATCGGTGAAGACCTGGACCGCGATGTTCGGGTTCTGCATCAGGGATTGAAACATCCGGCAGAACCCCAGCACGGTCGGCGAATCGGCGACCAATGCCGTGCGAATCGGGTTGGCTGGCGCCACCGTATCCCGACGCTTCGCCACGCTCATCATGTCGGGAAACGACAGCTGATTCAGCTCAACGCCGCGCAGGTCAGCGAGCGTGTTGGGCCATGGCGAGCTGGCCCGCTGTTCCTGATCGAGCGCGTCCAGCGACGAATGCAGCTCGGCTCCGGTCAACGTGCCGGTGTACTCGAGCCGCAAGAGCGACGGTTCCCGCCGGATCGAGAACGGCATCTCGCTCTCGCTAGTCGTCGCTCTTCTTCGGGCGCATGTTGCTGGCGAGAATGCGCTTGCGGAGGCGGATGTTCTTGGGCGTGACCTCGACGAGTTCGTCGTCGTTGATGAATTCGATCGCCTGTTCCAGGCCCATGATGTGCGGCGGCACCAGGCGGATCGCTTCGTCGGCAGACGAGGCGCGCATGTTGGTCTGCTTCTTTTCCTTGGTGATGTTGACGTCGAGATCGTTGTCGCGCGAGTTCTCGCCGATCATCATGCCCTCATACACCGGCGTGGCGGGTTCGATGAAGATCACGCCGCGTTCCTGGATGTTCGCAATCGCGTAGGCCGTTGCCACACCGACGCGGTCCGACACCAGCCCACCGGTGGTGCGCGCCGGAATCGGCCCGTGCCACGGCTCCCACCCGGCGAACAGATGGTTCATGATGCCGGTGCCCTTGGTTTCGGTCAGGAACTGCGAGCGGAAGCCGATCAGGCCGCGCGCCGGAATACGGAACTCCATCCGCACGCGGCCGCTGCCGTGATTCACGAGGTTGGTCATGGTGCCGCGCCGCGTGCCGCAGCCGGCAATGACGACGCCCTGGAAATCTTCCGCGACGTCGATCACCAGGTCCTCAACGGGTTCCATCTTGGTGCCGTTCACCTCCTTGACCACGATCTCCGGCCGCGACACCTGGATCTCGTAGCCTTCGCGGCGCATCATCTCGATCAGGATCGACAGCTGCAGTTCGCCGCGGCCGAGCACCTTGAACTGCTCCGGGGTATCGGTCGGCTCGACACGCATCGACACGTTGCCGAGCAGTTCGCGCTCGAGGCGCTCCTTGAGATGGCGCGACGTGACGTACTGGCCTTCCTTGCCGGCCATGGGCGAGGTGTTGATGCCGAAGATCATCGACACCGTCGGCTCGTCGATCGCAATCGGCGGAATCGCCTGCGGGTTCTCGGGATTGGCGATGGTCTCGCCGATCGTGATGTCCTCGATGCCGGCGAGGCAGATGATGTCGCCGGCGGTCGCCGACTCGGTCTCGACGCGCTTCAGGCCTTCGAACGTGAACAGCTTGGTGACCTTGGTCTGCTCGATGCGGCCGTCGAGCTTGCAGACCGCGATCGGGTCGTTGAGCTTCACCTGGCCGTTGAAGATGCGCCCGATCGCAATGCGGCCGAGATAGTCGCTGGCGTCGAGGTTGGCGACCAGCATCTGCAGCGGCGCGTTGACGTCGCCGCGCGGCGGCGGCACGTGCTGCATGATCGCGTCGAACAGCGGGCGCAGATCCTCACCAGGCACGTCGAGGCTGGTGCTGGCGGTGCCGGCGCGGCCGCTGGTGAACAACACCGGGAACTCGATCTGCTCTTCCGTGGCGTCGAGGTCGATGAACAGGTCGTAGACTTCGTTCAACACGTCCTTGGAGCGCGCGTCGGCACGGTCGATCTTGTTGATGACCACGATCGGCGGCAGCTTGCGTTCGAACGCCTTGCGCAACACGAATCGCGTCTGCGGCAGCGGGCCTTCGGCCGCATCCACCAGCAGCACCACGCCGTCGGCCATCGACAGCACGCGTTCGACTTCGCCGCCAAAGTCGGCGTGGCCGGGCGTGTCCATGATGTTGATCAGGGTGTCGCCGTAGTGCACCGCGGTGTTCTTTGCCAGGATGGTGATGCCGCGCTCGCGTTCGAGCTCGTTGCTGTCCATGGCACGCTCGGCGACGCGCTCATTGGCACGCAACACCCCACCCTGCCGGAACATGGCGTCCACCAGGGTGGTCTTGCCGTGGTCGACGTGGGCAATGATGGCAACGTTGCGGCGGTTCGGATTGGCGACTGGAGCGGACTTTCCCGGTAAAGACATCTCACCAGTATAGCGGCTATCATTGGGGAATGCCGTTATTCGAGTATTCGTGCCGGGATTGCAGCCATCAGTTTGAGTTGTTGGTGCGGGAGTCCACCAAACTCGAGTGCCCGAAGTGCGCCAGCATCAAGCTCGACAAGCAGTTGTCGGTCTTCGCGGTAAGCGCGCCATCGGCGGGGCCGTCACGCATGGCGGGCCCCATGCCATGTGGCTCCTGTGGCGACCCCCGCGGCGCCGGCAGCTGCTCCAACTAGGGACCGCTATGCGCTTTGCCATCGCACTCCTGGTCGCCGCACTCGCCGCCGCTCACGTCGACGCCCGGCAGGCACCGTTTGCGCTCGCGCCACAAGCCATGCCCTCACCGGCGAGCGGAAACTCGGCGCAACCGCAACTGTCGGTGTCGTCGCGCGGCATCCTGCTGAGTTGGATTGAGCGCAGCGGCGATCTTGCCACGTTGAAGTTCGCCGAACGCACGGCGACCGGCTGGTCGGCACCACGCGCGATCGCGTCGGGACGGAACTGGTTTGTGAACTGGGCCGACGTGCCCTCGGCGCTACGCCTGCCCTCTGGCGCCATCGTCGCGCATTGGCTGCAGAAGAGCGCCGCCTCGACCTACGCGTACGACGTGCGGCTGTCCTACTCCACCGACGACGGCAAGACCTGGTCGCCGTCCTTCACGCCGCACCATGACGGCACCAACACCGAACACGGCTTCGCGTCGATCGTTCCGCTGGCCGACGGCTTCGGCCTGGTGTGGCTCGACGGACGCAACATGGTTGATGGCGGCGGGCACGACGGCCACGGCAAGGGCGCGATGACGGTCCGCTTTGCGCGTTTCGACAAGTCCTTCAAGCAAGTCGATGAGAGCGAACTCGACGCGCGCGTCTGCGAGTGCTGCCCCACGGCGGCGGCGGTGACGTCGGAGGGCATGATCGCCGCATATCGCAATCGTGGCGACGACGAGACGCGCGACAACTACGTCGCGCGCATGGTCAACGGCAAGTGGGCCGCCCCGCAAGCAGTGTTCAACGACAACTGGAAGATCGCCGCCTGCCCCGTCAACGGCCCGTCGCTGAGCGCCAAGGGCAACACCGTAGCCATGTCGTGGTTTACCGCCAAGGACGATCAGCCGCGCGCCTTCGCGGCCTTCTCCGCTGACGCGGGTAAGACATTCGCGGCGCCGATTCGCGTCGACGATGCGGGTACCCTCGGCCGGGTGGCAATCCAGTTGTTGCCCAACGGATCGGCGCTGGCCACGTGGATCGAATTTGCCGACCAGAAGGCGTCGTTTCGCGCGCGCCGCATTAATCCTAACGGCACCAGGTCTGCTCCGGTGACGATTTCCACCATGGCCGGATCGCGTGCGTCAGGGTATCCCCGGACCGCCGTCGCCAACGGCGAGATCGTGTTCGCGTGGACGGAGGCCGGCGAAGGCGGCGCACTCCAGGTCCGGACGTCGGTGGCCAGGATCCCCTGATGCGACCGTTCCTGCGGCGGCTCGCCTGGCAACTCGGGCTGGGCGTGGCGCTGATCGGCGTTGCGCTGCTGATCCTGCAGGGCCGTGGCGTCAGCGCGCGGCCGGAACCCTCAGGCCTCGAGAAGTCCGTCGCGTTGTTCATGCGCGGCTGGATGACGCCGTCGACCTACAAGGGCTTGAAAAACCCGGTCTCCGACACCGAGGACAACTTTGTCGCCGCCCGCGAACACTTTGCGGATCATTGCGCGAGCTGTCATGCCAATGACGGCAGCGGCAACACGGAGATCGGGCGGCACCTCTATCCCAAGTCTCCCGACATGCGCCTGCCACGCACCCAGCGGCTGAGCGACGGCGAGTTGTTCTACATCATCGAAAACGGCGTGATGCTGACGGGCATGCCGGGCTGGAGCACGGGCACACCCGAAGGCGAGAAATCCAGCTGGCAACTCGTGCACTTCATCCGCCGGCTGGAGCGGCTGACGCCGCAAGATCTCGCGATCATGGAACGATTCAATCCTGCTTCGCGCGCGCAGTTTGAAGAGGAGCGGGCGATCGAGGAGTTCTTGAACGGCGGCGAACCGCCGCCGGTGGTCGAACCGTCGCGTCCGGGCGGAGACGCCAAGGCGGATCCGCATGCCGGACACAAGCAGTAAATCAGGCGTTGAGCGTCGAGCCAGCCGCTCGGTCGATCAGCCGGGGAACGTCTCCTCGTAATCGGCCATGGCCGCCAACACCACCTTGAGCGCGTGATCGCGCTCGTAGACGCGATTCACCTTCGTCGGCGTCTCGACGCCCGGCGTCATCTTGTAGGTCGAGAAGTAGTGCGTCAGACGCTCGACCAGCACGGGCGGCACGTCGCTGAGCCCGCGCGCCTCGCCCCACACGTAGTCGCCCTCGAGCACCGCGATGATCTTGTCGTCCGCTTCTCCGCGATCGATCATCTGCAAGCCGCCGATGACCCGGCAGCGCACGATGATTTCGTTGCGGGTGATGGCGCGTTCGCTGAGCACGCAGATATCGAGCGGATCGCCGTCGCCACGTTTGGCGCCAGGCGCGAGCTTCTGGACGCGCTCGGCGCAGTAGGTTCGCGGGATGAAGCCGTACAACGCCGGATGCTGGGCCGACGTCCGCTGCGGCCGATCGACGCGCAGGTAGCCCGAGACCTTGTCGACCTCGTACTTCATCAGGTCAAACGGCGTGATCTCGATATAGGCGTTGAGCACCCCCGGCGGTTCGGGGCCAACTTCAAGACCGTGCCACGGGTGTGGCCGAAATTGGAACACGGGTGTTCGGCGCGCAACTTTCTTCTTAGCCATGCGGTCTCGTCTGGTCTCTTGGTGCCTGCCGTGGCTCTATTGGAAACCATTCGGTGGCCCTTCTAGCGTAGCGCATGGTAGC
>Ga0075471_10003197_pt1 | contig 10651 bp, 10 predicted proteins | sample DEB19_08_DNA_2_FD_74787 | JGI IMG/M metagenome (GOLD analysis project Ga0075471, IMG submission 74787) | Aqueous microbial communities from the Delaware River and Bay under freshwater to marine salinity gradient to study organic matter... | ecosystem: Environmental > Aquatic > Marine > Coastal ... | reverse complement strand
GTTGGTGATGTTAGCGCAACAAGTGCAGCAACTGGAAGTGTTTTAGTTTACAACGGCTCTTCTTGGGTAAGCACAATAGACCCTACAGTTGGTGGTAATTTAACAGTAACTGGAAATCTTGTAGTAAATGGAAATACTGTAACCATAAATACTGAAACAATTACTGTTGAAGATAAAACAATTGAATTAGGTACTGCTGTTAGCCCAAGTAATACTACCGCAGATGGAGCTGGAATAGTTGTCCCAGATGGATCAGCAAACAAATCTTTCACTTGGTCAAATGCAACTTCTGCATGGTCGTCTTCTGAAAGTTTAAACCTTGCTAGCGGCAAAGTAATTAAAATTGCTGGTACACAAGTTCTTTCTGCAACAAACTATACTGGAGAAGCAGCCACAGTAGCAGCAAACTCTGTTACAGCATCAATTCTGCAAGAGGGTCCTCCAAGAGCTGGTTTTAGATCTCAAATATCAACAGTTACAACAACTCCATACGTTTTGCAAGTAAGCGATCTGGCAAAGCTAGTTTTAGTCAATGGCTCTACAGGAATGACAGTAACAATTCCTACAGAAGCAAACGTAGCTTTTACAACCGGAGATAGAATTGATGTAACTAGATATGGTTCTGGAGCAGTAACATTTGCAGCACAAGCAGGCGTCACAATGCGTTACACTCCAGGAGTAAATTTAAGAGCTATATATTCAACCGCAACACTAACTAAAATAGGAACCAACGAGTGGTTAATAACGGGTGATTTGGCGGTATAAAATGACAATTAATAGACGGAAGTGCTTCGGGCACACCTAGAAAAGCTAAACCAACTATAGCTTCACGGAACAGCGTCAAGCACAGCTAATACAACAATAACAAATGCTGGTTTTGTAGTAGGAACTGTATCAAATACATCTACAGACAACGCTCTATTAGAAAATACTGTTAAAACTTCTTTGACAGATACATCTTTAGAAATTTTGGGCACTCAAATTCCGTATGAACGATACGCTCCATTTTTTCCTCCATTTTTCCCACCTTCATTCTGCTCATGCATAGCAGGATGTAACGCAGGCAATATCACTTCTGTTGGCGTAAGGCAATATGGCCAATATTCACATCTTGACCCAGCTGGTTATGGTTGGACTTGCGATGGAACAATGAGCTATGAATACTGGACATGTGGATGTACAGCTGGCGCATGCCCAGCAGAAGGTGGATACAACGGAGCATACAGAGACGGAGTTTGTGGATATGTAGCTCCTGCCCCACCTTCCGGAGGAGGAGGAGAGCCTGCACCACCACCTTCCGGAGGAGGAGGAGATCCTGCACCACCACCTTCCGGCAGCGCTTGCGGTGCCTGCGGTGGCGGTTCTGGTTCTGGCTGCGTTGATCTTAAGGGTAACGGTGAATATGGTTGTTTATAAAATTTTTTGGTATAATATACTAAAAATGGAGAAAAATAATTATGAATGATGAAAATTTATCTTGGGAAAATTTAGTTCCAAATCTTGAACAAACTCAAGAAAGTTTTTTTAGTACGTGGGCTTTTTTTGAAGGAAAATTTAACGAATTTGGAACTCCAGGTTTTTCTACTGAAATACACCCTGCAAGATATCCAAGTATCTTTGGTCATAATGATGAAGTATATATTAAATATACTCTTTATCGAGGAGAAGAAGGGCAATTACTTTGTGTATCTGGCCGTTACTTTGATGAGGCAAATAGTATAGAAAAACCATTTTACCTAGGAGTACACCCAGATTATCAAAGACAAGGAATTGCAACAATGGTTGCAGACTATGTTATAGCTGAAATAGAAGAAGAAAATCAGACTAAACTTGATTACAAAAAAAGTTGGCAAAATATTGATTTAACTTTAGCAAGCGCCAATTTTGCAAATAAATATGTAAGAAATAATATGTAATTTTCATTTGTGCTATAATCATCTTATGACACCTTGGCAAGAATATAAAAAAAAATTAGGTAATACGCGTCCCTGGGATATGGTTAACCCTAACGCTCAACGTGTTTCTGAAGAAAAAGCAGCAGAAAGATTAGCTATATGTGAAGTATGCCCAAGTCTCCTTAAGCTTACCCACCAGTGTAAGGAATGCGGCTGTTTTATGAAGCTTAAAACAAAACTCCAAAATGCCACGTGTCCACTGGGTAAATGGTAATGTTTGATTTTAGTAATAAAGAAACACCTGAATATAAAAACTATTCTACATTTGTAGATATTGAAACTAATAATCCAATACCTATTGAAAAAATAGATAAAAACAAATTTCCTTTCCCTTATATTGAAAACGTAGAACCATCTAAAATATTTATACAAGAAAATTTTTTAACAGAAGATGAGTGCGATTATCTTGTTTGGCTTGCTGAAACGCAGTTATCTTGGCCCATAGTAGGAGCTCTATTTTGGGATGAAAGAAACTTAGGTTTACTTACACATGTCCCTAAACATCACTTTGCAGGTTTTCTTACGGCAGAATTAGTCGTAGATATACATAAGAAAACTAAAGAGTTTATTTCAAATTCTTTTAATACTCCAGCTTACGCAGATCAAATTGGCATAAACAGAACGCCGCCAGATGGATGGCAAATGCCACATAAAGACTCAGTTCCACATTTAGATAGGATTGCAGGATGTGTTATTTTTTTAAATGATGATTTTGAAGGTGGAGAGCCTTTTTACCCATATTATGGAATTAAAACAAAACCTAAAAAAGGCATGATTTATGCTCATGATCCAGGGCATTCACATCTTCATGGGGTAACCCAAAATAAAAATAAAACAAGATATGTTATTTCTTCAACTTGGACAAAAAAAGCTGAACAATTTGCATACGCTAGAGAGCTATCTGTTACAATTGACTATATACGACAAATGAAAGAAAATGGACTAGTCTAATATAAATATATATTTTGTCAATTAAATTAGTATAGTTTATTATTACTATAACTGGAGTTATACTTTTTAAAATAAGGAGCTATGATGGCCTATAGTGGTTCAATTTTTGCGGTTAATAATACACTTCTTCTCAAAAGATCAGACGAAGCTAATAATGCACCAAGCTCTCTGCAATTGGGCGAACTTGCCATAAACGTAGCTGATGGAAAGCTATTTTATAAAAATAGCACAGCTAATGCGATAATCCGGAATTAATTTAATTTCTAATGTTGTTGGCACTGCAAATCAAATTAGCGTAACAGCTAATGCAACATCTGGTGTTTATACACTATCCTTACCAGCTACCGTAAATACTGGCAATCTAAATGCTAACACCCTTACTGTTGGTGGCATCACGATTGATCCAAGTGGCGCAACAACAAATCAAGTTCTTAAATTTGATGGCAATAGTTTTGTTCCAGGAACAGACACTGGTTTAGCTGGAACTGTTTACACAGCAACAATTGGCGATGGTTCAGCGAACACCTATGTAATCAATCACAGCTTAGGAACTCGTGATGTAGTAGTTGTTGCACGAAACGCCACAAGTCCATATGAAGTTATTGATGTCCGTTGGGAAGCTACAACAACAGGAACAGTAACATTAGATTTTTCTGCCGCACCATCTAACAACTCAGTTAGAGTTGGTGTTTATGCAGCTGTAGCCGGTTCAACAATTACAATTGGATCAATCGATGATCTTGGTGACGTTACAATCTCTAATGCTGCAAATGGTGACTTCCTCCGCTATAACGGTTCAGCCTGGATTAATGACCCAGTAAATCTTTCAACAGACACAGTTGGTGACTATGTTTCTAATGTCTCTGCGGGAACGGGCATAACAATAACTAATGCTGGTGGCGAAGGTTCTACGCCAACAATTGCCGTAACAGCAAATACTTATGATGCGTACGGCGCAGCCTCAAGTGCTCAAACAGCAGCACAAAACTATGCAGCTAATTTAGTTGCAAACGTTGCTACCTCATTTGAAGTAGCCGCAGACAGTGGTACAAGCAAGACAATTACTTCTGGTTCAGATACGCTGAGCATTTTGGGTGGTACTGGTCTGTCATCCGTAACTTCAAACACAGATACAGTAACAATCAATCTTGATAATACATCTGTTTCTGCAGGATCTTATGGCTCAATGAGCTCTGTTGCTACTTTTACAGTAGATGCACAAGGTAGATTGACGCAAGCTACAAGTAACACTATAGGGATTACTGCAAGCCAAGTTTCCGATTTTACTGCAAATGCAAGAGCTGCAATTAGCGTATCAGGAGACCTTTCCTATAATTCAAGCACTGGTGTAATTAGCTTCACAAATGACGCTGGAGATATTGAATCTGTAACAGCTGGAACTGGATTAAGTGGTGGTGGATCATCTGGTTCAGTTACAATAGACCTTGCTAACACAGCTGTAACAGCAGGCAATTACGGTGCCGCAAACTCTGTTGCCAGCTTCACAGTTGACGCCCAAGGTCGTCTGACAGCAGCTAGCAATACTACAATTTCAATAACTGGTTCACAAATCTCTGATCTATCAAATGTTGCAGTAACATCACTTACTGGTACTGCAAATGAAGTTGAAGTTTCGGCAGCAAATGGATCTGTAACAGTTGGTCTTCCTTCTAATGTAACAATTGGTCAGGATCTAACAGTTACTGGTAACTTGACAGTTCAAGGAAATACTACGACTCTTAATACTGAAACTTTAGCAATTGAGGACAATAAAGTTCTTCTTAACTCTAGCGTTACTGGATCTCCATCGGCAGATGCAGGAATTGAAGTTGAAAGAGGAACTTCAACAAATGTTGAAATTCGCTGGAACGAAACATCAGATAAGTGGACATTCACAAATGACGGAACTACTTATGTAAATATTGCCAGCAATACAGATGTAAGCAACTCCTATTCAAATGCCACAAGCTACACAGATAATGCAATTTCAAATGTCAATAATACAATTGCAAATATTGCAACTTCTTTCACTGTAGCTGGTGATTCTGGCTCTAATCAAACAATTACTTCTGGTTCTGATACTCTAACCATCTCTGGTGGCACAGGACTTAGCTCAGTTGCAAGCAACACTGACACAATTACCATTAATCTTGATAACACAACTGTTTCAGCTGCTTCATACGGAAATGCAAATACAATTCCAAGCTTCACAGTAGATGCTCAAGGTCGTTTAACAGCAGCTTCAAGCAATGCAGTAAATATTCTTGCAAGTCAGGTTTCCGACTTCCAGGCAAACGCAAGAGCTGCCATAAGTGTATCGGGAGATCTTGCGTATAATTCAAGTACTGGTGTTATAAGCTTTACAAACGATGCTGGAGATATTGAGTCCGTAACGGCTGGAACTGGTCTTAGTGGTGGCGGTTCATCTGGAGCAGTTACATTAGATCTTGCGAACACTGCTGTTACTGCTGGCTCGTACGGCAATGCAAACACTGTTGCTACCTTTACAGTTGATGCCCAGGGACGTCTAACAGCAGCTTCAAATAGTTCAATAAATATTACCGCAAGTCAAGTATCAGACTTTAATGAAGCCGCACAAGATGCAGTTGGAAATATACTGGCAAACGGCAATGTTATAACAAAAACCTATGATGATGCAAGTAATTCAATTAAATTTGATTTAAATAGTACAGCTGTAACCGCTGGTTCATATGGCAATGCTAATACTGTACCTAATTATACAGTAGATGCTCAGGGTCGCTTAACCTCTGCGTCTAACACCGCAATTAGCATTCTTGCATCACAAGTTAGTGACCTTTCCTCGAATGCAGTAACATCACTTGCTGGCACTGCAAATGAGGTAGAGGTCTCCGCTTCAGCTGGAGCAATCACCATTGGTCTCCCTTCTAATGTCACAATAGGACAAGATCTTACAGTTACTGGAAACCTTACAGTACAAGGTAATGTTACGACTCTTAATACTGAAAGCTTAGTTGTTGAAGATAATATTATTGTTCTTAATAGCAATGTAACAGGCTCACCATCAACAAATGCTGGTGTTGAGGTTGAAAGAGGAACTTCTGATAATGTTCAAATCCGTTGGAACGAGTCAACAGATAAATGGCAGTTTACAAACGATGGAACAACTTATGTTGATATCGCTAGTAATTCAGATGTTGCCAACGTTGCAACTTCATTCACGGTTGCTGGTGACAGTGGCTCAAATCAGACCATTACATCAGGAACTGATACTTTAACAATTTCAGGTGGAACAGGTTTATCATCAGTAGCTAGCGCAACTGATACTATAACTTTAAATCTTGATAACACTGCTGTTTCAGCAGGTAGTTACGGAAGTGCGAATACAGTAGCTACGCTTACTGTGGACGCTCAGGGACGCCTCACAGCTGCCTCTAACTCAATAATTAGTATAACAGCTAGCCAAGTATCAGATTTTAGTTCTGTGGCAATTGTTAGAAATGATATAAACGCTAAAGGTGATTTGATCGTAGGAAGTGCTGACAATACACCAGCAATACTTTCTGTTGGAACAAATGGGTACTTCCTAAAAGCCAACTCTTCAGCAACAAATGGCATTGAGTGGGCTTCAATTCCAACGATCAATGCAATTAACGATATTGGTGATGTGACAATAACATCTGCGGCTTCTGGAGATTTCCTTAAGTATAACGGTTCAGCTTGGGTTAATGATGCAATTAATCTTGGAACAGACACAGTTGGTGATTATGTAGGAAATGTTACTGCTGGCACAGGTGTAATAATAACATCTGCTGGTGGGGAAGGTGCAAATCCAACATTTGCAATTGGTCAGGATGTAGCAACTAACGCAGCAGTAGAATTCAGCACAGTTGCAGCTGGTGCGTTTACTATTGATTCAACCGGAGAACTCAATACATCAACTCAGGCAATAAATGTCAATACGGTAACAACGGTTGATAGCTTTAGTAAGACAGCTTACAGAACAGCCAAATACTTGATCCAAGTTACTCAAGGATCTAAGTACACAAGTTCAGAGGTTCTCCTCGCGCATGATGGAACAGACTCCTACATGTCAGAATATGCAGTAATTGAACTTGGAGCTTCTAGAATACCATTGACAGTTTCAACTTCAATATCAGCTGGAAACGTATTGTTAAGAGTAACAATTACAGACGCAGCTTCAACAAATGCCACTGTAAAAGTTGCAAGAACATTGATAGCGGTGTAAAATATTTAGTAAGTTTTAAAACTTAATAATAAGTTTAAAACTAGAGGGACAGTGAACTTTAGTGGCAGACAAAGATTTTGTAGTAAAAAATGGTCTTATTGTTGGCGACACCGCCACAATCAATGGCGTACAGATTGATCCTTCTGGAGCAAGTTCTAATCAAGTACTAAAGTTTGATGGAACCAAGTTTGCTCCAGCAGCTGAAGGTGATATTAGCGGGACTAGTTATTCTGCAACTATTGGTGACGGAACAAATTCGTCCTATACAGTTACTCATGGATTTGGAACAAGGAATGTCGTTGTTGTAATAAGAAGTGCAACACCTCCTTATGAAGTAATTAATGCAAGGTGGGAAGCTACAACAACAAATGCAATTACTGTTGATTTTAGTGCACCAGTAGACTCTAGCTCAGTTGTTGTAACGGTATATTCAACTGTAACAGGTGTTGCTACTGGTTCTGTTTTTTATCAAAATATCGGTAATGCAAGTGATTCTAGCTTTACATTAAGTCACGGATTTAACACCAGAGATGTTGTTGTAACTGCAAGAAATGCAAATTCTCCATACGAATCAATAAATGTTCGTTGGGAAGCAGAGACAGCTAACACTGTTGTTTTAGACTTCTCTTCACCTCCATCTAATGAATCTGTCAGAGTTGCCGTATATGCAACGGTTAGCGGTATGCAGGTTACATCTACTGACGAGGTGCCAGAAGGTTCAACTAATTTATATTTAACTAATTCAAGAGTAAGATCTGCAATTTCTGTTTCTGGAGATCTTTCTTACAATTCTAATACTGGTATAATTAGTTTTACAAACGATGTTGGTGATATTGAATCTGTAACTGCCGGAACGGGTCTTAGTGGGGGTGGATCATCAGGCAATGTAACATTAAACTTAGCCTCTACAGCTGTGACTGCAGGATCTTATGGTAACGCAAACGCTGTTGCGACCTTTACGGTTGATGCGCAAGGGCGTTTAACAGCAGCTGCAAATTCAACTATTTCAATACTTTCTTCACAGGTTTCAGACTTTCAATCAAATGTTAGATCACAAATTAGTGTTTCTGGTGATTTATCTTACAATTCAACTACTGGAATAATTAGCTTTACAGATACAGGCGTAAGTTCAATTACAGGAACAGTAAATGAAGTTGAGGTATCGGCAAGTAATGGATCAGTGACTGTCGGATTACCCGATAATGTTACAATATCACAAAATTTAGTTGTAACAGGAAACCTAACAGTTAGTGGCAATACAACAACAATAAATACAGAAACTCTTTTAATAGAAGATAATGTTATTGTTCTTAATTCTGGGCATACTGGATCTCCAACCACCAATGCTGGAATTATGGTTGAAAGAGGAACATCTGCAGATGTTGAAATACGCTGGGATGAATCTGTTGATAAATGGCAAGTAACAAATGATGGAGCAACATACGGTAATATTGCAACAGGTCAAACTGTTGATACAACATCATCTGTTACATTCGCAAATGCCACCATAACTGGTTATTTAAATGTTACTGCTTCAGCCGGAGATGAAGGTGGTGAAATTCTATTAGCTAAGCCAGTAACTAATACTTCGATTGCTGGAACTGGCGTAACAATTGATGTGTATAGAAATAAATTGCGAGTCTTTGAACAGGGTGGTAATGCCCGCGGAGCATTTATTGATTTAACTACTACGGCAGACGGAGTAGCTAATCCAATTGTATTAAGCCAATCAACAGGAAATTCTACAAGTCCAGTATTAAGCAGTTTAATAGTAAATGGCTCAACAAAAGTAGCCTCGATGCTAGAAATTGCAGCAGTATCAGCTACTGCAGCAACGGGAACTATTAATATTGATTTTATATCAAATCCAATTGTTTATTATACATCTAACGCAACAGCAAATTGGACGTTAAATATTCGAGGGAATAGCACTACAACAATGAATACTGTTATGTCAACTGGTGATATAGCTACAATAACCTTTATGGCACAACAAGGGGCAACTGCATATTATCCAACAGTATATCAAGTTGACGGCGCATCAATTACCCCAAAATGGCAAGGTGGGACAGCACCAAGCTCAGGTAATGCATCTTCAATTGATCTTTATTCGTTAAGTATAGTAAAAACTGCAGCAAATACGTACACAATGTTTGCGAGCCAAACCAAGTTTGCATAGTATGCCAACAATAAATACTTTTTCAAATTCTTCATCAAAAAAATTTGGTTTTACAAAAATAAGTAAACTTAGTTCTGTTGAGTATTTAATTGTTGCTGGCGGTGGCGGTGGTGCACACTGGGCTGGCGGTGGCGGTGGTGGTGCAGGGGGCATGAGAACAGGAACGGCGTCTATTTCTCTTGGCACAAGTTATACCATAACCATAGGTGGTGGCGGTTCTGGTGGGACTTCCACTACAAGTGGCAGTGATTCATCTGCATTTTCTATAACTAGCACTGGTGGAGGCAAAGGCGGTGATGCAGACTATGGTTCTCCAAGTTCTGGTGGTTCAGGCGGCGGTGGTGGTCGCTACGGACAAGGCGGTGCATCAGGTACTTCTGGACAAGGCAATAATGGCGGCAACGCTAGTAATATGAATGCTGGTGGGGGTGGAGGAGCAGGAGCTGCTGGCGGAAATGGAACAGGATCTTCTGGTGGTACAGGAGGAAATGGTGGCGCAGGATTGCAATCCTCAATTACTGGAACAGCAACATACTATGCTGGAGGCGGAGGAGGTGGTGCTCACGAAAGTAGCGCTACAGGTGGATCTGGAGGACTTGGAGGAGGGGGAAATGCAAACTCTGCTTGCAATAACGCAAGTCCAGGAACCACAAATACTGGTGGCGGTGGCGGAGGTTCCAGCGGCATAACGATGCAATGTGGGGTTACAAGTGCTGCGGGTGGTTCTGGAATAGTAATAATTGCATATCCATCTTCTTTTCCAGCAGCAACATCAACAACCGGTTCACCAACAGTCAGTACCTCAAGTCGTCCAGGGTATAGGGTTTATACTTTTACTGGCTCTGGAAGCATTACATTTTAAATACATTTGAGGTATAATACTTTTATGGCGCACTTTGCAGAACTTGATGAAAACAATATTGTTCTTCGTGTTATTGTTGTAAATAATCAAGAACTAATGATTAATGGTGAAGAGTCAGAACAAAAAGGTTCTGATTTTTGTCATCAACTTTTAGGTGGGACTTGGAAACAAACCTCCTATAATGGAAATTTTAGAAAAAACTACGCTGCCGTAGGCTATACTTATGATGTGGTTAGAGACGCTTTTATTCCACCTAAACCATTTAATTCTTGGAATTTAAATGAAGATACATTTCTTTGGGAAGCTCCAATCCCTTGCCCTGGTGATGGTAATATATATAGGTGGTCTGAAGAAACTGGATCATGGGTTATTTTTGTTTAAAAAATTTGACAACCCATTGCACTTGTAGTAGCATTTAGTTATGTCTATAGAACAACAACAAATTAATATAACAATTCCAAAAGAAAAAATTGAAG
>Ga0075471_10003196_pt1 | contig 10653 bp, 6 predicted proteins | sample DEB19_08_DNA_2_FD_74787 | JGI IMG/M metagenome (GOLD analysis project Ga0075471, IMG submission 74787) | Aqueous microbial communities from the Delaware River and Bay under freshwater to marine salinity gradient to study organic matter... | ecosystem: Environmental > Aquatic > Marine > Coastal ... | reverse complement strand
CCGCGCTTCCGCATGGACGCCGAAATGGTGCGCGACTACGCCCTCGCCGCCAGCGGCACCTTGTCGCCCAAAATGGGCGGCCCCAGCACCAAACCTTATCAACCCGAAGGCATCTGGGACGTCGTCGGCCTGCCCGGAGGCGACACGCGCAACTACGTGCAGGACAAAGGCGACAATCTCTACCGCCGCACCTTCTACACCTTCTGGAAGCGCATGGCCCCGCCACCAAACATGGAAGTCTTCAACGCCCCCAGCCGCGAACTCTGCACCGTCCGCCGCGAGCGCACCAACACGCCGCTCCAGGCCCTCGTCACCATGAACGACCCCCAATTCGTCGAAGCCGCCCGCAAACTCGCCGAACAAGCCCTCGCCACGAAAGAGCCCGCCGCCTTCATCGCCGAACGCATCCTCTGCCGTCCGCTCACTGCCAAAGAAAAGCCCATCATCGAAGCCAGCCTCGCCGATCTGCGCCAGCACTACACCGCGAACAACGGCGATGCCGAAGCGCTGCTCAAAGTCGGCGAATCACCCGTCAATGCAAAGCTAGCGAAGCCTGAGCTCGCCGCATGGACAATGCTCACGAACCAGCTCTTCAACTTGGACGAAGTCTTGAACAAGTGATGCCAAACCCACGATCAACACTCCCATGAACCCCTTCACCCGCCGCCAATTTTTCACCAATGGCTCCCACCTGCTCGGAGGTGCCGCCTTGTCGTCACTCTTCGCCCAGTCATTGCAAGCTGCGATGTCGCACAAGGCCGGAGGGCCACATTTCGCGCCGAAAGCCAAGCGCGTCATTTACCTGCACATGGTCGGCGGCCCATCGCAGATCGATCTTTTCGACTACAAGCCGGAGATGATGAAGTGGTATGACAAGGACCTGCCGGACAGCGTGCGTCAGGGGCAACGCCTCACCACGATGACCAGCGGCCAGGCGCGCTTCCCGATTGCGCCATCGAAGTTTGATTTCAGCGCCGCGGGCCAGTGCGGCATGATGATGAACACCGAGTTGCTGCCGAATCTGGCGAAGAAGGCCGATGACATCTGCTGGATGCGCTCGCTGCACACGGAGGCCATCAATCATGAGCCTGCCATCACCGCGATGCAGACCGGCAACCAGATCACCGGTCGCCCCTGCCTCGGCTCCTGGGCCTCATATGGCCTCGGCTCGATGAACGAGAATCTGCCGACCTTTGTGGTGCTCGTCGCCACGCCGACGAATCGCGAGCAAGAGCAGGCGATCTCATCCCGCCTTTGGAGCAGCGGTTATCTGCCCGGCCAGCACGCTGGCGTATCCTTCCGCAGCAAGGGCGACCCCATTCTCTACATCAACAACCCGCCCGGCGTGCCCGACAGCGTGCGCAAACGCACCATCGAAGGCCTCAACGCCCTCAACGAGCTCGAATTTCAGCAACTCGGCGATCCCGAGACGCAAACCCGCATCTCGCAGTATGAAATGGCCTTCCGGATGCAGGCCAGCGTGCCGGAACTAACCGACCTATCGAAAGAACCCGAACACATTTTTGAGCTATACGGCCCCGACGCGAAAAAACCCGGTTCCTTTGCCAACAGTGTGCTCATGGCCCGCCGCCTCGCCGAACGCGGCGTGCGCTTTATCCAGCTCTATCACAACAACTGGGACCACCATGGTAACGTCGGCGGCCGCATGCCCAGCCAGTGCAAAGACGTCGACCAGCCCTGCTTTGCCCTACTCGAGGATTTAAAACAGCGCGGCATGCTCGACGAAACTCTCATCATCTGGGGCGGCGAATTCGGACGCACTATTTACTCTCAGGGCGGCCTCACGAAGGAAAACTATGGCCGTGACCACCACCCGCGCTGTTTCAGCATGTGGATGGCCGGCGGCGGCGCCAAAGGCGGCACCATCTACGGCGAAACCGATGACTTCAGCTACAACATCGTCAAAGACCCACTCCACATCAGCGACTTCCACGCCACGGTGCTGCACTTGCTCGGCTTCCATGCGGATCGCTTCAGCTTCAAAACTCAGGGGCTGGATGGAAAACTCATTGGCGTGAACCCAGCAAAACCGATAAGGGCATTGATGACATGACAAGAGGTTTATGCATCTGCGATAGCAGCGTCTCAGGATGAGCGTTTCTATGATGGTGCACGTATCTTTGGACAAATCCTCTCGACTGCTTTCACTCGATGCCTTTCGAGGTTTCATCATGCTATTGATGGCCTCCTCCGGCTTCGGAATCGTTCAGATGGCAGAGGCGCATCCCGACTCGTTTTGGGAGACGATCCGGCCACAATTCGAGCACAAAACTTGGCAGGGAGTCTCACTTTGGGACCTGATTCAGCCTAGTTTTATGTTCATGGTAGGAGTAGCTGTGCCTATGTCTTGTGCGAAGCGTCGTCAAGCTGGGCAAGGCATTCTTGGAATGGCTTGGCATGCCTTAACGCGTAGTCTACTGCTGATACTCATTGCAGTGGCACTCAGCACGAAAGGCACTGATAAGCAGACGGTGTGGGTCTTTACCAACGTGCTGGCGCAGATTGGCTTGGGTTACCTTTTTCTGTTCATCATCGCCGCATTGAGCTGGGAATACATCACAGCATGCATCATCGCCTTGCTGGCAGGCTACACCGCTTTCTTTGCGCTGCATCCGCTACCCACATCAGAGCAGTTCACCTCGATCCAAAGCATCAAAGTGCCTGCAGAAGGCATCTTGCAAGGCTGGTTCGGCCACTGGAGCATTCACTTCAATGCTGCAGCACAATTTGACCGTTGGCTCTTGAACCTGCTGCCGCAGGCGCAAGCCTTTGAATACAATTCAGGCGGCTATCAGACGCTGAACTTTGTGCCATCGCTGGCGACAATGCTAGGAGGCGCCTTGGCGGGTCAATTCCTCACGCATAGTCCTTTAGAAGCCCGCAGCAAATGCGTGCGTCTCTTCGTGACAGGAGTGATCTTAATCTTCCTCGGCACGATTCTGGACATCGTAGCTGTTCCGGCTGTGAAACGAATCTGGACGCCTTCATGGGTTGTCTTGAGTGGCGGCTGGGTGCTACTCATGCTCTCAGCTTTCTATTGGCTGGTGGAGATCGCTGGCTTTCGCCGCCTCGTCTTTCCGCTGGTAGTGGTGGGCATGAACAGCATCACGATCTATGTGCTGCACCATCTGTGTTCCGGATGGATTCGCGAAAGCCTGCACAAGCACCTACCTGCTTCCGCCTTCCCGTCGGAGTGGCTTCCGATCATCGATCGTTGCGGTGTGCTTCTGGTTCTCTGGCTGTTCTGCTGGTGGCTTTACAAGCAAAAAGCCTTCCTGCGCCTGTGAGGCAAGCGAACACTCCTAACGAGCGTTAAAGAATCATGCAACATACTCCTCTTCCTTTTTCCAGGCGTGAAGTGCTCGCTCGCATGGGTGGCGGATTGGGTTCCATAGGCCTCGCTTCATCATTGGCTGCCGCTGACATCATTCCAAGCGCCCATTTTGCGCCGAAAGCCAAACGCATTATTCACCTTTTCATGAATGGCGGCCCATTCGGGCCAGACTATTTTGATCCCAAGCCAACTCTGACCCGATTTGCTGGTCAAAAGCCAAATGGTGCCGACCTCCGCACAGAACGGCCCACCGGTGGTCTGCTGGCTTCACCTTATGCTTATGCGCAGCACGGGCAGAGCGGTTTGGATATCAGTGAACTGCTACCAAACCTCGCGCGATATGCGGATGACCTTTGCGTGCTACGGTCGTGCCACACGGACAATCCCAATCACGGACCAGCCCTTCTTCTGATGAACAATGGCACGATGACTGAGCGTGTGCCCAGCATGGGTTCCTGGCTAAGCTATGGTCTGGGGAATGAAAATGCCAATCTGCCTTCCTTTGTTGTGCTATGCCCTGGTAAACCCGTGCGATTCTCTGTTCTTTGGAGCAGCGCTTTCCTACCAGCGCAGCACCAGGGCGTGTACATCAATCACTCGCAACTTGATCCTAAGCAGATGATCCCGTGGTTGACCAACAGCCGCCTGAATCCCAAAGAGCAGCGACGTCAGCTCGACCTCATGCAGGCGCTGAATGCCGAACATCTCGCTGCCCGAGGTCATGCTGATGGAATGCTTAATGGACGAATTCAAGCCATGGAGACAGCCTTTCGCATGCAATCAGCTGCCACAGACGCTTTTGATGTCCAACTTGAACCACAAAAGACTCGCGAGATATATGGCAGTAGCCATTTTTCCAACGGGTGTCTGATGGCACGAAGACTCGTCGAACGAGGCGTCAGATTCGTGCAAGTCTATTATGGCAACGGACAGCCTTGGGATACCCACTCGAACCACGACACCTCCACACGGAAGCTCGCGGCGGACATTGACCGCCCCATCGCCGCGCTCATCGGCGATCTGAAACAGCGGGGAATGCTCGATGATACGCTCATTGTTTGGGGAGGCGAATTTGGCCGCACACCTGTGAGTGAAAATGGCAACGGACGTGACCACAACCCCCATGGCTTTTGCATGTTCTTCGCAGGAGGTGGAGTACGTGGTGGCACCGCCTACGGACAGAGCGATGAATTTGGATTCAAGGCAGCCGTGGATAAAATGCATATCCATGACATCCACGCCACCATCCTGCACCTGCTTGGCATCGACCACGAAAAGCTCACTTATCGTTACGCGGGCCGTGATTATCGGCTCACTGATGTCCATGGCCGCGTCCCGCGTGCGATCGTAGGATAACCGATGACCGAAACCTCCGCCCGACGCTCAAACTATCTTTACCGCATCAGCGACAAAACTCATCTCTCACCTGAAAAGCCGCCGAGATCGGTGGTCGTCGCGAACATTCCTGCGGTTTAGCTTGTTGTTCGCTGATACCAGAGCTGCATTGATGAGTGTGGAAACGCTCAAACCCTTTGCCTTGCAGGTCATTTGAGATCGGCTCGTCAGGCAAAATTGAATCCATGGATCCTCTTCCAAAACGATATTTCTTTTCTGGCGCGCAGATCAGTTTCCTGCCAAAGTTATCTATTCTAACGAGAAACTCTAAACATGCGGATCGTAGCCATCACCAATCAGAAAGGCGGGGTCGGAAAGACCACCACCGCAGTCAATCTATCCGCATGCCTTGCTCAGCGTGGCGTACGAGTGTTGCTTGTCGATCTCGATCCGCAGGCCAATGCCACCAGCGGCCTCGGCTTAGCCCAAGAAGAACGTGGCAGCCTCTATCCAGCCCTTGTCGAGGGGGAAGACCCTAGGCAGTTTATTCGCAGCACCCGTCTGCCGAATCTGAGTTTGATCCGCTCGCATCAAGAACTGGCTGGCTGCGAGATTGAGCTCGCTCAGGCTGGCAACCACCTTGATCGCTTGCGCGAGGTTCTAGAACCCATTCGGCAGACCGGTCACTTCGACTACGCCATTCTCGACACACCACCCAGCCTAGGCGTGCTAATGACTGGTTCATTGGCCTCAGCCGACGAGTTGCTGGTGCCAATTCAATGCGAGTACTTCGGACTCGAAGGCCTCTCCAAGATCGTGAATGTCGTCCAGCAGATCCGTGAATGTGGCGCTAATCCCCATTTGCAGCTTGAAGGCATCGTCATGACCATGTTCGACAGCCGGGCAAACCTCGCCAATCAAGTTGTCAATGACGTGCGAAATTACTTCGCCGATGTGGTGTATCAGACTGTTATTCCGAGAACCGTCCGCTTGGGCGAAGCCCCCAGCTTTGGAAAAAGCATCATCGAGTACGAACCCAGTGGACGCGGTGCCGTCTCCTACCGTTCACTGGCGGAGGAGTTCATGGTCCGCCGCGGCCTGCTTGCCCCTCAAATCACTAGCCCCTAAAGAGATGATGGTCGAGCGACACAGTCCATCGTCTATGCTTTAACGAATCAGGGGGTATTTCCAATGCCACTCAGGTCGAAAATCTAGCGATGCAATTTCTGAAAAATCATTCTTTTATCGCGAATTGGCAAAGTTAACAGGAACTGCTTTTCATGTCGATCGAACACAGAATCTGCTTCTCCGGCAGAATTCGTCTCAACCCAAAAGGCATGGTTGCTCGGTTTTCAAAAAGAGCTGAACGCGGGTCTCAGTGTTTCAGAGGCCCTGCATAGACACAATCAAGTCTTATCCGGTGATCTCGAGAGAGTGCTTACTTCCTCTTGCGAGCGCAGTGGAAGGCTGGCGAATGATTTTGGGCACCGCACAGGATATTTCGAGGCATCGAATCTCAGCCTGAAACAGACGAGCCAGATCTATGATCTATCCACTCATACTGAAGCACCTAGGAATTTCTCTTCCAGAGGTGCCTGCTCTGCTCACGATAGAAATGAACGGCACCAGTGGCCGGCGTTCCATATGCTGAAACAGCATCGTATTGAGTGAATTAGCAAAGCCATGCGGAAAAAAATCATTAAAAGTGAGACATCAAACTGACAGGCAAATCAAAGCACTGCGAGCCCCCAAGCAGAAGACCGACACGATAGTATGTTCTGGCCTCCATCGATTGATCAGGTTTCTTCCAACTTCCCATCCTTCAAAAGAAGCCGCCGATCTCCCAGCATGGCAAGCTGTCGGTCATGGGTGACGACAATGAGGGTTTTCTTCGTCTCGTCCACCACCTGCATGAGCATGTCCATCACACCACTGCCTGTGCTGGCATCAAGATTGCCAGTCGGCTCATCAGCATAAATGATGCCGGGATCATTGATCAGAGCGCGGGCGATGGCCACCCGCTGCTGCTCGCCACCGGAGAGTTCCGTTGGTAAATGGTCAAGACGCTCAGCAAGCCCGACTTTGGACAGCAGCTCCCGGGCACGATTCTGAGCCTTTCGTCCTCCAATCATGGCAGGCAGCACTACATTTTCGAGAGCTGTGAGCTCAGGCAGCAAAAAATAGTGCTGGAAAACAAAGCTCATTACTTCGTTCCGCATGCGTGCTCGCTCGGCAGCGGGTGATTGGTACAAAGAGCAACCATGAACAAGCACATCGCCAGACGTGGGCTGCTCGAGACCACCAAGGACATAGAGAAGCGTGGTCTTCCCTGCCCCAGAATAGCCACACAAAAAGACTTTCTCACCCGCCTTTACTTCCAAATTCACGCCACGCAGCACAGGTAGGTCATGCCCCGCGAGATGGTAGGTGCGGTGCACGTCGGTGGCGATGAGAGGCGCTGCATTTTGACTCATGAAAAAATCACCAAAAATCGGCAGTTCAGCCGAGTCGTCAAGATGCGATGCCAAGACCGCTCAATTCCGCGTCACTGTTTCATCGAGGTTGAGCACCAAGTTCGCGATCAGGGTCCACGCGGCAGTTTCAATGGGTGCGGCAATCTTCTTGGAAAGCGATTCACCAACTGAAATCGCCTTTTCGGCAGCTTGGGGGTCTTTTTGGTAGAGTTCGCGTTGTTTGGCCAAAGCAGCGGTGAGCATCGAAAACTCCTTCGCCTCCGGTTTGCGACTCAGAATGGTGCGCAAAAGCCAATTCAACTTGGCAGAGTCATCTGAGCCGCCTTCGGCGATGACGCGTTCGGCGAGCGCACGAGCGGCTTCGAAGTGCTGGACGTCGTTCATGAGCTGGAGGGCTTGCATCGGCGTGTTGCTGCGTTCGCGGCGGGTGCAGCTTTGCTCGCGGTTGGGCGCGTCAAAGTTGCTCATGAAGGGCGGCGGAGCGGTGCGCTTGAGGAAGCTATAAAGGCTGCGGCGGTAGAGCGCGGTTCCGTGGTCTTGGAGGTAGTAGCGCGTGTTGCTGTCACCATAGCCGACAGGTTCCCAGATGTTCGGCGGTTGGTAGGTGCGAACGCCGCGACCACCCATCTCCAGGTTGATGAGACCACTAACAAAGAGCACATTGTCACGAATCTGCTCGGCATCGAGGCGTACACGTGGGCCGCGAGCCAGTAGACGATTTTCGGGATCGAGGCTAAGGAGGTTTGATTCGACCGGCGAGGCCTGTTTGAAGGCTTTCGTCATCAAAAACTGCTTGAGGAGCTGCTTCACATTCCAGCCGCTCTTTTGAAACGTGACCGCGAGATGATCGAGCAGCTTAGGATGGCTCGGAGGCTCGCCTTGGGAGCCGAAGTCGTGACTCGTCTTCACCAAACCGATGCCGAAAACCTGCTGCCAAAAGCGATTCACCGTCACGCGGGCCGTCATTGGGTTTTCAGGTGTCACGAGCCACTGCGCGAGATCCAGCCGCGTAGCGCGAGCAGCGGATTTCTTCAGCGAATGAAAAGCGGCAGGCGTGGTGGGTTCCACTTTGTCGCCAAGTTTATTGTACTGGCCTCGCATGGCGATGAAGGTATCGCGCTGCTTTTCCTCATCGCGGAAGATGAAGGCGCCCGGAATAGCCAGATCAGCCGAGGAACGGGCTGCGAGCGCATTTTGCCAAGCCGTACGATGCTTTGCGATCTCGTCATTCACCGGCTGGGCGATGCGGGCGAGGTAGAAGCGCAGCAAGGTCTCGCGCAGCTTCGCATCCGTGACCTTCTCCGGCGCGGTGGCGAGTGTTTTCGCGAGCACGGCAGGCAGTTCGGGCGGATTCTTTTTTGCACCGCTCATGAGCTTCCACCAAGTGGCAAATGATGTCAGCGCATGCTTGTCAGGACGTGACAGACCACTCAACTCACAGCGATCAAATACTGCGGTGCCACCGAATTGCTGCACGCTAACGACATTGATGCGAGTGCCCGGCTTGAAGCTGAGCGTCGCATGCGGATCAAAGCTGAGCTGCGTCCACTCGCCGCGTTTCGGCAGCGGTCCAGCAAAGACATCACCTTCCTGCACATAAGCGCTGCCGGTGAAGACACTACCATCTCCCCACACAACGCGCTTGTTGTTCAGCTCGACGCACACGGTGCGCGGCGTGTTCAGAGGATCAAGCCGCACCCATACACTAAACCGCGGCGAATCGCCGAGCACAATCGGCGTGAGCGTGGGCGTGATGTTTTCCTCGCTGAACTGGCCGTTGCTGAGCTGCAGCACGCGTTTGCCGGCCTTCGCGCCGAACGCGGGCTCGTTCAGCCACGCGCTGGCGTTGCGCGTGGTGTTTCGTGTTTCCGCGCCGTAGGCGAAAACATCGTCAAAGATGATCTGCGTGATGGTTTGGGCCTCTACGTTCGCTTTTTCCGCAAAGATGACTTTTTGAGCTGCAGCATCGAGAGTTTTGATCGTGGCGCTTTCGCCCATGATGGCCGCATTGAGCGCTTGTTGCTGATCGGGCGTCGGCAGGCGCAGGTAGGGCTCCGTGGTGTTGATGTTCTTGTCCATCGGCGGATCGGCGCTGCCGTAAAAGAAGGCGTAGAGTGAATAAAACTCCGCCTGGGTGAGCGGATCGTATTTGTGATCGTGACACTGCGCGCAGCCGCCGGTGAGGCCGAGCCACGCGGTGGTGAGCGTGGCCGCGCGGTCCACGGCGTAGAGATGGCGGTATTCCTCGTCGATCGCGCCGCCTTCGCTAGTCGTCACGTTGCAGCGCGAAAATCCGGTGGCGATGAGTTGATCGCGCGTAGCATTCGGGAGTTGGTCGCCCGCAATCTGCCAGACAGTGAATTGATCGAATGGCAGGTTCTCGTTGAAGGCCTTCACCACCCAGTCGCGGTAGGCCCACATGTTGCGCTCGTTGTCGAGATGCAGGCCGTGCGTGTCCGCGTAGCGCGCCACATCCAGCCAATGCCGCGCCATCTCCTCGCCAAAGCGTGGCGACTTCATGTAGCGATCCACCATCGCCTCGTAGTTTTCGTCTTGGAAAAACCTATCTAACTCAGCCAGTGTCGGAGGCAGTCCCGTGAGCGTAAACGAGACACGGCGTATGAGCGTTTGTTTGTCGGCTTCATCAGCGAAGGCGAGATTGTCCTTCGCCTGACGCGCGGCGAGCAGCGCATCAATGCTCGCGCCGGGTGTTTCGAGCGGCTTCTCAAACGCCCAGTGCTTCTGATACGGCGCACCCTGCTCGATCCAGAGCTTCAGCGTGTCCTTCTGCTTCTGCGTGAGCTTCTTGTGCGACTTCGGTGGCGGCATGAGGTCGTCCTCGTCCGTCGTGATGATGCGCTGCCAGACCTCGCTTTTCGCCAGATCGCCCGGTTTGATGGGAAACGCGCCGTCTTTGGCCGTGTAGGCACCTTCCGGCGTGTCGAGCCGCAATTCGGCCTCGCGCTTCTTCGAATCAAATCCGTGGCACGCGAAGCAATTCTCGGAGAGGATCGGGCGGATGTCGCGGTTGAAGCTGAGTGGCTCAATGGCGGCAGCAGCACCGGCAAGGAATGCAAAAAAGACGGCGAGTCGTATCATTTGTGACATACACATACGCCTCGCAGGATCAGGATTCAGCCTTTGTCTCGGCAAAATACAATCACCAGCCAAGGTTAAGGAACCACCTCACCGGAGCCTGTGTAAACCCACTTATCCACTTTGCCGTTCTTGATGCGAGCTTGAGCCTCGGTTTCGAACTTCCCAAACATCGTCTGCGTTTCGTATTTGACGTTGATGGTCCAGTAATCGGTGCCGTCGATCTTCTCTTGGTTCACATCTCCCCATGACTTGATGTTGTCGGGTTTGATTTCGGTGACCTCTCCGGATTTCATGCTGGCCATGAGGATGGGGTAGGTTCCATCCTTATCCTTTTCAGGCTTAGAATTGTTTCCTCCGCCGGCTTTAGCCCCCGTGGTGGGGGAGTTCTTC
>Ga0075471_10003195_pt1 | contig 10655 bp, 9 predicted proteins | sample DEB19_08_DNA_2_FD_74787 | JGI IMG/M metagenome (GOLD analysis project Ga0075471, IMG submission 74787) | Aqueous microbial communities from the Delaware River and Bay under freshwater to marine salinity gradient to study organic matter... | ecosystem: Environmental > Aquatic > Marine > Coastal ... | reverse complement strand
ACTAGGGCTCGGCGAACGGTTTTCCTTTGAGAGACAGACACTGCTCTGCCTCTCCCCACTCACTCTCGCCGTGCAGGCGCTTGCAGCGTCGCCAGAGCCTCGCGCATCCCATTCCAGGTCTCCTCGCGCGAGCACGTGTCCTGTCGCCCTTGGGCCATGCAGCCGAGAAGGAGCTTCTGGTGCCTGAGCACGAGCGCAAGCTCCTCATCGGGAGCCCCGCCAATCATGGCGACCTGCCGCTCGTGCAGCAGCCGGTGGCAGAGCCGGGATAGCGTCCGGGCGGCATCAGCCTGTTCGCGCGGCACGAGGCGATTGAAGAGACGAGAGACGCTGCGGGTCACATCGATCGCCGGCAACACTCCCAGGGCAGCGATTTCGTGCCGCAGCACGATATGCCCGTCAAGCAGGCTCTTAATCTCGTCGGCCAGGGGATCGAGGTCGCCCTCCTCGCTGGTCAGGACGGTGTAGATGGCGGTGATAGAGCCCTGACGAGAGCAGCCAGCGCGCTCAACGAGCTTCGGAAGCTGCGTGTAGACTGCGTTCGTGTACCCTTGGCGCACAGGGAGCTCTCCGGCAGCAAGGCTCGTCTCCCGCACGGCTCGCGCCATGCGCGTCAGCGAGTCAACGATGAGGAGCACCCGCATTCCCTGGTCCCGGAAGTGCTCGGCGATCGCGGTGGCCGCGAAGGGGGCGGCCTGGCGCAGAAGCGAGGAGTCATCGCTCGTTGCGACGACCAGGACGCTGCGGGCCAGCCCCTGTTTGCCGAGCGTGTCGGAGATGCATTCGCGCACCTCGCGCCCGCGCTCCCCCACGAGCGCCACCACCGTGACGTCCACGTCAGCATGGCTTGCAATCATCCCCAGCAGGGTGGACTTTCCGGCCCCAGCGGGCGCGCATATTGCGATCCGCTGGCCGTAGCCGATGGTGCAGAACCCGTCGATCGCACGGATCCCGGTCTGCAGCGCTGCTGATATGAGGGGCCTTGAAACCGCTGGGGGCGGGGGGGCATGCAGTGCACGGCGTCCCTGCAGGGGGGCCGTCCCACGCGGCTCGTCGAGCGGGTTGCCGAGCGGATCGATGACGCGGCCCAGCAGCCCCCGGCCAACAGGCACAGAGAGGGCGCTGCCCGCCGCCCAAACTCGGGCGCCAGGCAGCAGGCCCTCTGCCTCACGAAAGAGCGCCAGGGTGAAGAGGTTGTCGCGAAACGAGATGACCTGCCCCTCGATGCGGCGTGAGCGCCGATCCTGCACCCAGCACAGGTCCCCCACCGCAGCTTGTGGCAGGGTACAGACGATTGCGGGCCCCTGCACCGACACGATGCGGCCTGATACGGCAAGGTGTGCTGCTGCCGTGCCCTCGATAAGGCTGGAGCGGGGCGATGCCGTGGGGCACTGAAGGGAGCGCTCGCTAGCCATTCCGCAGGCGAGCCTCCAGGTGCCTCTCGACGGCTCGGCGCCAGCAGAACTCAACCTCTCCATGCTCCCCGCCTATCACAAAATCCGGCGCTCCAGGCTCGGAAGCCTCGGTCAGCACGATCTCGTGAGCCGTGCTTGAGGCGAGCCTGCTTGCGATGTGCTGGTATCGTTGATGGTAGCGCACTGACAGCTTGCGGGATGCCTTCATGATGGTGAGCGCCTCGTTAAAGAGCGGGAGGATCGCCTCTGGCGCGTTGTCCAGCGCGGCCCCGACCAGCTCTCGGCAAGCCAAGCTGGCGAGCTCGAATGCGTCCTGCCGGGTGGCTTCAAGGATCTCCCCGTAGTGCGCCCGCACCTCCCTCGCGAGAATCGCAAAGCTTCTTTCAGCCTCGCGAAGCCCGGCTTCGTGCCCCTGTTGAAAACCTCGGGACCGGGAGTAGCGGGCGAAGCGAAGGGCGCGCTGCCTGCTTCGCAGGGTGCGCGCTTTTGCGAGGCGCCGTGCCTGCCGAAGGAGCGCCAGCGCCTCGGCTGCTGCTGGCCCGCGGAGATCGCTCGGGGGGCCAAGGGACGCCCTGATCGTGCGCGGGGTCCCTGCGTCGTGGAGCGGCCCGGGAATGCCGGCCGGCGCGGGGCCATGCGGGTGCTGCGGTGTCTTCATACCTCCCCTGTGTGGCAAGGCCTAAGCCCTATAATCGCAGGTGAGCGAGGAGAGTTGCGGCTGCTCGCGCCCCTAGCGAGCCTTGAGGGAGCGCGAGCCTACCGAGAGGGAGGCAGCCACGCAGGAGTAGTTTACGGCGGCGAGCAGCAGCAGCCCGCTGCCGAGGATAATGAGCGGCGATGACTCGTGCGGAATCAAGCCTGGCACGAGTGAGTAGGCGCCGAACATTAGTATGATTGGGACGAGGTTCACCGCCAAAAACAGGAGGCTGAGGGCCATGTACAGGAAGCTGCCCACATTGGTTGTTACCTGGCTTGAGTACTCCCACTCAAAGTGGGCGAACAGGGCGCCAAGGCCCACGCCGAGCCCGACGAGGCCGTAGGCGAGGATTACCCCGCAGGCGCAGGAAGCGAGCACCAGCAGCTCATCAGCACCGATCGCCATCGCGCCTGACATGAAGATGACCGCGGCGATGATGCTCATCGGAAGAAACCAGCTGAGCACTTTTGCGCGCAGCACGTTTCGCATCGACACAGGAGCGCTCTGCAGTATCCAAAATGAGGTGCCCTCAAGAGAGATCGACGGGAAGACGAATCGGGAGCAGATGCACACGATAACCAGGAAGCTTAGCGCCACGTTGACGATAAGCAGCAGGAGGTGCCACATCGTTTGGACGTCCTCTGCAGCGGTCGCCGGCGCCTCAAGGGCGCGAAAATTATACAGGTAGATGAAGCACACTGCGAGCAGCATGCTGAGCTGGATAGTGTGGGTCAGGTCTCGCGCAAAGACCTTGTACTCCTTCGTCACGAGCGCGCGGCGATCGGCGCGGATCCATCCGAAGACTCGCCGTGACACCGCCTGGCTCCCCCTGCTGTTGAGCTTCAGCGACTCGCCCTCATTGCGAAGCCGTGCATAGGCTGAAGCGTAAAAGCGGCTCGCCAGCGAGCGGGCCGCAACCCAAAGCGCCGCAACGAGCGCACACGAGGCAGCGAGTATTGCCCCGGCGTGCGCGAACTTGCCCTCACGGAGGTCAAGGATGGCGTATGCCCAGAAGAAACCAGGTGACCAGAGCTGCGAGGCTGAGTCGAGGAGCGCTGCATTTGCCGAGAACGAAGTCGTAAGAAGCCGGTGTGACACTGCGGGAGAGTTCAGGGACACGAAGAAGAAAAGGAGCGAGAGCATGAAGAGCGCCAGCAGTAAACCCCGGCCGCGCTGGGGCGGCACGAGCGTCCCGAACACCAGGGCCCCAAAAACCCCCAGCATTACGGCGACCAGGATGCACACAAGGCACAGGACGGGTGCCGCCAGAAAGAAGGACACGCCGCAGCCGAAAAACTGGCCGAATGCCACAAGCGACGGGAGGCCAAACACGCACACCATCCAGCTGGTGGAGAGCGCAACGTCGCAGCACCGCCCAAAGAGGAACCTGCCAAGCGATAGGGGCGAGGAGAGGAGCAGGTCAAGGTCCCTCGAGAGAAAGAGGGAGCCGATCGCGGCAACGGCCGAGGAGAGGCTGACCATGCAAAAGAGGCTTGTGAGCAGGAGGCTCAGGGGCGCGAAGGGGTTAAGAGCCCCGGAATGGATAAGATCGGCGCTCCCGTTGAGGGCTGCCCGTGTCGTGAGGTACATCGCTGAGATCATCCCGATCGACACCAGTGCCCCGGTTGCCTCCTTGAGGGAGCGGCAGCCACCGGAGCAGATCCGGTTCTTGGCCCCAAGAATTGTGGGGCGCATGAGGAGGGGGATGAGTCTCATGGCGTTTCCTCCCGTTCAGCTAGCCTTAGTGCTCCTGGCTGCCAGCAGTCAGCTCAAGGAACATGTGCTCCAGGTCCTCGTCCTGGCGCCCTGTGAGGTTGCGAATATCCTCAAGTGTTCCAACGGCCAGGATCGAGCCACGGTTAATGATTGCAAGGTGATCTGCCAGCTCTTCAGCGACGTTGAGCGAGTGCGTCGAGAGAAAAACGGTGAGCCCGGATTGGGCGTAGGCCTTGAGCGACTCCTTGAGGTGCTTGGCCCCGTGTGGATCGAGGCCGACCATCGGCTCATCAACGATCAGGACCCGCGGGTCATGCACAAGGGCCGCGCATGTGGCGAGCCGCTGCTTCATCCCATGCGAGTAGCTCTCAATCAGCTCATCCTGCCAGCGCTCCAGCGAGTACTCCTCAAGGACCTCATCGATGCGGCGTTCGGCATGCCTGTGGTTCATGCGGTGCAGGTCGCACACAAAGTAGAGGAACTCGCGGCCAGTAAGCTTCGGATAGAGATTGGGCCGATCCGGCACGTAGCCGATGATCGACTTCGCCTCAAGCGGGGCCTCGCTGAGATCAAAGCCGCCGACGGAGATGGAGCCGCTCGATGGCTGAAGTATGCCGGTCATCATCCGTATTGTGGTCGTCTTGCCCGCCCCATTAACTCCGAGGAAGGCGAAGATGCCGCCAGCAGGAATAGTCAGCGAGACGTTGTCCACTGCGACGAACGACCCATACCGCTTGGTCACATTTTCGAGCTTGATCATGGCACGCTCCCCGCGGCGGGCATCCAGCAGCCTGGCTGGCCTTGTGGCCAGCTGGCGGAGCCCCCGAGTTAAGATGCGAGCGCGGCTCCGATCTGTTCGGAGTGACGGGCAAGAAAAAGCCCGAAAAGACCAATAGAGACAGGCCGTTGCAGGATTATCCCGCTAGGCTGTGGCGCTGTGTGCCTCAAGCATGCAGAGGGGCTTACCCTGAGACCTAAAGAGGCCCTCGAATTCAGTGGGGATGTTGCTCTCAACAAATTCGCTTGAGAGGAGGTCCGTGGTGCGCTTGCACACCCGCCAGCCACCAGCCACGAGGAGCTGCTCAGTGCTGGCAAAGTACTCCTGGTGGTCGGTCTTGAAGCGCAGAAAGCCGCCCGGCGCGAGAAGCTCCCGCATATGCGAAAGGAGCTCAGGGCTCATCAGGCGGTTCTTTCTCCAGCGCCGCTTGTCCCACGGATCGGGGTAGTTGACGAAAAACCCCGCCACTTCACCGCGACTGAAAAGGTCCGGAATCTGCCGGGCGTCAGTCCGGAGAACGAGGAGGTTTTCCAGCCCATCCCGCTCGGCTTTCTCGCCGGTCTTAAACGCGCGCTTGAAGCGGATCTCCAGCCCTACGCACAGGGTGGCAGGGTGCTGTTCCGCCAGCCTGAGGAGGTGCAGCCCCGACCCGGAGCCGAGCTCCACGAAGCACTTGGCATGCATCGACAGGCGGGAGCGCAGCTCTGCCCGGCAGTCAGCCGAAACGCTTCGATCCTCCTCCGCAAGGATGAAGCCCGGCTTGGTCTTGACCATCTGCATGTATTGGTTTTCCCACGACATACCGGGGTTATACGCCAAAAGAAGGGGCTTACTCAAATGCACCGGCCGGACACAGCCTAGAATCCTAAGGGAGTGAGGAGTGTTGGGAGCGGCGGCAGCGCTGGCCAGCACATCCGCTTTTGGACTAGGAGCCATGCTCAGCCTCTTTCGGCCGTCAATTGATCGGCGATTTCGCGTCATGGGCGCTGGCATCGAGCAGCGCCACCAGCGGTGTGCCTCGTGGTGGGAGCCGCACCTTCGGTGCTCGAGGGAGTTCATCAGGACGAGCCTGAGGCCCTGCCGGCGCGTGGCCGTGCTGGGGGCAGGCAGGCTTCTCGACGTAGACATCGAGATGCTCCTCGCGCACAGCCAGGAGGTTCACCTGTTCGATGCGGACAGCGGGTGCCTCTTCCATTGGCGGGCGCGGCTCGGGCCGAGGCTTGGCGGGCGGGCTTTTGCCCACATCGAGGACATCACAGGCAGCCTCAAGCGTTGGGAGGGGATCCTCCGGGCTAGTCGCCGACGGGGAGATCTTGCTGAGTGCCTGCGAGGCCTGCGGGCCGTCCGGCCGGCGTGGAGCAAAGCCGAGTTCTGCTCGATCGTGTCGCTCAACTTGCTTGGGCAGATTCCCCTCTACTGGCGCGACTTCGTGCAGGCCAGCCGGGGGCGCCTTTCGGGGGACGATGAGGAGGCCTTGGCAGCATCGATGGGGGAGCTCCAGAGGGCTCACCTGGAGGCCCTCTTTTCGTCGGGCGCAGGGCAGCTAGTGATGCTCTTTGACTCCGAGTACTATCGATATCGCTCCTCGGAGAGCGAGTGGAGAGTGGAGCCGGCGCTCTTCGGCCCCGCGGCAATGAACTGCCTCTCCGCCCCCCCGCAATTTTGCGAGCTTGCCCGAGAGAGCTGGCTGTGGCACCTCGCTCCGCAGTTCGTTGAGCAGGAGAGTGAAGGCGAAATCCACCGGGTTGAGGCGCGTGCCTGGCTGCGAAAAGCCGGGTCCCGGTAGCTGGGGCTGTCAGGGAGCCCTGAAACGTGCAACTATTCGGCGGTATCCGCCGCTATGGAAGAGCTGTTTGCCGTCTCCAACATCATTGCGCTCTGCACCCTCACCTCCCTTGAGGTGGTGCTGGGCATCGACAACATCGTTTTCATCGCGATAGTTGCAGGCAGGCTTCCTGCCGCCCAGCGTCGAACTGCCAGGCTGCTTGGGCTCGCGGTCGCGGTTGTAACGAGGCTCCTCCTCCTCCTTACGCTCTCGTTCCTGGCCTCGCTGACATCAACGGTGTTCTCCGTGGGCGACAACGATTTCAGCGGCAGGGACATTATCCTCATTCTTGGCGGGATGTTCCTGATCTACAAGGCAACGAAGGAGATCCACGAGAAAACCACAGGAGATGAAGCCGAGCTGCACATCAAGGATCCCTCGCGTACGCCGACCCTGTGGGGCATCGTGGTCCAGATTGTCCTCATAGACATCATCTTCTCTCTCGACTCAGTCATCACCGCAGTAGGCATGACCAACAACCTCCCAGTCATGGCAGCTGCCATCGTCCTGGCGGTCATCGTCATGCTGATCTTCTCTGGGGCGATTGTGAACTTTATTGAGGAGAGGCCCACGGTAAAGATGCTCGCGCTGGCGTTCCTGCTGATGATCGGGTTTGTCCTTGTGATAGACGGGTTCGACCACCACGTGGAGAAGGGCTACATTTACTTCGCGATGGCGTTCTCGCTCTTCGTTGAGCTGCTTAACCTGCGGGCCCAGAAGCGCCGCAGGGAGGGCCGGCCGTAGGCCAGGCCGATTGCACCCTGTTAAGCGGAGCGGGAGGCGTTACAGCGTTGAGGCTATCGCAGCCGCCCCAAACAGCGCCGCATGGTCATCCTTGATGATGAAAACAGGGGTGGCCTCAACGCGCTCCCTCTGCTTGCCCTTCTTGAGGTAGCCCTCGATGAACGAACCTTTGGTGAGGAAGTCAGCGATCTTCGGGGGGATGCCGCCGCCGAGGTACACTCCGCCAGTGGCGAGGTACGTCAGGACGATGTTGCTGCAGTGAGCGCCAAGCATCGCGCAGAACATGCGCAGCGTCCTTACGCAGATGTCCGACTTCCCGCCCAGGGCGAGCTCTGTTATCGCCGCAGTGATCGCGCCAGTTGCCTCCTGGCCCTTCAGCTCAGCAGGCTCTTCGCCGCGCCCTGTGTCGCGCAGGAACGAGTAGATGTTCGCGATGCCGGGCCCGCACAGCAGCGACTCAACGCTGACGTGCGAAAAGCGGCCTTGGAGGTACCGAAGCAGGTCGATCTCATCCTCGTTTGTCGGGGCGAAGTTGGCATGGCCGCCCTCGGAGGCGAGCAGCACGCTCCACCCGGCCTCACGGTGAATGAGGGAATGCCCGAGGCCAGTCCCCGGCGCCACCACAACGCACGAGCCTCCGCGATCAACAAGCCCGCGCCCCTCGTATACGCGCAGCACGCTCTCTGGCCCAAAAGCCGGGATCGCCGCCGCAGTTCCGACCAGGTCATTCACGAGCTTTATCTTGTGGACGCGGAGCGTAGAGCCAACATCTGACTGCACAACTTCCCAGGGAAGGTTCGTGACCTTGATGCGGCCGTTGACCACTGGTCCCGGCAGCCCGAAACAGGCGGCCTCGAGGCGCGATGTGACCGCAGATTGGTGCTTCTCGAGAAACTCCTTCAGGATAGCCTCAAGCGACGAGTAGTCCCTGCTCACGTACTGCTCCGAGATGAGCAGCTCTGCCTTGCCTGACCTCCTCTCGAAGAGGCCTATGCGAGCTTTGGTTCCCCCGATGTCACCAGCTATAATCATGAGAATGTCTCCCCGGTGTGCTACACGACCGTTGGGCTATACCACTCAAAATGAAGTTCTCCAACATCGGCAGCGCCGACTGGCGAGGGTTTCTCGCCGCCTGCACCTGGGAAGGCTGGCCGCACGGCGCGCTAGAGCCGGCCCACGGTGGTGCAAACGCCCAGCATTCTTCAATCAATCGTGGGGCGGGCAGCCAGGATTTGGTGGTTGAACTGGCGATCCATAGATCCGCCGGGAAAGCTTTTCGAGGGGCGGGCGCCGAGGCTCTCGGGAGCCACAAGAATTGGGGGCCGCAGCAGGCGAGCCGCCAGATAAGACAGCGTTTTGTTGCGGTGATTTCCGCTCCAGACTCCCGGCATGCGCCGCCAAAAGGGCCTGTTTTTGCTCCTCAGCTCGAGGTTCCAAGGCCGTGTTCCCCACACCCGAGCTGCCCAACCGAAGAGGTGTCGGCAAACGCGGGCGCCTCGCATGGACTTCGCGTACTGCCCCCCTTATACTCCGAGGCCTGCTTTTCATCTTGAGGCCTTAGTTCTTGCCATGAAGATCCTTATGCTCGGCTGGGAGTACCCGCCCCACATCGCTGGAGGGCTCGGGACCGCCTGTGAGGGGCTCACGTGGGCGCTGGCAGAGCAGGGGGTATCAATTCATTTTGTCGTTCCTCAGCTGTTCGGAAGTGAGCGCGCGGGGCACATGGTCCTCACCGACCAGCTGCGCCGCTCAGCCCCACCTGTCGGCATCGATGCCGCGGAGGTGTCAGCGAGGCGCGCGGTAAGCCGCATCCCGTCGTTTCTGCAGCCCTACTGGTCGCCGCGCCAGTATGCAGAGGCTGTGCGGTCAGCAGCATCCATGACGCCTCGCGCGCACAGGGAGCCCGATCCTCGCCGCGAAAAAGTGGCCAAGGCTCTCGTAGACGGCGAAGTGTATGGGGTTGACCTCATTTCTGCGCTCTATCGAGAGGATTTCTACCCGGAGGTCCCGGCAGCCGAGGGTGGCCACTACGGCGAGGACATCTTCAGGGAGGTTGAGCGATTTACGGGCAACGTGATCAGCCGCATCTCGAGCGAGGAGTTTGACGTCATACACGCCCACGACTGGATGACCTTCCCGGCGGGGGTTGCGTTGGCAGAGATCACGGGCAAGCCGCTGGTCGTTCACGTGCACAGCCTCGAGCCGGACCGGAGCGGGCTGTATGTCAACGAGCAGATAGACCAGATCGAGCGCTTCGGGATTCAGGCTGCCGACCGTGTCATAGTTGTCAGCCACTACACGCGAAAAATGATCCAGGAGCAGCACGGTGTCCCAGCCGAAAAGATCTCTGTGATCCATAACGGGGTGTACCCGCGCCAAGCGATCAAGGGCTACCGCATCAAAAAGACGTGGCCTCGCCACGTTGTGCTGTTCCTGGGGCGGGTCACCTTCCAAAAGGGGCCTGGATACTTCGTTGATGTTGCCCACCGGGTCATACCGCACATCCCGGACGTCCTCTTCGTTATGGCGGGCAGTGGCGACATGCTTGCGAGCATCATGGAGAAGGTAGAGAGCCTTCAGCTTCAGAACAACTTCCTCTTTCCGGGATTTTTGCAGGGCGAGGACCTGGAAGAGATGTTCTCGATAGCGGACCTGTACGTGATGCCATCAGTCTCAGAGCCATTCGGCATCGCGGCCCTCGAGGCGATAAGCTTCGACACTCCGGTGATTATCTCCAAGCAGTCGGGAGTTGCTGAGGTCATCGACCACGCGCTCAAGGCGGACTTTTGGGATGTAGACCGCATCGCTGACATGATCATCAACGCGCTCCTGCATGAGGAGCTGCGCCGCGAGCTTGTCTGCAAGGCCCGGGAGGAGGTTAAGAGGCTCCACTGGGGCGCAGCTGCCCAGAAGACGATAGCGGTCTACCAGGAGGTCTCCCCGTAGCATCAAGGCACGCTGCTGGAGGGGAGCGAGGCGGGAAGAAACTGTATGGCAACAGTCTGCTTGTACTTCCAGGTTCACCAGCCCTTTAGGGTGAGAAAGGGATCGTACTTCGACGCCGGGCGCGGCTTACCGCTCTTTGATGAGCCGCTTGACCGTCTTGTCATGGAGCGGGCAGCCGAGCGCTGTTACTTGCCCGCAAACGGTATCCTTGCGAGGGAGGCGCTCCGGTTGGAGGGGCGGCTCAAGCTGGCTTTCTCAATCACGGGCACGGCGATCGAGCAGATGAAGCTCTACGCTCCGGCTGCGCTTGAGTCGTTCCAGGCGCTGGTGTCTGGCGGGTGCGTAGAGCTGCTCGGCGAGACCTACTATCACTCGCTAGCCTCGCTTTACAGTGAGGAGGAGTTCCGGCAGCAGGTTGCGCAGCACACGGCCCTGATGCTGCAGGAGTTCGGGGTGCGGCCGGCAGTTATGCGCAATACGGAGCTGCTGTACTCTGACGAGATCGGCGAGCTGGCGCACTCCTGCGGGTTCAGG